>Ga0208061_100270_pt1 | contig 16116 bp, 11 predicted proteins | sample DeeseametaMP0555_FD_184209 | JGI IMG/M metagenome (GOLD analysis project Ga0208061, IMG submission 184209) | Marine microbial communities from the Deep Atlantic Ocean - MP0555 (SPAdes) | ecosystem: Environmental > Aquatic > Marine > Oceanic | place: South Atlantic Ocean | collected 2011-01-23 | reverse complement strand
CGTTCTTCAACCGCCGCTCGATGTTCCGCCTGATGAAGAACGTGCGCTTGACCAAGAAGCACACGGACAAGATCGTGGGCAAGTTCAAGAGCTTGATCACGCGCGCGGACAAGGCCGAGATGGAGCTCGCCAAGATCGAGCGGATGCAGCGCATCAGCTACGACAAGATGCGCGAGGGCATGCGCGTCATGCGCGATGGCGGCGACATCGAGCCGTTCCTGCGAGGCAGCCGCATCACGCCAGGGCACGCCCCCGAGATGTGGGGTGAGCTTCGCGCGCTGCGCCGTCGCATTCGCGCCGTCGAGATGGAGGCGGGTCAATCGATCGACTCGCTGCGCATCACGCACCAGGGCGTGTTGGCCGGTGAGAAGATCGCCGAGCGCGCCAAGGCCGAGCTGGTCGAGGCGAACCTTCGCCTCGTGGTCTCGATCGCCAAGAAGTACACGAACCGCGGCTTGCAGTTCCTGGATCTCATCCAGGAGGGCAACATCGGCCTGATGAAGGCCGTCGACAAGTTCGAGTACCAGCGCGGTTACAAGTTCTCGACGTATGCCACCTGGTGGATTCGCCAGGCGATCACGCGCGCCATCGCCGACCAGGCGCGCACGATCCGTATCCCCGTCCACATGATCGAGACGATCAACAAGCTCGCGCGTACCGAGCGCTACCTGGTGCAAGACCTGGGTCGCCCTCCGACGCCCGAGGAGATCGCCGAGAAGATGGACATGCCGGTCGAGAAGGTCCGCAAGGTCCTCAAGATCGCCAAGGAGCCGATCAGCCTCGAGACCCCGATCGGCGAGGAGCAGGACTCCTCGCTCGGGGACTTCATCGCCGACGAGGACGCGATCAACCCGTCGGACTCGGTGATCAACTCCAACCTCGCGGATCAAACGCGCAAGGTGCTCTCGACCTTGACGCCGCGTGAGGAGAAGGTGCTGCGCATGCGCTTTGGGATCGGCGGAAAGTCCGATCACACGCTCGAAGAGGTCGGGCAAGACTTCAACGTCACGCGCGAGCGTATCCGACAGATCGAGGCCAAGGCCTTGCGCAAGCTAAGACACCCCAGCCGGTCCAAGCAGCTAGAGAGCTTCGTGGATTTTTAGGTGGGGAGTTGGAGGAATAATTTCCTAGGCAAAGCTGCTCACCTCTCGGCATCTCGAGCAATCGAGTGAGAGGCAAGCGACTCCAATTCCCATTCTTATCTTGCCATCACAAACGCGTTCCGTTATTACAACATCCTCCAGCGGCTCCCCGACATGAAAATTGTTCGGGTCGACCGCACCCAAAAAAGGTGCGGCAAGCCAATTCGAGGACGCGGGCCTATAGCTCAGCGGTTAGAGCCGCCGCCTCATAAGCGGTAGGTCCCAGGTTCGAATCCTGGTGGGCCCACTGGACGACAGATTTGAAGAGTCCCTGAGAGAGGTTTTTTGGATGCCACCTCTCTCGAATTTGAACAAAAGGGACATGGTACTGCTGGCATCCATGACGAGTGCAGAGAGCTCGCTCTCTACACCCCCGAGAGCGTCATCACATGAGGACGTGCGATGCCCCCGGTGCCCGTCAAAATTCAACCGCCCCGATCATCGGACAAGATGAACGCGAGCGGACCGAAGATCTAGAGAATAAACGCCTGAAGACCCATGGTTTTCAGGCGTTTTTACGTACTGCCCAGAATGAGTCGATCGCGAGGTTAAACATTGAAAGATCAGCTGGCATTGCTGCGCGAACTACAGAACATCGATCTCAAACTCGATGAGCTGACCACCGCTCAGGATGAAATTCAATCGAGGCTCGATGAGAACCGTGAAGTTCTCAACAGGCTCGTCGATGATCTCGAAAACCAAAAAGAAGAGCTCGAAGAGATCCGTTCGCTGCGCTCCACGCGCCAGAACGATCTCCAAGAGATCAACGAGAACCTCAAGGAGCGCAAGAAGCGCCTCTTGAGCGTGGGCTCGGCCAAGGAATACAACGCCGTCGAGAAAGAGATCGAGGCGTTGCAGAAATCGGCCGAAGCTACCGAAGAAGAGCTCCTCAAGCTCGCCGAGGTCTTGGAACAAAACGAGACCAACATCGCCGAAAAGGAGCTCATGACCAATGAGCTCGGTGAGTCGATCAAGGCCGAGGAGAAGAGCGCCAAGAAGGAGCTCAACGCGTACGATGATAAGATCCAAGCGCTCAAGACCCGCACCGAGGAAGCTCGCGGCGAGGTCAACAAGCGCATCCTCTACAAGTACGACTTCATCCGCAGTCGTCGTCCTGGCACCGCGATCTGCGAGGCCGAGAACGGACACTGCACCGAGTGTCACATGACGCTCCCACCACAGCTCTTTATCCAGGTCCAGCGCGGTGAAACGCTCGAGACCTGCCCGAGCTGTCAGCGCATCCTCTACTTCGAGAGCAGCGCTGGCGAGGAAGTCGCCGAGAGCGCCTGAGGCGCTCTCGGGACGCGCTCACTTCCTCGTGACGCGGGGAAGTGACAGACATCACGAGGGAAATTTGCCACGGTTCGACGGCGCATCATGGAATGCGTCGTGAGCCAGCGCAGGTTTCCCTCGCCCGCGCTCTGGGAATGGCCTCCACAAGTTCGGCAGCCATCCTGCCGGGGCGCGTGATCGCGAAGTCTGCCAGGTCATCGCTGGTCGTGGTGTTCGCGCCACGACGAGAGGCAAAGTCCGGGCATCGCAGGGGCAGGGTGATCGATAACGTCGACCGGGGGAGACCCCAGGGAAAGTGCCACAGAAACCAGACCGCTGTCAGATCCGTCCTCGAGGCGGCTGGCAGTAAGGGTGAAACGGTGCGGTAAGAGCGCACCGGGCCGGCGGTGACGTCGGCCGTCATGGTAAACCCCACCCGATGCAAGGTGAACGCGGGCCGGGCGAAAGCCCCGGGGTGCCCCACCCCGCTGGCCCCAGGTAACCGCTCGAGCGCCGTGGCAACGCGGCGCCTAGATGAATGATGATCGCCAGCGCGCGTGAGGATGGCTCACCGCGCTGGTTCCATAACCCGGCTTACGGCAGTCAGCGCGATCACGCGCCATCTATTTTTTCAGGGATTTGCTCCCGATTTCTCCTGGCGCCAGATCGCCAGCAAGCGCTCGTCCTCGACGAGCGCTTTTTTGATCCTCTCGATCAACGCCTCGAGCGACTCCCCCTTCTTTAGCTCGATCTCTTTCATCAGCCCGATCTGGGTGTCGGCCACGGTCCTGGCGTTGAGCCATGCCTCGGGCGCAGGCTTGTTCGACTCGAACTCCTGCGCCTCCCAGACACGCACCAACGCCTCGCTCGAGACGTTGATATCGGCATCGTGCGGAAACACCGCGCGTTGGCGCAACTTGTGGTCGCCCCAGGTGGCCTCGAGCATCCATCCCTCATCTCCGAGCCACGCGCTCGGCGCGAGGAAGCAGTAGCGCCCCTTCTCATCCGTGGTCGCGAACGCCCCAGAGGTCTTGATCTGTCGAGGTGGCCTCAAGGCCACCTTGGCGCCAGCGACAGGCTCCTCGCCCTCGAGCGCGAAGGCGTGCGCGGATGGGATCAGGCGATCGAGCAAGCCTTGCTTCTTCGGCGCGGCGCCCTCCCCTGCTTTTGCGACCGCGGCAGGCGCGCGAACCTCACCATAAAAGAGGTTCTTGTGAGGAGGGTCCATCGCGACGATCTCCGCGCTCGCGCCCACGCATTCGACGCCATCCTTGTTCTTTGCCTTCTCCTGTTTGCAGGCAGGCAGCAAGAGGAACACCGAGAGCAACGCGAACGAGAGATGAGCGGCGAGGTTGGATGGCGTATTCATGAGCACGAGGATCCCGAGGAGAAGAAGAGGTAAGGTGATCGGTGGTCTGCGAAGGAAAACTGGCCAGCTAGACTGGCCAGTTTAGCTGGCCAGTCTAGCTGGCCAGTCTAGCTGGCCAGTCCGAGCATCTCTCTTGCCTCGGCTGGCGAAGCTGGCTCTCGCCCTTCCTCTCTGGCGAGCGCGGCCATCGCCTCGATGAGCGGGCCATTGCCAGAGACCTTCTGGCCATCGGGCAAGTAGAAGGTATCCTCGACGCCAGTGCGCAAGTTGCCACCAAGTTTTGCGGTCTCGCGGTGCACATCCCAGACCTCGCTGCGACCGATGACGATCGATTGCCACATGGCGCCATCGGGGACCAGGTCGACGAGGATCGGCAAGAGGTCGACGCGCGCGGGCATACCGCTAGCGACGCCCTGGACGAGCGAGACGGTGTATTTTTCGGGCAACATCCCGCGACCAGCAAACATGGACACCGAGCGGATGATCCCGGTATCGAAGCACTCGCACTCGGGGACGATATCGTGCTCGGCCATCACTTTCAGGAAAGAAGAGACCTTATCGACGGGGTTGTCAAAGAGCATGGGCGGCCAGGCCCACTCGCCGTTGCTGCGAAGCTTGAGGTAGTTGAGCGAGCCGGAGTTCATGGCGGCCATCTCGGGGCGCGTGCGCTCGAGGACAGCGAGCGGGCCGGAGATGTCGTCACCGACCACGCCCGTGGTCATGTTGATGATGGCGCCAGGGGCGGCCTCTCGGATGGCGTCGACGACCTCCTCGGCGAGGTCGGGCTCCCATGAAGGGAAGAGCCCGGCGTTTTGCTCGCGGATGTGGATATGGATGATACTCGCGCCAGCGTTGAAGGCATCGCGCGCGGACGAGGCCATTTGTTCGGGGGTATAGGGGACGGGGTGCGTGGCCGGGTTGGTGAGGACACCATTGAGCGCGCAAGTGATCAGGACCTTGTCGGACATGAGAGAATCCTCTTTGTGTAGCGAGCGTTCGAGGGGTTGCGAGAGCACAAGTAAGTCTTTACTAACAAAGCAAGAGAGAAGATAGCGCCCATATTTGTCGCGCGCAACCGCCGGGGGGAGCGAGGATGAGGGGGAAGTGAGGCTGGCACAATTGGCAGGACTCTAGTAACTTAATGAAAGCCCGTCGTGGCGAGAATTGGACGCCTGACACGGTGTGTGCTAGGGAAGAGAGAATGATTGAGGCTCTTTCCGACACAAGACATCTCGATCGCTGTATCGATGCTCAGATCAGCAGAAGCGATGTCGCTCGAGGGAAACAGCCACCACGACCGCCCAAGGGAATCGAGCATGTTGAAGCTCCACATTGAGGATGACGAGGGACAGGAGACCGTCGTCCCGATCATCCGCGATGAGATCACAATAGGTCGTCAGGAAGGGAACACGATCCGCCTGACCGAGCGCAACGTCTCGAGGCGCCACGCGCGCATCTTGCGCCAGAGCGATCAGATCTTCGTCGAGGAGATTTCGGCCCGTTATGGGGTCTATAAGAACGGCGAGAAGATCCAGGAGCGATCGGAGTTCAAGGAGGGGGATGTCTTCCTCATCGGGGACTACCGCCTCACGATCCAGCCGGACAAGGCCAAGGTCATGGAGGAGGCGCCGCTCAACGGCGCGGCCTCTGATATGGCGAGCGAGCCGACCGCGATCAAGCCGCTGCCGAGCGGCCCATCCAGGGTGTCCGAGGGCACCGAGATCTTACCGGCGATGCCCGCCAAGCTCGTGATCATCTCGAGCAACTTCGCGGGCCAAGAGTTCCCGCTCGAGCATCGCGAGGTGGTGATCGGTCGCGGCGAGGACTGCGATATTATCATCGACCACAGATCGGTGTCGCAGAACCACGCCAAGATCGTGCGCGACAAGACGGCGAACTACCAGATCATCGATCTCAACAGTAAAAACGGCGTCCGCATCAGCGGCGACAAGTACACCTCCACGCACCTCAAGCGAGGCGACATCGTCGAGCTGGGGCATGTGAAGTTCCGCTTCGTCGAACCGGGCGAGAACTACGTCTTCACGCCACAATCGATCGTGGATGACGAGCCGACGCCATCGAGCTCGGCGACGCCATCGTCTGGCGGCCGAAACCCGCTCATGATCCCTGGTATCATCGGCATCGTCTTGCTCATCGCCGTGGTCGCCATCGGCGCCGCCTTCATGAGCGACGACGGCGAGAAGAAGAACAACGACGCCAACAACACCTCCGTGGCGACCAACACCACCGAGACGACGCCAGAGGAGACCACGCCCGAGGAGACCACCCCCGAGTCCTTCTCCAACGAGAAGATCGCCGAGGGGATCGCGGCGGCGCGTAGCCGCCTCGAAGAAGGTGACGTGGACAAGGCCGTCGGCATCCTCGAGGGGCTCGAGTACGCGAACCCCTCAGCATCAGACAAGGAAGCGATCGGCAACCTGATCTCGAAGGCGCGCAAGGAGCGCCCCTTCCAGAAAGACTTCATCATCGTCAAGGACAACCTCGAGAAGGAGAACTTCCTCGAGGCGCTGCGCGCGCTCAAGAATATCCCCTCGCACTCGCTCTTCTACAAACTGCTCGAGAAGAACGGGCAGCGTGGCAAGATCCTTTCGGGTGTGCTCGATGACGCTGACGCGGCCATCGCAGACAACGACCGCGCTCGCGCGAAGACGCTCATCGACGAGGTGCTCGCCTTTGACCCCGAGAGCGAGGACGCCGCCGCGCTCCAGGAGAAGCTCGAGGCCAAGGTCGCCTCGAACAGCAAGCCTCCAAAGAACGACGACAACAAGAAGGACAACGACAGGAAGGTCGTCAAGAAGGACCCCAAGCCTCCAAAGCTCTCCAAGGAAGAGGCCAAGACCCTTCGCACCCAGGCCAACAAGAAGGTCATCGCTGGCGACTACAGCGGCGGGATCTCGGACTGCAAGAAGGCGCTCCGGGCCGGAGAGAGCGACTGTCACCGCATCATGGCCATCGCATACATGAAGCAAGGCAAGAACAAGGACGCTTGCTCGAGCTTCCAGAAAGCGATCAACACCAACCCGGTGAACAAGAATATCCTCGAGAGCTATCGTCAGAAGCTCGGCTGCGAATAAGTCAAGGAGTCACGCCATCGGTCGGCAAATTCATGGTGATCTGACCAAGCTCAAGTCGAGCCAGGTCAAGACCCTCGAAAAGCTCTACAAACGACGAATCACACAACGCGCCATCCTCACTCAGGAGTTCGCCACCCAGCTGACCTTCCTCTCGGAAGAGTTGCGCCGGGTGGTCGCCGTGCTTGTCGATCGCAGCGGTCGCGTCAAGGAGATCATGGTCGGTGACACCGACCGCGTTTCCCTCCCCGACATCGGCCGCCAGCGCGGCGGCGACAGGCGCTTTCGCGGCATCCGGCTGCTGCGCACCAACCTGCGCGCCGAGAGCGGCGAGAGCCCGGAGCTCTCGCGCGACGACCTCGCTGACCTCAACCAACTCCAGCTCGATATGGTGGTCTCCATCGCGGTTGGCCCGGGTGGCTACCCTGGCCGCGTGACCTGGGCGCACCTGATCCCTGAAAACCCCGAGGGCGATCTCTGGCTCACGCGCGATGCGATCAACCCGAGCGAGCTCGAACAAGAGATCGAGTTCGATCACTTCATCGCCGAGCTCGAGTCCGAGTATCAACGCAAATCCAGGCGCGCCATCTCCACCGATGGCACCCCCGCCCTGCTCGCCTACGTCTCCACCCCGGACGCGCGCCCAGAAGACGTCCACCTCGAGGAGATGTACGAGCTCTGCCGCACCGCCAGCGTCGGGATCGTCGACACCATCGTCCAGAAGCGCACCAAGCTCCACCCCAAGTACGCCATGGGACGCGGCAAGATCGAGGACCTGTCTCAACGCGCCGTTCAGTTGGGCGCGGATCTGCTTATCTTCGCGCAGGATCTTCAGCCAGGCCAGCTTCGCGCCATCACCGACGAGACCGATCTTCGCGTCATCGATCGCACGCAGCTCATCCTCGATATCTTCGCCCAACACGCCAAGTCAAGAGATGGCAAGCTCCAGGTCGAGCTCGCTCAGTTGCGCTACAACCTGCCGAGGTTGAGCGACCGGAACACCGGAATGAGCCGCCTGATGGGTGGTATCGGAGGACGAGGTCCTGGCGAGACAAAGCTCGAGATCAACAGGCGCCGCGCGCGTGATCGCATCAACAAGCTCGAGCAACAGATCGAAAAGCTCGAGCAACAGCGCACGCTCCGCCGTCAGCGCCGACAACACAACGACATCCCCATCGTCAGCATCGTCGGCTACACGAACGCCGGGAAATCCACCCTGCTCAACAACCTGACGCTGTCCACGGTCCTGAGCGAAGACAAGCTCTTCGCGACGCTGCGCCCGACATCACGAAGGCTCGAGCTCGGGCGTGATCGCGCGCTGGTGCTCACGGACACCGTCGGGTTTATCCACGACCTGCCGCCAGACCTCGTCTCGGCCTTCAAGGCCACGCTCGAGGAGCTTCAGGACGCCGACCTGCTGCTGCATTTGGTGGATATGTCAGATGATGAGTTCGACGCGCGGATCGAGGCTGTGGACAGGATCCTCGATGATCTGGGGCTCGGCCAGAAAGAGCGCCTGTTGGTCTTTAACAAGGAAGACCTCGTCGAGCCGGAGGTCGCGCAGGCGCTCGCCAGGCGCTTCGACGCGCTGACGATTTCAGCCCTGGATAAGGACTCGTTCGAAGCGCTCCAGCTCGAGCTGGAGCGCCGCGTCTTCGCGCGGCGCCAGCATCAGGAGAGCTACGATATCGCCAGGGAGTAGCCCTTACTTGGGCTCGGGCTTGAGGAAAGCCCTTCCATCCTTGATCACGACCTTGAAGTCGACATCGCGGGCGCCATGTGATTTTCGCAGGCGCTCGCGTTGTTGGTTCATCGAGCGCGCGACGCTGTCATAGGAGAGGTTGTTGGTCGACTCGTTGCATCGACGCTTGGCCTCGACGAGGTTGCGATAGACGCGCTTGACCTGGTCGTCCTGCCCCCCACCCGATGACTGAGACGCCGCCGGGCGTTGCGTGTTGCTGCGCTGGATGGTGCGTTGCGCGCCGCCACGCTGGATGCTCTGGCGATGGCGCTGCATCCGCTCCTTATCCTCCTTGAGCTGCTGGAGGCGATCGGCGGACGCGCCTCGAATCTCGCCGCCGCTGTTCACCTGAGCGCTGCCGCCCTGAATGGTGTTGCTCCCCTGAGAGCGCGCCGCGAGTCGCTGGCGCATCGCCTCGAGCTTGGCGCGCCTCGCGTCTTCCCCTCCGCCGTCCGAGGACGCCGAAGAGGTCGCCATCGGCTGCCTGCTCACAGGTTGGTTCGGCGCTGGCGATGGGCCATTGTCGACCGAACCGGTCGCGGGGAGCCCGAGCTTTGCCTGGAGCTCCATGATCTTGCGAGCGCGCGCGTCATCGCCTCCGCCTCCATTTCCGCCAGATGCCGCAGGTTGGGCCGCGGGCTGTTGCGTGGGCTGCTGAGGTTGTTGTGGAGGTGGCACAGCCGCCGAGGTGGGCGCAGGAGATGGCCTGGACGGCTTCTGTATCGACGCGCCGACCTCCTGAGCGAACGCATCGAGGTTATCGATAGCGTCCATATCCATATCGAGCTCGAAGGCGTATTGCTGCTCGCGCGCTTCGGCGCGTGCCTCTTCCTTCTCACGGCGTTTCTGGTTTCGGCGCGCCTTCTGGATATCGCGAATATAGGTGCCATTCTCGATGGCGCGCAGGATGCGATCCCAGTTGTGCTTGTAGGTGTTAAAGCGTGCGACCAGGCTGCGGAGCCGGAACTTCTGCGCGGTGTTGCGAATGAAGGTCCTGTGCTCGAGCTCGTTCACAAGACGCACCACATCCTTACGCTGCTGGTTCGGCGGGATGCGATCGATGCCGTTGAAGTACATCTCGTAGGAGTGCTTGAGGCGGTCGATCTCTTTCTCGAACCGAGTGAGCTTGGCGTCGATCTCGGTTGGTGTTAAGTCTTCCTTGCCACTGTTGGAGGTGCTCATCGATTCACCTGGTAGCAACACATAAGTTGAGCGCGAGGATCGTTGACAGAGTGTAGCAACTGCTCGCGACATTTCCAATATTCATCCCATTCGATTCATGTCCTGATGTCATGGGATGAAAATTACTCTTGCCCTCGATCTCGAGAGGTCTCTCCATGGACGCTTTCGCCAACCTCTCTCGAACCACGCACACGCCCTCGAGAAGCTCCTGCCGCTGGCTCTCACTCTTGCTCGCGCTCCTGGTGCTGTTTTCGGGCTGTGAACCAAAAAAACAGGCCGAGGGCGAATCCACGGGCGAGAGCAATACGACCACCACATCAAACAGTGGCGCGCTCGAGACGACCGCGAGCGAGACCTCGAAGAGCGCCGCGCCAGAAAAGGATGCCATCCTCGTGGCTCGGAGCAAGTCTTTGCCCGAGAATCCCGAACGGATCGTATCGATGGCGCCCAACATCACCGAGATCCTCTACGCGCTCGATCAGGGCGATCGAGTCGTGGGAGTCACGCGCTTTTGCGACTGGCCCGAGCAGGCCAAGCAAAAGACCAAGATCGGTGGCTTTATCGATCCGGATATGGAGGTCATCCTCTCTCTCGAGCCGGATCTTGTCATCGGTATGGTCGCGGGTGATGCCAAGATCGTGGACAAATTGGAGAAGGCAAACATTCCCTATGCCTTTCTAAAAATGGATCATTTCGACGCCACCTATGATGGCATCGCGCACGTCGGCGCGCTGCTCGGTGGCGACGGTGAGGGGAAGAAGAAGGCGTCAGCGCTGATCTCGAAGATGCGGCAGGAGGTCCACAAGAGCGCGGCCGCCTCGCAGGCGCGGCTCACCCAACAAAAGGTGGACGCGCCGAGCGCGCTCTTCGTGCTCGGACACAAGCCCCTTATCGTGGCGGGCAAGGGCACCTTCGGCGACGAGCTGATCACACTCTCGGGCGCAAAGAACGCCGCAGCAGACCTCGAAGGGAGCTACCCCCAGGTCGACCTCGAGAAGCTGCTCCAGCTCGACCCCGATGTTATCGTCGATGCGACGATGACCCCCGCCACGGCCAACACCAATGACGACTTCTGGAAGAGCTTCGGATCACTGAAAGCCGTCAAAAACAAGCGCGTGGCCACCTTCGAGGACCCCTCCCTGCTCCGCCCTGGCCCTCGCCTGCCAGAAGCGCTCGAGCGCTTCTCGGGATCGATCTCGCCCGAGGAGAAGTGATCCGATGTTCGCACGCCGCGCAGGAGAGCCGCTCACGCGCACGAGAATCATTGCCTGGCTCACCGCATTGCTCGTTGTCGAGCTCCTCGTCGCGATGGCTGCGCTGGCCATCGGCAGCTCGGGCGCGCTCCTTGGCGAGGTGATCGCCTGGGTCTCAGGCGATGAGCTCTCGGCGACCACACGAGCGATCCTCTTCGACGCGAGGCTCCCCAGGGTCTGGTTCGCCGCGATCACAGGATGCGCGCTCGCCACGAGCGGCGCGGTCTTTCAGGCGGTCCTTCGAAACCCGCTGGCCGATCCTTACGTGCTCGGGATCTCGAGCGGCGCGGCGCTGTGCGCCACGCTCTTTCTGGCGCTCGGGATCACTCAGATCGGAGGCGCGCTGCTGGGCGCGCCGCTCTTCGCGCTCGGGGGCGCCGCGCTCTCATTGCTGATCCTGCTCGGCGCGCAGCGTTGGGCACCTCCGGGGAGAGATGGCGTCTACGTCCTGCTGCTCACCGGCGTCATCTTCAACGCCTTCGCCTCGGCGCTGATCACCTTCCTCAAGGCGATCGTCTCGGCACAGAAAGCACAGGAGCTCCTGTTCTACCTCATGGGCTCCTTGAGCGTCGAAGGGCTCGACACCACCACCATGCTCGCCTGCACCGCCGTGGTCTCGGCGGTGACCTGCGCGCTCTTCTGGTTCTCGCGCGATCTGAACCTCCTGAGCCTTGGCGATCAGGACGCAGAGGCGCTCGGCGTGAATGCCCGAGGTGTGCGCCGCTGGGTCGTCGGCCTGGCCAGTATCAGCGTCGCCGTGGCGGTCGCCTACACTGGCCTGATCGGCTTCGTGGGGCTGGTGATCCCGCACGGGTTGAGGCTGTTGCTTGGCCCCGACCACAGGTTGCTGTTGCCCGCATGCGCGCTCGGCGGCGCGAGCTTCCTGACGTTTTGCGATCTGCTCGCAAGAGGATGCTTCGAGTGGTTCTCGATGACGCTCCCCGTGGGCGTGGTGACCTCGATCATCGGCGCGCCGCTGTTCGTGTTCCTGCTTCGACGCTCGATGATGGGCGCGCGAGGTGTGCGATGAGTTCAGACACGGCGAAAGCGGGCGCGTTGGTTCTGGAGGGAGTAAAGCGCGCCTTCGGTGAGGTTTCGATCCTGAATGGGGTCAACCTTCGCTGTGAAGGAGGCCAGGCGTGGGCGATCGTCGGCGCGAATGGCGCGGGCAAATCCACGATGATGAAGATCGCCGCCGGGTTGCAATCCCCGAGCAGTGGAAAGATCACGCTCGATGGCGAGGATGTGCGCAGCATGGATCGCCGCTCGCTGGCGAGGAAGCGCGCGGTGGTCGGCGCGGGGTGGAGCAGCCAGCTGTTCGACTTCACGACGCTGGAGCTCGTATTGATGGGCGAGCACGCGAACACATCGCGTTGGTCCCTCCCAGATGACGCCCAGATCGAGCGCGCCAGGGCCGTGCTCGAGAGGCTCGATCTGTCGCACCTGGCGAGCAGACCCGCGACGGTATTGAGCAGCGGGGAGCTACAGCGCGTGATGCTCGCCAGGGCGTTGGTCTCGAGATCTCCCTGGTTGATGCTCGACGAGCCGACGGCCAACCTCGACATGCGCCATCAGCTCCAGGTGCTGGAGATCATCCGCGAGCATTGTCGCCAGGGAGGAAGCGCGCTGGTGATCTTGCACGACCTCTCCCTTGTGGAGGCGTACTTCGATCAGGTAGCGATCCTGCACGAGGGGAAAATCGCCGCATCGGGCTCCCCGAACGAGGCGATGAGCGAGGCGCTTTTGAGCGATGTCTTCCAGGTAAACATGTGCGCCGTGGCGTTGCAAAACAGACGCCTCTGGTATGCGACAGACACGGGTGATGTGTGATAACCACGGGACACGTGGCATAAACTGGACGCGGGCGCACATCTGTGGTTGAGTCACTCCTGAAGGGAGGGCGAAGGCGCACAAGGATGTTCGCTGGCATAACGCCACCTCCCCTCCGTCAACAAGATCTGATGTCCTACGACGCCACGGCTGGAGCGAACCTTGAACAAGCCTATCGATCTCGAAAAAGTCCTCTGCCTCGCGCTGTTGTCGGGCGCTCTGTTGCTCTCCCCTGCCCTCGCGCAGGCGCAAGAGAACAACATGACGAATAACACCACGAACAACACGACCAACAACAGCACGGGTGACATGACCGATGGGGACACGACCCCGGTCACCCCGACAGGTCTGACAAAGCCCGAGTTCAACACGGGGGCGCGCGCTGCGGGCATGGGCGAGGCGCACAACGCCTTGAGCGAAGGCACCAACGGGATGTGGCACAACCCGGCGGGCATCGCGCGCAATTACATGTACGCCATCGAGGGGAACTTCTCTTACACCTCGAGCGGGAACGTCTTGAGCGCGGCGATCGTCGACAGCAAGACCAACCCGAAGATCTCGGCCGGGCTCGGCCTGGGTTACTTCTTTAGCCGAACCTCTGGCGCAGAGGTCACCGCGCTCGATATCCGCCTCCCGATCGCGGTGCCCGTGGTCCAGGATCGCGTCTCGGTGGGCATCGGCGGCCGATACCTTCGCGCCAAGGCTGGCGAGTTGGAGATCATCAACGGCTTTAGCCTGGATGCCGGTGTGTTGTTCCGCGTACAGGAAGGGTTTCATATCGGCATCGCCGCCAAGAACCTGATCGATCCTTGCAAGAACGTGTTGTGCGAAGGGATCGCACCGCTCACGGTCGGCGCCGGCGCGAGCTTCTCGGCCAACGGCTTTACTGGCGCGGTGGATGCCGAGTTCGATCTCGGCTCGGCGGACTCGACCGGCGTGAACATCGACGTCGGCGGCGAGTATCTGATCCAGGACATGGTGCCCGTGCGACTCGGGTATCAGTTCAAAAGCCTCGGGCCAAACCACATCCTCGCGCTCGGTTCGGGCTGGCGCTCGAAGACCGCAGGCGTCGACCTCTCCTACCAGCATGACCTGACGATCCAGGAGTTTGGCAGGTTGCTGCTCGGCGTCTCGGTGTACTTCTAAAGCCTGGCGACGGTTTTGCAGAGAGCGGGAACAAGCCCCCCGCGCTTCGCGCTGCCCCCCAGAGGTGGGCTTCTTGTTGAAGGTTTTGCAGAATGCGAGGACATGCCCCCCGCGCCTTCGGCGCTGCCCCCCAAAGTGGGGCGATCTCGTGGCTTCTTGAACGTTGGCGTTTTGCGCCGGGGCGCTTCGAGATTTGCAATGAGCTTCATGAGGGCGCCCGATGCGAACCTCGACGCCCAAATCCTCGCCAACAAGCCCACCAAACCTGGGGGGGCAGCGCCGAGCGTCAGCGAGGCGCGGGGGGCTTGTCCTCGCGCTCTGCAAAACCCACAACAAGAAGCCCCCCGTTTCGGGGGGCAGCGCGAAGCGCGGGGGGCTTGTTCCCGCTCTCTGCAAAACCGACGTCACACGCGGGCCACCAACCGCCCACCCAACGCCAAGTCTGCCCCCTATTTTAAACGCAGTGCAAAATGGGGGGCAAAAACGCGCCGTCACACCTTCGCTATCGCACGATGGCCAAAAGCAAACGCATCGCCACGCAAAGGCAGGCGCGTTTTGGGGGGCGCACAAACTTTGTGTGTCAGTTCGCCAAGCTAGGCACGTTTTCTGGGAGCGGACTTGCCCGAGCAACGATCCGTCCTAGGTTTTGATCTCTACGCGGGTCGTTCTCCACGCCATCAGGGGAGAGAAAGGAGCGCCAAGACGCGCCCACCGCAGCGTGAGACCGACCGCATGTCACGCGGGCAATCCGAGCATTCTGGAGTGAGTGTCAGCTAGGATTTATTCCCGCGGCATGCTATACTCGAGCCTCATCGGAGAGAGGGAAACTTTCTCCCCCTTGAGGTCACCTCCGTAAGGATCTATATGGCATCCGTCGAAGATACAGAGACTGTTGACACCCCCACTGAAGTCGAGGCCGTCCTCGAGGAAGATGGGGAAGAAGAGAGGGAATATGCGAGCGACGCCAAGGCCTACAACAAGGCCAAGGAGCTGCTCGGCGACCTCTCCTTGCCGATGTTACGCGATTCGGACTTCGAGCTCACCGCACAGACCGATCCGCTCACGGCCTACCTCGCGCGTCTCAACTACATCGAACCGCTCCCCGCTGATGAACAGCAGGAGTTGGCCGAGCGTTACGTCAATGACAATGACATCAACGCCGCGAAGATGTTGATCCTGACCAACCTTCGCCTCGTGGTGAAGCTCTCGCGCGAGTACCAGCGTCGCTGGACGAACCTGCTCGATCTCATTCAGGAAGGAAACGTCGGCCTCTCCGAGGCAGTCACGCGTTATGATCCATACCGCGGCGTGAAGTTCACGAGCTACGCGCAGTACTGGATTCGCGCGATGATCCTGAACTACCTGATGAACCACCTGCACCCGGTCAAGATCGGCAGCTCGCGCGCTGGCCGCAAGCTCTTCTACAACCTCAAGAAGGCTCGCCGCGCGCTCATCCAACAGGGCCACGCGAACCCCTCTCCGGCGCTCATCGCCGAATACCTCGACGTCGACGAGAAAGAGGTCGTGCGCGTCGCCGCGCAGCTCGATGCTCCCCCCGTCTACCTCGACGCGCAGGCTCCCGGTCACGAGAAGACCACCGTCGGCGAGTTGATGGAGTCGGGCTCGATCGACCCCGAGGAGAGCGTCGGTGCGTCGGAGTTCTCCGAGCGCCTTCGCGATGTGATCGAAGCGTTCGGCGAGCAGCTCGACGATGATCGCGAGCACGCGATCTGGACCGAGCGCATGATCGCCGAGAACCCCAAGAGCCTCGTCGAACTCGGCGACAACTGGGGCGTCTCCAAGGAGCGTATCCGTCAGGTCGAGGTTCAAATCCGCAAGAGCTTCAAGAAGTTCCTCATCGACAAGATGGGTGAGAACGTCAAGATCGACTTCCTCGAGTCGATCGCCTGAGCTTCTTCGCGACTCACAGGCAACAAAAAGGCGCCGCTTTCGTTCGAAAGCGGCGCCTTTTTGTTGCCTGTGACACGAACGTCTTTAGAAGCGAACCTCTAACCCCATCCCGCTTCCCGATGGCGAGAAGAATGGCAGCAGCGCGCCTTGTGCGCGCGCATCCTCGGGCATCGGCAGG
>Ga0208061_100269_pt1 | contig 16127 bp, 9 predicted proteins | sample DeeseametaMP0555_FD_184209 | JGI IMG/M metagenome (GOLD analysis project Ga0208061, IMG submission 184209) | Marine microbial communities from the Deep Atlantic Ocean - MP0555 (SPAdes) | ecosystem: Environmental > Aquatic > Marine > Oceanic | place: South Atlantic Ocean | collected 2011-01-23 | reverse complement strand
CGGCTCGCGGAAAAAACCGCGCCCCCTCTTTTTTCGCGCCGCCCTTCGTTGTTTTCGAGCGCTGTTTCGAGCACAGCGTTTCGGGCAAGAAAGCAAAGAGGCGGTGACTCCTTTTAAAAGGGGTCACCGCCTCTTCTCGTTTCACGCGCTATGCGCTGCTAGCAGCTCACAGGATGAAGGGGTACTGGCTGATGGAGAGGCTCTCCTGAGCCTTGGGGAACTTCATGCCGCGAACGACCTTGGTCACGCAGTTGCCGACATCGGTGCCGCGGAACTTGGCGGACTTGGAGATGATGTTCGCGCTCGAGACGCGCCCGCTGGGGCTGACATCGATCGAGACCCAAACCTTACCCTTGAGACCGCCGGAGTTGTTGTTCCTTGCGCAGGTCGAGATCCGACCGTTGTACTTGCGGATGGTGCCCTGGACCTGTGACTTGGAGAGCTTTTGAGGCGTGGAAGACGAGGATGAAACCGCCGTCTTACCCGAGTCCTTGGGCTTGTCCTTGTCGTCGATCTTCTTGAGCAAGCTGTCGATGTCAGATTCTTTGCCCTTTCGGCTACCAGAGTCTGACTTTGCAGGCGTATCGTCCTTCTTGCTGCTGCTCTTGGACGAAGACGACTTACGAGACGAGCTGCTCTTGCGCGTGCTCTTCTTCTTGTCGTCCTTGTCATCCTCTTCAGCGTTCTCGTCTTCTTTCTCAGCGAGCGCTGCTTGCTGTGCGTCGAGCTTTGCCTTGGCATCGGCGGCAGCTTTTTCAGCCGCGGCAAGCTTCTCGGCGGTGCCGCTGTCGTCCTTGACGACTTCGCGGATGACCTCTTTCTGAACGACGACCTGAGGCTTCTCGGGCTCCTTGTTCACCACGAGCAGGATGACCGCGACCATGGCGCCGATCAGCACCACGGCGGCGACGCTGACGCCGATGATCAAGCCCTTGTTATCGCGGTGTGAGCCGCGAGGCATGATCGCTGGCATGCTCATGGTGCCGGGCGAGAAGGAGTCTGCCGCGGGCGCCGAGGACGAGGGGCCGCCACCAAAGGAGTCGAAGCCACCGCCGCCGCCACCGCTCATTTGCTGGTGCGTGCTGGCGAGCGACTGGATGTCGATGAGGCCGGAGCCCTCTGTGAGCGGGACGTCATCGGAGGGACCTTTGACAGCTTCGACTTGTTGGAGGCTGCTCAGGCTGAAGAGGACGGAGTTCTCGTTACGCGAGCCGATCATATCGTTCGCGTTAGAGAAGCCGTCTGCCTGGAAGCCGCCAACACCGCCACCGCCGTTAGCTCCATTGGAGCCGTTCGAGCCATTGGCGCCGTGGCCGAGGTCGACATCACCTGCGGAGTCGATCCCCGAGAAGCTCTGGTAGGCGAGCCCACCGGAGTTTCCTGCGTCCATGTCGAAGTTGGCGAACATGCCGTTGTCGCCACCCATATCCGAAGCGTTGCTCTCGTAGGATGCCATACCAGCACCGGCGCCAGCGCCTCCATAACCGCCGCCCATATCAGCGGAGCCGTAATCGGAGGAGCCATAGTCGCCTGCGCCATAGTCCGAGGAACCATAGCCGCCATCGGCGCTCATGGATGCCTCTCCGTAGCCGCCGCCCATATCAGCGGAGCCGTAGTCGCCCGCGCCATAATCGCCCGCGCCATAATCGGAGGAGCCGTAGCCGCCGTCCTCGTACCCGTTCGAGCCTGCGCTCGCTGGGACGTAGTCGCCGAAGCCATCTGCGCCGCCGCTGTCAGCGCCAAAGTCAGCGCTGACGTTCATGGCGTTAGTGGGGTCATTATCACTGACATCAGCCGAGCTACCGGAGCCAAGCCCCTGGCTCTCGCGCCACTCTTGCGCGTCGACAATGGCGGTCGCGTCATCAGGCGCGGCGTCCTCGCCGCCGTGTCCCATCGGGGACTCGGCGATCATGGTCGCTTCTTCGGCGTGGCCGCCATCGGCGGTCAGGTGCGCGAAGGTGTCGATGGCGGAGACGTGTTGCCAGTCTCCCATGCCATCGCGCCAGATGTAGCTGTCGGCTTGAATTTGCCCGACAGTAAAGCGCGCTTCGACCTCTTCGGCGGTCAGTGGGCCTTTTTGCTCGCCGTCGATGACGACGTACCACTCGGCGGCAGACGAAGTCTCCGCGCCAAAGCCCGCGCCGCCACCCTGGGAGGCGCCCTCACTTTCCGCACCCTGGGAGTTGCCCTTGACCACGATCACGTTGCTGCAATTGCGGCAACGGATCTTGAACACCTTTCCCTGGACCTTCTCATCAGCGATCGAGTACTTACGGCCGCAGGCTCCGCAGACGATCTTCATGGTGGTTCGCTCCTCGGAGTGAATCCTCGTATCACACGGTTCTCATCCCCCCTTCACCCGTCACGACATCGCCACCTGGGCGATGCGTAAAATCGAGCGGGGGAACCTCGAACATGGCCGCGTGACTTGACGCGACCATGCTCAGACGACATCGCCGCGTATCACGTACGCGGCGATATCCCTCATACATCACTCACTGAAGCGCCTGCTCCTCGCTGGTCTCGACGACCTTGGGGAGAAAGTCTTTCTTGAGCTTGCTCAGGCGGTTGAACTTCGCCTTCTCGCGCGCCTTCTGCTTCATGATGTCCGGCTTCTTGAACTGGCCGTCGATGAGCATATCGTCGAAGTTGTAGAACTTCGTGCGCGTCTCCTCGCCGCCGCCATCATCTTGCGCGAATGCATTCGGCGCAAATCCGACGACTGCCAGAGCCAGAGCCACTGCGATAAACTTTCGCATCGTGTCTCTCCTTTCTGCTTGCTTGCGATCTTACCCGGTCAAGCGACCACGTCTGGGCCCTCGACCGCTCTTGTTTCGTCGCGCCTCGTTATGGGAACGGATTCACACAGGTTTTGGTGGATCAAAGATTCGAAAACCTTCATCCAGCTCTCACTGCTCCATAAACCCTTTACAGGATCTCCCCTCGAGGCTGCTACAGCGTATCAGAGCCTTGCGAACATCGTCAACGAAACAGCCTATCCGAGAACAGGTTATCCGCACATTTGACTACATATCTGGCTCTTCTGCGCGCTCGACAATGCTATAACCCGCGCTCCCCCCTCGCAGGTTCCAGGATTTTAAGATCTTTTCAGTTCGCGCCGCTCAAGGCTCGCTCCTGGCTCGTCTCCTTGAGCTTTGGCAGCATCGAATGCCTCTCGATCCTGCCCAACTTGCGGAACACCGCGCTCTTCTTGCCCTTGACCTTCACCACGCTGGAGCCCTTTGTCTCACCCTCGATCTCGAGCCCCTCCATATCGTACCAGCGCTTCCTGGGCTCCTGATCTGATTGCGCCATCGCGCTCGCGCCCATGCCGCCCGTGATCATCGAGAACGCCAAAAGTGCCGCGCCTACCCTTCCCATCACCGATCGCTTCATCTCTTCTCTCCGTCGTTTGCTGTTGTAAAGAAACGCCAAAAAACAAAAGGGCCGCTGGCTTGAAACAAGCCAGCGGCCCTCTCTTCTGGACAACTGCGATCGGGAAAAGTTCCCTCGAATCATTGAATCAAGAGATCGGTTCGAGAACTTAGCCCTCGGGCGTCTCCTCGACCTCGCCCTCCTCTGGGCCGCCGTCCTCACCATCAGCTGGCGGAGTATCAGCGCCACCATCCTCGGTGGGCGCTGGCTCCTTTGGCTCCTGCTGGTTGGCCTGAGACTCGAGGAACTGGATCATCGCCTTGTACTGCTGCTGCTTCTCCTTCTCGGTCGAGAGGCTGAGCAGCTTGCGGTAGTGCTCGAGCGCCGCCTTGGGGTTCTTGAGCGGACCCTGATTGAGCGAAGCCAGGCGCTCGTAGCTCGAGATGTGCTTGGTGTCGCACTTCTCCACGTAATACGTGTAGCGCTTGACTGCCTCCTCGTACTTGGCCGTGGCGTACTGGGTCGCGCCGTAGCCGAGGTTGGCCACGCAGTGATCGGGGTTGATCGCGAGCGCCTGCTCGAACTGCGCGTTGGCGCGCTCGTAATCGAGGTACTCGATAAGGATCGAGCCCAGGTTCAGGCGGCTCTCGAGGTACCCGTCGTCGGCGCCATTCGCCAACTTGAAGGAAGCCACAGCCTTTGGCGTGTCATCCTCCATCATGTAGACGAGCCCGAGGTTGTTGTAGACGTCCGCGTTCTTCTTATCGAGATCGATGACCTTGGAGAACACGTACTTGGCAAGCGACAGGTTCTTCTGTTGCTTGTAGATCAGGCCGAGCGTGGTCAGCGCGGGGATGTTCTTCTCATCCTCGCGAAGGATCGTGATCACGTACTCCTTGGCCTTCTCCAGGTCACCCTTCTTGAGCGCGAGCACGGCGAGGTTGTTGCGCGCCTCCTTGTTGGAGGGGTCGCGCGCGAGCACCTCGTCAAAGAGCAGCTTCGCCTTGTCGAAATCGTCGGTCTCGGCGTAGACGCGACCCATGGCGACCTTGTACTCGGCCGCGCCCGGGTCATACTCGCGCGCCTTCTCGAGGTGCTCGCGAGCCTTCTCGTCCTGCCCCTGATACTCGTAGATCATGGCGAGGTTGTAGTGCGCCTCGGCGACCTCGGGGTGCGTCTCGAGCACCGCGTTGAACTTGGCGATCGCCCCTGCGCGATCGGGCTGCTCCTGCTCGAGCAGCGCGACGCCTTCCTGGTAGGCGATCCAGGCGTCCTTGGTCAGCCCGAGCGCCTCGGCCTCTTTCTTGGCCTTGTCCTCGTCGACCTTGGGCTTCTCGACCTGAGGCTTGTCGTCCTTCTTCTTATTCTTGCAACCGGTTGTCAGCCCGAGCGACAAAAGCCCGAGCATGGCGATCATGGCAGCGCGTTGAATCATGTCTCTATCTTCTCGCTTCTGGTGATGCGCGTCTCTCGTCGCCCCGAAGGGCTTGCTGTTCGAGCGCGCTCACGTCGTCTTCTCTTCTTAAACCTTTCCATGCAGTGAGTGTTGCCAGCGTCGCTGGCAACACTCACGCTCTTCGCGCCAGCCTCACTTCGTGGGCTGAGGTTGCGCGCCACCGTTCGCGGCGGCCTCGGCCGCTGCCTTCTTGGCAGCCTCCTCGGCTTCCTTGCGCTTGCGCTCCTCCTCTTCCTTGGCGCGGCGAGCATCCTCGCGCTCCTTGAGGCGGTCGCGCGCGTCGGCGACGGCGACGGCGGGCTTGGTCTTGGTGAAGAGCACCTGATCGTGCCCGGTCTCGACGCCATCCTGTTCGGTGATCGGGTAGGCTTGCGCCTCGAGCTCGGCGATGACCTCACACGACTTGCTGCTCCACTCGTTGTAGGCCTCGAGGTCGAGGGCCAACTGACGCGCGCGTTTGAACGCGGTGAGCGCTTTCTCCTGGAGCGGGAAGGCGTACTCGTCGAGCTGCATGCGGTAGAGATCTTCCTGATCCGGCGTCAGCCCCGAAGGCATCGGCAGGTTGTAGAGCTCGTCCGAGAAGTTCTTGTACATCGACCCGACGCGGTATGCCGCAGCGGACACGAAGAACGGGTTCTTGAGGTCGATAACCTCGAAGTAGATCTTCTCAGCTTTCTGCTCGAGCTCACCCTTCTTGACGAGGTTCTTCTGCAAGGTGCTCATCGGGAAGGTCAGCTTGATCCCGGCGAACTCATCGTAGATGCGCTCGGCCTGGGTGAACTTGGCCTCGGAGACGTACTTGCGAGCGAGGCGATCTTGCGCCTTCTTGTCCTTCTCGTCCTTGACCGTCTCGAGGTGCGCGGGGAACTTCTCGGCGTAGGTCTTGTAAACCTTGTCGAACGCCTCATCGGCGTTCTTCTGCCAACGCTTCCCTTTCATCTTCTCGTGGAGCAGGCCGATCTCGGCGTTTGCCTCGATCACCTCGTTGGGCTTGATGTCCTTGCGCTTGGTGAAGGACTCGAAGCGCTTGAGGGCGTCCTTCCAGTTCTCGCGCTCCTTCTCGAGGTGCGCCATGCGCATGCCGAGCTCGCGCACGTTCTTGGTGACTTCCTCGTCGCCCGTCTTGCCATAGAGGTCGATGTACTTCTCGTAGACCTCGATCGCCTTGTCCCACTGCTCCATCGCCTCGCGCAACACGCCAGCGTTGTAAATAGCATCGGAGGCGCGCTCGTGATCGCGGTACTTCTCGTCAGCCAGGCGCTCGAAGTAAGAGGCGGCGCGGTCGAAGTCGGCGCGCGATTCGAAGATCGCGCCCATCACGAACAACGCCTCGGCGGCGCGATCGATCTGCTTCTCCTTGGCCTTCTCATCCTTCGGGTTCATCGCGACGACGCGCTCGTAGGTCTCGATCGCCTTGTTGATCTGCTCGCCGCGCTCGTAATACGCCGCGGCGTTGAAGACCGCGCCAGGCGCCAGATCAGACTCGGGGAACTCGTCAGCCAGGCGGAGCAGCTCGCTGGCTGCCTCCATCGGCTTCTTGGCCTCGTCGAGATCCTTCGCCTTCTCGTTGATGGCGAACGCGATCGTCTGCTGCAAGCCAGTCTTTGGCGTCACATCAAAGATCTTGTTCTCGAGCAGGTAGCGCGCCCACTTCTCGACCTCGTTCCAGCGCTCGAGGCGATAGTTCGCGTCGAGCAACGAGGCGCCCGCGAACGAGCGGTAGGGGTGCTTCTTGGGCGCGTTCTTGATGATGTTCTCGTAGCGAGGAACACACTTATCGTAGTGGCCACGCGCCTTGTAGATCTCGGCAGAGACGTAATCGACCGTCGGCGTGCGCTTGTCCTTGGGATACATCTCGGACCACTGGTCGGATGCCTCCACGAAGCTGAGCTCGTACTTGCACTTGGCGGCGATGTCGACCTTCGGGTTTGGCTTGTCCTCCTTGAGGTCCATGGTGTCCTTGGTCTTGTAGACACCATCCTTGGAGGACTCTGCGGCCTCGGCCATCTTCACCAAAATCGAGTCCTCGCACTTGGACTTGACCAGCTCGTTGTACGCGTTAACCGTGGCAAACGCTGCGAGCTCGACGGTCTCCTCGGCGTCCTCCTTCTTGATCCCCTTCGGGATCTTGTCCGCCTTGTAGAGGTCGACCACCTTCTGGTACTGCGCCGCCGCCTTCGGGAGCTCCTTGAGCTCGAAGAGGTAGATCTGCCCGAGCAGGAAGTTCATGTCGAACGACGCGGGCTTGTTGGGGAAGCGCTTGACGAACTGCTCGTAGTAATCGGCAGCCTTCTTGTAGTCGTCGATCGCGCCCTCTTTCTCCGCGCGCACGTGGTACACGTTGGAGAGGTAGGCCAAACTCGCCTCGGTCAACAACTCGGCGTTCTGAATCGCGCCCTTGTTTTCCTTGTTCTGAGTCGCCCAGGTGCCCGCCGGATCGAGGTAAGCGATGAAGCGATTCATCGCAGCCTCGGTCGCCTCGAGGTTATTAACCTCTTTCTTCTTGGCGATAACAATCGACTCCATCCACTCGGGAATCTTCTTGTTGTTCGGGCGCTCGCCGATGAACCACTCGTAGATCTCGATGGCGTCTTCGTCCTGACCCTGCTGCTCGAGGTAGCCGGCCATCTTGCCCATCTGCTTGTAGGCGTATTCCTTGTCGCCCTTGGCCTGTGGGTCCTTGCCAGCGTAGCGCTTGTCGTAGTCGAGGAAGTAGGTGCGAGCCTCCTTCCAGCCATCTTCGAGCTGCGCGAAGCCAAGGATCAAATCGTTGAGCGCCTGGTTACGGAAGCCGATCGTCTGATCGTTGGTCTCGACGACCTGCTTGAACGTATCCACCGCCAGACGATAATCGTTCTGGTTGTAGTGCACCCAGCCAAGCTTGTAGCGCGCGTACTCGCGGAAGCCATAGCTCTCGAAGCCGATGACTTCTTCGTAGTTGGTCTTGGCGAGGTTGAAGATGTTCTTGTCGAAGTAGAACTCACCGAGCGCGAGGTGCGCCTCGGGCTTGTAGCGCGAGTTCGGGTAGTTCTGGACAAGACGCTGGAGCAGCGGCACAGCCTTTGCGCCCTCGCCAGCCTCGATCAACCCGCGACCCAGACGATAGATCACCTCGTCGAGGCGACTGTAATCCGGGTACTGCTTGAGGATGTCGGAGTAAATCGTCTGCGCGTCGCCGTAGTCGGCGACGGGCTCCTTACACTTGGACTCGTCGATGTTGCCAGCGTCAGCGGCGCCGAGGCACTGGTTGTACTCGGCGCGAGCGCGCAAGTACTCCCAGTTGCGAAGCTCCCAGAGGAGCTCGGCCTTCTGGAACATCCAGTCCGGCTTTTGCGCGGAGTAGGGATCGCCCTGAATGATCTGATCCAGCTTCTGGATCATCTGCATGTTCTTCGCTTCCAACTCACGCTTGATCTTGTCGATCTCTTCGGGCGTGCGGTTGTCCACGTTGACATCTTTGCTGTCCGCGGGACCATCAGACAGACCGAGTTCCTTCTTGTTCTTGGTCCTGTCCTCGTCGAGCTTCTTGGACTGATCCTTTGTACGGTTCAGCGTCGCCGAGATGTCCTTCTTCTCCGTCCTGCCTTCCCTCGAGACGTCCTGCGCGAAGGCAGGCATCGAGAAGACAGCCAAGAGCAGGCTGACAAGAAGAGTCAGAAGCGTGCGGTTGGGGCGAGTTCTGGAAATAGTTCTGTTCGTCATGGTTTGACTTACTCCGAGCGCCAATTGCTGCGGCAGTTACGGGTCCTCTCACTCCCGCTCACGGCTACTGTTTCTGCGCATGCGTCGCGCGATACGAGCCGGTTGTTTGCGAGCGGGTTTCCATCGTCTTGCTATCTCGAGCGGCCGACGGGGAGGCCCCTCTTCTCTAACTCCACCTTACCTCCCCCGAATATATGGGGAGGTGGGTGGATGTATTACGAGCACTTGCCAGGCTTGCCCACGCGAACCGCGCCAGAGAGGGCAACCTGGCAAAGCCACCCGGTCACCCTCTTGGACAAGCGAGCCCATCTTATTCTTCCACAACGCACTCCGAGCGGAGGTTGCTGCGGTAGTTCGACACCTCGTCGATCCAGTACTCCCCTTCGAAAGGCCAGGGGTGCCAGTCGTCGGCGACCACGAGCAACGTCGTGCCCGAGTCTGCCGTTGGCTTGACGTAGTTCGGATTCTGAAGCTTCGCGGCCAGCGTGTCCTTCTCTTCCTTGTCGATGTCGAAGGAGATCTGCGTGGCTTGGAGCGAAAGCGTATCGAGCTCCTGGTTGATCTCGCTCAGCTTCTGGAGCACGAGCAGACCACCCTCATCGGTCTTGAGCTTGAGACGCTCCTCGACCTGACTCAGGACCTCCTGGCCGAACTCGCCGAGCGAGCCGATGTTGGCCTTGAGCGCGTCGCGCTCGCTTTGCAGCGCGCGCACCTGCTTGTAGGTGTTGAAGAAGCTCAGGTCATTGAGCACGGCGTCCGCGAACATGCGCGGCAGGCCGGTCTTCTTCGCGCCATCAGGCTTCTCGTAGTAGTTGATCAGCTCTTGCCAGGCCGCGCTCGGCTCGCCTTGCTGCATCTTGGCGATGTAGTCCTTCAAGGCTTGCTGCTTGCTCAGGTACTTCGCGTCGAGCTCCGCCAGGGCGAGCTTGGACTTCTCGAACTTGCAAAGGTTCAGATAAATCGTCGCCTCGAGCAGGTCGATGTCCGGGAAGAACCACTTCGAATAGTAAGGGCTGTTCAACGTCTGGAAGAGCCCCAGCGCTTTCTTGTGGTCGTTCTTGAGGAAGTACGTCCACGCCAGCTCGAGCTTTGCCTCCGCGTCACGCGAGGACTCGGTCGGGAGCTTCTGGTAGTAGAACAGCGCGACGTTGTAGAAGTCGGGGTTGAAGTTGCCGACCTCGTAGAAGGTACGCGCGAGCGCCATGTAGCCGAGCTGAAGGATCTCCTCGTTACCGCCGCGCTCTTGCTCTGCGGCAAGGATCGCGCGCTGGAACGCTTCGATCGCCTTGGGCGCGGACCTGGCAAGATCCTCTTCGGTCTGGATCGAGCCGAGGAACGCCACGCCCTCGAGGTACTTCGCCTCGGGGTAATCCTCTGCGCCCTGCTCGACCTTGGCGAGCATGCCGCGCGCCTTGTCCATCTCGTTGTAGTCGAAGAAGAACTTACCGAAGTAGTAGTTAAAGTCGTTGCGGAAGTCCTTGTTGAAGGCGTCCAGGTTGGTCGCCGTGATCTCGACAAGGATCGGCGGCTTGTAGCCGATCTTGGCCGTGACCTTCTCCAACATATAGAAGGAGTCCTTGAAGTAAGGGCGGTCTGGACCGGCGCCAGCCTGGAGGACCTGCACCAGCGGGCGAGAGGCGCCCGAGTAGATCTCCTCGTTGAACAGCGCGCGCGCCAGGCAGTAGTTTGCCTGATAGGTCCCGGCGCTCGCATCCGCAGATGGCGCCATATTGACCTGAATGCCGTACTTCTCCGCGTTGCCGCCGACGAGCTCGTCGATGCGCGCCGCCGAGACCTCGACCTTGGCGAGGTAATCGCGATAAGCCACGAGGTAGCCGAGACATGGACGCGCCGCGGCCATATTATCACCGCCCTTCTTGAGCTCGCCGATCGCGCGCGAAACACGCGTCGACTGCGTCTTGAGCTGTTGCTCGACGGCTCCCTTCTCTTCCTTGATCTTGTCGACCTCGGCGAGGAGCTGCTTGAGCTTTGCGGCGTCGACCCTGCCATCATCCTCTTTGCCGATGTCCGGGCCGCCAAGATCGGGGCCGGTCACATCGGGAGGCGTGTCGGGAGGGGTATCGGGTGGCGTGGTCGTGTCGGCGCCAGCCTTGGTTTTGACGTGGCCTGTTTGGCGAAGGTAGTCGATGACGCCTTGCGAGACGCCAGCGGCCTTGAGCTCTTTGAGCTCGTCTTCGGTGAACATCAACTCGTCGCCCGCGCTGTCGATGGCGCCCTTGATGGCGGCATCATCGAGACCGAGCTTGCTCATGTCCACGAGCTGCTTCTTCTCCAGGGCCACCGCGCTGCTCAGTGGCGCCGCCGCGAAGCAGGCGCAAAGCGCGATCATGATGGCCTGGCGCAGCCTTTTGCCAGGGGCCTTTTTTGTATCGTTTTGACGCTGGAGCATCTTCATTCACTCACTCTTCAAAGAGGATCTTCGAGCCGGTGGCCACCCCTCGAGGCGACCAAGCATACTCTAGAGATTGTCGAAATAACAAGGAAACTCACGAACTTGAACAACCAACCCTTGCAGCAGCGCGACCCTATCCTGGTGCCCCGCTACAACAAACCGTTCCTTAGAACATGTATGCCACGCCCAGTTGGAATTGCGTGGGGAGTTGGAACCGGCCGATGAATCCTTGATCTTCAAACGCAGCGGTCTGGAACTCCGGGCCACGGTAGAGGTGCCCGCGCCAGTCCATGCGCAACGTCAAAGCGTCGGTCAGGAAGAAGTGCATCCCGAAGCCGAAGATCCCCTCGATGGCGACCTTGCTGCTCGTCGAGTCACGCGTCGGCGAGGGGCGCTGGAGCCCGACGACACCCAGGCCACCGACGAAGCTGAAGTCGAAGTGGGAGAGCTTGCGCTGCAAGAGCGCCCACTTTCCATAGAGCGGATGCCATGAGGCGACCGCGTTGGCGCGCCAGACGAACTTGTCCTCGGCGTCAGTCATGACGTCGAAGTTGTCCGCGCGCTCCGTCTCGAGGAAGTTCGTCAACTCGGTGGGGCGAGCGATCTCGTAGTCACCGCCAACCTCGACGGCGAACTGCTCGGTGATAAAGTACCCGACGCGCCCACCCACAGGGATGTACCACCAGAATGGTTCGGTGGACTCGATCCCGGCAAAGACCGACACGTTGATGCGGCCTTCGCGGTTGTAGAGCTTGTTATTGACCATCGGGAGTTCGCGCTCGACCGACCAATATTCGGTGAGCTCTTCTTTCAAGGGACCGTCGACGTCGAGCTCTTTGCTCTCCTTGGTGCCCTTGTCCTGCGCCATCGCAGGTACGCTCATGCCCATCATCAGGGCTACGAGCATCCACCACGCGGCGCGCTGCTTGGTTTGGCGGCTCATCTTCTGCATCCTCACGTTCTTATCCATCATCGTCATGCTCGCCCTCACTGACCGAACTTGGGCATCCACATCACCCCGAGTGAGATCTCACTCGGGTTGGAGACGCCGCCGGTCTGTTTCTGGAAGATGAACTGACGGTAATCGACGCGCAGCGCGATCTTCTCTTGCAGGAAGTACATCAGGCCGCCACCGATGACGCCCTCGACGTTGTTAAAGTCGAGCTGAGGCGCCTGACCGATGTCAGGTTGCGTCTGCGTGAGCACCCAGCCCACGCCGCCAAACAGGTAGAAGTCGAAGTACTTGAGCGCCTTGTTGCGCCAGGCGGTCTTGCCAAACACAGGGCTCCAGTTGACGCCGAAGTTCACGTGCGCGAGCTGCTCGTCACCGAGCAGGACGCTCGTGGAGCTGATCCCCTGATCATCGGTCAGCGTCGAACGCAGGCCGGTGTCACGACCGCACTTCCTGAACCCCGTGTCCTTCTCTTCCTGGTCACGCGCGAAGCCGCACGAGTAATTGCCAGAAAGCTCGAGCCCGATGTTCTCGAGCACGAAGTAATTCAGGCGAACACCGACGGGCCAGTACTGCGCGAAGATGTTGTTGGGGATCGTGCCGACGTACCCGGTCAGGCCAAAGCGCCCTTCCTTCAAGATCGAGCGCGGGTGCACCGTCTCGATCCCGCGTACTTCCGCCCAGAAGCGGGGGTCGTCGCGATCCATATCCTCGGGGATCGGATCGACCGCCCCTTCTTCTGCAGGCTGGCCGCCATCGGCTGGCGCCGCGGCGCCATCTTGTGCCAGCGCCGGGGCCGACCAGGTCAGGCAAGCCAGCGCAGCAAACAGCACTGCTCCAACTCGCCATTCACGCTTCGAGGAGATCCTCACCACACACTCCTTCTTCAACTCTATTCTTTTCGCTCTCATTAATTCTCTTCAGGCTCCAGGGCTCACCGCCCGATGCTGACAAATCACTCGCCAGCAAACAGCACGCGGCGGTCATCGTAGTAGAGCCCGTCCTGAGACAGGTTCTTGCTCCTCTGGAGCCCATCGATGGTCACCTGGAACTCGGTCTGGATGTTGTAGGGCTCGCCCGTCGTCAACTCTCCACGGTTGTACGCGTCGAGCGTGATCGGGACCTCCCAGAGACCGTCCATCGCGTAAGGGAGGAAGCTGATCTTGTCTCCCAGCGACTCGACATCGGGGAAGTACATGTATCCGCCCCCCGTCTCGCACGCGATCTGTGCGTACTCGTCGACAGGGCCGATGCGTCCGTTCTCGTCACGCCTGAGTGCGCAATAAGTGCCGGTGGTCTTGCCCGCAGGAACCTGCACCATGGAGCCGTCGCGGTTGGCATATCCCGTCACCGCGCGACACTCCTCGAAGTTCTTGCAGTCATCATTCGACGCGCACTCGCTCTGCGCGTTGACGTAGTCAGGAAGATCGGGGAGCAGCGGCACACCGGAAGGAAGCGCCGTCTCGACTCCTCGCTCGAAGTGCACGATGAAGATGCGGACGCGCTCCTGGGTCGCGACGTCGATGACGTTCTGCGCCGAGAGCGAGTCGAGCCTCAAGTCATCAGGACCGTCGACCAGCACGACGAGAAACTTGTCCGCGCCGTCGATGCTCCCGAGCTTGTCATCATCCTGCATCACCGCGAGCATCGACTCGTAAACAGAAGCGACCGCGTTGGTATCGGGCGCATCGTCGACGAGGTTTTGAACCGCAGTATTGACCTGGTTCGGATCTTTCACCCAGAAGTTCCCGCTCATCCCACCCGGGACATAGGAAATCAAATCGGTGCTCGAACCTCCAAACGTCCACAAACCAAAGCTCGTGTCCGTCTGATTGTTGGTCCTGCCGAGCGTTGCAGTGGTACGCCACGCCTCGGCCATCGACGTGACCGCTGTTTTGGCAATATTGCCCGGATCTGTCGCGCGCGATGTATCTTCGCCCTTGTAACGAACCACACCATTCAAGCCATCGGCCAGCCCGTCAGGCTCCGACCCATCATCCCCTCCCCCTTTGTAATCGGGCTCGAGGTTGGCGATCGGCGCGGGCAGGCGACCCGAGATCGACGCGGTGTTCTCGACGAGCACGGCGAAGACCTGGTTGGAGGTGAGCGTCGAACGGAAAGAGGCATCCCCACCGATCGAAGCGCCGCCGCTGCTATCCTGACAACGATTGGTGCCGTCATCAGCGACATCACACGCGAAGCCTGCGGGACAATCATCCGCCGAGGCACACTCGACATCGGGAAAGGAGAAGTAGGTTGGCGTGTTGATCGCGAGATCTCCTCTCACCGGAGCGACCGTGCTCCCGCCGATCACCGTCTCGTTGCTGATCGCAGCGCTGTCGGTGTCGATCATCACGAAACGCATGACCGCATCCCCTGTCGACCCCTGGCATGATCCTGCCTCGGGCGTCAGGCCAATGATCTGCAACTCCCCGAACTCACGGTCCGAGAAGGAGATCTGCGCGAGCGTATCACAACCGCTAATGCCGCCAAGCGAGAGCACACCGAGTGTGGTGGCTGCCATCACGCTCGGCGCGATCGTCTTCAACAGTGCACTCCGTTTGGGCGCATGATGACTCATGTCCTTACTTCCTTTTTCATCAATCACGATCAATTCACTCTCCCGTCATACCGCCGTAAACACACATGTGTAGGTCTGAGCAAGAGGTGGCTCGGCGAACTCGCCAGGACATCCAAAGATCACAGGCGTGAGCTCTTTCGATATTTGCTCGGAGGACCCACATGTAGGACCCCTCCAAGATTACCGGTGCAACGTTCTACTCGATGATCCCCGCGAGCGCAACCTGTTGCCCCTATCCGATTTTTGGACGAGGGCGGTGGCGGTGGCAGCACCCGATATGACCCGAAAAGCCTGAAAAAACAAAAGACCCGGTCTTCTTTCGAAAACCGGGTCTCTTGTAAGGTGCGAAGAGGCGGGCTCGAACCGCCGACACCGGCCTTTTCAGGGCCGTGCTCTACCTACTGAGCTATCTTCGCATATGTTGTCCCGAAGCAGTCTGCTGCGCTTGGGAGGATGGGTTTTAGACATCCGCGTCTGATCTGTCAAGAGGTTTCGAACAAAAAATCTCGTCCCCTTGCCCGCGCCCCTACCAGCGCTTATGGTCAGCCCGTATTTGGGAACGCCAACCTACAAGGAGGAGTTCGCCTCCTCCCTACACATATTCACGACTCCTCGCACGAGAGAAACCATGTCCAGCGCAACCCGAGGCGACCTCGAGCACGTCGAGCTCTTCACTGATTTCTACGAGCTCACCATGGCGCAAGGCTACTGGCGCGCCGGTCGCGCCGACAAGCGCGCTTGTTTCGATTACTTCTTTCGCTCCCTCCCCTTCGAGGGCGGCTTCGTGATCTTTGCCGGCCTGGGCGATCTCCTCGACAGGTTGGACAACCTCCAGTTCGACGAGACCTCGCTGGCATTCCTGGCCGAGGCTGGACTCGACAAGGACTTCCTCGATTACCTCTCGACCTGGCGCTTTAAAGGGAACATCCGCGCCGCGCACGAGGGCGAGGTCGTCTTCCCTCTCGAACCGATCCTCCAGGTCGAGGGGAGCATGCTCGAGGCGCAATTGCTCGAAGCGCTCTTGCTCAACACCCTGAACTTCCAGTCCCTGATCGCCACCAAGGCCGCGCGCATCAAGCTCGCCACCAAGGGCGCCCCCTTCGTCGAGTTCGGCCTGCGCCGCGCGCAAGGAATGGGCGCGCTGCAAGCATCACGCGCGGCCATGATCGGCGGCGCGAGCGGCACCTCCAACGTGCACGCCGCCTTCCAACTCGGCCTCTCGCTCCGTGGCACCCAGGCGCACGCCTGGATTCAACACTACGACGACGAGCTCGAGGCATTCCGCGCCTGGGCCGACCTCTACCCGAATAACTGCGTCCTGCTCGTCGACACCTACAACACCCTGGGCGCTGGCGTCCCCAACGCCATCACCGTCGGCAAGGAGCTCGCCGCCAAGGGGAAATCACTCGAGGCGATCCGTCTCGACTCGGGAGACCTCGCCTACCTGAGCAAAAAGGCGCGCGCCATGCTCGACGAGGCGGGACTCACCGAGACAAAGATCTACGCCACCAACCAGCTCGACGAGCACCTCATCGAGAGCCTCAAGCGTCAAGGCGCCCCCATCGACCTCTACGGCGTGGGAACACGCCTCGTCACAGGTCACGACGCTGGCGCGCTCGATGGCGTCTACAAGCTCGCCGTGCGCGAC
>Ga0208061_100267_pt1 | contig 16176 bp, 5 predicted proteins | sample DeeseametaMP0555_FD_184209 | JGI IMG/M metagenome (GOLD analysis project Ga0208061, IMG submission 184209) | Marine microbial communities from the Deep Atlantic Ocean - MP0555 (SPAdes) | ecosystem: Environmental > Aquatic > Marine > Oceanic | place: South Atlantic Ocean | collected 2011-01-23 | reverse complement strand
CGAAGTAGAGCGCGTTGGCGCGATCACCGCTCGCTTCAGCCGCCAGAAAGCGCTCCCAGTAGAGCTCGGCGAGCCCCTCTCTGGCGCCCGCGTGGTCGGGGACATAGCCCAGCGCTTGCCCGAAGGTGCGCGCGGCCTCGCCAAAGTGACGCTCGATCTCCATACGAAGATCTTCGGCCTCCTGCTCGATCTTCCAGAGCGGCTCCTTCTCCTCCAAACTCGCCCACGACTGGATCTCCATCTGCGCCTTCGTCAACCGCTCCTGTGCATCGGCGAACTCACTGCGCGCGCCCTGGTATGCCTTGCGTTGCCTGCGCGCTTGCTCGAGCAGCGCTTCGGCCTGTTCTCTGGCGCGCTCCCCCTCCTTGATCCCTTCGAGGAACAGCTCCAGCTCGCGCGCCATCTCTTGCGCAGATTGATACCGCTCGCCAAGCTCCTTGGAGAGCGCCTTGAGGCAGATCTCTTCGAGCTCCTCTGGGATCTCCCGCTCCGGCGCACGCTCCCTCGGAGGAACCGGCGTCTCTTCAGTGATCTTGAACAGGAGCGCGAGCACATTGCTCGCGTCGAAGACGTGATCGTGGGTGAGGATCTCGTAGAGAATCACTCCGATCGCATAGACGTCGGTGCGTTCGTCGACCTTCTCGTGTTCTCCGAGCGCCTGTTCCGGGGCCATATAGTGGGGCGTGCCGACGAGCGTCCCCGGCTGACTGCTCGAGAGACTCCCCGTCAGGCTCCCGTCCCCGAGGTTATCTGGCAACTTGGCCACGCCCCAGTCGATCACGAACACCTCGCCGTAGGCACCGACGAGGATGTTCTCCGGCTTGAGATCCCTATGAATGACGCCATGATCATGTGCGTATTGGAGCGCGAGCAGGGCGGTGCGCAGGTAAGTAATTTGTTGTGTGAGCCGGTCAGCGTCAGCCTTGTTATCACGCGCGCGCTTCAAACGCGTCTCGAGGCTCTCCTCGCGAACCACGCGCATGGTGTAGAAGATGCCCCGGTCCTCGAGCTCACCGATGTCATAAACGGGGATGATACTCGGGTGCTCTAGCAAACCGGTGACCTGCGCCTCGAGCTTGAGCTGCGCGCGCATCACTTCGCGATGTTCCTTGGTGCTAGCGTGCAGCGTCTTGAGCGCGATCTCACGTAGCAGCATCCGATCATAAGCCAGCCAAACCTCGCCCATTCCTCCCTTGCCCAACATCCGGCGAAGTTCGTATCGCTCCTGCTGCGCGCGCTTGAGGGGAGGGGGCGTCACCTTCGCGCCAGCGGTAGTATTCGGCGAGACGGGGATAAGGTCTTCCTCGTCGAGGTGAATCAGTGTGTGCTGCATCGAGAGCAGGTGCCGATCGACCTCGGTCTCTTCCGCGAGGAGGTCACCGCTATTCGTGGTGCTCTGGATATGCTCGAGCACGAGCGTCTGCCCCGCCTCGATCTCGAGGATGCTCTGGTCGGGGTCCTGCTCGAGTGACGCCTTGAGCGCTTCGATCTGGTTATAGCTCAGATGACCTCGCGCGATCAGGACATCCTCGAAGGAGCGCTCGTGGGTCCCCGTCTCCTTGATGCAATCGATAAGGTTGCGAAAAGAGACGAGTCCTCGCGCCAAGGCGAGCTGACCGAGCAATGCGTCGTCATAGATCATGGAGTTCGTTGACCTTAATTTCCAGGCATCCCTGCGTGATTCGCGGGGCGCTACACTAGTCCGCCGTCCGCATATTCTGCAAACCTGCGCGATCGATCGCAAGAAAGATCACTGCGCTTGCTGTAAGAAGGCCGCCAGACGCGAGGTCAAAGCGATGAGGTGACGGTTCGCGAGCTCGTCTTTCGGTAGATGACTGACAGGGGGAACGAGGAAAGGCATCGAATGGCAAACCTCTCGAGGGACGTTCGCGCGCTGCTTTCACACATGATGAGGCTGCTCCCGCGCCCCCTTCGTGTTCGCGATATGCCGCGAATTTGACTTATGCTTCGGGTAATATAATAAGGTCGCGCGCGCGAGGGGATGAATAGCGCGCCGAGAAGAGGAGTGCAGTCGACCAGGGAATGAAAGCAGCGTTGAATGTGCTTGAAGGAGGGCGCACCGAAGGAGCGCCATCGGCGCCAGAAATCGAGCTCAGTATAAGTTGTTGATTTTCAAGGCGAAGCGTAAATTTGCGAGAAAATATCAGAAAACCGTTTGACACAATCAAGCCTGGCATCTAGTGTTCGCTGCCCGTCGAGGAGAAAACAGTTTCTCCGAACGCGGCGAGAAAAAAACTCGAAAAAATACCTTGACGACCCACGGTGCTTCACTTAGTGTTCGTCGCCCTGCCGGAACGAAGCACAGCGCTTCGACGGCAGCGAGAAAAAACTCGAAAAAACATCTTGACGGATGAAAGTAACGCACTTAACATTCGTCGCCCCGCCGAAACGAAGCGATGCTTTGACGGCGGCGAGAAAAGAAACTCGAAAAAATGTCTTGACAGGATGAGGTGAATAACGCATCTTCATCCGCCCCTGACGGTCCGGTCAATAGCCGCCTGATGGAGTCTTTGAAAAGTGAATAGGAGCTCGGAAGAGGCGAAGCGTCCGCGAAGTAAGTAACCCGTCAGGGTTAGCTAGAAGTGGTGCTCGTAAGAAACGAGAGCAGGCCAGCGTGCAGATGAATGAAGCGCGCGCCACCTGGTGAAGTGAAGGACGGATAGTTCCTGTCAGAAACACCACGGCGCGCGGGTCAATTAAAAACAACTGACACACTATCAAAAGCCAATGCTCTTCGCCTTTTCAAAGAAGGAAAGACGATGAAACTTATCTTGTTTACAAGATGAGGATCACGTCTCCACCAATGAAAAAGCAAAGAGACTTAGTTGATTCAAACTGGAGAGTTTGATCCTGGCTCAGAGCGAACGTTGGCGGCGTGCTTAACACATGCAAGTCGAGCGAGAAAGCTCTCTTCGGAGAGTGAGTAAAGCGGCGCACGGGTGAGTAACACGTGAGTAACATGCCTTCAGGCTGGGGATAACTACCCGAAAGGGTGGCTAATACCCGATAAGACCACAGCGGCTTCGGCTGCAGGGGTCAAAGTTCAGGCGCCTGAAGATTGGCTCGCGGTTCATTAGGTAGTTGGCGGGGTAATGGCCCACCAAGCCAAAGATGAATAGCTGGTCTGAGAGGATGATCAGCCACACTGGGACTGAGACACGGCCCAGACTCCTACGGGAGGCAGCAGTGGGGAATCTTGCGCAATGGACGAAAGTCTGACGCAGCAACGCCGCGTGTGTGATGAAGGCTCTCGGGTCGTAAAGCACTGTCAGGAGGGAAGAACGCAGACGGTACCTCCAAAGGAAGCGCCGGCTAACTCCGTGCCAGCAGCCGCGGTAATACGGAGGGCGCAAACGTTGCTCGGAATCATTGGGCGTAAAGCGTACGTAGGCGGCTTATCAAGTCTGGTGTGAAAGCCCGGGGCTCAACCTCGGAATGCCACTGGAAACTGGTAAGCTTGAGAGTGAGAGGGGTTAGTGGAATTTCTGGTGTAGGGGTGAAATCCGTAGAGATCAGAAGGAACACCGGTGGCGAAGGCGACTGACTGGATCACATCTGACGCTGAGGTACGAAAGCGTGGTTAGCAAACAGGATTAGATACCCTGGTAGTCCACGCCGTAAACGATGTTCACTAGCTGCTGGGGGCCTTGGCGCTCGCAGTGGCGAAGCTAACGCATTAAGTGAACCGCCTGGGGAGTACGGTCGCAAGATTAAAACTCAAAGGAATTGACGGGGACCCGCACAAGCGGTGGAGCATGTGGTTTAATTCGAAGCAACGCGAAGAACCTTACCTGGGTTTGACATCCCACTAAGATCGGGTAATGCCGATTGTGCCCTTCGGGGAAAGTGGTGACAGGTGCTGCATGGCTGTCGTCAGCTCGTGTCGTGAGATGTTCGGTTAAGTCCGGCAACGAGCGCAACCCTTGTCCTTAGTTGCCAGCAGTTCGGCTGGGCACTCTAAGGAGACTGCCGGTGTGAAACCGGAGGAAGGTGGGGATGACGTCAAGTCCTCATGGCCCTTATGCCCAGGGCTACACACGTGCTACAATGGGCGGTACAAAGGGTTGCGAAGCCGCGAGGTGGAGCCAATCCCAAAAAGCCGTCCTCAGTTCGGATTATAGTCTGCAACTCGACTATATGAAGGTGGAATCGCTAGTAATCGCGGATCAGCATGCCGCGGTGAATACGTTCCCGGGTCTTGTACACACCGCCCGTCACACCATGGGAGTCGTTTGCTCCAGAAGTCGGTGACCCAACCTTAGGGAGGGAGCCGCCGAAGGAGTGGACGGTGACTGGGGTGAAGTCGTAACAAGGTAGCCGTAGGGGAACCTGCGGCTGGATCACCTCCTTTTACGGAGACGATGCTCGCAAGAGCATCTGACCGGCCAATCATTCAAGCCTCGCGCTGACTGCTTTTCTCGTCTCTTTGTGCCGCTTTTTCCAAGTGGACGTTTCTCCTCTTCCGAGCTTCTAGAACGCTTTAACTCTTTGACAAGTGAATAGGAATCTCGAACGTGACATGAATAAGCACGTTCAACTGCGGATAAGAAAAGTCCTGGCGACAGGTTTTTTCTCCGCGGAAGAACAAAATTATTCTGGTTCGTCACGAATACAATGCAACGGCAAGTAGACATGGCCTTGGAGCCAGTCAGCTTTGCCAGCATATTCGATGACGCGCCTTGACTCGAGTAAGAAGATAGAAAGGGCGTGCGGCGGATGCCTAGGCATTTGCTGTCGATGAAGGACGTGAGAGGCTGCGATATGCCTCGGGGAGCTGCCAACTAAGCTATGATCCGAGGATTTCCGAATGGGGAAACCCAACCTTTAACGAGGTTACGGCACACTGAATACATAGGTGTGTCGAGGCAACCTGGGGAATTGAAACATCTCAGTACCCAGAGGAACAGAAAACAATAGTGATTCCCTCAGTAGCGGCGAGCGAACGGGGATTAGCCCAAACCATGGAAGCTTGCTTTCATGGGGTTGTAGGACCAACAACAACGCTATCCGAATAAACAACCGAACGATGTGGAAACTCGTACCATAGAGGGTGATAGTCCCGTAGGTGAAGTTTTGAAGGAGGCAAGTTGGCACCTGAGTACGGTGGGACACGTGATATCCTGCCGGAAGCTGGGAGGACCATCTTTCCAAGGCTAAATACACGCAAATGACCGATAGTGAACAAGTACCGTAAGGGAAAGGTGAAAAGCACCTCTGACAGAGGAGTGAAATAGAACCTGAAACCGCATGCCTACAAGCAGTGGGAGCTCCATATGCGAGTGACCGCGTGCCTTTTGCATAATGAGTCAGCGAGTTACTGCTATGCAGCAAGGTTAAGTCGATGAGACGAAGCCGCAGGGAAACCGAGTCCTAACCGGGCGCACAGTTGTATGGCGTAGACCCGAAGCCGGGTGAGCTACCCATGGCCAGGTTGAAGTTCCGGTAACACGGAATGGAGGACCGAACCCACTGATGTTGAAAAATCAGGGGATGAGCTGTGGGTAGGGGTGAAAGGCCAATCAAACTCGGCAATAGCTGGTTCTCCTCGAAATATATTTAGGTATAGCCTTGAGGAATTCACTTGCGGGGGTAGAGCACTGAATGGGCTAGGGGGTTTACCAACTTACCAAACCCAATCAAACTCCGAATACCGCAAAGTGTTATCTCAGGAGTCAGTCCACGGGTGATAACGTCCGTGGTCAAGAGGGAAACAACCCAGACCGCCAGCTAAGGCCCCTAAGTTCTAGTTAAGTGGGAAAGGATGTGGGAGCACACAGACAACCAGGAGGTTGGCTTAGAAGCAGCCACCCTCTAAGGAAAGCGTAATAGCTCACTGGTCAAGTGAACCTGCGCCGAAAATATAACGGGGCTCAAACTAGACGCCGAAGCTGCGGACTACGTTTACGTAGTGGTAGAGGAGCATTCCAGTCGCCTGTGAAGGGATACCGTGAGGAGTCCTGGAGGTTCTGGAAGAGAGGATGCTGACGTGAGTAACGATCAATGGGGTGAGAATCCCCATCGCCGAATACCGAAGGGTTCCTGGGCCAGGCTCGTCCTCCCAGGGTTAGTCGGGACCTAAGGCGAGGCCGAAAGGCGTAGTCGATGGAAAGCAGGCAAATATTCCTGCACCATCTTTTTAGATGCTCGAGCACGAGAAGGGACGGAGAAGGCTAGGTTCGCCGGCTGTTGGATATGCCGGTGTAACCCCGTAGGGTGACTGAGTTGGAGGTTTTGTGCCACAAACGCTCGGTTAGACCTGAGAGGGGATGCAGAGCTGCCCGCATCTGGGCGGCTGAATCAATGAATCGATGCCATACTTCCAAGAAAAGCTTCGCGTGTGAGTCTAATTAGATGCCCGTACCAAAACCGACACAGGTTGGTAGGTGGAGTACACCAAGGCGCGTGAGAGAACCCTGGTTAAGGAACTCGGCAAATTGACACCGTAACTTCGGGAGAAGGTGTGCCTACAAGGTGAAGTACCTCGCGTACGGAGCTGTCGTAGGTTGCAGAGAAGAGGGGGTAGCGACTGTTTACCAAAAACACAGGACTCTGCGAAATCGTGAGATGACGTATAGGGTCTGACGCCTGCCCGGTGCCGGAAGGTTAAGAGGAGCGGTTAGTCGTAAGGCGAAGCTGTGAATCGAAGCCCCGGTAAACGGCGGCCGTAACTATAACGGTCCTAAGGTAGCGAAATTCCTTGGCGGGTAAGTTCCGTCCTGCACGAATGGCGTAACGACTTCCCCACTGTCTCAACCAGGGACTCAGTGAAATCGAATTTGCGGTGAAGATGCCGTATTCCCGCGACAAGACGGAAAGACCCCGTGAACCTTTACTATAGCTTGGCAGTGATGTTCGGACGTGTTTGTGTAGGATAGGTGGGAGACTTTGAAGCCGGCGCGCCAGCGTCGGTGGAGTCGTCCTTGAAATACCACCCTGACCCGTCTGGCCATCTAACCTCGCTCCCTTATCGGGAGCAGGGACACTGTCTGGTGGGTAGTTTGACTGGGGCGGTCGCCTCCCAAAATGTAACGGAGGCGCGCAAAGGTTCGCTCAGGCTGATTGGAAACCAGCCGAAGAGTGTAAAGGCAGAAGCGAGCTTGACTGCGAGACTGACAGGTCGAGCAGGTGCGAAAGCAGGCCTTAGTGATCCGGTGGTTCCGCATGGAAGGGCCATCGCTCAACGGATAAAAGGTACTCCGGGGATAACAGGCTGATCTCCCCCAAGAGTCCACATCGACGGGGAGGTTTGGCACCTCGATGTCGGCTCATCACATCCTGGGGCTGGAGTAGGTCCCAAGGGTTTGGCTGTTCGCCAATTAAAGTGGTACGCGAGCTGGGTTCAGAACGTCGTGAGACAGTTCGGTCCCTATCTGTCGTGGGCGCAGGAAAATTGAGAGGATTTGACCCTAGTACGAGAGGACCGGGTTGAACGCATCCCTCGTGTACCGGTTGTTCCGCCAGGAGCATCGCCGGGTAGCGACATGCGGAAAGGATAACCGCTGAAAGCATCTAAGCGGGAAGCCCCCCTCAAGATGAATTTTCCCTGAAGGTCCGTTCAAGACGAGGACGTGGATAGGTGTTAAGTGGAAGCTCAGTAATGGGCGGAGCTGAGACATACTAATCGACCGTTCGTCTTTTTCTTCGATAGCGCGTCATTCAAATATGACTGGTGCTGCCTGGCCTCAAGGCCATGAGTGCATGCCTTAGTTGCATTGTTCGAGATTCCGACTTCACAATGAAGTCCAAGAGCTTGGTTGGTGGCAAGTGCGGAGGGGGTCCACCCGATCCCATCCCGAACTCGGAAGTTAAGCCCTCCAGCGTCGATGGTACTGCATGGGAGACTGTGTGGGAGAGTAGATCGCTGCCAACCATTTTTTAAAAAGAGCCGATTCATCTTTATGATGAATCGGCTCTTTTTGTTTTCTTGTTTCTCTTCCCCCCTCAATCCCCCAACTCTGCATTCGCGCTCATTTTTCACCGCTTCGCTCTCTGAAAAATAAACACGACCATCCGCTTCACTTCGTTCGCGGAACTATGCAGGGGGGACTTGGGCTGCATCTTTGAGAGCTTTGTGTTTTGCACTGAGAAAAACGGACTTGGGCGCCTCATCGAAGGGTCGAGTTTTGCACTGAAAAAACAGGGGCTTTGGGCTGCCTCACCGAAGGCTTTTGTCTGCAATGAGAAAATAGGGCTTGGGTGCCTCACCGAAGGGTCGAGTTTTGCAGTGAAGAAATAAAACTCAGGCAACCTCACCGAAGCTTTGCGTTTTGCATGCGACGGAGCCCCCCACCGAGCAGAAGAAAGACGCGGTGAGGGAGCAAGCATGGCGGGGGCGTCAATGGGAGACAAACGCCGCGAAGCAAGAGCAGTCGAGCCTTGGCGCCCCCGTCATGCGCAGCGACCAAGCGCGCGTCGCTTCTTCTCGCGAGGATACTGGGGGGTTGGGGGGACAAAACAAGAGAGTGCGCATTGCTTCGGCGCCATCTTCACACCCGGAGCGCCCCTACGCTTCGGTGCCTTCATCTCATCAGAAGCGCCCTACGCATCGGCGCCGTCATCACGCTCGGAGTTCCCCAATGCTTTGGCGCCAACTTCAGACCAAAAGCTCTTCTACGCTTTCAGCGCTAGTGTCACGCTCGAGGCTCCTCTACGCACTGGTGCCAACTCCACACCAGAACTTCTCTGATGCTTTGGCGCCTGCATTTCATGGCAAACTTAACGTCTGCCAACCATCAGGAGCCAGCCATAGAGGATCAACTCGAGCTGCGCGTCGATCTGTTTGAGGAAGAACTCCATATGTTGGTAATCGGGCGCGTCACCCATCAGCAGGATGTTGTTCTGGGCGGTGATGGCCGCGTGGATCGCCTCGGTGGCGGTCTCGATGGGGAGGGCGATATGGAGGGAGCCTGACTTGGTGTAGTACTCGAGCAGCGTGCGGATCGTTTCGACAGCCGCGAGCTCGAAAAACAGCGTGTGGCTGCCCACATTCTCCGGCTCGGTAAAACTCGCCGCCAACAGGTGCTTCCCGAGCGCCAGGTCCCACTCGAGCGTTTGCGTGAGCACGACGCGGGCGACAGCGCCCAGGGCTTCTCTGGGATCGCCTGGCGGATCTTCTGTCAGGGCATCGAAGCGTTCGTGCAAGTGCCCCACGGCGTCTTGTTTTAGTTCGGGAAGGAGCGCTGCCTTGGAGGGGTAGTAATTGTAGACGGTGCCTACCGCCAATCCGGCATCTTTGGCGATGTCCGAGAGGCTGGTGGCGTCATACCCCTTGCTGTTGAAGAACTTGGTGGCCGCGGCGATGATTCGGACGCGTCGTTCTTTCTTCTGCTTCTCTCGCTTTCCGCCCATGTGCCGCTCGCTTTCATGAAAGTTGAGTGGATTCATGATTTTAGAGTAGCAGCCTGTGTAGCGCAGGCAAGAAAATGAATGCATTCATTCTATTGCGCGGCGGATCTGCTGGTGGCCTTATATATGGCGGGGGAGGGCGCGTCCTTGTTTGCTTGTCTGCTGGCGAGCTCGTCTCACTGGGAGCGTTTTCTTGGCTACAGATGAGTTATGTGTCGAGCGCGAGGGTTGTTTTCTAGCGTCGCCAAGACTCCCAGAGGAGCGTTCGGTGTGGCGCTTTTTTTATGGTCTCGCGCGATGTGACAGGGAGCTGCCTTCCACGTTCTGGCAGCGGTCTTCCTCACTGACACCCCCGTGTGCGCACACGCGTTATAATCAGGTGTATGATCCTCGGTTTGTCAGAAAAGCGCAAAAAAGTTTGGTGGGATGAAATAAAATCGGGGAGCGCTCGTATTATATGTCGTGAATGATGCGAGAGGCACCCGTCACTCGCCATGCAGTTTGACCCTCCTACTTAGAGGACGACCACGATGAACACCGAGCGCCAAAATACGCTGCTCTCCCTCTCGAGCTCTTGCGGCTTACAGACCTCCTGTCTGTATCTATGTCGCTATCTGCTCTTGTCGGAGGAGGCTGCGCTGCTCGGTTATTCAAGCTGAAGAATCGTCCCAGCGCTCTCGATTGGCACTGTCGCCAATGGGTAAGCCTCCTCCGTGAATCAACACGGAGCGAGGCTTTTTTCATGTCTTTTTTCCAGGCATGAACGAGAGCCTCCAAGAACCAACATAAAACAAGATCGCTCATCCGAGTTGGATGAAACGAGCGCTGGCCATGGACCAGAGGGGCTTCGATGAACCTCTCTTCTGTCGCCAAAACTCGAAGGTCGCGTGACGCGTTTGATTTCGTGTCGCCACCGACCGCCGGCAGCTCCCTGCCTTTGACCCGGTGTACGGACGGATAGCACGTAATTGGTAGCGTCGCTGGCTGTAAACCAGTTGTCCTCGTGACCTTGGGGGTTCGAGTCCCTCTCCGTCCATCCGCGTCCACTCGAGAGAAGCGTCGTTTAATAAACGACGGCTTCGTCAAGAGAGGTGCGTCATAAGCCTCGGTATCCCAATGGCAGAGGATGCCGACTAAGGATCGGTATGTTGTGGGTTCGACTCCCACCCGAGGCACTGCGAGAGCGCGTCATTCTTGTAATGACATCCTCTCGCACACATAAGCCCTGGTGTCCCAACTGGTAGAGGATGCCGACTAAGGATCGGTATGTTGTGGGTTCGAACCCCACCCAGGGTATTCGGCCATGTGCTCCGTAAAGCACGCGGTCGTCGAGGATGGATAGCACGTAATCGGTAGCGTCGCTGGCTGTAAACCAGTTGCCTTCGGGCCTTGGGGGTTCGAGTCCCTCTCCATCCACTGCTTGTCGTCGCGATGTCGTCGTCAAGCTCATGCCCTGGTGCCCCAATTGGCAGAGGGAGCCGTTTCAAACGCGGTTTGTTGTGGGTTCGAGTCCCACCCAGGGTACTGCTCGCCAGCGTTGGCGAGCATATGGACGGGTAGAACGTAATCGGTAGCGTGGTTGGTTGTAACCCAGCTGTCTTTCGACCTTGGGGGTTCGAGTCCCTCCCTGTCCACTCGTGTTCATGCGCCGAAAACGCATGAAGCGATGCCTCGGTATCCCAATGGCAGAGGATGCCGGCTAAGAATCGGTATGTTGTGGGTTCGAGTCCCACCCGAGGCACTGGTCCTTCGCGCCCTTACGGTTGGAGCTTACATACTAGCCCAATTGGAAGAGGCATCTGATCGCAACTCAGAGTGATGCGGGTTCGAGTCCTGCGTTGTTTCTCGCTTGTCGAGAAGCTCTGACGACTCGCGCGAAGGACCACACATAGGGGCAAGTAGACTCGTAATTGGAAGCGGGGCTCGATTGCAAATCGAGAGCTTTACGCCTTGTGGGTTCGAATCCCTCCTTGCCCTCTCGGGAGCCTGAACGCTCCTGTTTGCCTCGGTATCCCAATCTGGCAGAGGACGCCGACTAAGGATCGGTGCGTTGTGGGTTCGAGCCCCACTCGAGGCATCACCTGCTCGCTCTCTCCCGAGTTGCAGGTCACATAAGCCCTGGTATCCCAATGGCAGAGGACGCCGGCTCAGAATCGGTGCGTTGTGGGTTCGAGTCCCACCCAGGGCATGCGCCAACCAAAGGTTGGCGCGCATACAAACAAGGGCGAGTAGTCCCGTAATTGGCAGCGGGGCGCGATTGCAAATCGCGAGCTCACATGTCCTGTGGGTTCGAACCCCACCTCGCCCTCTTGTTTGCCTCGGTATCCCAACGGCAGAGGACGTCGGCTCAGAACCGATGTGTTGTGGGTTCGAATCCCACCCGAGGCATTGTGGCCCAGTAGCCCAATCGGCAGAGGCAGCCGACTTAAAATCGGTATGTTGTGGGTTCGAGTCCCACCTGGGTCATTCTCCTGCCAGCGCGAAACGAAAAACCGACCTTTAGGTCGGTTTTTCGTTTTTCACCTCTTGCGCACCCCTCGTGATGTTTTATGCTTGATGCATCTGACAGTTGAGTTGGTTTCATGCCTGCGGCCATGCAGCATGAATCACAGACGTCGCGATCCAGGAGCCCCCGGTTCAAGGAGAGGTCTTTGCGTTTTATTAGGAATGCGCGGTGCGTTGCCATCGCATCGTTGTGTGCTTTGATCACCTTTACTGCGTTCGAGCAGGCGGCCAGCGCTCAGGCCGCACCCAAAGACGAGAAACCCCGCGGGACGGCGTATGATGTGAGCGGTCAGCTGCGCGTGCGCTCGACCCGCATCGAACCCCTCGAGCTAAGCGGGACCCAGGTCCCGGTCATGCAGTGGACCGAGCAGCGGATGCGTCTCGACGCGTCACTCTCCAAGCCAGGGCTTGGCCGCATCACCTTTCAGGGGGACGCGCTCGATGGCGTGCTGTTTGGTGATAACGGCGACTTCGCAGGCGATCCATCGAGTAACTCGGGCATCTCGCTCTCATCCAAGGTCCCCAACCTGACGCGTTGGACCGTCGGCCTCCCCAATGAGGACGCGGACGCCTTCGAGCGGACCTCGTACATCCCAGTGCTCGAGGCCGCGCCTGCCTTCGAGCTCAACTACCTCTATGGGGACGTGATCCTGCCGCTCGGGTTGCTTCGCGTGGGGCGCCAGCCGATCAGTTATGGCGCCTCGATCGCAGGCCATGACGGTGGACGCTATAACCGCTTCGGCGTGAGCAAGTACTCTGACGCCGTCGATCGCATCCTCTTCGGGACAAAGATCGACGAGGCGATCAAGATCGCGAGCAACCCCGATCATATCCCCAACACCTCGCTCGATTCGGGCGTGGTCTTCGCGCTCTTCTACGACTTCATGAAGCAGGACGACGTTCAGATCCTTGGCGATGACCTTCGTCAGATGGGCATGGCGCTCGAGCTTCGTAGGAAGAGCGCCGATTGGCTCGGGTTTGACTGGGGCAACGTGCTGGTCGGCGGTCGCGCGGTGTACCTGCGGAACGAGCAGTTCGATACAGACGTCTTCGGGCTCCCTTTTATCGCCAGCGCCAGCATCGAGAACCTCGACCTCGAGCTCCAGTACATCCACACGCGCGGCAAGACGCGCGAGATCTCGGAAGGGTTCGCCGCGCTCTCGAGCGCCGAACCTCAGCGACAGCAACTCACCGCCCATGGCGCTCGCGCCGTGGCCGATGTGAACCTCGGGCGCGTCGTCCTCACGATGGAGTTCGACTACGCCTCGGGAGATGGTGATCCTCGCTCGAGCACGCCGATCACATCGTTTAGCTTCGCGCGCGATATGAACGTCGGCCTGCTCCTCTTCGAGCACATCATCGCGTTCGAGTCCGCGCGCTCTGTGGCCGTCGGCGTCGAGAACCTCTCGGACCTCGACGTGGAATCCTTCCCGCTGACCGAGGTGCAGACCGACGGGCGCTTTACCAACGCCGTCGCGCTCTTTCCTCAAATCTATGTCGATCTCGTCCGAAATGACGATCACCGCGTCTGGCTTCGCTCCGGCGCTTTGATCGCCTGGCCCGAGGATGAAATCGGCCTGGTGGATCCCGTGATGACGACGCTCTCCGAGGATGGGAGCGAAATTCGCGATGACGCGGTGAACTTTCACGGCGGCTCGCCCGGTAACTTCTACGGGGTCGAGGTCGACGCCCAGCTCGGTTGGAATCTCAAGAAGCATTTCGATTGGGTCGTCGAAGGCGGTATACTTTTCCCCGGCAACTCCCTCCAAGACGAGAACGGCGATGCGGTCAACTCTTACATCATTGAAAATCGTTTCGTGTTCACTTTTTAGTCTGGCCTTGGCGCTGGGCGGGTGTTCAAACTTTGTCTACAATCCTCCCCCGGAGGTTTCGATGATCCTCCCCGAGGTCGGAGCTTTTGACGCCGGTGATCCGGTCAAGCTCGACTTCAGCGAGCCGATCGACTCTTCGAGCTTCGAGGTTCGCGTCTGGCAAACCCAGCTCGATGAGGAGCTCGAGATCCCGGAGGACGCCGAGCCTGTCGTCGCCTCCTGCGGCCTCGAGGACGCTGACTGCGACGGGTTGAGCATCACCGCGGTCGAAGACGATGACGGGATTATCGGCGCCGAGCTCGCCTTTGACCCTGCCGGAATCGGTCGGCCTGGCACGCCATTGATCTTGGAAGTGCGCAGCGGTCTGGCCGATCGCGATGGCTACGAAACAGGCGTGAGCACATACTACAACATCCAGTTTCGGGACCCGAACGGTCGGTTCAATGACAGGCCCGTCCCCTTCGAGGATGGCGTCTTCATCTTCTCCTCGATCATCGACAAGCCGATCCCCGCCGTCCTGACGCTGATCAGTGATGTGAGGGTGCTCGAGGATGGCCGCTTTTATATGGCGGGCGGAGAGGGCGATGAGATCAACGGCGCGCCAAAGACAACGGTGGACCCCGAGAACTTGATCGTCGACCCCACCGAGCAGGGTTGGGCCGTGCACATCGAAGGTTTCGTAAAACTGACCGAGGATGATCGCCGCTTGCTCGAGACCGACCCCATCGATATTCGCCTCCCCAACATGGGGATCGATGTCGTGCTCGAGGCCACGCGCCTGAACGCCGAGGTTATCAAGGATGAAAATGGCGTCGATCGTTTTGAAGGGACCTTGAGCTTCGAGCGTCTCTACGTCACGATTGGCGGGCGCACCCAGGTGAAAGAAGGCGGCTCCGAAGCGCTGGTCGGTTATTGGGTTCCCGAAGGGAAGGCACCCGAGAACTACCCGCTTGTCTGCGGAGATCAGTGTGGCGCCATTGTCGGGTTGTGCGAGGTCCCCGATAACTTCCCTCCCGAAGGCGTCTGTGAGCCAGCCGCCGAGGAGTGATTTCTCCCATGCGCGGTTTTACTGATGAGTATCGACGAGCAGGACGACCGAGTCACACAAGTCTGGCGTGATCGCTGGGACACCTTCGCGATCACGCGCGAGACAATGGCCGCACAGGACGAGACGCTCTACTCGACCACCATGCGCAGCGCCGAGGTCGCGCGCACCAACGCCGCCGATCGCCTCGAAGATTACAGCGAACAGCGTGATATTCAGGTCAAGAACGTACTCGGCGAGGGCGGCATGGGGGTCGTCTGGCTCGCCGAGCAAACCACCATCGGTCGCGAGGTCGCCGTCAAGACCATCCGCGACTCCAACACCTCGACGACCGCCAACCAGGAGCTTTTGAGAGAGGCCTGGATCACGGGCCGCCTCGAACACCCGAATATCATCCCCGTGCACTCGATCGGCATCGACGAGCGCCAACGTCCCCTGTTTGTGATGAAGCGCGTGGAGGGGGTCTCCTGGGCTGATGCCATCGAGGAGCCCGATCGCTTGCCCGAGTATTATGAAGGAGAGGATGAGCTCGAGGTGCACCTCGAGATCTTCGAGCAGGTGTGCCGCGCGGCACACTTCGCGCACAGTCGAAAGATCCTCCACCGAGATATCAAGCCAGACAATGTCATGCTCGGGTCCTTCGGTGAGATTTATCTCGTCGACTGGGGGATCGCCATCGCGCTCGATGATAACGAGCACGCCATCCCCTCGGTGTGCGATATCTCTTCGCCGGCGGGAACGCCCGCGTTCATGGCGCCTGAAATGGCGGGCGTGAAGACCGAAGACTTCGGGCCGTGGACAGATGTCTACTTGCTCGGCGCGACGCTGCATTTCGTGCTCACCGGGGAGTCCAGACACCATGGCAAGGACCTCTTCTCGACGATGTTCGCGGCGTTTCGATCCGCGCCCTTCGAGTACGCGGATGATGTCCCCGATGCGCTCGCAGAGATCTGCAACCGCGCCACGCACAAGGAAATCACCGAGCGCTATCAGAACGCCGAGGAGCTGCGCCGCGCGGTCGCCGAGTACCGCCGCCACCGCGCCTCGATCAGCGTCTCGAAGAAAGCCCTCGCGAGCCTCGAGCGCTTCGAGGCGCTCGCCAGCGAGATCGAGACCTTTGGCGAGGAGCATCTGATCAAGGCATACAGGTTGTATGGCGAGTGTCGCTTCGGGTTCGAGCAGGCGCTCGAGATCTGGCCAGACAACAAGGACTCTCTCGATGGGCTCGAGCGCACCGTGCGCACGATGATCATGCTCGAGATCGAGCAACACAACGTGGTCGCCGCGCGCTCGCTGCTCCAGGAGATCGAGGATGACGAGGGCGCTCTCTCGCAGCGCCTCGAAGAGTTAGAGCAAGAGATCGACGCGGAGCGAAAGAGGATCGAGGCGCTCGAGGCGGCGGAGCGCGAGCGCGACCCTCGCGCCGAT
>Ga0208061_100263_pt1 | contig 16279 bp, 8 predicted proteins | sample DeeseametaMP0555_FD_184209 | JGI IMG/M metagenome (GOLD analysis project Ga0208061, IMG submission 184209) | Marine microbial communities from the Deep Atlantic Ocean - MP0555 (SPAdes) | ecosystem: Environmental > Aquatic > Marine > Oceanic | place: South Atlantic Ocean | collected 2011-01-23 | reverse complement strand
ATGTCTTTCGCTCCTTTGTTTCCTCGAAGGTGCGCACGCGCTGGACGTGATGCTCCCAGCTATCCCCGAAGTCATAGAGGTAGAGGCAGGAGGGGAGCGCGTCGAAATAACTCCACAACCCGACCTTTGCGGCGTCGGGTGTTCCCGCAGACCCGCCAAAGGTGCGCATCTCCTTCGGGATGCCCGCGATGGTTTGAGCTGACCTCTTGAACTGCCTCATGAACTCGTAGAGGTGTGCCTGTTGCCAGCCAAAGGCGTCCTGAATGGCGAGGTGCAGATCCTTGAACGAGGCATCCGCCGGGAGGATGAACGAGCGCCAGATCTCGGGCTCGATGTAGCGCAAGTGAACGCGAAACTCGTAATAGATGTGACCCATGTGGTGGCTCCAATTCGAAAAAAGTGCGTCAAACCTGACGCGACCTTATCGCGACTTCCATGTTGGAGAAAGCCGCGCGCTCGCATCGCGATTAAACAACACAAGGGCCGCCAGCCCAGCAGGGATGCAATCACGACCCACGCCTCATCAGGGACCGGGCCCGCTCGACAGTGTCCGCGTAGCGCAGGTGAACGATAAACCAATAAGCTCTCCCCATGAGATCGGCATCGGGGGCAGAGTGTCTTTCCAGCGCACCCTCGATGAAGTCGACCATCTCCACCTCATCCTCGTGGCGCACAGGGAGATTCTCTGGATCTTGATACCTACGCGCGAAACGCCCGAGCGCCACTTCGAGTGGGGTGTCTGCGTCGACGTCTGTCCTGTTCCATTCATGGATCTTCTCGGGACGACTCCATGTGCCCGTGATGTCAGTGAGAAAGATCGATGGCGCATGCTCCCGCAAAGAGGACAGAACTCCCTCGGGGATCTGTGATCTCTTCGAACAGTTCTCGATGGTTTCCAGAATTCGGGCTGTCAGCCTTTCTCTGTCAAAGCTGTCAGCGGCGAGCTTCATGCGCTTCATTTGAGGTTGTATATAGGTCACTACCTTGCTGTAGACAAACTCATCGACCTCTCCTGACCAGTGTTCTTCAAATTTCTCTTCGGAGAGACGACCACACAACCTCATCACTAGGTGCTTGATGTAAGCTTCGAGCAGGGCAGGGTATTGGCGCACGAGCGCGTCTGTGCACCATATGTGAACCCCCCAGCCGAGACAGCCAGGGTGGACCGTGGCCTCGTCCTCTCGATCGGCATCGAGGAAAACCTCCAATGCATCGCTCAACTCCCTGAGGTCAGCGTGCCATTCGGTGTAGTCGTCGCTCACGAGATCGCGTTCGACGTCTGTCAGGTTCACAAACTCCCAGAAGCGATTGAGCCATGCGGGAGCAGGTGTGGACTCTTCTGTGGTATTACCGTTAACGATCCATCGATCGTGATATCCGAGCGGTCGCGCCGAAAAGAGAACCTCACGCACGACGCGCGCGCGCTCCTCGCCTTCGATCTCATGCTTTCGCAAGAAGTGGAGCCTTTGGCCAGCGTACTCGAACAGGTCCAGGTGTTCGAGCAGCGGCGAGTCTTTCGAGATGCGCTGTGAATCATCGGGGGAATTCAACCTGTCGAGGAGTTCGCGGCGGTGATCGTCCTCGATGTGAGGCCAGATGCGCTCAACCCTCCTGGGCCTGTCCTCGAGTGCCCACGTCTTTAGCGTCCACCAGTTATCATCATGGTTCTCAGGATCGAGGCATGCCTCACACCATTGCTCGAGGATGGCGTCATCACGCTCTCTTGCCCAGAAGAGGAGTGAAGCATGGTCCTTCTCGTTCGAGCGCCACGAGGAAACCTCATCGATATCGATGTCCTCGAGCTTGTGGATATCGCTGAAGAAGCTTCGGACCATTTCGGGCATCCTGACGAATGAAAGCGTATCTCGTTTTCGAGCAAGAGTTGTGATGAGAAAATCCCTACGCTTCTCTGGTTCGAGATCGAGGACAGGGGATGGAAGCTTCTTCTTCCAGGCATCTTTCTCATCTGCTTCAAAATGCCGCAGCGCTGCAGCGGCACCATGTTCCTCGAGATAATCGAGTAATGTCTTTGGGGGGAACAGCCACTCGACCAGCGCTTCCCAGGTTTCATCATCGAGTTCCTTCGGGATTTTCTCGGCGCGGTAGCAAATCGAATCTTCCAAGCGTCTTATGAACCTGCCTTGTGCGAGGTTATTGGAGGTGATCTGAAACCTATCGCGCTCGCCGACAAATTCTCTGAGAGGCTCTCGCGCTCCCATGAGCCAGAGACACTGGAGCGCTTTGTGGTGGAGTTCACACAGGATTTGCGCGGCGGGATAATACTCGACTGTGCCACCACGTCTCATCGTGACGCCGGTGCCAATGGAGAAGAATTGCTCGATGTTTGCCTTGTGAACGAAAGTAGCATGCCTCAGCACTTCCTCGAGCCTGAGCGTGAGCGCGATTTCCATGGTCTTCCTGAGCGGACCGAGGTCGAGCCCTTTCTCGCGTTCAGGGATGAGCGGTCTGAGCCACTTGCCCAAGCTCCACGCGCTCGGGTTTTTCTCCGCCGTGATGGGCTCGAGCTTCTCGAGGTGTTCAAGCATGCGAAGTGACCACAACGTCGGGAATTTGTTGGAGACGTTATCCCCGAAGCCTTCTGGTATTTGTAGACTCTCGAGGTTTTTATAGACGTGACCCAACGCGTTCAGGTAAGCAGCCCTCCTGCTCCTGTCCTGGGTCCCACTCGCCCACGCTAGCACTTCTTCGAGAACCCTCACGTGTTCATCATAAAAACCATCGAACGTGAGGGAGGGAATCCACTCGAGCAGCTCCTCTCTGGTGAGATGTTTGTGTAAATGATTAGCTCTCCAGAGCACATTTCGGGCGCCGCGATCTCCCTTGTTGGACAACCGACGCACGATGTCGACCAGCGGGACGCCATCGATGTCCTCGTACATGTCAAAGCGTGGGTGTGACTCGAGAGGGTAGACCCGCTTGATGAAATCGAAGGGCAGCTGGAAGGGCACACATCTGCAAAGGTAGCGCTCACCTGATGGTTTGTTTGCGATTGATGCTTCTAGCTGTCGCACGTCGAGGTAGCGTGCGATCACCTCGTCGTCTGCGTGTTCCGCGAGGGTACTCGATGGTGACTCCGCATCGAGCACAGGGAGCCTCTCTTCGAAAAGACGGCTCGCCCTGTCGAAGACATGAACAAACTGCGATATGTCCTCACTCAGGGTGTACCAAAGGAGGTTGGCCCACAGGCGCACGAGGCGAGCATCATCGAGCGAACGCGCGTGGTCAGCTCTCGAAACGAGCCCTTCGAGCACCTCTGGGCCAGAGGTGATTCTCGAAGGATCATCGAGGATGGCGTCGACCCAATCGTCCAGGTGGTCAGGTGGCGCGACGCGCACTGCGAGCGGGATGGTTTCATGGTTCCAAAAGACATCGAGCCAGGAGAGATCTTCGGGCGCAAGCTCGAAAATAAGCTCGAGCGCACCGATATTCGCCCACTCGCGTGAGAGCATAAACCAGCCAGGGTCATGTTCGTCTTCGACAAAGACACCTCCCTGCTTGAGCTCGTAGAGTATGTTATTTGCCGGCATGCGAGAGAGAAGGGCCTGGATCGCTTGTTGTTGACGATCTCCCTCCTTGCTGATGGCGTCGATGAGGTCGTCGAGGTCATCGACGCTCAGCTCACCGGGAGGAGGTAGCTCGAGCAACGCCCGCAGATCCCTGTTGTTGACCTTGACGCCCGTGTGGGTGTGGGCGCGAAACCAACGCACGAAGAACGCCGAGGAGGTGGCGGCCCACAACTGAAAAGCGGCAGATCGGTTCCTTGTCGCGCGTTGCTTGCGTTGGACTATGAGCGTCTTCAACATGGCTGCGGGAGACATCCTGGTGATGTTTCCTGCCATGATCGCTTCCATGAGTGCGAGTAACTCGCTCGCGTCGAGCTGATAAAACAGGTCCGCCCCCTCGCCGACGAACGCCCCCTGTAAGCGCTCGAGCTGAATATCATCGACCTTCCCCAGCTCTCTTAACTTCGTGAACCAGGAGAACAGCGTCTCTCTGTCGAGCGGCGACACCTCCACCGCGATGCCCTCGTTCGTGTTATGCCTGCTCGTGATGGTTACTCCTGGTCGATGGCCGTGCTGAAACTCGAGCAGCTCGTGCTCGAGCGCGGCAGGGGCATCATAGAACCAACGCGATGTACGTGAGCTCGAGATCGCCACGGGCACGTCGCCATCACGCTCCTGTTCGAGCCAGTCGCGTAACATCAGCCCCTGCTCGAACTTGATCTCCTTTCTATTCTGCGTGAGCTTCATGACTCTGAAGTCGAGCCATCGAAGATCGTCCATCTCGAGTCCCGCGCTCGCGCGGCTCGGGAGCAGTGATCCAAGAAGCGCGATGAGGGCATCGATGTCTTGCCCACACAGCGCCGCGAGCGACTTCCCCTTGTTGTTGGGCTCGCCGCCATCCGCGCAGAGCCACTTCCTGATCTCGTCGCCGTGTCCGTTCAAAAAGCGCGACAGCGGCGCGCGGACGCTCTTTATCCCGAGCTCGCGTTCGAGGTCTTCGCGCAGGTGCTCTTCTTCGAGCGTGCCGTCTCCCTGTGCGCCTCTGTAAAGCCCGAGGATCTCTTCGCGCCACCTGAGCACGCTCTCTTCCCCCAGCCTCACCGGGATGTGATCGAGTTTCATGCGCTTCTCCTGTCAAAGTTGAATGATCCGTGGGCCACCTGTCCCACGTGGTGGCGACCGTGCGTCGGTTGCGAGCAAGGATCAATACTGCCCCTGTGATGCACTGTGCTGCACAATATGACATTTGTTTAATGTTTGTGCAGCACTCAAGTTCAGATTCCGAAACGGGACCGCCGGGCCCGTCGTCAGCTGCGCTCCATCCAGGGGATGCAGCTGACACAAACCAAAACCTCGAGAGAGAGGAGGAACTGATGCAGCACCGAGAGAGCAAATCATGCATTGACCCCGAAACGGGCGAGCCGTTGCGCGAGTTTTCGAGCATGAAGGAGGCGCTCACGGAGGCCTCGATGCGAAACAAGCTGGCAGGAGAAGAGATCGCGTTCGCGAGCAAATGCGGCCTGTGTGGCGCTTTTCACGTTACCCTGGCATCTGGCGCTTGCGAATTCGAGCGCGTCATCGACGTCAACTTCGGGGTTTCCCTGGCGTCGTACACCGCGCGTCCTGGTCGTCGGACCTGTGATTGTCGAGGGCGCGATGGCAAGCCAAAGCGCCTCTACGCGACCGCTCAGGATGCCTATGCGGTTGCCCGGACACGACCAGTAGATCTCGAGATCTACGAGTGCCCTGAAACCGAAGGCTATCACCTCACGAGCAACACGGTCCGATTCGATTGAGGTGATCGAAAAGAAGTGTCAGCAAGACGCGTTCGTGGACTCTGGGGAGATGCGTATTCCCGGAGTCCATGAACGCAGCTCCTCAAAAAGGAGCTCGAGATGAACAACCAGAGAACCGCAGGGAGAGAGACTTACCGACACTTACCCGGATTCAGGTAACACGACACCCGAGTTACCTGCCGCTCGGTAAAGAATTACCCGGTAATCCTGCAACCTGGCCGAGAGGAACCAACGAGCGCACGTTGTACGTCAGTGCGAACTTTATCGAAGCAGCAAAAACAAACAGGGACGAATCATGGAGCATAAGATGAACGAACCAAGGAAACGAACTGAAACCCCACGCGATGCGCTCGTGCAACGCATGCAGCACATGATCGAGGAGGAAGAGAGGACACAACAAGAGCTCGCCGTGGCCTGGGAGGAAATTCTCGAACGTGACGAGGGATACACCGCGGGCACGCTCACAGCGCGCATGAGTGAACTCAAGAATGGCAAGGAGAAGGGCATTCTCTTCTTCCTCAAGGAGCCTGAAGATCGAGAGGCTTTCTTCGAGGTTTTCGACATCGAGCCTTCGCTTCGGGATGAGCTCGATGCGTTGATCGATAACTACCTCGAGACACATTGTGGCAAGGAGCCTCGCGTCTCGGTTGTCGTCGAGCTTCTGAAACTGGGGACCGATCAGAACGGTCTCGCAGCAGCCACGTCAAGGCTTGGCACGATTCTGTCCAGGCTCGCCGAGGAGTCGCATGGACGGATTCTGCTGTGCTTGCCAACGGCACTCTACAACACACTCCCCATCCCCCGAGGGTGGGATGCGTTCGTGGAGATCGAGGAGCGAAGCTTCACGACTACCACCGAGCTCATCTCTTGGTGCGACGAACGCGCGCCAGAAGCAGCGATCATGACACACAGGTTCATCTCTCCCATGAGCAGGTGGATCACACTCGATTTCTCAAGGGTCACGATTCTACCAACCTCTCTCGAAGGGCTCGAGTTGCCCGAGGTCGAGCACCAGGTCCTCGACCTCGTGGACATCGCCGAACCCATCGCGAAGCTCGAGGAGATCGAGCCGAGGCTCAGCCGCTTCACGCGGCAAGGCATGCGAGACCTTGTGATGCGGCTGGCATCACCGGCGAGCTTCGAGAAGCACCTCGAGTATGATTTCAATCAAAACAGGGATTACTACAGCCGTTATCATGAGGAGCCACTGCGCTTCACGTTGGAAATCCGAGCGAAGCTGTCTGCTTTCTTCGGCATCCCCTTGCCTTCGATGCTCTCGGAACGGCACGAGGTTGCAGTAACTCGATTGTTGCAGGAACACATGCCGGATGTCGCGTTCGTGAGCGCAGAGGACGAACCCATTCAGGTCGAGCTCCTCCGACTCGGAGCGAGAGCCGAACCAATCTTCGTCAAGTTGCCAGACGCACGCTGTCGCATCACAGCAACCGAATCGAACAGGGAGGCCCTGACGTCATTCTCCACACACGGCTCGTTCAAGGTCGACTTTATCGAGGTCGTTTCCTCGAGCGTGTTCAGAGACCTCCTGGCATCTTCAGAGAGCTGGAACACAGCGGACAGCTTGCTCGATCCACACGCTGAAGCCATTTACATGAAGCTGGTCGAGGAACTCGGAGACGAGAAATTCGCGGCGTATTTTCGTGCGAGATTTTTGCAGCGAGTCAATGGGCGCACATTCGAGGCGAGGCCCGGGAGTACGGAGCTTATCGAACTGGTGAATCGATACTTCAACGATCTTCTGCCTTGCATCAGCATATCACTGAAAAGCCTCCGATACGCGACCGATTGTAGCTACAATGGGGAGGTCAAGGTTCCTTCGACCTCTACGTATCCTCTGCTGCGCTGTTCCGAAGGAAATGAAGGCCATGACTCGCGCTGGGGTTGGGTCTACTCCGAACAGCACACCCTCTTCGAGCTTCCCCGAGAAGCACCGCTCGAACAGCTCGATTTCGAGCTACGACATCTTGCCAACCTCGACGCTGACTATTTCACGTTCAGCGACAGACGGAACGCGTCAACCATCCAACCATCCGAGATCGACTTCTCAGCCATCGACGCGGCGAGCCTCGCGGCGCTCGAGTTCGTGAGAGAACAACTCACGAGGCAACGCTTCTTGCTCACTCGTCATGGAGTTTGTTTGCACGCCATGATCGGGGATGCTTCGGTCAAGGTAACCATCAGCGGCCCCTATAAACCAGCGCACGCAGGTCCATCATGTGACCTGATTGCCCCGGATGGGACATTGCATTCACCAGAATATTCTCAAGGAAAACACCGCGTGGAGTTTCCGTTAGCGAATGGAGGAAGCGGATGGAGCGAATGGTCTGATCCGCTTTGCTGGCCTGCCCATCTGCTTCTTGGCACAGATGATGGGTTGATCCAACTCGTTTTCGAAGCTGCCCGACCACCATTCAACTGATGACGTCTGCCCCGTTTAACAAAACACTCAGGCAACTCCACGTGAGGATATGATTCATGACAGGGACACGAAACAAAACCGATGACGTGCTCTCTGAGTACATGGACGCGAAGACAACGCTTACATCACTCCTAGCACTCTTCAAGAACGCACCCGAGTTCTTGCTTCGCCCTGGCATCGAGCAGGCGTTGCTCGACGCCATTGCACGAATGAAGGCGACGGCGAACGCTGCTCGCGCGGTGGCCATGGGGCAACTCATCGCGACGCCCAGGCAGGAGGCACCCGAGCTACTCGCTGGGGTGATGAAACCTGAACCACCAACAGTTTCCGCAACGCCCCCCAAACCAACCGAGGCGCCTGAGCCGAATCTGCAGAGCAACAAAGAGCTGTCTCCTGGGGTGGAGGTGCTGTGCTTTGACGTCCCCGATGTGCTCGAGATTCTCGTTGGGAACCTCGACCGCGCCCTCTCACTCGACTCCATCCAACGCCTCGAGCGCGCTTGTTGTGAGGCTCGCTTGCGGCAGTTTGACTTCCTGGACGCGAGAACGCGCAAGCTTTTCTACAGCTATGTTGTCGCTCAGTGCCTCGCGCTCCAGGATCTGGCTTCGCCAGTCGACGAGCGCATGCTGCGACCTCGCATCACGAAGCTCTTTTCTTCGATCAAGAATCACATCGAGGGCATCTTCATCCATGGTATGGCGAAGAACCACGCACCAAAACATCGCTCTTGGGCCGAGGATATGAACACCTACAGGCGCCAGCTCGAACGAGTTCTGGGGGGTCAGCAGAAAGTTAAAAGCCCCAGTTCCAAGACGAGTAGAGACGTGACCGTGGCAAATGATTCTGGGGTGGAGTCCTGTGATGAGCGCTCGCAAGATCTTTGCGCTGGCCTCTCAGCGCTCGCAGCTCGCTACCCTGATACCCTCGTTGTGCTGCCCGCGGCGTATCACTCAGCGGCGGATGCGTGTGACTTTGTCCAGACCGAACGCGCTCTCGATCTGATGGAGCGCCTCGTTGTCGACTACCTCCCGCTCCTCGACGGGGGAGGGGACGCACAGGCGCGAAGCGTGTTCACTCAGAGCGAATACTCGGCGAACGAATCCGAGACGACACGCGCGAGCAAGCGCGCCATGGAGCTTCGTACCTTCGAGTATGAGGGCGAACAAATCGCCTTCCTGCGCCACCTCCGCATTGGCACCTCCCCCTCCTCACGTGAAGGCTGGCGGTGCCATTTTCATCATGGTGCCACGCGAAACAGGATCGTGATCGGCCATTGCGGTGCTCACCTCGACCTCAAATAGACTCTAAGCCATGGCGAATATCGGCGATCTCGTTCGACGACGGCTGTGAGAGCGACGGTAAAAAAGAAGTGAACATGTGTCAGCAAGAGGCGCCACGAGACTCTTGATATAAAGATCGATGGACACGACCACCTCATACAAATCAAGATATAGTCTTTTGCATATTTAAGATAAAATCTCGATCACCTAGCACAAAAGCCATCGCAGGAGCGATATATGAAGCAAAAAAAACCTGTCTAACATCCATGAAAAGATTGGAGGGATCCCGGAGGTTATGGGTCCCTGGCAACTGGAACTCATGAAGAAATGTAGCCTCGAGTCTGACAGTACGTTGATCGATCTGGGTTGCGGAACGTTGCGGGGTGGCCTCCACCTCATGCGAGATCACCACTGCGATTCCACACGAGTGACACGTCTCTCCCCAGAGCATGCGACTCGCTGCACACCAACATCCACGGAAAAACATTGAACAGACGCATTTTGATCACGGGCTCGAGCGGGCTCGTCGGGAGCGCGCTCTCGGTAAGTCTAAAGGAGGCGGGCGCGGGTTTGTCGTTGCTCGACGTGAGCGCCGAGGGGACCTCGAGAGGAGATGTCCGCGAGGCCGCCAGGGTCCGCGAGGCGCTCGAAGGGTGTGATGGCGTCATCCACCTCGCCGCGATCTCTCGGGTGATTTGGGGCGAGCAACGCCCCGAGGAGTGCTGGGACGTCAACGTCAACGGAGTCAGTAACGTCCTCGAGGCCGCCGCGCGCGCAGGTAACAACCCGTGGGTGATTTTCGCGAGCAGCCGCGAGGTCTATGGGCAGCCCTCGGCTTTGCCCGCCGGCGAGGACACACCACTGGCGCCTGTCAACGTCTACGGCCGCGCCAAGGTCCGCGGCGAGGAGCTCGTCGAGGCGGCGCGACGAGACGGGGTCCGCGCGACCACCGTGCGGCTCTCGAACGTCTACGGTTCGCCACTCGATCACGCAGACAGGGTGGTGCCCGCGTTCACGAAGGCGGCGCTCGATGGCCGCGCGCTGCGCGTGGATGGGGAGGAGCACACCTTTGACTTCACCTTCATCGATGATGTCGCGCGCGGGCTGCTCTCGCTCGCCACACTGCTCGACGAAGCCGCCACACCTCCACCTCCCGTTCATCTTGTCACAGGAACACCGACCACCCTCGGGCAGCTCGCACGCGTGGCGATCGAGGTCGTGGGCACCGCCTCCGAGATCCGCCAGGCACCGCCCAGAAGCTTCGACGTGGCGAGGTTCTATGGTGACCCCGAGCGCGCGCGACGCTTGCTCGGGTGGGAAGCGACAGTGGGCATCGAGGCGGGGGTACGACTCCTCGCCAGCAGGTTCGAGGCGCTCGATCGAGGAGAGACGATATGAAAATTCTAAAGGTCATTCACGGCTACCCGATGCGCTACAACGCCGGGTCCGAGGTCTACAGCCAGACGCTCTGCCACGGGCTCGCCGCGCGCCACGAGGTGCACGTCTTCACGCGCGAGGAGGACTCGTTCGCGCCAGACTACCGGCTGCGTACGGAACGAGACGCTGACGATCCGCGCGTCACGCTCCACCTCGTCAATAACCCCCGTCACAAGGACCGCTACCGCGTCACGGGCGTCGACCAGCGCTTCGCCGAGGTGCTCGATCGTCTCACCCCGGACATCGTCCACATCGGCCATCTCAACCACCTCTCGACTTCACTCGTCAGAGAAGCAGCCTCGCGTGAGATTCCTGTCGTCTACACGTTGCACGATTACTGGCTGATGTGCCCCCGCGGTCAGTTCATGCAGACCTTCCCCGAAGATCCAGACAACCTCTGGGCTGCTTGCGACGGTCAGGAAGATCGCAAATGCGCCGAGCGCTGTTACGCGCGCTATTTCTCGGGCTCGCCCGCAGAGCGCGAGCTCGACGTGAGCTACTGGACAGATTGGGTGGGGCGGCGCATGGCTCACGTCAAGGAGATGACCGAGCTCGTGGACATGTTCATCGCGCCAGCGCGCTACCTCCACGATCGCTACCGCGACGCCTTCGGACTCCCCGCGCGAAAGCTCACCTACCTCGACTATGGTTTTGCCAGGGAGAGGATGGAAGGGCGAGCGCGTGTCAAAGGAGAGCCGTTCACGTTCGGCTACATTGGCACGCACATCCCCGCCAAGGGGATCCACCACCTGATCGAGGCATTCGGGAAGCTTGAAGGGACAGCACACCTGCGCATCTGGGGCAGGCCAAGGGGGCAGGACACCGCCTCGCTGATGGCCATGGCAGCCGCGCTCCCGGATGGGAAAGGTGAGCGCATCGAATGGCGCGGCGAGTACAGAAACCAGGATATCGTCGAGGATGTCTTTGACCACTGTGACGCCATCATCGTCCCGTCGGTCTGGGTGGAGAACTCGCCGCTCGTGATCCACGAGGCGCAGCAGGCGCGTGTCCCCGTGATCACGGCGAACGCCGGTGGCATGGCGGAGTACGTTCATCACGAGGTCAACGGGCTGCTCTTCGAGCACCGATTACCGACCTCTCTGACGACGCAAATGCAACGCCTCGTGAATGATCCTGCGCTCGCCGAGAAGCTCGGCGAGCATGGCTACGCTTTCTCGGAGTCCGGGGATATCCCTGGCGTCGAGGAGCACGTCGAGGCGATCGAGTCGCTCTACGAAGGTGTGCTCGCGAAGCGGCGCGGCGCGCGCGTCGATCGCCTCGAGGGCCCATGGAGGATCACGTTCGATACAAACCCGGACACCTGCAACCTGAAGTGTGTCATGTGCGAGGAGCACTCTCCTTACAGCCCGCTCCAGCGCGAGCGGCGAGCGAAGGGGCTCCCGAGGAGGGTGATGCCGTTCGAGCTGATCGAGCGCGTGGTCGCTGACGCCGCGCCGCGCGGGTTGAAAGAGATCATCCCGTCGACGATGGGAGAGCCGCTGCTCTACGATCGCTTCGAGGACATCCTCTCGCTTTGCGAGTGCCACGATGTCTTGCTCAACCTCACCACGAACGGGACCTTCCCCAAAATCGGCGCGACCGCCTGGGCCGAGCGCATCGTGCCGGTCACCTCGGACGTCAAGATCTCCTGGAACGGCGCGAGCAAGGAGACTCAAGAAGCGATCATGAGGGGGAGCCAGTGGGAGAAGGTCCTGCAGAACGTGCGCGACTTTATCGCCGTCAGAGACGCGCACGCCGCGAAAGGAGGGAATCGTTGCCGGGTGACCTTCCAGCTAACCTTCCTCAAATCCAACGTCGACGAGCTCGCCGACATCGTCGCGCTCGCCGCGTCACTCGGCGTCGATCGGGTCAAGGGACATCACCTCTGGGTCCACTTCGACGAGATCGAGGGGGAGTCGATGCGCTCGGACGCAGGCACGATCCGAAGGTGGAACGAGGCCGTGCTCGCTGCGCGCGCCGCGGTCGAGGCGAACCCACTGCCAAATGGCGCGCGCGTTCTCCTCGAGAACATCTTCCTGCTCGATGAGGACGCGGGTACAGCCGATATCGCGCCGGGTGGCCCGTGTCCCTTCCTCGGGCAGGAGGCGTGGATCAGCGCCAGAGGGCGGTTCAATCCATGCTGTGCGCCGGACGCCGAGCGCCGCTCGCTCGGTGAGTTCGGCAACCTGCACAACGAGGGGTTCATGGAGATCTGGGAAGGGGAGGCCTACAAGGAGCTCACCTCGACCTACCAGAACCGCGCGCTCTGCATCGGGTGCAATATGCGCAGGCCCCTGGCAGACGAAGCTGCGAAGGAGGACGTATGACGGACTGGAGCAAACTTCGCGTCGCGCCCTCGCGTACGCACCACCTCGATGAGTCGGGCGCGCCAGCGTACGAGGCGCGTTTCGATGACGTGTTAAAGTACCACGCACCCGGGCTCGCGCCCGTGCTGCTCGGTGAGCACTCCTGGCATATTCACACCGATGGCACCCCCGCCTATGACGCGCGCTACGCGCGCACGTTCGGATTCTACGAGGGGCTCGCGGCGGTGCATGGCGAGGAGGGGTGGTTCCACATCGAGCCCTCTGGAGCAGCGGCTTACGCTCGCCGCCACGCGTGGTGTGGCAACTTCCAGCAGGGGCGATGCACGGTCCGTGGCGAAGATGGGCGATACCATCACATCACGCCCTCGGGCGCGGCGGTCTATGAGGAGCGGTGGCGCTACGCCGGTGACTATCGCGATGGTGTCGCGGTGGTCCAGGCTGACTCGGGGCTCTCGACCCATATTACTCGCGATGGAGCCCTGCTCCACGACGCGTGGTTCGTGGACCTGGATGTCTTCCACAAGGGCTTTGCCAGGGCGCGGGATGAGGACGGCTGGATGCACTTGGACATGGAGGGACGACCCGTTTATACGAGGCGCTTTTACGCGGTCGAACCTTTCTACAATGGCCAGGCGCGCGTCGAGCGGTTCGACGGCGCGCTCGAGGTCATCGACGAGGCAGGTGAGGCGCTCGTCGAACTCAGGCCGCCGCGCCGAGATCCTCTACACCAGGTGTCCGCAGAGCTCGTCAGCTTCTGGCGCTGTGAAGCGATCTTTGCTGCTGTGGAGCTGGGCATCTTCGATAAACTTCCGCTCCGTGATCCACGACCTCGCGTACGCCAACTCCTCGAAGCGCTCGGTGAGCTGAACCTCGTACAGGTGAGCGATGGCGCATGGATGGTGACGCGCGCAGGCGCGCTGTTGCGTTCCGATCACCCGAGGTCGCTGGCCGCTGCTGCGATGTACTGGTCAGGGGCAGGGCGGCGAGGCTGGGACAATTTGAGAGATGCCATCGATACCCCGGATTGGACGCCGAGGGATCCTTTCGTCGATGCTGCCTGTGACCCGGCATCGACCAGCGCGCTCCAGTCCGTTCTCGGTACGTACGCAGAGAACGACTACGCTGATATCCAAACGCTCATCGACGAGACGAAGGGAGTTCTTCTCGATGCTGGAGGTGGCACGGGAACGATCGCTCGGATTTTAGCGCGCGCGAATCCCGGGCTGAGCACGATCGTGCTCGAACGTCCAGAAGTCGCCGAGCTTGGCTGTGTTCCCGATGATTTGGAAGGCCGCCTCGCTTTCGTCGGCGCAGATTTATTTCAGCCATGGCCTCACTCGGGAGACGCGGTCGTCATGGCCCGGGTTCTCCATGATTGGGAGGACGAAAAATGTGTCACCTTGCTCCGCCACGCGAGAGAGGCGCTGCCCAGAGGAGGACGTATCTACCTCGTCGAGTTGGTGCGACGGCCAGACAGCTTCGACGCGGGGTTGCTCTCCCTGCACCTGCTCGTCACGAGCGGTGGGATGGAGCGAACGGCCGACCACTACAAGCGCCTGCTCGCGAGCGGTGGCTTTAAGCTCCTCGAGCTCCGACGCTCGCAGGGTGTTAGCAACGTGATCATCGCGGAGGCTGTATGAGTCGTGATGTCATCCTTGGCCTCCATGGCTTCTCCGCAGACAGCGATCGCCAGATGCACGACGCGGGCGTGTGTATCCTCGTGGACGGGGAGGTGGTCGCCGCGGTCGATGAAGAGCGGCTCTCCAGGGTAAAGCGAGATGGATGCTTCCCTCACCGCGCCCTCGACGTGACCCTGAAGCAGGCGGGCCTTTCTGCAGGCGATATAAACACCGTGGCATTTGTGGACCGTCGCACGCCCTGGCAAACATGGTTCGTGTGGCGCTACGCGCTCGAGGCTGCACTCAGAACCGGGGTCCGCCCATGGGGGTATCTCGCGTTCTGGAGCAAGATGATGAGGGACTACCGACGCGTGCCACCAGCAGGCGTGTCGACGCGTGACCTGCACTTTGTCGAGCACCACCGCTGTCACGCGACGTCTGCCTACTTCCCCGCCCCCTGGGATCGCGCGACCGTGGTGACCCTCGATGGCATGGGGGACTTTAGCATCGGAGGCTCTGTGTCCCACGGTCGTGATGGCGAGTTAGAGCTCCTCCGACGCTGCAATGGGTACTTCTCTCCGGGCCACTTCTACATGATCGTGACGGAGTATCTTGGCTTCACCCCGGGCCGTCATGAGGGCAAGGTGACGGGCCTCGCCGCGCACGGAGATCCCGAGCGAGCCTACTCGGCGATGACAGACGTCATCCGCTATCGTCCAGGGAAGCTCGACTTCGTGGCGGGTCCGGTTGCTCATGAGTTCTTCAACGTTATCCGTGGCCGACCTGGCAGGAGAACGAAGCAATGGTACTCCCAGGAACAATGGGAAAAGGCGAAGGCTCAGATCGACAGTGGCTACATACCCGATGACGCCATCGGGCTGGAGTACTTCAGGCAAGCCTGGCGCGGGTTTTCACGAGAGGATATCGCGGCAGCGGCTCAAAAGCGCTTCGAGGACGTGATCGTGGCGTATGTGAGCGATGCGATCGAGCTCACCCGCGAGCGTCGGCTCGCCGTCGCCGGGGGATGCTTTGCCAATGTTCGGTTGAACCAACGCCTCGCCGAGCTACCTGACGTGGACGCCATCTACATCCACCCGAACATGAGCGATGGGGGACTGGCCACCGGAGCTGCGCTCGAGGTCTTTCATGACCGACGGCGTCGACAGAGTCGCCCTTACATCCATCGACCGTGGGCAAATGTATATCTTGGACCGGAGTACAGCCGGGATGACATCCAGAGCGCGGTCGCAAAGGAAAGCATCCCCTTCACCGAGCCCGATGACCTCGCCTCGAAGACGGCATCAGCGCTCGCGAAAGGGCAAATCGTGGCCTGGTTCCAGGGACGAATGGAGTATGGACCGAGGGCGTTGGGGAACCGCTCCCTCCTCGCCGCTGCGACCGACCGAGGTGTCCATGACCGCCTCAACGCCAGGTTGCAGCGCTCGGAGATCATGCCCTTCGCCCCGATCATCCTCGAGGAGCACGCCCACGACTGGTTCCCCGAGTGGAGCCCCGGGCACATGGCGAGTCGGTTTATGACCATCACCTACGATGTCGAGCCATCTCTTGCCAGTAAAGCCCCCGCCATCGTGCACGTCGATGGCACGGCGCGTCCCCAGGTCCTTCGGCGATCAGATCAACCCTTGCTCCACGCCGTCCTCGAGGAATACCAGCACCAGACAGGTGTCCCACTTGTCATCAACACGAGCTTTAACATGCATGAAGACCCCATCGTGTGTTCTCCGGAGGATGCCCTCGATGCCGTCGCGCGCGGAGCCGCAGACGTGCTCGTGATGGGCTCTCTCTGGATCACGGCAGAGGACATCGAAGCACATATGAAACGTGGAGGGTGCTCATGA
>Ga0208061_100261_pt1 | contig 16323 bp, 11 predicted proteins | sample DeeseametaMP0555_FD_184209 | JGI IMG/M metagenome (GOLD analysis project Ga0208061, IMG submission 184209) | Marine microbial communities from the Deep Atlantic Ocean - MP0555 (SPAdes) | ecosystem: Environmental > Aquatic > Marine > Oceanic | place: South Atlantic Ocean | collected 2011-01-23 | reverse complement strand
AAGGTCTGCTCTCGCCGCGGTTATAACGCGATGAGTTGACAGATGCGACCTGTGAGACAGGAGCAGATGACAGCGCTCAGTTGATCTGAAGCGGCGCGCTGCTATCCGAGGTGCTGCCCTGGCCGAGTTGCCCCGCGTCGTTTCGACCCCAACAGAACAACTGCCCGGTAGTGGTCGTCGCGCAAGTGTGATCGAACCCCGCATCGACCGTCAGCAGCTGCGCCAGGGTCGTCACGCGCTGTGGCGTGCGCTGCACGTTGCGATTGCCCAGGCCAAGCTGGCCGAAATCATTTCGGCCCCAGCAATAGAGGTCGCGCGTCGCGTCGATGGCGCACGTATGATCCGCGCCCGCCGTGACCGCCACGGCGTTGGAGATCCCGTTGGCCTTGCGTGGGGTGAGCGTATCACTCGAGCCACCATCGCCGAGTTGCCCGAAGGTGTTGTCTCCCCAGCACCAGACCTCGCCGGACTCGGTCACCGCGCAGGAGTGATCCTGACCTGCGGCGATCTGGCGAATGCCATTGAGTTGGACGACCGCGGTAGGGCTCGTGCGCGAAGGCGTGGTCCCTGTGCCGAGGCGACCGAAGTTATCCATCGTCCCGTTCAACCCCCAGCAATCGGCCTGCCCATCGCGCTGGATGGCGCACGAGTGCGCCACGCCGACAGCGAGGTTCACCACGCTCGAGAGGTTCTTGGCGTCGACGAACACATCGCTCAGGTTGGTCGAGCCATCGCCGAGCTGGCCTTGCGAGTTAAACCCGACGCAATCGACGGTCTCGTCGGAGCGCACCACGCAGGTGTGTAACGTCCCGACACCAACACGGAGCACATCGGTCACCGTGGGGTGACGATAAGGTGTGCGGCGTGCGTCACTGGGTTGCTCGTCGCCGACCTGACCATAATCATTGAGCCCCCAACACCAGAGGCGGTTGCCCGTGTCGATGGCGCAGGTGTGGCGGTCGGTCGAGGCCATCTGGCGAATGCCGGTCAACCCCGTGAGCACCACTGGCGAGGTCGAAGAGTTGCCAGCCTGTAAGGTGCCGAGCTGACCGCTCGTGTTGTCTCCCCAGCATCGCACGGTGCCATCGGAGCGCGACGCGCAGGAGTGCTTCTTGCCAGAAACCACCTGCCTCCACCCCTGCGAGGCGCAGCGGTTGGCGAAACACGTCTGCCCTCCGGTGCAGGACATCGCGCAGGAAGCATCGGCACCTTGCCAGACAAAATTACCGCAGGTGTTGTTGGCGTCTGCGCAGGCATCCACGCAGACGTTCGAGATGCAGCTCAACCCGCCCATACATGCGCCGCAATCGATGGGGGATTGTTCGCCATCAGGCAAGACCTCGCCGCATTGCGCGCTCTGCGCCTCGCAGATGTCGACGCAGGTGTCGGTGCCCTCGTCGCAGAATTCGCGCGCGCCGCACATGCCGCCGCAAGGCTCCATGGGCATATCGATAGGCATATCCGCCATATCTGGCGCCATGTCCTGCCCCATATCCATATCATCGGACATGTCGGCGGTCATATCGGCCATCATATCCATGTCGACCCCCATCTCTTCTGGCGAGGTCATGTCCTCCATGCCCATCTCTTCGCCCATCTCCGAGCCATCGACGAGGTCGGGCGCCGTCATATCGAGGGCGGGCATATCTGCGCCATCATCGGGAGGATCGAGCGGCTGGAGCTCGTTGGTCGCGCAACCATAAAGCAAGGAGAGACCGAGGAGCGCCGTGATCGAAAGGATCGAGCGAGCGCGCGAGAAGCCAGGGTTCTTATAAGAGGGGGTGAAAAGGGGAACAGACATCGAATTTGCCAGGGTCCATCAATGAGGTGATCAGGGGCGTAAAGGCAATCGTCCTATGCGATTGACTCGTGAAATTCAAGACGCCGCACCATGCGACGCAAGAATCGTGAGCGCAAGCTCGAAAATAACAATGAGGTCGCGCACATCGAGGTGCTCGTGACCTCTACTCTACAGCGTCGAGCATACGGCGCGCACGAGGCTCACACAAACAATCGCCGCGAGTGGCGAGATCTGCCGCAGAGGAGACCATGACCCGAGAACACCTGATCGCGATGCCGTTTGACCCTGACCGACGCGACGCCTTCGATCTGCTCCCGCTGCTTTTGCGAGAGGATGCGGCGAGAGGAGCAAGCGCGCTCTGCGCTCTCGCCGCATCTGGACACCGGGGTTGGGTCGATCTCTTGCTCGAGCTCGAGCAGGAGGCCACGCGCCGAGGACTGCACGCCTCCTGGCTCGCCTCCCTGTTGGGGTGCAGCGGGCGAGGACGTGACCTCGCAGACGCGATGGACCTCGATGTACGGCGCGCGATCACGCGCTCGGCGCGTCGAGCCAAGAGCTTGGCATGCCCTCTTGCCGCTTGCATGAGCCCGACCTATACTCCGCCCAAACAACCGCAAGGCGACACGCATGGCATCGGCGATGTGTGGCGCGAACCGAGCGTGAGGAGTGTTCATGGTCAAGAGCAAGAGCCCCCGTCGCGGCGAGAAGACGCCAGCGCTGACATCCTCTCGCCGCGTCCTCCTCGCGCTCGCCGCTATCGCATGCGTTGGGTTTCCCCTGGAAGCCGCCGCGCAATCGAGCGACACGGGGAGCGTCGAGCTCCCTGATGAAATGGGACGCAACGAGTATATGGTGACCGCGCGCATCCGCGCGATCGCGCTCCCAGGCTTCGCGCTCGATCCGCTCTTTGATCAGCACCCCACGCATTGGAGCAACGGAAACCGTAACCTCTCCTATGGCGGTCAGTTTACCTGGCGCGCTCATGGCGACTACGAGCTCGGCGTGGCCGTGGACTGGGCGGACCTGAGCATGCCCTCGGCGTTCTGGCTCCAGGCTGGAGAGGACCCCGATCAGGCGGATTACGTGGACCTCGACCTGCAGATGCTCTCGGTCGTGTTCACCTCGCACTGGTTTTGGGATCCTGTCGATTGGCTCTCGCCATACGTGGGCGTGGGGTTAGGCGTCGGCATCCTGCGAGGCAGCATCCTGCAATACGAGCCCTCGGCGGGATCGCAATGCGAGCAGGATGTGGGCAACGATGGCGACTGGATGCCTGACTCCTGCTTCGGGGATGATGGCCAGGTCGACCCCTCTCAGTTCACCGCCGACTCCCCGAGCCCCGCCGAGAGGCAGCCTCCCGTCGTGCCCGTGCTCAATATCTCGGGCGGCTTGCGCTTTAACATCTACAAGTACGGAACGATCCGCCTGGAGGTTGGCCTCCAGGATCACCTTTATGCAGGCATTGGCGTCGGCGCGCAGTGGTGGTAACCACCCAGCGTGGCGCGCATAGCACCACGCCGCCGAACATTGCCACCTTTCACCGAGCGGACGCTCGAGGCGACTTCATCACCGACTGCGGGGGTTTTTGCCGAAGCGACGCTCGACCTTACACCCAGAGGAGTTCGACATGAACAAGGTCTTCGATTCAGCCGAGGCCGCCATCTTCGATATCGAGGATGGGACGACACTGATGAGCGGTGGGTTTGGCCTTTGTGGCAACCCCGAGAACTTGATCCGTGCGCTCCACGAGCGCGGGACGACGGACATCACGGTCATCAGCAACAACTGCGGGACCGATGACTACGGTCTCGGGATCCTGTTGCAGGCGCGTCAGATCAAGAAGATGATCTCGAGCTACGTCGGCGAGAACAAGAACTTCGAGACGCAGCTCCTCAACGGCGAGCTCGAGGTCGAGCTCAACCCGCAAGGCACGCTCGCCGAGCGCATCCGCGCAGGTGGCGCGGGCATCCCCGCCTTCTTCACCCCCACCGGCTTTGGCACCGAGGTCGCCGAGGGCAAGGAGACGCGCGAATACAACGGCGTCCAGTGCATCCTCGAGACCGCGCTCACCGCAGACTTCGCCTTCGTCAAGGCGCAGCGCGGCGATCGTCACGGCAACCTCGTGTTCTCCAAGACCGCACGCAACTTCAACCCGATGATGGCCATGGCAGGACGCATCACCATCGCCGAGGTCGAGGAGCTCGTCGAACCGGGCGAGATCGCACCCGACGAGATCCATATCCCAGGCATCTTTGTCCAACGCATCATCAAGGGAGAGGGTTACGAGAAGTGGATCGAGCGTCGCACGACGCGCCCACGCGAGTGACTCACTCGCGAACACTTCACGACGATCACTTCGAATGACGATCCTTCGCGCTCTGGCGCAGAAGATACAAGAGATAAGGAGAAATCCATGGCTTTGACACGAGAGCAAATGGCGCAGCGCGCCGCTCAGGAACTCGAGGATGGCGCCTACGTCAACCTCGGCATCGGCATCCCCACGCTCGTCGCCAACTACATCCCGGAAGGGGTCGAGGTCGTCCTCCACAGCGAGAACGGCTTGCTCGGCGTCGGCCCCTTCCCCTATGAAGGGGAAGAGGACGCGGACCTGATCAACGCAGGCAAGCAAACCATCACCACCGTCCCTGGCTCGGCGTTCTTCGACAGCGCCGCGAGCTTCGCCATGATCCGTGGCGGTCACATCGACCTCACGATCCTCGGGTCGATGCAGGTCAACGAGCGCGGTGACCTCGCCAACTGGAAGATCCCTGGCAAGATGGTCAAGGGAATGGGCGGCGCGATGGACCTCGTCGCTGGCGCCAAGCGCGTCATCGTCCTGATGACACACACCACCCGCGATGGGTCGTCGAAGCTTCTGGCAGAATGCACCCTGCCGCTCACCGGCGTCTCGTGCGTGGACAAGGTCATCACCGACCTCGCCGTGTTCGACTTCGTCGACGGCAAACTCGTCCTCAAGGAGCTCGCCGATGGCGTGACCCTCGAGGAGGTCGCCGAGAAGACCGAGGCGGCCTACGAGATCGACCTCGCCGAGTGATAGGAACCGAAAAACATGCGGCGAGGACGACTTCGAAAAGTTCGTCCTCGCCGCATGTTTTTCACCACCGGAGCAACGCCGAAACACACCCGAGAGAAAGAGAAAGGACCCCTCTTGCCACACCCTGAAGGCTTAAACTCGCTCGATGACGCCGTCGCGACCGTGCTCGCGCTCGAAGAATCCGCGCGTTCACATCGCATACGAGCGCTGGCGGATGCCGACGCATCGCTCTCCGGGGCTCTGACACTTCTCCAGGACTACGCCTCGGCAGGAGATGACTTCGAGGACGCGGAGAAGGCTGACGCGCTCCTCGATGGGCTCGGGGACCACCAGGGTATCAAACTTCACGGGAGGCGCTCGCTTCGCGCCTTTCACCTGATGGTCGACCTCGGCGTCTGGAGCCGCTACGAGAACCTCTGGCTCCACCGCTACAAGGTCAACACCTCCTTCCAACCTCCCATGCTGCAAGCCGCAGAAGAGATCCGCGACTCTCACTGGGAGCCAGAGCCCTGGCGCAAGGATCTGACGCGCCTGACCACGTTTAGCATCGATGATGCGTGGACCTCGGATATCGATGACGCGATCTCGTGCCAACCTCGCATCGATGGAGGGTGGGATGTCGGCATTCATATCGCGGATCCGAGCGCCAGAATCCCGGATGGGTCCGCGATCGATCTGGAGGCTCGTACACGAGGGACCAGCATCTACCTGCCGACGGGCACCATCCCGATGCTCCCGCGCGCGCTCTCCGAGGACACCCTCAGCCTTAACCTCGGGGTGACAAGACCCGCCATGAGTACGCTGGTCCATATCGACCGCGATCTCAACGTGGTCGATGTGAAAGTGGTCCCCTCGATGATCTCGGTCAAACATCGGCTGGATTACGACCAGGTCGACGCGATCCTCGATGGCGAGCAACGCTCGCCGCTCGAGATGATCTTGCAAGACCTCTCGTTCCTCGCCAGCGAGTTCTTTCACCAGCGCCTCAATGACGGCGCGACTGACTTCAACATCCCCGACCCCAAGATCCAGGTCGAGATCGACGAGCGCAACCAACCCGAGGTCTCGGTTCAGGTGCTCGACATGCAGTCGCCCGCCAGAACGCTCGTCTCCGAGATCATGATCCTGGCCAGCTCGCATATGGCGAGGTTCTGCTACCGCAACCGCATCCCGGTGATCTATCGCAGCCAGGAAGCGCCCGATGGGGACCTGTTCGATGATGAGATCCAGTCCTTCCCTGAAGGGCTACCCAGAACCTTCGCGATGTTGCGCAGGATGAAGTCCGGGAGCATCACCACCTATCCCGAGCCTCACTTTGGCCTCGGCGTCCCGATGTATGTCCAGGCCACCAGCCCGCTCAGGCGCTACACGGACCTGATCTGCCAACGCCAGGTCAAAGCCTTCCTCGCCGAAGAAGAGCTCCCGTACGACGCCGAGACGATCCTTCAGATCGCGGCGATGGCCGAGAACACCTCGCGCGAGGCCGGACGGATCGAGCGCGAAACGAGGCGCTACTGGACGCTCTACTACCTGGCCACGCGCCAGGGCGAGGCGCTCGATGCGATGATTTTGGACTGGCGCGATGACTCCACCGCGTTTGTCTTTATCGAAGAGGTCGCGTTTCGACATCGGTGCAGCTTCCGGCACCACGTCCCCATCGGTGAGAACGTGCGCGTGATCATCGAACGCGCTGACCCTCGCAGCGATCAGCTCAGGCTCAGAGAAGCATGAGCCCGGGCGATCGCCCGGGCTCATCTCGAAGTTCATGTAGGGGATTTGCTGGATGCTGGTGGAGTGATTCTCACTCCTGCCCGAGCAGCCATGTCTGCTCGCGCTCCTCGATCACCTCGCGGGTGATGTCGGTAAAGCGCGACGCGGTCAGGTCGAACTTGCCGCCATCGCGCAGGTATTGCTCGTAAGCCTCTTCGCCCAGCCGCAACCTGAGCTGATAGAACTCGTCGAAGTCGAGCGCGGGGACGCTCTCTGGCGCGATCACCGTGGCGATCTCCGGGGGAACGCGCGTGCGCGTCGATTGCTCGTAGGCGTAGGCGATCTCGAGCAAGGTCGCCTCGGAGTAACGCGGGCCGATCAGCATCATCCCGATCGGCATCGGGATCGTGTCATCCGAATAACCGACGTTGACCACCAGCGATGGCGTCCCGGAAACGGACGTGATCACACAGTGCGTGCGCGAGAAATAGGTCGAGCCGACCGCGCCGATTCCATCCGCGGGCAGGAACAACGCGTCGAGCTCGAGCGTCTCCATCACCTTGTTGATGTAGCTCGAGTTGCGCAGGTAGCGATCGCGAGCACCGGTGTAGAGGCTCGAGCCCACGGTCGCATTCTGAGCGGCCCAGCGAGCATAGTTCGCGCAGGACTCGGTGCTCTCGTAGGCAAACTTCGAGAAGTTGCCGTCTTCACAGACGCTCACGAAGTCGCTGTGGGGTCCGTTGGTGAGCTCGTCCAGGTAGTAATCCACCTCGTCGATAAATCCTGCGCCCGTGCGCTGCGTATCCAGATCTGGCAGGCGCACGTTGTCGAGCACCGTCGCGCCTTCCTGTTCCATCTTGGCGATCGCGGCCTGGAACACTCCCGTGGTGTGATGATCCGCGCCCTGGAACGAGTACGTCGGGTTCTCCTGCGTGTTGCCGCCGTAGCTGCGCAGGATGCCGATGCGCTTTCCTTCAAGGCCATCATCGAGCAGGTGTGATGTGTAGGTCTCCGGGCGAACCGCGTCGTTGGTTCTGGCGTCGAGCTCGTCCTTGCCAGCGAGCGCGTCGAGCATCAACGCCAGATCACGCACCGTTCGCGTGAGCGGCCCTGGCGCGGCGTCGAGGTAGTTGCTCGGGAAGACGCCATGGAGGCTGATCAGGCCGAGCGTCGGGCGGATCGTCACCAGGCCATTGTAAGCTGCCGGGATCGTGAGCGAGGCGCAGTTGTCCGTGCCCATCCCCGCCACCGCGAAGTTCGCGCCGACCGCAGCGCCCGAGCCCGACGAGGACCCGCCTGGGCTGCGGTAAGAATCATAGGCGTTGCCGGTGCGACCGCTGCGGCTCGAGATGCCGTTGATCCCCTTGGAGAACTCGTCCATCGTCGTGATGCCGAGCATCAACGCGCCGTGTTCTTTCATCCTCGCGACGACGGTGGCGTCATCTTTTGGCTGAGTTCCCACGAGCGCCAGCGTGCCGCTCGAGATGGGCATCTCCTTGGTGTTGTAGAGGTCCTTCAACACCACCGGCACGCAGTGCAATGGGCCGACCAGCTCACCATCCTGCTCGAAGGCGTCATCGAGCGCGCGCGCCTGCGTCAGGATCTGATCGTTGAGCGTGACGAACGCGTTGATGGGCGGACCATCGCTGATATCGAGGTCGTAGCGCTGGATGCGCTGGATGTAACCTTCGACGATCTCCTCGCAGGTCGCCTTGCCGCCCATGATGGCGGCGTGGATGGTCTCGGCGCTGGCTTCCTCCCAGTAGAACTCGTCGGGAGCGCCGTCACAGACATCGCCCGTGCCATCGCCGTCGAGGTCGAGCTGGTTGGCGTTGGGTTCTTCGGGGCAGTTGTCGCAGACATCGCCCACGCCATCGCCGTCGCTGTCGCTGTTGTCATCGCTGGCGACGCCCGGGCAAAGATCCTCACAGTCAGAGAGGCCATCCTCATCGGTGTCCTTGCCGTCCTCGTTCAAGGGGCACGGGTCACACGCGTCGCCGATGTTATCGCCGTCGGTGTCCGACTGTCCGTTTTGCAACATGAACGGGCAGTTGTCGTCGGTATCATCGTAACCGTCAGCGTCATCGTCATCATCGCAGATGTCGCCGAAGCCATCGAAGTCGTGATCGAGCTGATCCGAGTTGCTTATCTCGGGGCAGTTATCACACCGATCGATCAAGCCATCGCCATCGGTATCGGGCTCGTCGGTTTCCATCGGGTCGGGGCAAAGCACCACCGGGAGATCGGGCTCACCGAGGTCGTGATTACCCGCGTTGTTTTCCCCGCTGCGGTTACCGCAAGCGAGCTGGGAGGTCGCAAGAATGGCGAGCATACAAAGCAAGCCAGGGCGTATCGTGTTCATCTCAAATCCATACATATGTGTGCCGTCGCTGCCGGACGAACCATCCGACGCGGCCATCATACGAGCCCGGCATGGGCATTTCAATCACTGGCTCGCGACGCCGCTCGGTCTGATGAACGAGCACGTGAAGGATCGTCGGCGACCAGTGTTCGCATCGCGATGAGGCTGACCACAGGCCCCACCGCCATCACCGGGAGCAGCCAGAGGATGTCGAAGTTCCTGGCGAGCTGTGAGATGAGCTCGATCGAGGCGATCGTGACGCCGAAGCCGATCGAGGTCACGATCGTGAGCCCGGAGCCGACCAACTCGCGTGGCGCGGTCAGCGCGTTGAGCGTCGAGAACTGCGGAGAATCACCGACGACAAACACGCCCCAGACCAGCAGGACGAGCAGAAAGAGCGGCGTCGGCAACATGCTCCACAACGGCGCGGTGAGCGCCAGCGCGCCTGATGCGAGCACCTGCATCGCGGCGACGCGCGCCGATCCGACGCCGAGCGCGACCCTGCCTCCGATGATGCACCCCAACGCGCCGCTCGCGATCACCGCGAACGCGGCCCACGAGACGGGCAGCTCCACGTGTTGGCGCGCGGCATAAGACGCGAGGATCGCGGGGACGAACGCCCAGAACGCGTAGAGCTCCCACATGTGCCCGAAGTATCCCAACGCAGCCGCTCGAAATCGTGGCACGCGAGCCAGCGCGCCGAGCGCGCGCGGGTTAAAGCCAGCGCTGCTTCTGGAGGTCATCGTCCCCTCGCCGACGACCATCAAGACAAGCGCCCCGCCAGACAACGCCAGCGCGCTCACGATCCCCAAGACAGCCTGCCACTCGAGGAGCCCATCACCGAGCGCTCGCACAAGATGAGGCGACGCGGTGCCGAGCACCAGCGCGCCGACCAACCACCCGAGCGCCGACCCCAACCCCTCGCGATACCAGCTCGCGGCGAGCTTCATGCCCACGGGATAAATGCCCGCGAGCGCCACTCCTGTGAGAAACCGAAACGCCAGCAGGGGCCACAACCCCTCGGTCAGCAAGGGGCCGATGTTCATCAACGCGCCCATCACGCTCGCTGCAAAAAACAGGCGCGGCGCGCTCACGCGATCGGCGAGCGTGAAGATCGCCGAGAGCAAGGTCCCGGTGATAAAGCCGAGCTGTACGGCGGACGTCACCCAACCGAGCGCGCCCTCGGGGAGCGACCACGCGACCTGGATGTCTGGAAGGATCGCGTTGCCGGCAAACCACAACGACGTGCCCGCGAACTGAGCGACGACGAGCGCGGGCAACAGGATGATGGGACGGTTGGATGTCGACATGAGCTTCCCTTTCTCGAAGTTCTGCCTCTCGAGTATGCACCAACGACGTCGAGGTCGCTCCGCTGCGATGGAAAGTTGCCGCGCGGTCGTGGTGCCGAGCAAAGCGAGCCGGCGCCCCATTTGCCACAGGTTTTTAATACATCATAAACCTGTGGCAAATGGGGCGCCGGCTCGCTTTGCGGGCTGCCCTCGGTGGTTCACCACCAACAAAACACGGCGCACACACCCAGCGCTCGAACACTCCAGCAGCGTCGCCCAGGCGATCTTTGCCACGCTTCTAAAAGACCGTTACTCTAAAGCCATTGCGAATGAAACCATGAGGGGGAGTCATGAGAGAAGCGCGTTGGACCATCGGAGCATTGATATGCCTGGCGATCGGTTCTTTGGGATGTTTGAACATCGTCGACGGGCGCTATGGCGCAAAATGTGAGGTCGATGACGACTGCGGCATCTCGAGCACGCGCGCCTGTCTCGGGGGTTATTGCAGCGGTCAGCGCTGCAACTTCGAGAGCTCCGATTGCGACAGAAACCTCGTCTGCGAGGGAGACCGAAGCGGGTTGCTCTCGGATGCGCGTTGCTTCAAGGAGTGCTCGAGCGATGACGACTGCCCCGAGACGTGGAGCTGCAGTGGCGAGGTCTGCAGATACTCATCCTACTCTCGCGGAACGTTGAGCGTGGAGGTCACGAAGGTCGCGACTGGCGAGGATCTGCCGGTCACGCTCGTCGTGACCGCGTCCGCCGGAGCACCTTCGGAGATCACCTGGTACGCCAGAGGATACAACGATCGAGAGGATCGAAAAGTGGGAGGTCCGTCCTCGTCACTGACATACACGTACAACTTCGAAGAGGCGGGCCTCTACTCGCTCGAAGCCACGTTTCAGGACGCCAACGGCGTGACGACAGCGATCAGCGAGGACAAAATCTCGGTGTGTGGTCGAGAGGGCGCAGCGTGCGATGACGCCGCCTACGCGCACTGCTGCGAGGGGACGTATTGCATGAACCCGGATGGTGAGAGCGCCGGGGTTTGCGCGACGCCGCCTCCTTGACCTTAAGTTTGCCGCGCGCTTTGATTTCGCTCCTGGTGTTCCTCGGTTTTGACCTGTGATTCAAAAACAGCAAGGAGCGTCAAGCGCTCCTGTGGGCGACCTCTTAAGTTACCTCTCAGGCGCCAACGTACAGCGGGAATCCCTGCTTGGCGTTGGCATGAGAGACCGTTTTCAAGGAAGTGGCGAGAGAATGAAGGAAGAGACGCGCTCGTTCTACAGAGATGCGGTGACGCAGACGGCGGCCAGGATCATCGACGAGCTCGATCGAGAGCTCGATCTGACGGCGATGGCCAGGGATGTGGCCATGTCTTCCTTTCACTTCCACAGGATCTTTCGCGGGATGCTCGGCGAGACGCCGAAGCAGTTGCAGCGGAGGTTGAGGATGGAGCGCGCGGCGTGGCAGCTGGTGAACTCGAGCGCCGATGTCACGACGATCGCCTTCGACGCAGGATACAACTCGCACGAAGGGTTCACCCGAGCTTTCCACAAGCTCTATGGCGCGCCCCCATCGACTTATCGTGACGAGCGATCTTGCCAGATACAGCGACCTCCGGTTCGACTCCCGGCGATCTGTGGACTCCACTTCGATGACGGGCTCTCGGTGACAAGATTGCGCTTTATCACAGGAGAGGAACAGATGAACGTGGACATCGTGAGCATCGAGAACAAACGCGTCGCCACGACGCGACACATTGGCCCCTACCACCAGATCGCCAAGGCGTTCGAGACCCTCGGCGCGATCGCGGGTCCGGCGGGACTCTTTGTCGAGGGAGCCTCGACCATCGCGCTCTACTACGACGACCCGGAGACGACGGACCCGACCGAGCTGCGCTCGGACGCCGGGGTCACGATCGCCAGCGACGCATCACTCCCCGAGGGTTTGAGCGAGCAAGAGATCGACGGCGGAAAGTACGCGAAGATGGTGCATCGAGGTTCCTACGCGAGCATTGGAAACTCGTGGTCGAGGTTGATGGGAGAGTGGCTCCCAGACAGCGGAGAGCGCCACGAAGAAGAGCGCGTATGCTTCGAGCTCTACGTGAACAACCCGATGCAGGTTCCCGAGGAAGAGCTCCTCACCGAGCTTTACCTGCCGCTATCATGACGCTCGCGCGGCAATGACATGTTCTGGCGACCAGGAAAAAAGTAGCGCGGCGATCACCTGCAGGTGATCGCCGCGCTCCTTTTCTTATTGCTCGTTTGGCCCGGGCACCTTCTCGACGCGACGCATCGATGCGTTGTGACTAGAGCGGACCTCTGGATAAAATGAGCGAGGAAGACGCCGGATGAGGGGTGTGAATTTAGGAGGAAGAGAGATATCTGGGCTTTCTTCCGACAACAAGCCACGCCCTTCAGACCAGTCAGAGCGCGCAGTTTATCCAGAGGTCCGCTCTAGCGTCGCACGCGCACCTCGACGCGATCGAACGAGACGTCACGCCCCAACGCATACACGCCCGAGGTTGGCGTCCACGTCGCGGTAGGGTCAGGCAAGATGGACCTGCCATCCAGATAAACCTCGATAAACGCGTCCTGCTCGTGGCCCTGCGCCGAGATACGGTAGAGCCCTGGGCCATCAGGCAGGATCGCGATCCCTTCGCGATCGTCGAGCAACCCGTGCATGGTGCGCAAGACCTTGCCCTCGGGACCGATCAGGTCGACCTCGAGCGCCGTCTCGCCAGGCAACTTCTCGTCCGCGAGGTCCTTCAACACAGGTTGAAAGTCGACCATGAAGTTTGCCCAAGCGCCGTCATCATCGCGGCTCGCTGTCGCGACGATCTCGCCATCGACGCGATACTCCACGTGTCGCACGATCGCTGGCGCGAGGATCGACGCCCAGCCATCCTCGAGTAAGAACGTCGCGCTCGCCACGCCGGACAGCGGCCTCACGCTCGTGCCCGGACACCACGGAACGATCGAGAAGCCGTTTGATGGCGCGAGCTTGAGCCGTCCTTCGGTTTGCGGTCCGTAGGCGCCATCCTCGGCGATGGTGTCGTTGGGGTTGTTGCGGTTCCAGAGCTTCTGGAAAGCGAGCACCGAGAGGCTGCGGATATCCGTCCCTCCGGCGGTGTAGTCGAAGTGGACGGGATCGCTGCTGCCGAGCCAACGCCAGCCGTTGCTCGTCATATCCGATTTGATCGCGTTGTAATCGGGCGTATCGATGGCGAGCGCGCCGTTGTGATTGCTGTTACCAGGGGTCGCAGCGAGGCCAATGTTGCAGCGCCCCTCGCGATACCAACGATAGAGCAGATATTGCTGCGGGAGCGTGCGCAGCGCAGAGCTGACGCGCACGCTCCCTGCCGCGCGGTTGGCCATGCGCGCCGTCAGCGAGTTCGCCGCGGGCGTCTGCATGTAGGGGAACACCACGCTGTAGAGGTCGAGCGCGGCGATATGATCGATGCCGCTGACCACGCCGGGGTTGATGCAGTTCATCTCGTCGATGAGCTGCTGTGACAAGCCCTTGACCACGGCGGTCGTGCACCCCTGATTCTTGACCGTCTCGACCGAGTCCGAAGGTGCCGGACCAGGAGGTCTCGGCGGAGGCCCCATATCCTCAGGCCCCGTGTTCATATCGGGAGGATCTGGTGCGCCCATATCCTCGGGAGGAGGAGGCCCCATATCTTCTGGCTCCGTCCTCATATCAGGAGGGTTCGGAGAGCCCATATCGGTGGGAGTCGGGTTGCCCATATCTGTCGGCGAAGGGGTCCCGAAGTCGAGCAGCGGCTTCATATCATCAGGCTCGAAAGGAGAACCCATGTCATTGACTCCCCCCAGGTCGGCATCCTCGCCAGGATCGCCAGGGATCGTCACGACGCTCTCGCCGCACGCTGTGGAAGCGAGCGCGAGCAGGATGCAAAGACCAGTGGTTTTGTGCCAAACAGACATGTCCTCTCCTCGCAAAACCGATCAGTGGAGCTTACCCAGGGCCGCGAGATCACGCTCTTTTTTGATCAGCACGCCGATCAGCGGGATCTCCTTCTCGAGCTTCTCGACAGGCAACCCGGCGCGCATCAGCGCGCCGATCCAATCGATAAGCTCGCTGGTCGAAGGCTTCTTGCGCAGCGCGTCCTGATCGCGCAGCCAGTAAAAACGCGTCAGGCACTGCGAGAGCAAGGTCTCTTCGAGCTCCGGGTAGTGCACGTCGACGATGCGACGCATGAGCGCCTCGTCGGGGAACTGGATGTAGTGGAAGACGCAGCGGCGAAGGAACGCGTCGGGGAGCTCCTTCTCGGCGTTGGAGGTGATCAACACCACGGGTCGGTGTTTGGCCTTCACCTCGCGGTTGGTCTCGTGGATGGTGAAGCTCATCTGATCGATCTCGTGGAGGAGATCGTTGGGGAACTCCATATCTGCCTTGTCGATCTCGTCGATCAAGAGGACGACGCGCTCATCGCTCTCGAAGGCCTGACCGAGCGGCCCGAGCTTGATATAGCGCTCGAGATCATCGACATCCCCATCGCCAAAGCGGCTGTCGTGCAGACGCTGGACGGTGTCGTAGGTGTAGAGACCTTCCTGCGCGCGCGTCGTCGACTTGACGTGCCAGGTGAGCAACTTCGCGTCGAGGCTCTCTGCGATGGCGGTCGCGAGCAAGGTCTTCCCTGTCCCAGGCTCGCCACGTATCAGGAGCGGCTTCTGGAGCGCGACCGAGACATTGACGACCTCTTCGAGTTCGCCGCTGGCGATGTAACCACGAGTGCTGCTGAATTCAGACAAGAGCGTTCCCCTGAAAAAAAGAGTGCGGATATCGCGAGGGCCATGGCCCCCTCCCCTCACTCTTAACAGGATCTCGATGTCTTTGAAAAGTCAGCGTGTCCACCCATCAAAAGAACTCGTGGAGGAAGCGCCACGAGGAGATGAGAGGCTCAGGCCTGGAGATCGATGACGAAGACCTCGCGATCCTCGATCACATAGCCGATGAGGCTGTTGTGTTTGGAGAAGAAGAACGCGAGCGGCTGCTTTCCATCGACGTCCACGTCGACGATCTTCTTGCCATTGAGCACCTGATAGAGCCCCACGCTATCGCCTCCGGAGGAGACGCCGAGCAGGTAGCCATCATCGGTGAAGGCGATATGACGGATGTCGCCGTCCGCTTCGATGGTGAGGCGGATTTGTTTTGGTTCGGCGACGCGCGAGACCTCGATGGTGCCGCCCTCGCGAGCGACGGCGACGAGATCTCCCTTGGGGCTGAGCGCGATGCTTCGCGCGGGCTTGCCGCCGCGCACGCGCACCCACTCGTTTGCGGGCTTGTTCACGCTGCTCATGTAAAGCCGCCCGGAGGACATCAGCGCGAACATCAGCTTGCCATCGCGGCTCGCTCTGAGATCGACGACCACATCAGAGAACACAGACTCGAAGAGCGCCTCGACCTCGCCAGTGTCGAGCTTGACCTGCTCGATGCTGCCGGAGTCTCGCCCGATCAGCGCGAGGCCATCGGCCAACGCGAGCGCGGTGATCTTTGCCGCGCCGCGCACCTCGATCTTCTTGTGGGCGCCATCATCGAGGCGCCAGTGATAGAGCTTCTGGTCGTGCGTGAAGGCGAACTCGAGCTCGGAGGTCGCCGCCACGATCTGAGGCTCGATCCCGTCGGGGAGTTTGACGCGCACTTGCTCCGGGATGCTCTGGGCCGCGGCGACAGAGATCGACTGGCTATCGGGCGAGCTCGAGAATGACGCGGCCTGAACCTTGGCAGAGTCTTGCTCTTGTGACTCGGGATGCGTCGAGGTCGAGCGCTTGACCCGCCCGAAGATGCCGCTCCTGGGTGTGCCCGAGCGATGCCTGTAGTTCGGCTCGCTGCTCTCCTCTCCCTGACTGCTGCGATCGCTCAAGGGCCCGGGAGGTGGCGCGGTCGGCTCCGTCTGGAAGAGGCGATCCTCTGCGATGTGAGGTTCGCTCGCTTCGCTCACGACCGAGGATGCCTCCTTGAAGGGCACGCCGGGTGAGGTCTCGCCAGACTTGTGCGTGGGGCGCTGCCAGCGCTCTTTTTTGGCGCGCTGTTTTGACTCGGGCTCTTTGGCGAGCATCTCCCTGAGGACCGGCTCGCTCAC
>Ga0208061_100259_pt1 | contig 16431 bp, 13 predicted proteins | sample DeeseametaMP0555_FD_184209 | JGI IMG/M metagenome (GOLD analysis project Ga0208061, IMG submission 184209) | Marine microbial communities from the Deep Atlantic Ocean - MP0555 (SPAdes) | ecosystem: Environmental > Aquatic > Marine > Oceanic | place: South Atlantic Ocean | collected 2011-01-23 | reverse complement strand
GTGGTGATCAGGAGGTCCGTGCCTTCATGCTGCAACCTGCGGATGGTCTCGATCGCCAGGCCGTAACCTTCCTTGTCCCGGCGAGGGATGAAGTAGCCGACGTTGGCGCCCATGTCCTGGAGGAACTCGTAGAGCACCGAGCAGCTGCTGATGCCATCGACGTCGTAGTCCCCGTGGACCACGATTCTCTCGCCACGGGTGAGCGCCTCGAAGACGATCTTGACGCCCTCGGCCATCCCCTTCATCAGGAAGGGGTCGTGCATCTGGTTCAGGCTGGGGTTGAGGAAGGCCTGCGCGGATTCGAGGTCGTGGAGTCCGCGCTTGAGGAGGAGGTGTGCGACCTTGGGATGAAGGTCGAGTTCATGGACGAACTCCTCGACTTTTGCGTCCTCGCTGCGCCATACGATCCACTCGCGTTGGTGTTGTTCTGAAGGAGCATCCATGCGTTTCATACCAGAGGGAGACAGGAGCGTATCGATGGCAGTCATAAGCCACTCTCAAGATTTCAACACTGAGCCAAACCCGATTATTCGTCAACCTTGACCCGTGAGCGACTCAGGAGCTCACGAACCGTTGGCCGCGCTCTCCGCGAGCGCGTGCTATCGGTTGATTATCGGGCGGTTGGCGGCACATGTTGTGCCGCGCGAAAAAAAAGCCCCTGTGGTTTTTACTTCAAACCACAGGGGCTCTTTGGCTCTGCGTGCCAGCGATGCGATCAGGCTTCGCTTGGCTCGACGGTTGCTTCGCGAGCAGCGACGAGGTCCTTTGCCTTCTGCCTGTTGCGCATGAAGGTGTCCATCATGAGCATGATCGGCGATGCGACGCAGATGGAGCTGTAGGTACCGATGATGACGCCGACGAGGAGCGTGATGGCGAAGTTCTCGATGAGGCCCGAGCCGACGATGGCGATGGTCGCCACGGCGAAGACCGTCGTCAAACTTGTGATAAGCGTACGGCTGAGGGTCTCGTTGAGGCTCGTGTTGATGATCTCGTGAAGGTTCGAGCCGCCGCGGCCTGCGGTGTAGTTCTCGCGGATACGGTCGAAGACGACGATGGTATCGTTGAGGGAGTAACCGACGATGGTCAGGATACTCGCGAGGATCGGGAGGTTGATCTCCATGCCCGTGATGGTCAGGACGCCCATGGCGAAGATGACATCGTGGAAGAGGGCGACCACAGCGCCAGGTGCGTAGCGAATGTCGAAGCGCACGGCGATGTAGATGAGGATGGCGACGAGCGCGAGGAGGACAGCGGTGAGGCCGTCCTCGCGCAGCTGGTCACCGACGCGGGCGCCGACGGTCTCGAGGCGGTCGAGGCCCTCTTTCTCGTTGAATGCTTCGGGGAGTGCCTTGGCGAAGCCCTTGCGGACCTTGGTGCCAAGGTCCTGGAAGCGGACGACGTAGGCGTGTCCGACGCCGGTGTCGAGTTTCTCGACGCGTGTGCCAGAGTCTCCATCCTTCTTGGCGATGGTGAAGCCATCTTCCTGGACGACCTTTTCGATGGCCGAGATTTCGACGGGCTGCGCGTAGACGAGGTCAAAGCGGTCGGGTTGCTCGGGAGACCAGGTCTTGCGAGTGAGGTCTCCGATGGTGGCGAGCTTCTCACCGAGTTTGTCGGTGCGCTCCTGGTCGACGACCGAGACGTCTCGGGTCTGGACGAGGAAGCGGTTCTCACCTTCGGCGCCAAAGCGTTGCACCGAGGGGCCAGTCAGCCCTGCCTCGTTCGCGGCTTTACGGACATCCTCGCTGGAGACGTCCTTGTCGAAGTGGAGGATGATGTCGGTGCCGCCTCTGAAGTCGATGCCAAAGTTTGGCCCGATAGCGAACAAGCTCAGGAGGCTCCCGAGGATCAGGAGCGTGGACAACGCGAAGAAAGCTTTCTGCTTTCCCATGAAGTCCCAGTTGGTTCCTGGTTTGACGATCTGAAACATAATTCTATCTCACTTGGCCTCGCGTGACCCTCGCTGGCGCCTGCGGCGCGCTCGAAGAGGGGGGGAGCGTGGCGATTGACTTTGCTTTCAAGGCCCACTCGCGGCCAGCACTCCTTTGCTGTGGTGTCGCGAGTGATTCTCTCTTCATGGCGCCAGCAATTTGGCGCCACCATCCTCAGATGCTCAGGTCGGAGCTCGACGCACGGTCACCGGTCACCCACATGTCAAAGAGCAGGCGAGAGACGAAGACCGCGGTGAAGACCGTACCGACGATACCCACGAGCAGCGTGACGGCGAAGCCCTTGACGGGGCCGGTGCCGTACTGGAGCAGGACGAGACCTGCGATACCCGTGGTGATGTTTGCATCCATCACTGCCGAGAACGCCTTGCCGTAACCTTCCGCGATGGCGTCGCGCGCCTTGGCGCCGTCGAGCAGCTCCTCGCGCACGCGCTCGAAGATGATGACGTTGGCGTCGACCGCCATACCGATCGTCAGGATGATGCCTGCGATACCGGGCAAGGTCAGCGTGGCGCCAAAGACGGCCAGCGCGCTCAGGATGAAGATGATGTTGAAGAGCAGGGCGATGACCGAGATCACGCCGCTGCCGCGGTAGTACACGCCCATGAACAGGATCACGAGGATCGAGCCCAGGATAAGCGCCAGGACGCTCGAGTCGATCGAGTCTTGGCCGAGCGAGGGACCGACGACGGTCTCGAATTGCTTCTCGAGCGGCGCTTGCAGCGCGCCACCCTGGAGGACGATCACGAGATCCTGTGCTTCGCGCTGGATTTCAGCGTTCGAGCGCATCGAGCCCATGGTGATTCGGGCGCTGCCGCCGCGAATCGCCTCCTGGAAGACGGGCGCGCTCTTGACCTCGTCATCGAGCATGATCGCCATGCGCTTGCCGACGTTGTTTGCCGAGAGCTCGCCGAACAGGTCACCGCCACGAGGCGTGAAGGTGATGGCCGTGTAGGGGCGGTTGAATTGCTGGTCGATGGCCACGCGGGAGTCCTCGACATCGCGACCGGTCAGCTCGACAGGTGCTTTGATGTAGTAGGATTTCCAGTAGGAGCGCTCGCGATCCAGATCCGTCTTCTCGACGTTGTTCTTGTAGATCGGGCGGAACTCGAAGCCGATGACGTGGTCATCGTCCACGAAGCGCTCGAGGAAGGTCTTGAGCGCGGCCTTATCGTTGTGCGTCACCGAGAGGTAAGAGCCGTCGATGCGACGGAGCTTGAAGCCCTCGGGGAGCTTTCCGCGGAACTGGTTGAAGAAGTTGTTGGTGCCCGCGTCGTCGACCATGCGGAACTTGAGCTGCGCGGTCGCGCCGATGAGCTTCTTGGCGCGCTCGATGTCCTGCTCGCCAAGACCTGGGAGCTGGACGATGATGTCGGAGACACCACGGCGCGTGATGGAAGGCTCGGCGACGCCGAGGCCATCGACGCGCTTGCGGATGACCTGCACGGCTTGCGTGACGGCGTTGTTCTTGAGCTGGTCGACCTCTGCGGTACGCATCACCAGGTCAAATTCACCGCCGCTCCCTTGCTTCTTCTCGAGCGTCGGGAACTCCTTCATGAAGTCTTCATTCAGGAGCGATGCCTTGGCCTGGTCGGCGAAGGTGACCTTGACGACCTCTTCACCGCGAGGGTGCTTGACCGTGACCTTGAGGCCCTGGTCTTTCTCCTTGAGGCGAGTCTCGAGGTCACGCGCGAACTGGTCGAGCTTGTCCTGGAGGGCCTTGTCGACCAGTACGTTGTACTGGAGCAAGAGGCCGCCTTGAAGGTCGAGACCGAGCGTCAAGGGCTGCACGCGTTCGAGGACGAACGCGTACTGCTTCTCTGTCTGCTCACTGATTTTGTTGTCCAACCCGCCCTCGTCTGAGGCGTCGAGGAAGGTCGGGAACAGGGCAAACAACCCCGCCAATAAGGCGGCGATCACGAGGCCCCAACGAAACGTGTTTCCACTCATCGAAATTGTTCTCCCAGTCAGCCCCGATGCCTCCCTGGCGAGCGGGGCGCTGCGCGCTTGTATAAAGCGATTGGAGGGTGATCTAAATCACCACTCCTCGCTCTGCTTCTTCTCTTTCTTACTCTTCTTATCTTTGTCGCCAGACTCGTCCTTTTCAGAGGAGTCGGCGTTCTCTTTGCTGCCTGCGGCTTTCGCCGCATCATCGCCCGAGATGGCTTCTTCTTCGCTCGATTGAATCGTGCGGCGCAACACGCGAATCTTGGTGTTGCGCGCGATCTCAAGCGTGACGACGTTGCCATCGATCTCGGCGATCGTGCCCAGCAGGCCCGACGCCGTGGCGACCTTGTCCCCTTTCTTGAGGGACTTGGTGAATGTCTCGTGGCGCTCTTGCTCCTTGGCTTGTGGGCGCCACACCAGGAACCAAAACACCAGGAACATCAACCCCACGAGGATGAACGTTCCGGTCATTCCTTGACCCTGTTGTTGTGCCTGCGCGAGCAGTATGAGCTGGTGCATCTGTGCTCCTGTTTCGGGCCGCCGATGATCCATCCCTGGCGGCCCACTGAGACATCGTTCTTTCACGTTGTCGCCAAGAATCCCTGGCGCGAAGAACGATGTGCAATATCAACCCTGACAGCCAAGGTCAAGCCAAGCCTCGTTCCCTCTTGATTTCTCGATGATCCAGGGGCTCATCTCTCGCGGGGATCTTCGACCTGCGCCGCGTAATAATCGCGGCGATATTGCGTGAAGGTTCCTTCAAGGATCGCTTCACGCGCTCCACGCACCAATTCGAGGTAGTAGTGGAGGTTGTGAATCGTGCATAAACGCGCACTTAAAAGCTCGCGTGACTTGTACAGGTGGCGAATATAGGCCCGAGAATAGTTTTGACAGGTATAACATGAACAATTCGGGTCGAGCGGCTCCAGGCTATGACTGTGATGCGCGTTACGGATCGTCACCGCGCCCCGGCTCGTCAGGACCTGACCGTTGCGCGCGTTCCTCGTCGGCAGCACGCAATCGAACATGTCCACGCCTCTGTAAATGCACTCGATGAGGTCATCCGGCTTCCCCACGCCCATCATGTATTTGGGCATCTCGTCGCGCATCAACCCCGTGCTCAACTCCGCCATCTCATACATCGCCGAGTTCTCCTCGCCGACGCTCAAGCCCCCGATCGCCCAACCGTCGAAAGGCTTATCGAGCATCATGTCTGCGTGCTCTCGGCGAAGATCCTCGTCGATGCCTCCCTGGAGGATCCCGAACAGCGCGCAATCACTCCTGCTTCGTGCGGAGAGGCAGCGGTCCGCCCATCGAGTGGTCCTTGCGAGCGAGTCGCGCAGGTACTTCTTCGACGCGTCGTGCGGGGGGCACTCGTCGAACGCCATCATGATATCGCTGCCGAGGGTCTCCTGAATCTGCATCACGCGCTCGGGCGTGAACATGTGCTTGGAGCCGTGGATGTGATCCTGGAACTCGACGCCTTCTTCTGTGATCTTGCGAAGCTCCTTCAGGCTAAAGACCTGGTAGCCGCCGGAGTCCGTCAGGATCGGTTTGTCCCAGCGCATCATGTCGTGCAGGTCCCCGTGCAGCTCGATCACGTCGAGCCCCGGCCGAAGATAGAGGTGGTAGGTGTTGCCGAGGATGATCTGCGCGCCGATCTCGTCGGTCAGATCCTCTGGCGTGAGTCCCTTGACCGTGCCGAGCGTCCCCACCGGCATAAAGATCGGCGTCTGGATGTCACCTCGCGCGGTCTTGACGACGCCAGCGCGTGCGTTGCCGTCGTTGGCCAGGACCTCGAAAGAGAGGGTGTCGCAAGTGATCGTTGGTTCGGTCATGGTGCGCATGCTCCATCGAGGATGAGCATCCCATCCCCGTAGCTGTAGAACTTGTACTGTTTCTCGATCGCCTCGTCGTAGACACGACGCATCATCGCGTAGCCCATCCTGGACGCGACGAGCGTCAGGAGCGTCGAGCGAGGGAGGTGAAAGTTTGTGATGAGTCCATCGCAGATCTCGAACCCGTGCCCTGGGTAGAGGAACAGGTCTGTCTGTCGTTTGCCTGGTTGGAAGGGGGCGGCGAGCCTCGTTTCGGCCTCGAGCACCCTGGCGCTCGTGGTGCCGACCGCGATCAGGTTCCCCTTGGTTTTCTTTGTCGCTTCGATTTCTGCGCCGAGCGTGTCGCTGACGACATACGTCTCGAAGTGCATCTCGTGCTCTTTCAGGTTCTCACCAGTCATCGGCTTGAACGTGCCGGGGCCGACGTGGAGCGTGACCTCGCTCCTGTTTACTCCGTTGTTCGCGAGCTGTTCGAGCAGGTCTGGCGTAAAGTGCAGTCCAGCGGTGGGCGCGGCGATGGCGCCCGGTTGATCCGCGTAAACGGTCTGATAGCGATCCTGGTCGAGGTCCATCTCCTCCTGTAACCCGAGCTCCTTTCGGCGCTTCACGATATAAGGGGGGAGCGGCATCTGTCCGCAGCGCTCGAGCAGGGCCATCGGCGTCCCTTCCCAGTGACAACGCACGATCGCACGCCCCGCGCTGCAAGAGAGGACTTCGAAGGAGACTGTTTCAGAACATTCCAACACGAGCCCTTCGCGCAGGCCCTTCGAAGAGCGCGTCATGCAGTCGAAGCGAACCTCGCCATTTATACAGGGGGCGTTCCACTGATTCTTATCCGCGAGCTCGAGCACGAGCAGCTCGACGCGCCCGCGCGTCTCCTGCTTGTAGGTCATGATGCGACCCGGGATCACGCGCGTGTTGTTAAAACAGAGGCGGTCGTTCTTGCCAAGGTAGCGCGGTAAGTCCGCGAAGCTCGCGTGTTCGATCTGCTGATTCTTCGGGTCGACGACCATCATACGCGCGGCTTCGCGGCGTTGGCTCGGTGTGGCCGCGATCAGCTCCTCGGGGAGGTCGTAGTCGTAGGCATCAGTCAGCGTCGGGTCGGCGCCATCGAGCGCGATTTTAAAACGTGTTCCCATCCGATCTTCTCTCGTTTCAGGGCAGCATCCGGGGAGAATGGCTTTAGCCTGAATCACTTGTCGTAATCAAGCGAACACGCGCTCGAGGAACTTGTTTCAACGCCTGAACGTGTTAAAGTGAACACGTTCTTTAAGCCAGCCTCGGAATAGAGTGGGTGATGGCCCGAAGCGATGAACCAAATGATAAGAACGCCCGTTTAGAGCGCATCCGCGAGGTCGTCCGAGACGACTACGAGCGCATCCGGCTGGCGAATTCTCCCTACCAGATCCTGAATGTGGTCGACGGCGAGTCCGTGGAGCAGATCGAGGACCGCTATAACCGGTACGAGCGTTTCTACCGGGCTGAGAATTTCCAGCGCCTGGGCGATATCGATCTGACGCGCAAGGCGCTCGAGATCCGTCGCGCCATCGGTCGCGCGATCGTCGAGGTGCGTCGCGCCGGTCCTCGCGGAGGACAACGCCTCGCGCGCACCCACGACACCGCCATCTTCGAGGATGCCCACGATCGCCAGGCGCTCGCCGAGATCTACCTCAACGATGGTCTGACGTATCTTCAACTCGGAGAGCTCCCCGAAGCGGGGCGTTTCTTCAGGTTGTCCGTCGACTACGACGAGCAACGCGCCATATCACTCGCCTACCTCGGGTATGTGATCCAGAAGCAACGCTCGTTCGACAGCAACGCTGTCGAGGAGGCGCGCGATTACCTCGATCGCGCCGCACAACTCGACCCGGATGACCCGGACGTCTTTATCCTGCGCGGTCGCTTCTTCGCGAAGTTGCAGGACACGGAGAACCTCGCCAAGACCATCTCCGATATCGAACGCATCGATCCTGCACACCCCACGCTCGATCGTCTCCAGCGAAAGCTCAATCGCCTCAAGGGGTGAGCCTCCAGAGCTTTGGTGCCTGAGCAAAAAGAAGCCGCGCACCCCCCGCAGCCCTCGCTCTCGCTCGTCTGCGGCCCCCCTGTGCCTCACGCTTCGCGTTCGGGAGGGGGGCAGACTTGGCGTTGGATGCTCGGTATTTGGCTCGCAGGGTGGCGTGTTGTGAGTCGAGCAGAATGCGGGGACAAGCCCCCCCGCGCCTGCGGCGCTGCCCCCCGAAGGTGGGCTTCTTGTTGAAGGTTTAGCAGAGTGCGAGGACATGCCCCCCGCGCCTTCGGCGCTGCCCCCCGGAGTGGGGCGGTCTCGTGGCTTCTTGGGCGTTGGTGTTTTGCGCCAGGGCGCTTCGAGATCCGCAGTGAGTTTCACGAGGGCACCTGATGCGAACCTCGACGCTCAAATCCTCGCCAAGAAGCCCACCAAACCTGGGGGCAGCGCCGAAGGCGCGGGGGGCTTGTTCACGCGTCCTGCTAAACCTGCAAGAAGAGCAAAACGCCAACCGACCAACCAACGCCAAGTCTGCCCCCCTCCCGAACGCGAAGCGTGAGGCACAGGGGGGCTGCGGCGACCGAAGGGAGGCCGCGGGGGGCGCGAGGGCCGCGGGGGGCGCGAGGGCCGCGGGGGGTGCGGGGGCGCGCCGACCACTACCACTCGGTCGGGATGCTCAGGCCGAGCAAGAACATCAACTCGCGTGAGGCGTCGCTCGGTTTGTTGTAGCCCGCCATTCCCTTGACCGACCAGCCCGCGCGTCCTGGCCACTGGAAGTGTGGGGTGATCGCGACGTATGCAGAGCCGCCGTAGGTCGCTGTCGGGCTCAAGTAGAGGTTTGTGCCGAGCTCGAGTCCGTCGTTTGCCGATCCAAAGGCCGCGTGGACTCCATGCGTCCATGTATGAGAATCACTCGTGGCTTCGGTGCTATCGAGGGCGTCTCGTACCAATACGTGTGTTGACGGGGTGAGCCCCTGATGGAACGAGCCGAGGCTCATCAGGGCTCGCGTCGTGGGCTCGAGCGTGGAGGTCCAGTAGCTAAAGCTGCCTGCCCATCCGGTGAACAGCAGCGATGCATCGAGGCCCGGTGCTCTGGAGGCGCTGGCATCGTTCAGGCTGCCTACTACGCTCGCTCTGGCTCGAAGCGAAGGCGTGTTGGGATAGAACTTATCCCAATTCTCTGGGTGCTTTGAAACCTCGGCCGATGCCGTCCAGAAGAGATCGTTGTATCGACCGTAAGAACCCCACAGCGAGAGCGGCAACGAGAGGTCGAATAACCTCTGGTTATCCTTCAAGTGTTGCTTCAGGTGCATCGCTCCGGCAAGCCATCCAAGCGGTGCTGCGTCCTGTTCATCCATCACATCAGGTTGTTTTTCGAACCCGAACGGGGTCGCGTAGAGGTCGACTTCGGGAGCGATTTGATGACGCCAGCCGTTGTCGAATCGACCTTCGAATGCGAGCCCCGAGGACGCGGCGACGAGCGCGTTTCCTGTCGAGGTTGCGAGCCGCGATGTCCCCTCGCGAGAGACATCACTCTCGATCAAACTGCCCGCCATCCACTCGGCCCATGCCTTGCGTTTGCTTCCGTGTCGGCCACCGAGTGATACCACGCCCTGGAACTCGTGTTTGAAATCTGTGGCCTGTGTCGTGTCCGTTGCTTCCAGAGCTGGGCGATAACTTCGCTCTCGCATCAACACATCGACGTGGAGCCGTCTGGACATCGGGATGCGCGTCGCTAGGTCTGCGCCACCTTGCAACGTGTTTGCCTGACCGGAAACTGTAGCTTGATCCTGGATTCCGAAGACCTGGAAGAATAATCCATCCTGATGCAGCGCGACGCCGACGCGATCCTGTCGCCAGGATCTCGACCATGCGTTCCTGTCCAACCTCGCCGCCGCCCAGACAAGATCCTCGCCGTTCTCGAGCGAGGTCGACAGGTGCATCTTCTCATCACCCACGTTCGCGCGCCCGATGGCGCTCCAGACGAGCGGTGTGTCATCCTCGCCAGGATCATACCCCAACGTGACCTCGAGCCAGTCGCGCTTCCAGATGTCCTGTCCGATGGAAGGACGCATCATGTGAAGTTGTGCGCCATACCAGTTCCCGAGCGATGCCGCTGGCGCCAAACCCATCGTCAGCGGCTCGAAGTAATAGGCAGGCGCGCTCAGTTCGATGTTGTTCGTGCTCGTACGCATCCTGGGAGGAAGCCAGCCTGATTGCTCTATGGGTTTATCTGGGTGCAAAGTCCTGCGTTTTACCCGGGGTTGATCGAAAAAGTCAGGTCTGGAGAAGTTGGTGACGCTCCACTGACCTTTCGCGAAGCTGGCGTGTTTGGCGGAAGCCAGGGGCGGCATGCGAGAATAGCCAAAGGAGACGTAGGTGCAGGCGAGCTCTTCGATATCGAGGAACTCCTTGCGATGTTGCCATTCAGGGCCGCTGAGTTCGACCGAGCCTTGCTCGGAGATGTCCATCCATCCGGTGATGGCGAGTTTGTTGTGGCGAGCTTCCGGAGGCTGGTAACCCAGGTTATCGATCGAAAGCGTTTTTTCTTCGAGGTTTGGTAACTCGACCCTGAGCGCGGTCAGTGCTTCGCCTGTTGCTGGCTCGATATACAGGACCTTCTCCAGCGTGAGCTGTCGCTCCATTTTCTTCCTGGGTGAGACAGTCAGTTTCCCGATCGAGATGAAGCTCCCGTCTTTCCTTATCATGCGAATACATTCGCAGCTGAAACGATCGAGAGAGGTGACCTCACAAGAACCGATCGTCGCACCATCACGAGTCCACTCGGAGAGGTCGGTCAAAGAGGTTATGTGCATCGATTCGATGATCGATTGGATTGTCGAGGGGTGGGGGAGCGCATATTCGGGCGTCGCACTGGGCGGATCGAGCGCATCTGCCGAGGTCGGCGCCAATGTGACCGTTGCCAGCGATAGCGATAGAGCACACGAAAAGATGACGCTGCGGATAGCGCGGTTCGAGGCGTTGGCGCCTGGGCGCCTATGGCGGGAATCGGTGCGCAAGGTGGGGTAGCTCTCGCACGGGGCGTTCGTTCGTATCCTTTAGAGGACTACACTTATGACAAAAGAAACCGCCCGATACAACTTGGTATCGGGCGGTCGCTGTAAGGTCATGTGCTGTGAGCGAAAATCACTCGCTCTCTTCGCCGCTGTAGGGGAAGTCGAAGTAGATGTAGTCACCGGTCTGGTCGACGTTTGGCTGCGCGCCGGGCTCGACGGTCAGGGTGACGGTGACGACCTTGCGCTTTCGCTTGGCCTCGATGCGTTTGACCGAGCGCTTGTAGTAGCTCGTGTCGATAAAGCGCATCAGGTTGTAGTTTTCGACGACGGTGTTGTCGAAGGTCAGCGTGATCTGGGTGCCATCCTCGCTACGGTTCATGTCGTAGGGGATGCCGGGCGTGGCCTTGATGAAGACGCGTGTGCGATTCTCCTGGGGCTCGAAGCCGATCCACTGGAGCATGTTGTAGCGACGGTTGGCGCCATCGAGGTGCTTTAGCTCGTCGCGAGAGCCAGGGATGATGCCGCCGTAGAGCTCCTTTTGCTCCTTGTCGAGCGTGACACGAGGGCCAGTGTTCGAGTTCCTGAACACGGTCGTGTCGGTTCCTTGAGCGCTGACGGCTGCTGGAATGGAGGTCAACGCGAGCAGAGCACCCGCCACAAACATCATCTTGCTGGTCACTTTCATCAAAGCCTCTACTACCGCTTTAAGGTTCCAACCCTGTGCTCGAAGGTTTCTTGACGTGAAGTCTAGCACGCCATGACCCACTGGCAAATTTTACCGGATTCGGTGGAATTTGATAAGGTTGGTCTCGGCGCGATCCTGCACGGGAGAGCCCATCACAACGATGATTTCATCTCCGGGCTTTGCCTGACGCTCCGTCTTCATCATCTCCTCGACGCGCACCAACAGCTCGTCGGTGTTGTCGATCATCGGCATCTGGTAGGGCTCCACGCCCCAGAAGGCGGCCATCTGGTAGTAGATGCGATCGGATGGCGTGCAGGCGATGATTCGCTTGGTGGGGCGGTAGGTCATCATCAACCTGGCGGTGGAGCCAGATTGCGTGAGGACGACGATCCCCTTGACGTTGAGCTCGTTGGCGGCGGTCGTCGCGGCTCTGGCCACAGCGTTCGGGAAGGTGCGCAGGTGCCCGAGGAACTCCGGGATGGAGTGCTCGAGGTTGCTCGGGTCTGACTCGACCTCGCGGATGATGGCGTCCATCATCTGCACCGAGCGCACCGGGTATTTGCCCGCTGCGGTTTCTCCAGACAACATCACAGCGTCAGTGCCATCGAGGATGGCGTTCGCCACATCGCTCGCTTCGGCGCGCGTGGGGCGAGAGTTCTCGGTCATCGACTCGAGCATCTGGGTCGCGGTGATGGAGAGGCGGCCCATGGAGTTCGCCTTGCGAATGGCCGCCTTCTGGATCATGGGGACCTTCTGCGGAGGCAACTCCACGCCGAGGTCACCGCGCGCGATCATGATCCCATCAGAGATATTGATGATGTTATCGAGGTCGGTGATCGCCTGGGGCTTCTCGATCTTGGAGATGATCCTTACAGGAGGATGCGAGCCCTTGGGGAAGCGCGCCTTCATCTGGTGAATGTCGAGCGCGCTGCGCACGAAACTCAACGCGACGTAATCGACGCCCAGATCGAGCCCGAACGCCAGATCCTCCTGATCCTTTTCGGTCAGGCTCGGCGCCGAGACCGCCGCCGTGGGGAGGTTGATGCCCTTGTTGTTCTTTAGCATGCCACCGATCTCGACCACAGTGGTGATATCGGCGCCTTGAACATCGACGACCTTGAGTCGAAGAAGTCCGTCGTCGAGCAGCAACAGGTCGCCGCGCTTCACATCGCCCGACAGTTCCTTGTAGGTCGTCGAGACGCGCTCCTGGTTGCCTTCGATGTCATCCATGGTGATGACAAATTCGTTCCCTTCGATGAGCTCGATCGAACCGTTCTCGAAGCGACCCACGCGAATCTTTGGACCCTGCAAATCCTGCAAGATCGAGACTGGCGTCTTTAGATCTCGCGAGAGCTCACGCACGAGGTTGTAGACACCCCTGTGATATTCGTGATCTCCGTGCGAGAAGTTGAGCCGCGCGACATTCATCCCTGCGCGGATCATTTGCTCGAGCGTCTCTGGCGTCGCGGATGCTGGACCCAGAGTACATACGATCTTGGCTCGTCTCATGCTTCGACCTTCCTTGACCTTGATTGGCGTCCTTCTCAGTGGTGCATCGGGATATAACACACTCACGCAACGGCGCACAGAGAATGGGGTGGAGATTCTCGTCGCGCCCCGCACGGTGGCTTGTTGCAGGTCGTGCAGAGCGTGTGACAAGCCCCCCGCTTCCTCGCTTCGCTCGGCGCTGCCCCCCAGAGTGGGGCGAACTGGTGGCTTCTTCAACGCCGGTGTTTTGCGCCAGGGCGCTTCGAGATTTGCGTCGAGGTTCATGAAGGTGCCCACGCGAACCCCCAACGCCCAAATCCTCGCCAAGAAGCCCACCTTCGGGGGGCAGCGCCGAGCGAAGCGAGGAAGCGGGGGGCTTGTCCTCGCGCTCTGCACGACCTTCAAGAAGAGCAAAACGCCAACCGACCAACCAACGCCAAGTCTGCCCCCCTCCCGAACGTCAGTGAGGTACAGGGGGGCCGCAGACGAGCGATAGCGAGGGCTGCGGGGGGCGCGGAGCGTTCAGGTGTCGGTGCAGACGCGCTTGACGCCACCGCCAACAACGGGCTTGTTCGAGCACGTGACATCGAGGCGATCGTCAGGCATATCTTTTGGACAAACCTCTGTGCCGCCGACGCTGCCATCACCGCAGAGAAGGGTGCACCAGTTTTCGCCTGGCTTGAGCTCGACGCACGCGGCGTTGTCCGGGCAAGTTCCCGCCTCGCACTGGTAGGAGCAGAAACCCTTTGTGTAGTAGTCGGTCAGGCAGAACCCGGAGGCGCACTCCACATCCGAGGTGCAGTCCTCGCCGAGTGTCTTGACGCCCTGGAAGTAGCAACCATCTTGCCAGTCGATATCGCCAGCTTCATCCAACACGGGGAGCTGCAAGCAGGTCAAGCCATCGATGGCGCAGGTGCCCTGACAGCGCTTGACGCAGTGGTTGTAATTCCCATTTGTCGCCGTGATCAGCGCCACGTCTGCCGAGAAGCACCACTCGTCCTCGCCGCAATCATTGTCGCTCGCGCACTCGCTCGTGCAATAGGCAGGCGTGGCGAAGTCGTCGGCGCATTGCTCGTCCGTCATGTCGCCGCAGTGACATTTGCCACCGGAGCAATCATCGGCTGCCGAACAGAGCGTGCCGTTGACCTCGCCAGAGAGGCACTCGCCCTGGACACACGCCGTGCCATCAGGGCAGGGCATCGTGCGGTAGGCCATGCCGCCATCGCGACAGATCTGGAGCGTGGAGGTGTCAAAGCAGAACGTATCACCGGCGTTGCATATCGGCGCCATCACGCACGCCCCATCCATGCACTCATCGCCCTCGCCGCAGGTCATATCGACGAGCATCAGCCCATCGGCCGAGCAGGTCGTGACCGTCGAGGCGTCCTTGCAGGACTTCTGATTCGGGGTGCAGATCATGGGAGGACCCATATCCACAGGGGCCATGTCCTCGGGCATGCTCATATCGGGAGGATCAGGCGTGCCCATATCGGTCGTGGGCGGCGTGGTCATCTGCGCCATATCTTGCGAGCTGCCCATGTCTTCTGGAGGATCACCGGCCGAGCCTCCGGCGCAACCTGTCGTGAGCGAGAGCAAGAGCCCTATGCCTGCGGCGGCTGAAAGCGCGCGCCGGGTCTCGAGTTTCGACCAAATCATCCTTCTCCCTCACATTCACCGGGCTGTGTATAAATCTCTGCAGTAACTTCAGTTGTAACCCAGAACACACCGCGGGTTCAAATTACGGCGCGGTCTGTTCGAGCAAGAGCTCGAGTTGTTGGGAGTGAATGACGAGCTCCTCGATGTAGCGGCGGTTGCGCATGACGCTGGCCTGTCCGGCCATCCAACCTGCCGTCGCGCCGAGCACCACGGCGGGCAGGCGCCCGCGAAGCCAGGAGCCCTTTCCGGAGAGCAGGCCGATGTTGGCGCCTGCGATGACGAAATCCATCGGGAGCTCGAGCTCGCCGAGCAGCGCGTCTGCCTCTTCATAGAAGCCGATAAGTCGCGCTCTGGCGGCGCGGCGTTCTCCGCGTCGGATGTGGATCTCGACGCGAGTGAGGCGAGCGGCGAGCTCGTCGACGCGCTGCTTGTGGTTTTTGCTCAGGGCGATGAAGTTGGCCACGTGAACCTCGTCGTTCGTGGTTTTGGGATGGGAGAAAAACAAAAAGACCACATCCGAAGGTTAGGTCGGATGTGGTCTTTTCAAGTGGAGAAGATGGGGCTCGAACCCACGACCTCTTGACTGCCAGTCAAGTGCTCTCCCAGCTGAGCTACTTCCCCATATGTGGGCGCCACGTTGTGGCTCGCCGTCGGGATGAAAGGGTATAGGGGATTGTGAGCCGGGGTGTCAATCACTTTTTTGGGCTTTTTGCGAGTTCCTCGGTGATCTGCTCGTAGAGCGCTTTGTAGGTAGGGTCGGCGGGGTTTTGGTTGTGGTATCGGCTAAGTATCTCGGCGGCCTTTTCTTTTCTGCCCGCGTCATACTCGAGCAGCGCCATGGCGAGCCCCTTGGGGAAATTTGGCGCATACGTCTCGAGCGAGCTCAGGTACTCGCGTCGCTTTTCGATGGGGTAGGCGTCTCTTGCCTGAACTCGCCATCGCACGAAGATCTCTCGCTCGAGCGGCGGGAGTTGTTTTAGCGCCTCGGTGTGAAGGCGCATCAGCGAAGCCCAGCGGTAACGCTGGAGGATCCTGCCGAGGAGTTTGGCGTCCTCACTCGCCCACTGTGCCTTGTCCGTGATCAAACCCCTGGCCATAAACTCACCGAGCATGTTCCCACAGTTGCGCCGGTAGAGCGGGTATGCTTCGAAGGGAGGATCGCTCTTGGCCTTCTCGAGCGTGAGCTTGTTGCGCTGAATATCGCCGAGGAGCTGTTCGAGCCCTTGCTCGCACTGTGTGAAGAGTTGGCCACCCAGCGGGACAAAGCCGACCTTGGGATCGACGAGCGTGAGCACGTCGCTCAGGGCGTAGGCGAGCTCGTCGTTGAGTTGCTGGGCGGTCTTTGTGGGGATGGGCGCGGTGACAAACTGGTGATCGTTGTGACTGCGGACGATCTCGAGGAGTTTCTTGGTCTCGGGCTTTGCGATCATCGCAGCCTGGCTGCCGTGATATTCCGCGCGCGCTCGCTCGAGCGCCTTGGCGTCGATGTCGAGCGCAGGCCAGTCGAGGGTTGTCGTCAGCGGTCCTGTGGATGACTTCGCGAGGCTCCCCTTGGAGGAGGCGTCGTCGCCTTTTGGCGCGTTCCCGGTCGTGGCGCTCGCGACCAGCGCGAGCAGCGCCGAGGTGACCACGATGGTGACCAAAAATCCTTCTGTCCATGTGACCGTGCTCTTGGACGCTTCGCCCATGTATTCTTGCTCCGTGCGAGGATCGAGAAAAACTGATGTGGCTCGAATCGATGTCATGGAGTTGGCTTTGGGTGTTGAACTCCATGAATTTTTCGGCATGATACATCTCCCCTAGCCATCGCAAAAGTGAACACGCTCGATTAGCCCGAGATATC
>Ga0208061_100258_pt1 | contig 16445 bp, 13 predicted proteins | sample DeeseametaMP0555_FD_184209 | JGI IMG/M metagenome (GOLD analysis project Ga0208061, IMG submission 184209) | Marine microbial communities from the Deep Atlantic Ocean - MP0555 (SPAdes) | ecosystem: Environmental > Aquatic > Marine > Oceanic | place: South Atlantic Ocean | collected 2011-01-23 | reverse complement strand
CCCGCCGCGCCACCCTTCCCCGCGATGGCGTCAGCCCCCGCAGCGGCCGATGGCTTTCTGGACGCGCCGTCTCCTTCTTTTTTAGACGTGGCCACTTCGCCGCCCGCTTTGGGCGGCGAATCCTCGTCCGCGACCTTCGCCGGGACGAACTTGCTCGAATCGTCCTCGTCAGCCCCATCAGCGGAGATCGAGCCGGAAGAGCCTCCCGTGGCGATAAACGCCACGCCCCCCAAAACCACGACGGCTCCGATAATCCATGGTGCGTATTGCTTCATCGGTCATCCTCGATACATGCAAAAAACTTCGCGCGACTCACGCTCGAACACCCTAAACGATCATGCCCGAACGCGCAGCAAGAGCAACGTTCGGCCCGACGTTTCGCTTATGCGTGGAAAATCTCGCCAGGCTGTGGGAACATTCCACCTGGCCAACAAGACCATCCACATCATCAACGCCAGGTACGCCATGAACGTCCAAACAGGGGGAACCATCCGCGCGCTGCGCGCCTTTGCTGCGCCGGGACTCATGCTCGCGCTGTGTCTATCAGGTTGCGCAGACGGGACCTTCGAGACGCTGGGGCCCTCCTCCACATCGACGAGCAACTCGACATCGCCGCGATCGGACATGAGCCTGCCATCAGGGCATGAAGATCAGGGAAAAACGGTCGTGCTCGACATGGCATCCGATGACATCGATATGCGCAGCGCACCTGATGATATGCGCGCGACGCCCGACATGTCCTCCCAACCTCCCCCCACAGAGGATATGGCAACGCCTGTGGATATGAGAACGCCGCCAGTCGATATGTTCTCCCCTCCGCCACCAGATATGGCGAGCATGCCCCCTGACTGCTCCGATGTGATGGCGCGCACCACAATCCCTTCATCTCCTCCCCAGAGCGCTTCGTGGAAGTGGGGTGGTGGGAAGGGATACCCCGACGCTGTAAGAAAAGATGGCAACTGCATGACGGTTGTTTCGACGCGCGCGCAGCTCGAATCAGCGCTCGCGTCCGCTTCGCCCGGCGAGGTCATCTATATCGAGGATGACGCGCGCATCGATCTGACGGGCGCCGAGTTAAAGATCCCAGGCAACATCTGGCTCGCGAGCGGCCGCGGACAAAACGGCAAACCTGGAGCGCTCCTCTACAGCGAGGATATACGCAGGCCGCTGATTCGAATCCAGGGATCTGACGTCAGAATCACTGGCCTGCGCATCCTCGGACACGAGCCCACACAATGCCCTGTCGAATACCCGGACGCCTGCACACAACCCGATCGCACCGGCGGCACGAACTGCAGAGACTGCACGCGAACGACCATCGGAATCCTGGCGCGCGGGCACGACCGCGTCGAGATCGATAACAACGAACTCGCCGGGTGGTCGAGCTCTGCGGTCACTGTCCGGGACGCCGCCGATGCGCATATCCACCACAACGACATCCACCACACCCAACGCCAGGGGCTCGGTTATGGCGTCGTGCTCGGAGGCGATCTTGGCGAAGAGGTCGACGTGCTCATCGAGTGGAACCGCTTCGACTACAACCGGCACGCCGTCGCTGGCAGCGGAGAGCCGGGGCAGGATTACACCGCGCGCCACAACCTCGTCGAAGAGCACGCCAACGGTCATGTGTTCGATATGCACGGCGAGGCAGAAAACGGTGTCGGACCACAGGTCGACAGCCCATATGCGGGCGGAGAGTTGTTGATTCACGACAACATCGTGCTCGTCCCCAACTACTACACGCTCGTGGTGCGAGGACGCCCCGAGCATGGCTCCTACCTGTATAATAACTGCCTGGCGCGCACGAGCTCGTCACAGGCAGCCAGGCAGAACTTCTTCACGGGCAACTTCTACGTCGACAGAGGGCCGCAAGGGAGCGCGCCAAACAGCTATGGGCAGAGCGCCTCGCAGTGTGGCGCGATACGTTGGTGCATCTCTTCCGGGGGCGAGGGCCCCTGGTCTTACCTGAACACCTCTGGAACCTCGCTCTCGGGGTTGCTCGTGGGTGACTTCGATGGCGATGGCCGCGATGATATCTTCCGCGCCACAGGATCGAAGTGGCAGTGGTCCAAATCGGGCAGCTCAGGGTGGCAAGATCTGAACTCCTCGAGCTACGAAGCCTCGAGGTTGCGCGTGGGCGACTTCAACGGCGACGGGAAAGAGGACATCTTCTCGGCGACCGGTTCGCGCTGGCAGTACTCCTCGGGCGGGAGCGCGGGGTGGCAGACATTGCGCGACGCCAGCGAGCGCGAGGGAGACCTGCTCTTTGGAGACTTCGACGGCGATGGCAAAACCGACGTCTTTCGCGCGACGGGCTCCAAATGGCAATGGTCCAGATCAGGAACCTCGGGTTGGCAGGATCTGAACACGTCCGGCGTGGGGATCGCCTCGCTCGCGGTCGGAGACTTCAACGGAGATGGAAAGGATGACATCTTCAACGCGACTGGTTCTCAATGGCGCGTCTCGTATGGCGGCACCGGATCGTGGCAAATGCTCACCGGCTCGAGCTATCGCCTCGATCGCATCGCGCTCGTGGACATGGACGGCGATGGCAAGACTGACGTCGTGCGCCAGGGAGGAGACAGTTGGTGGATCTCGCGAGGCGGTGCTACAGGTTGGCGACGCCTGAGAATCGACTCGCGCTCGCTCGACTCGGTCGCGTTCGGACAGTTCGATACGCGACCTGGCATGGATATCTTCCGCACCCGCTGCCTTTGAAAGGAAACCTCGATGTCTCGACAACCTTCCTCGGATGCGCCGCTGCGCATCGGCCTCTCGATGTGCCTCCTCCCTCGTGACTCCGCCAGAAAGACCTACAACGGGCGGCCGCTGATATACGCCGAAGAATCGATGGTTCGGTGGCTGATGCGTGACGCCTTCTCGCTCGTTCTCCTCCCCTTCACGCCAGGAGCATCGATCGAAGAGACAAGGAAACACGCCGAGCGCCAGGCGGACCAGCTCGACGCGCTCGTCCTGCATGGCGGTTCGGACATCGCTCCCCAGGCCTATGGGCAACAACCGCTGAGGGAAGAATGGGGAGGAGATCCGCCGCGCGACCGCTACGAGCTCGCGCTCTTTCATGCCTGCATGGAACGCGAGCTCCCGATCCTCGGGATTTGCAGGGGGCATCAACTGATCAACGTCGCGCTCGGTGGGACGATGCTCCAGGACATTCGCACACAACGCGAGGGTGCGCTGCATCACCGCGACGCCGAGAGCTATCAACACAACGTCCACGATGTCGACATCCTCGAGGGAGGGCTGCTGTCTGACCTCTACCCCGAGTCCTCGCGAGCGCGCATCAACAGCGTTCATCATCAGGCGATCGATGCGCTCGCCGATGGCCTCGTTATCGAGGCAGTGAGCCCTGATGACGACATCATCGAGGCGGCGCGTTGGGTCAAAGATCACCGCTTTATCCTCGGGGTTCAGTGGCACCCCGAGTTTCAGAGCGAGGAAGACCGCGAACCGCTCCTCTCACCGGAGCCCTTGCTCGTCGAATTCGAACGAGTGGTGCGCGAGGTTGCCAGGAAGCGTGGTCGCGGAGTATGAAGGTCGGACGCGACGGTTCGTCAACCAACCATGGAAAGGACAGGAGAGGAATCATGCTGACCACACAGGTCTTCGACACGACGCAAGGACGCTTCGCAGACGGGCTCCCGGTCGCCCTGGAACAACACACCGGAGAGGCGTGGGAACATATCGGAGGAGGCGTCACAGAAGATGATGGACGCCTCGACGATCTTCTCCCGGAAGGGAGCGACCTCGAGCGCGGGACCTATCGCCTGACGTTTGACACCGGCACCTACTTTGCCGCCAACGGACAACGCAGCCCGCTCCCTGTGGTGCGCGTGGTCTTCGAGGTCTCACGTGATGGCGAGAAGCTTCACCTGCCGCTCTCACTCAGCCCACACGGCTACTCCACCCAGGTCGTCTCGACCCAGAACTGACTCAACACCCAAAGACCTCGGCCAACGCTCCTATGACTGCCTGGACGCGGGGGACAGGCAGCATCGCCTTGGCGCAGACCAGGTACATGTTGGCGCGGAAGGTCGGGAACCCGAGGTCCAGCTCGACGAGTTCTTCACGAGTGGCGGCCTCGCGCTCTTGAACCGAGAGCATCATCACGCCCATCCCGAGCTCGCAGGCGCGAAGTTGCGCCAGGTAGTCATTGGACGTGAACACAGGCTCGAACCTCGAGAGGCGCTCGGCGAGGAGGGGGTACGGGAAGAGGTGCTGGAACGGTGGCGCCCAACAGATCCAATCGACATCCTCCGGCGTGGTGCTTTCTGGCAGCGTCGCCGCGTACTCCTCGCTCGCGCATGCCACGAGCGTGGTTTCGAGGCTCCCCAACGTGACCAACGCTGGCTCGTCGGCCGCGATCGCACGCACAGCGAGGTCAGCTGCGCCGCGCGCCAGATCCACGTATCCGATCTCGGACTGCACCTCGACCCACAGCTCGGGGTGACTCTCGCGGATGCTCCTGGCCATCGGCGTCAGGATATCAAAGGCCACGCCAGGAGGCGCCGCGATCGACACCCTCCCCCTCGCCTCGACCTCTGCGCCAGCGGCCACGGCGTCAAACTCCACCGCCCACCTCGCCATCTGCCTGGCCGCATCGAGCAAACGCTCGCCACCCTTGGTGATCGCTGTCCCTCGACGCCCTCTGCGAAAGAGCGGGTACCCGAGTGATTCCTCGAGCATCGCCACGCGCCTGCTGATGGTAGGCTGACCGAGCTCGAGCTTTAGCGCCGCGGCGCTAAAGCTCCCCTCTTCTGCCACCGCGAGAAAAATTCGCACGTCATCCCACGACCAATCCTGTATCACCACGACGTCCTCTTTCGGTGGTTGATTCGAGAGCCATTCATTTATGCATAACCAAAGTCGAATTTAACCAATGTACCATTCGTTTCATAGACATTAGCTTCACGAACGTACGGTGGTTCACCCAAAAACAACAACAAGGCCATTTCGATGACTATCAAAAACCGAACGTTCGCGGCTCGCCACAACGCGATCCTGCTCGCCCTCTCGCTCTCGATGCTCGCCAGCTGCGCGCAGAGCAAGCACCCGACGACCGAGGCCACGCTCGGCAGCGGCGCCAGCAGCGATCAGATGCTCGCGTCGGCGCCCGAACCTGGCATCATCCGGCTGACGACCATCGTATCCGCCGACTGGGAGGTCCCTCGCTCGGGCTTGATCAACCTCGATGACCCGCGCGCCGAGGGGCTCGAGGATGGTCCCGAACCGATCCAGATTTACGCCTACGTCCTCGAGCACCCGACCCGGGGTCGCTACCTCGTCGACTCGGGCGTCGCCAGTGGATTTCGCGATCCGAGCAGCGCGCCAGTCTCCGGTCTCATCAAGCGCCAGATGAACACCGACGCGCTCGATATCAAGCAGGACACCGCCCAGATCCTCGCCGAAAAGGGTCCGCTCGAAGGCGTGCTGCTCACGCACATGCACATCGATCATGTCATGGGCTTGCCGGACATCCCTGAAGATGTCCCGGTGTATGTCGGGAGCGGAGAAACACACGCCAAGGCCGCCGTGCATATGTTCACGCGAGGCACGGTCGACAACATGGTCGGGCGCGATCGCCCCGTGTACGAGTGGCCCTTTGAAGAGGATGTCTCGGGGCGTTTTGAAGGGGTGCTCGATGTGTTCGGGGATGGGATGCTCTACGCGCTGCATGTGCCAGGACATACACCTGGCACCACCGCGTTTCTGGTCCGAACCACCGAAGGACCTGTGCTCCTCACCGGAGACGTCTCGCACACCGACTGGGGGTGGCGCCACTGCGTCGAACCGGGGAGCTATAACCTGGATGGAGAAGGCGCGGCGGAGAGCTTGAAGACGCTGCGCTCGTTGCAGGCAGCGCTCCCATCACTCGTGGTTCACCTGGGGCACCAAGCTCATAAAGAGGATAAGGAGCATCAGGGTTGCGAGCGCTGAACCTGCGACGCGCTCTTCGCCAGACCTCACGAGAGCTCGATCCCTTCATAGCGCACGAAGGCGTTGAGCTCGATCCTCTCGAGCTCGCCGATGTTGTGGAACCCGAGCGCGCCGTAGAACGCCTTTTGCTCGGGGCGATTGTCCGTCAGCAAGACCTTCTGCCGCACATGCGAGAAGCGCTCGAGGCAGCGCTCCAAGAGCTCGCGCCCCACCCCGTTGCGTTGATACATCGGCGAGACGAGGATATCCTGTAAGTACATGATCGAGACATCGTCCGAGAGCACGCGCGCCAGGCCGACCAACTGATTGTTCGAGCGCGCCGCGAGCACGAAGCTCGAGTTTTGGACGGCGCGTTCGAGGTTCTCCGGGTTCGCCGTGTACACGGTCCAACCCACCGACTCGTAAAGAGAGAGGAGCTCGGCGCGAGGGATGTCAGACTCTTCCTGGTAGGTGAACTCCATCCTGGCTCCTGGTGCTCTCGCGGTGCTGTCAGATGACGAGGGAGTCAGGAGGTGTTAGAATACTCTCCTGACGCACGGCGAGAGTCTATAGCACGTTTATATCTTCCATACGAGGATCACCCTGGTGTGCATGTGAGAACGGTGATGCAGGGAAAAGCCTGGCAAACAATCCTGTTCGCGTGGGTCATTTCATGGCCCGCGCTTGCCATCGGACAACACGCTGGCGAGACCAGTTCTCCTCGCCAAACTGCGATCATTTTTCAGGCGACCTTCCCCACCGCCGAGCGCGTCGATGACGCCCAGGGGAACCTCAGAATCCTGACAAACATTCACCAGCCGCGCCCCGCGAACGCGACCACTGGACGCGAACACGCCGTCGACTTCCTGAATCACTGGGGGCCTGCGCTGCGCCTGGTTCCAGGGCAATGGAGCTACGAGAAGAGCGAGCGCCATCGCGGTCGCGAGGTCGTGCACCTGTCGCAAGTCTCGGGTGACCTCCCGGTGATCGGCGGGGCGATGCGCATGACCTTCTCCGAGCGCGGAGACTTGCTGCACATCACCTGTAAAGCCTACAGGGACGTGGAGCCGTTGCTGCGCGGCCCCATCTCGGCAAAGCGAGCGCGCGAGCTGGCGCGCGAGTCCTTCGAGGTCGCGGTCGTCTCGCAACGCGAGGTCGCGCTCCCGGTGGGCAACTCGGGGAGGATGTTGCTCGCGCACGAGCTCCTGCTCGAGCGCCGAGGAACAGAGGTCGCGCGCACACGCGTCCGGATCGACTCGCGCGATGGGCGAGTGATTTCCAGAACCTCTCTCGCGCACGCATTGTGAGGTCACGCCGCATGTCAACGAGGAGACGGAACATCCCATGGTCACTTTGCTCGCTCGCGCTCTGCGCGTTGTCGGCAGCGTGTGGCCCTGGCGAAGATCCCGCTCCGGATATGCCGGTGTACATGCCTCCGGTCGTGGATATGCCCGTGATGACCTCCCCTGCTGACATGCCAGGAGACATGAACGCCCTGGATCTTGACGAGGGCGCGGATCTTCCCGACTACGACGGCCCGCTCATCAAGGACAACCCACGCGGGCTCGCCTGGCCAAACAGCCCCACACAGGACGAGCAAACCGAACAAGTCGTGCTCTCCCCTCCCCTTGATCCTCTTGGCGCGCTCGACGCGCCCGGTTACTCCGTCTACCTGTGCGCGAACGAGGATGGCGAGGAGCTCTATATCGACGGGATGATGATCGGCGCGCTGTGCACCGAGACACAGCGCGCGCGCCCGGAACGCGGCGAGTACTTACACCTTCGACCGCCCGAGGACATGTCCTCGGGCAATGACTCCTTCTCCGAGGTGCACACGTATTTCCACATGGCAAAGATCTCGGAGTACTTCTCGCAGACGCTCGGGTGGGAACGCGCGCCAGAGCACATCCCTGTGGTCACGAACTTCCAGTACAAGCTCACCCAGGCGGGCGCGCTCGAGGTCGGGGGCCGCGTGGGCTGGAACCCGGTGGATAACGCCTACTACATCGAACCAGATGGATTCGCCGGTCTCGGGGCGGCGCCCCGAGAGACCAGCGCGCTGGTCTTCGGTCAGGGCGCGCGCGCGGACTACAGCTACGATACGAGCATCATCTACCACGAGTACACGCACAGCATCATCGGGACAGAGGCGTTTCGCAAAGACTTCGTGGACCTCTACGGGATCAACACGACCCCGCGCGCCATCAATGAAGGGCTGGCGGACTTCTTCGCGGCGAGCTTCAGGCAAGATCCGCTCATCGGCGCGTTCGCGTTCGCGCCGAGCGCGAACCTCGTGGTGCGTGATGTCTCCATCAAGCGCACCTGCCCCGAGGATGTCGTGGGGCAGTATCACTCGGACGGTCTGATCGTGGCGAGCATGTTGTGGCATCTGCGCGAGGTGATCGGTGAGGATGCGCTGATGCCCTTGATTCTGCACGCGCTCTCGAGCGCGGATATGACGACCGGGTTCGACATGTTCGCGAGGTTGTTGAGCGCAGAGGCGGCCATCGCGAGCCCCGATATCGCGCGCGAGGTCAACGCCGCCATCGAGGAGTGGGGGTTAAAGGGGTGCGACCGCGCCAGACCGATCGGGACCTTCCAGGCAAACGTCGACGCCGCCAGCTCGATCCGCGTGCCCGGATTACAGGACGTCGAAGACCCCGTGTTCACAGACTGGGTGCCGGGCTACATCCAGTTTGTCGTCAAGCCGCCGCCAGGAAAGTCGGTACAGTTGACTTGGTACATGGAGACGACGAGCATCACAGCGCCTCCATCAAAGCTCGACATCGCGCTCAAGCGGCGCGCTCCGCTCAGGCTCTCCACCGAGGGGGGCGTGGCATCGCTCGACGAGGATGCCTTCTTCGAGGTTCCCATCGAGAACATCTCCGCACAGACCATCACCTTTCCGCCCGAGTGCCTGGCGGAAGGCGATGAGGTTTATCTGTTGATACGCAACTCCGCTCCCCGCGGAGCGAGCATCACCTTCCTGGCAGCCTACGAGTTGGACGTCGCGACCGAAGGTCGCAACGTCGTCTCCTGCTCCCCCTGAAAATCCGGCAACATCGACCTGGTGCGTGTGCCAGATTTTCCGATCGCTCGCGCTCGCCAACGCCAGGACCTCGCCACAACCCCACCCCAAAAACACAAAACAAACCAACAACTTAACCCAACAAAAACCTATTCTCCATGTCGCACATCAAGACGGCACGTTTTCTGCTATTGATTTCGGGCAGCAAACTCACGACATCCGGAGAACGACCATGTCAGACAACAACCGAATCGACTTCAACCTCAACTTCTCGGTCTCCAAGCGAGTCCTGAGTCACACCGCTGCGGTTCTTGCTGGCGGGTTGCTCTTCTCGGCGGCGCTGGCATTTGCCGATGGAGACAACAGCACGCAGACGGTCGTGGGGAGCGACATCATCATGCCGTATGACGGCTACCTGATGGTGGACGCCACACCGCTCACGGGCGTGAGGACGATCAAGTTCGACCTGTATCAGGACGCCACCGGCGGGACATCCGTGTGGACCGAAACACAGACGGTGAACCTGTACAATGGCAGGTTCTCGGTGGGTCTTGGCTCCTCGTCGAGTCTGACGAACACGATCCTCGACGCCGAGAAGTTGTACCTGGCGATGACGATCATCGACACGGACTCACAGGGCAACCAGATCGAGGTCGAGTTGTCAGGAAGACAGAGCATCGAGCCCGCGCCGTTCGCGGCATGGGCGGCGAACTCGGCGGACTTTAACGTGGGCGGAGACCTCACCGTCACAGGGACCGCGACCGTCGGTGATGACCTGACGGTGAGTGGAGACGAGCTCAAGCTCGGGTCCAACGGCAAGAACGCGCTGTTTCATAACGCCAATGATCAGCTCTACATCAGCCCGAGCAAAGGACACTCGGGCGGCGTGTACGTCGGCAATGACTTCTACACCAACTATGACACGCGCCTCGGGCCAAGCGATGGCTCGGGCTACACCAGAGTCTTTGGGCCAGACAGTGACGGCGCCACGCAAGCCGCGCTCCAGATCAAGATGTCGGATGGTTCGACGATGTACCTCGATGATGATGACATCGACTCGGACACGAGCTTGAACCTGCAAAGGAACTCGGGCCTGGCCATCGGCCTGTTCGGTCACACCCACCTCTATGATCACTACCTGGTCATGGAGGACGCTGCGGGCGATGATTACTACTTCACCGCGCAGGATGGCTCCTACGATGACACCGGCGTGGAGTTGCGCGCGACGAACAACCCGGCCAGCGGCTCTCCGCTCTTCCGCGTGATGTCTTCGGGCGGCTCCGAGCGGCTGCGCGTCGAGCACGATGGCAAGCTCCACACGACGAACGACTTCGAGTCTGATGGAGACACGACCGTCGGCGGAGATTTGACCGTGAATGGCAACTTCACCAACTTCAACCTGAACATCTACTCGCTCAACATCACCGGGAGCAACGCCACTGGCGAGAAGGAGTTGGAGGAAACTGGCCTGGACACGTCGAGCAATGGGACGCGAACATCGTTCTGCTTCCTGATGGACGTGAGGTTCGACGATCTGGACAGCGACGAGTTCCACACCTGCACGATCGATCAGTCAAACGACTCGTCCACAGGAACAAAGAAGTGGTTCCTCAACGCCGAGATCAACGGAGGCGGCGGCGAGATCTACTGCCAGGCAGGTTGCTTCTCGTGGTGATCGCCTGAGCGACGCATTCTCTGTGCACCACCGACGTGTCGGTGCTTTAGCAAACCGAAGGGGCCGTGATGTTTCCCGACCTGGTGCAAAACACCACCCAGGTTGGGAAACATCACGGCCCCTTCGGTTTGCGCGCCGCAAACTGCTGATTTCAGGATCGCGAGTTCATACGTTTATGCGCGCAGGTAGCGAAGGACGAGCTCGCAGATCTCATCGGCGAGCTGCTTGGAGTCGAGCAGCTCCGGCCTGCTCAGGACGGTGGCGTGAATGATGCCGTGCATGGCGTTATTCAGGATATAGGCGGCCATATCGGTGTCCAGATCGCGCACCTCTTTGGAGCGCGCCGCGAGCGCGGCGGAGACCATCGGCTCGGCCTGGCTGTTCCAGGCATCGAGCAGCTCGACCTGTCCAAAGTGAGGCGCCTGCGTGAAGAGCGCGCGGCTGAGTTCGGGGCGCACCATCTTTGCCTCGAGCATGGCGTGGATGATGTGCGGGACGGCCTCCTCGAGCGTCATATCGAAGGAGATGGTGTCGGCGAGCCGCGTGGCGAGCTCGGTGAACTGCTCCTCGATGTACTGCTCGAGGAGCAGTCCGACGAGCGCCTCCTTGTTGGCGAAGTATTGGTACAGCGTGCCGATGGAGACGCCCGCGCGTTCGGCGACATGGTTAGTGTTGATCTTGTCCCAGCCATCCTCGACGAGGATGAGTTCTGTGGCCTCGATCAGGGCCTGCACGGTTTGACGCGAGCGCTCCTGAGCGGGTTCCTTGAGCAAATATTCACTGTTCATCGAGGGCCTGTCGCTCCAAAAACCTGAGCAATTACTCACATTTAAACCTCAAAACATACGCTCGACCTTGAAACACGTGGCCGAGAGAGAGTTTTGGAATGCGAGTTGAAAAACCGAGTAATTGCTCGCATCTTTAACATGAGGAGAATACGAGCAATCACTCAGGTTTTCAACCCCAAGGAGCACCCCATGATCTCGGAAGTCACGCAATGGATGGGAAGAAACACGGTCGCGCATGATCTGTTCAAGGTGGAGAACGCCGCGCGCCACCTGATCGGTCGCGACCAGCGCCCCCCTGGCCCCGCGGTCTGCCTGAGCCCGATCAACATGTTCGCCTTCTTCGAGGATCAGCTCGGGATGCTCGCCATGCTGCACGAGACCTACGGCGACGAGGTGTATATGCGCCTCGGGCCGATGCAGTTCTTCGCCATGCGCGACCCGGCGTTGATCGAGCAGGTGCTGCTCAAGAAGAGCAGCTCCTTCCACAAGGACGACTTCATGGAGGTGTTGCGCCAGATCCTCGGCGACGGCCTCCTGACGAGCGAGGACGAGCAGTGGCGCAAGCACCGTCGCATCGCGGCGCCAGCGCTCAAGCGAAAGCAAATCCGCACCTACGCCGACGACATGGTCTCCTACACCCGCGAGTCCGCGGATCATCTGCGCGATGGCGCGGTGGTCGACGTGTGGGAGGAGATGATGGAGTTGACGCTTCGCATCGTGGTCAAGACGCTCTTTAACCTCGAGCTGCCGGAGCAGGTCAATGAGATCGGCGAGGCGATCGAGGAGGCGATGAACTACTTCGACAAGGAGTCGCACTCGGGGTGGGCGTTGTTGCCAAAGTCAGTGCCGACGCCAGCGCGCCACAAGTTTCGCGAGACGCTCGGCAAGCTCGACGCGATCATCTACGACCTGATCATGGAGCGCCGAAAGGGCGAGGCAGGCGACGACCTGCTCTGGAGCTTGCTCGAGGCGCGCTACGAGGATGGCACGGCGATGTCCACGCGCCAGATCCGCGACGAGGCGATCACGATGTTTATCGCCGGGCACGAGACCACGGCGCTCGCCACGACGTTTGCCTTCGACCAGATCGCCAGAGACCCGGAGATCGCCAGGAAGTTGCGCGAGGAGCTCGACGCGGTCCTTGGCGACCGGCCCGCCACGCTCGAGGACGTGCGTCAGTTGACCTATACCGAGGCGATCATCAAGGAGACGATGCGCCTCTACCCGCCCGCCTGGATCATCGGGCGACGCGCCAACGAGGACGTGCAAATAGGCCCCTGGCAAATCCCGGAGGGGAGCCAGGTGGTGATGAGTCAGTGGTTGATTCACAGGGACGAGCGCCACTTCGAGGACCCGCTCTCGTTCAAGCCGGAGCGATGGCATGGCACCAACCTCGAGCGCGAGCTCCCGAGGTTTGCCTACTTCCCCTTTGGCGGCGGCCCCAGGGTGTGCATCGGGAACCACTTCGCCATGATGGAGGCGATCCTCGTGGTCGCGGAGATGGCGAGGCGCTGGGAGTTCCAGCTCACCGACCCCTCCCCCATCGAGCTCGCGCCGATGATCACGTTGCGCCCGACAGGCCCAGTGCGCATGAAGGTCAAAGCACGCGGTTGAGGCCATTCAGGGCGGCGACGCGATAGGCTTCGGCCATCGTCGGGTAGTTAAACGTCGTGTCGGCGAAGTAGCGGATATCATTGCCAGGCCCCTCCTGGCTCATGATCGCCTGACCGATGTGGACGATCTCGGCGGCCTGATAGCCAAAGCAATGAATCCCGAGGATCTCGAAGGTCTCGCGGTGGAAGAGCAGCTTCAACATCCCGACGCGACAGTTCACGATCTGGGCGCGCGCCAGCGAGCGAAAGAGCGCGTGTCCGACCTCGTAGGGGACCTGCTGCTCGGTGAGCTCGCGCTCGTTGGGGCCAACGCAGCTGATCTCTGGCGAGGTGTAGATGCCAGAAGGGATCGACGAGATGAGGTTCTTCTGACACACGCCGCGCACGATGTGCGTGGCGGCAAATCGCCCCTGATCATAGCTCGCGCTGGCGAGCCCTGGTCGCCCGACGACATCTCCCACCGCGTACACGTGCGGGATGCTCGTGCGGTAGTTCTCGTCGACGTCGAGCTGCTTCCTGGAGTTGATCTCGACCTCGATCTTGTCGAGCCCGAGTCCATCGGTGTTCCCCGAGCGCCCCGCGGCCCAGAGCAGATAATCACTGCGGATGATCTTGCCAGACTTCAGGTGAAGCAGGACGTGCTCGTCGGTGGCCTCGACGCGCTCGAACTCCTCGTTGTGGCGGATCAGCGTGCCCTGATCGCGCAGGTGGTAGCTCAGGGCATCGATGATCTCGTCATCGAGGAACTCGAGGAGCTTGTCGCGGTTGTTGATCAGGTTAACCTTGCAGTCGAGGTTGCGAAAAATCGACGCGTACTCACAACCGATGACGCCTGCGCCGACCACCGTGATCGACCCCGGCGTCTCCTGGAGCTGGAGGACCTTGTCCGAGTCGAGCACGCGCGGGTGCGAGAAGTCGATGGCCGCGGGCCGCCACGGGCGCGTCCCGACGGCGATCACGATATGCTCGCCCTGAACGCACTCCTTGCCGCCATCCTCGCTGCTGATCTCGATAGTGTGCGGATCGAGGAACGAGCCGTAGCCGTCGTAGACGTCGACGTCGTTGCGCTCGTAGAACCGACGGCGCATCTTGGTCTGCTTGCCGATCACGCTCGAGGCGTGCTGGAGCAGCTGCGGGTACTCGATCTGCAAGCTCCTGACGGCGGGTTGAAAGAGTTCGTTGTTTCGAAGGTCGACGTATTGCTGGACGGTGTGCCTGAGCACCTTGGAGGGGATCGTCCCCCAGTGCACGCAGCCACCGCCGATTTCGGCCTGTTTGTCGATGACAGCCACGGACTTGCCGCCCTTTGCTGCTGTCATCGCGGCGCCCTCACCGCCAGGCCCGCTGCCAATAACCACGACGTCGTATCGTTTCATGATGGTGCTCCTCGATGCGCGATGCTGATGGGAAACGAAAGCAGCCCGAAGATACGCGACCACGCCCCGAGAGTCTATCGCCTGAACGCCCCGTCATTGTATAATTCAATCTCATGAACATTGGCATTGCTGACAAGTTCGAGTTATAGTGAGCAGTCATTCGATCTTCGAGACCTGTCCACGAATCACAACCCCATCTCTTTGGTGAAAGATGTCGACCTGTTCTCACTCGAACACCACGCTGCTCGTGGTGTTGCTCGGGCTCTCCATCCACATTGCCTGTGGCCCCAGGCAACCAGAGCCGATCACGGGCGAACACACCCAGACGACAAACAACAAAAAGAGCAACGAGAACAACACCCAAAAACCGACCGTCACCGCCCCCAACGCGCTGCCCGGGGGCGATGGAATCTCTGGCTGCGATCCGTGGCAACAGAGCGACGACCTACAGGTTTGCGTCTCGAGTTACCTGGGCGGTCCGGGAGTGGAAGAGGCCGCCTCCATCGCCCTGTTGGCGGATGGAGGCATCCTGGTGGCGGGCTCGATCTCGGACCCGCGTGACTTTGGCCCCTCCCCGCAGGAGTTCTTCGACGGCGGCCCCGCGCTCATCACGCGGCTCTCACCGGATGGAAAAAGGATCGAGGGGTGGTCCCGTGTGGGCGATGTGATCACGGCCATGGAGACCTCTCCTGATGGAAACATCGTCATCGCCTCGGGAAGCTTCGGCGCGATCTCCATCTCCCCCGACCTGCAAGAGATCATCTGGAACACTCGCCTCAACGCAGCGGACGCCCTCGCCGTCGCCGCCGATGGCACCAGCGCGCACCTGACGGGAAAGACCATCACTCTGCTCTCACCTGATGGAGAGGGCGCGGGGGGCTTCACCGTCGGCGCAGATCACGTCGAGGATGTCGCCATCTCCAGTGAGACAAACCTGATCTATGTCACCGGCTTCCAGCAGGTCGGAGGAAACCTCCAGCAACCCTTCCTCTACGCCTACACGTGGGAAGGCGCGCTCGAGTGGAGCGCCTATGACTGGGATGAGTCCGAAGCGCTAAACTATGGCTCGGACACGCGCGGGTATGTCGTGAGCATGGGGCTTGACGGGATGCTCTACTTTGCTGGCGAAGCGCATGGAGGAACCACCGTCTTTAGCAAGGACCCGAGAGATTTATCGAAGGACGCGAACAACATCGCCCACGATGACCACAGCCGCACCCACAATCACAACGGCGCGGCCCCCATCGGTTACTTCGCGCGCTTTGACCCTGTGACGGGCGAGCACCTGGCGGGCCAGTTCCTCGTCACTCGCCTCTCCTCGGGTAAGGGAAACGCCGCGAGGATCCGCTACATCGAGGCCAGAGAAGATGGCGTCGTGTTGCTCGGCGGTCAGAGCTCCTGTTGCATTCCGGGCGCGGACACCAAGACGATCGAGGGGCAGCAGGCGATGCCCGACTACGCCGGCGGCGCGTTCGTGATGGCGACCGATCCGAGCCTTGCCTCTCGACTGTTCTGGACAACGTTTAGCGGCGACGCGACAGGTGTGAATTTGGCGAGCATCGCGATCCGAGGTGAATCGATGGCGATGCTCGAGCGACACGGCGCGGACAAGGACAACCCCGAGACGTTGACGGGCAGGTGCATCGAGCACGAACCTATCCAGGACGAACCGGGCGGTGGCGAGAGCGAGCTCCACTTCGCAGTCTGGCCAGGACCAGCGATGTTGGACAAGGACCCCAAATGAATGAAAACTACGACTGCACAGGACGCCTCGATGCATTCGGGTTCACCCACTTTCGCGCGGACGCCTCGGGGCGTTGGACGCAGCTATCCCAGGGTTGGGAGAAGCTCACGGGCGTGAGCACCGAGGCATCACTTGGCGAGTTCGTGATGAAGCGCATCCACCCCGAGGACTGGGTGCAGGTGCAGCCAGCGTGGGCGAAGTTGCTGCGCGGTGAGAGCGAGAGCTTCGATGAATACGTCAGGCTCGATTGCGGCGAGCATGGCATGCGCCGCGTGAACTTCATGGCG
>Ga0208061_100257_pt1 | contig 16477 bp, 11 predicted proteins | sample DeeseametaMP0555_FD_184209 | JGI IMG/M metagenome (GOLD analysis project Ga0208061, IMG submission 184209) | Marine microbial communities from the Deep Atlantic Ocean - MP0555 (SPAdes) | ecosystem: Environmental > Aquatic > Marine > Oceanic | place: South Atlantic Ocean | collected 2011-01-23 | reverse complement strand
TTCGGTCAAGATCAAGAAGAAGAAAGAGGTCGACTGACCTTTGACTTCCACGCTTTCCTGAAAGCAAAAAGAGGGCGCCGACCAGCACAGGTCGGCGCCCTCTTTCTTTTGGTTCACCAGCAGGACCTGATGAGAGCATCAAGGGATCGATTCGAACGTCTTGCCATCGCCCGAAGAATGCGCAAAGTTCTTCTCGCCGACCGCCTCGGAGTTCGCGTGAAAAGGAATCACCAGCCGTGAGCGGAGGTTTTCAAGTCTACCGTGCATGCGCACGCCCCGCCTTTCCCCAAGGCAGACGCTTTTTAAAAGCAAAGAGAGAGAAAAAGATGGCGATCGCAGACATCGAAGCCCACCTCAATGATCTCAAGGATCAAGCACTCGCCGCGCTCGACGTGGACGAGCAAACGCGCGAGCAGATCAAGCTCGCCGACACCCCCAACCCTGAACAGGGGGACCGCGGCTTCCCCGTCTTCGCGCTCGCTCGTACGCTCCGTAAGGCTCCTCCGCTCATCGCGAAGGACGTCAAGGAGCAGCTCGATAAGATCCTCGAAGAGGACACCTATGGCGTCGTCTCCGAGATCGTGCTGGTCGGCCCCTACGTCAACTTCAAGCTCGATGACGCGAAGGTCGCAAAGATTACCATCGAGCAAGTCTTGCAGGAGCAGGAGAACTTCGGCTCGAACTTTGTCCAGGATGCCAATCACTGGATGATCGAATTCAGCGCGCCGAACACCAACAAGCCACAACACCTCGGGCACGTCAGGAACAACCTGCTCGGTGAATCCGTGGCGAGGATCCTGGCGTTCGCAGGTCACAAGGTCACGCGCGTGAACCTGATCAATGACCGCGGGATTCACATCTGCAAGTCGATGCTCGCTTACCAGAAGTTTGGCGACGGAGAGACCCCAGAGTCGACCGGGACCAAGGGCGATCACCTCGTCGGAAAGTACTACGTCGTCTTCAACACGAAGTTCGAGCAGGAGTACGCGAAGTGGCAGGACACCGACGAGGCCACAGCAAAGTTCGAGGCGTGGTTAAACGATGACAAACAGACCAAGCGCGCCAAGAGCGCGCTCGGCAAGGACGCATCGCGCGAGGATATGCAGGGCTACTTCTTCAAGTCCTACAAGGACACTTACTTCAACAACGAGAGCACGCTCGGCGCCCAGACCAAGCAGATGCTGCTCGATTGGGAGGATGGAAATGAAGAAGTTCACGCGCTCTGGAAGAAGATGAACCAGTGGGTCTTCGATGGCTTCGATGAGACCTACAAGCGCCTCGGTGTGCATTTTGATCAGGTATACTACGAATCGGACACCTACCTGCTCGGCAAGGATCTGGTCTCCAGGGGCCTCGAGCAAGGGATCTTCCGCGAGGTCGAAGGTGGCGCCATCGCCTGCGATCTGGAGCAAATCGGGATGAAGGGGGACAAGATCCTGCTGCGCTCCGATGGCACCAGCGTCTACATGACGCAAGATCTCGGCACGGCGCTCAAGCGCTTTGACGAGCACGGCATGGACGGCATGATTTATGTCGTCGGTGACGAGCAACGCCACCACTTCAAGGTGCTCTTTGGCATCCTCGGGTTGCTCCGCGAGGAGCTCGAAGGAAAGCTCCACCACCTCTCCTACGGGATGGTCGAGCTGCCAGACGGCAAGATGAAGTCGCGCGAGGGCACCGTGGTCGACGCGGATGATCTGATGGAAGGCATGCGCCAGCTGATGATCGAGGAAGGGAAAAAGCGCAACGCCGAGAACGCCGAGGCGGGTTATCCGACGTTGCCAGAAGAGGTGATTACCGAACGCGCGGAGCCGATTGGCCTGGGCGCGCTCAAGTACTTCATCCTCGACTTCAACCCGACGACGACGGTGCACTTTGACCCGGACAAGGCGATCGATCCTTCCGGCCGCACGGGCGTGCTGGCGATGTATGCTTACGCCAGGATTCATGGACTAAAGCGCGAGCTCGGCTCGTGGCCAGCGCTCGACGAGGCTGGCACCACAGCCGCGCTCGAGGCGCTCGGCTCACCGCAAGAGATGGCCGTGGTCAAGGCGCTGCGCGCGTGGCCACACACGCTCGAAGTCGCCGTGCGTGACCATGACCCGAGCAAGGTCGCCGAGTACCTGTTCAACCTGTGTAGCGCGTACAACACGCTCTACAACCACAAGGAGCACAAGATCAAAGACCTCGAGGGTCCACGTCGCGACGGCGTCTTCTTGCTCTCCAAGGCTGTCTCGCATGCGGCAGCCGCAGGCATGAACCTGTTGGGCATCGCGCAGCTCGAAGAGCTCTGATCCTTTGCTCTTAAAAACAAGTGCGCCGTAGCGGCGCGCAAAAAGAAGCCGGCGCCACATTTTGTTGGATGGAATCAGTTCGACTGAAACCTCACAGCAAAATGTGGCGCCGGCTTCTTTTTGCTCGGCAACCGAACGCTCGGTTGCCCGACCCACTCATATCAACAGGGGCAGTCGAAGTAGGGGATCTCGGCGTTGCTGATCACACGATGCACAGGACCGACAGGTCCGATCACCTTGTCGGTGGTGATGAGCTCGACCTTGCCATCGCCATTGGCGTCAGCGGCGGCCTCGATCCTGTTGAGTTCACCAGGAACCTTCGGATCGCTCATGAGCACGAAGCCGCCATCGGTGACCTCCCACATCGCCCAGAACTGGCCGTAGAAATCACCGCAGCCTGTGCCGGACTGAGCGCGCGCGACCATATACGTCTTGTCATCACCGCGAATCGCGGTGACTTGCAGACCGCCAGGGCCATCGGACTCGTACCACTCGCCCTTGGCGCCATCGTACTTCTTCCAATCCTTCTGGATCTCCTTGTAGCCGGGAACGGTCTTGAAGGCGTCTATCGCCATCTCGACGAGCCCCTTGTCGGGAGCATACTCGATCTCGTAGCGCGTGAACTTCGAGCCATCGACGTGCCCCCAGCTGGCGAGCTTGCAGTCATCGGGCTTGGCGTCGGTCAGCGCGACGAGCGCGGTGCCCTGCCCATCGGCCAGCTCGTAGATGTCCTGCGCGACCTCGGCGTCGCTGAACTTTCGCCCCTCGCCCATGCCCGCCAAGTCATCCCAGTGCTGGCGATTGCCAAAGTGAGGGGTCGCCTCGGCGAGCACGGCGAGCGAGGTGACCTTGCCCTGGCAGACCTGGCCCTCCTCTCCTTCGAAGACGATCAACTTGCCGATAAGATCCTTGTGCTCGGCGCCAACCTTGCCCATGTCGGCGGCCTTGTAAGAGGACGCACCGCGCGAGATCGAGGTCGCCCTCCCCTTGCCCATATCACCCGAGACCTCCGGGTCGAGCACCAGCGCGGTGTGATCGCGGGTGGTTTTGACCAGCCCGAGCTGCGAGGCGGGGAGCGCCTTGGCCTGCGCCTTTCCATCCTGGATCTTGCTCGCGAGCATCTCTTCGCTGCTGATTTTGAGCGCCCCTCCCTGCTTGACCACGATCAGTTGCTTCGGGCCGACATCCTTGTAGGAGCCCGATGCCCAGGTCTGGGTGAACTTGACCACAGCGGTGGTCGAGGATGGCTGGATGTCGATGTCATCGGCGATCACCTGCATCTTCTTCTTGAACATCCGGGCGCGATCCTTGACCCAACCGTCATGATCGTACTTGTAGGTCTTTGGCCCGACGCGCTTGATGCCATAGAACTTGTCCGCGTAGCTCGCCTTGTAGGCGTCGAAGTCCCCATCGTTCTGGGCCTTGACCCAGTCCTTGACGAGCGCCTCGACCTTTGCCGAGTCGATCGGTTCGGGCGCCTTGATCTCCTCCTCGGGGGTCGTCTCCTTTGGAGCTTCCGCCTTGGCGGTTTCGTTTGGCGCGTCCTTGCCCTTGTCGTCAGGCGTCGCAGGAGTGGTCTCCTTTGGATTTTCTTTTGGCGTCTCCTTGCAGGCGACAGCAGAGACAAGGCAGGCAGACAACAGGCATACGCCCATTCTCGAGATAAGGCTGTTCTTCACGCGGGGCTCCTTGATCAGGAACAACGGCGCCGTTGGCGCTCGGGTCGTTTCGAGAGTCGATTTCGATTGCGTGGAGGATTATGCCGCGAGGTCTGTTTGGCTTGCAACCACGCAATCACACAGACCTCGAGCATCAACAGGCGCAGTCAAAATCAGGCTTCTTCATCCTGACCTTCACGCGATGCACGGGCTTTTTGGCGCCATCGGACTCGACGATCTCATCCGCCGTGATCAACTCCACCACGCCATCACCATCCGAGTCTGTCGCCGCGCGTAACTCCCCGAGAACTCCCGGCTCCTCTCCATCCGAGAGCAACATCAACTCCTCGTCCGTGTGCAGGTACAGCGCCCAGAACTCGCCCTCGAAGCTGTCACACTCATTCGGGGTCGCGGACGCCTGGATCAAGGTATAGCGCATGCTCCCACCGTCGATCCGGTATCCTCGCAGCCCATTCTCGTCGTGCGCTCTATACCATGGCCCCTTGCCACCTCGGGCGGAGGTCCACTCCTTTTGCAGCGCGCGATAACCGGGCAACGTCTTGAACGCGGCGAGCTCCTCGTCGAACTGACCCGCGGCGTCGTAGCCAGTGATTTGATACTGGACGATGCGCACCTTGTCGTGATGTCCCCAGGCAGCGCCCTCGCAATCCGCGGGTTTGGCATCGGTCAAGGCAACGAGTGAGGTCCCGCCATCTGCGGCCATGTCATAGATCGCCGAGGCGACCTCGGCGTCCGTGTGTTTTCGTGCATCAGCCGCGCCCGAGGTCCCGTCCCAATCCATGCGATTGCTGTAGTGCGCAGTCGCCTCGGCGTGGACTGCGAGCGAGATAACCTTCCCCCGACACACCTCACCATCCATTCCCTCGAACACCACTGATTCGCCGATCAATGCCTCGTAGGAAGGATCGAGCTTTGTCATATCCGCCTGTTTGTACGCCGAGGTGTGCCGCTCGATGCTGACAGCGTCCCCTTTCCCGAGGGTCGCGTCAGCCCTTGGCATCAACACCAGCGCGGTGTGCGAGGCCGTCACGCGGACCAGGCCACGACGCGAGGCGTCTGGCATCGCGCCCTTCTTTTCAGGTGGTTTGGCGCTGTCTTCGCTGGCTTCTCCACGAGGTCCCGCAGGGGCTTTGGCGTCGACATCCTCGGCTTTACTCGGTGTGACCGGCGCCGTTTGCAACGCGACGCTCCTGGCTTCTGCCTCGGCGCGCGCATCGCTTGATGTCGAAGAGGTCTCACACGCAGTGAAAGCGAGCGCGATCACCACAAAACTCGAAATCATCTGACGGGTTCCCTTCACGTCATCGCTCCTCTGGTTTGGCGCAGCGCATAAGCCAGGCTGCCCACCTTCAAGAATAAGAAAAGTAACGCTCGATCTCAGCGACGTCTCTCACACTCCCATAAAGACTGCGTTCGAGGCCATTCCATTCATTTAAGGTGCTTTAAGTTGAGGTCGCGCGGTCAACCGGTTGCAATGCAATCTGGACATGACTGCCAGGAGTGGTGATATGGAGGATATTTTTGGAGAACTTCGCAGCGTGCTCGCTGGGATACCGAGCGCACGGCAATGGTCCTACCTCTGCCACCTCCTCGAAACTCAACCCGAGCATCGCGTCGAAGAATTCCTGCTCCCTTACCTCGAGCGCTCGATCGAGAAGTGGCCATCGCACATCAAACACGCGCCATCGAAGTGGATCTTGCGCGTGAGCCTGGGGCGACCACCATCGGCCTGGTCACTCGTGCGGAGCGTGGAGATAAGCGGGTTGGTTTTCCCGGGGGCCTACGAAGCCGAGACGTTCGCCAGACACGACGCGCTCGCCAACCTCGATAACATGCACATCATCGCACCAGGTGTTCCCGCGCTGGCGATGCTCGAGGCGATGCACCATGGCAAGGTCTGCGAGAAGCTCAAGACGTTGGCCATCCTCGAGTGGCCGAGCTCTCCAGATCGCTTGGTGCGCACGCTGCGCGGGTTATCATTCCAGCAGCTCGAAGCGCTCGCCCTCCCCAGAGGTCGCATCGATCTCACAGCCCTCGAAGCGCTCCTGAATATCGACTGGGTGCGCCAGCTAAAACGCATCGACCTGAGCTCGAATCAGCTCGATGATCGCGCGGCGCTCGCTCTGTCCAGGCATCCCTTCGAACAACTCGAACAACTCAACCTGGCTCACAATCACATCACCACCCGCGGAGCGCGCGCGCTGATCGAGAGCAAGCATATGCGAGCGCTCAAGGCGCTGCTCTTGCGAAGCAATCAGATCGACCGACGCCCCGAAGCCTTCTTGACCCCCACGCCGCTCGAAGATCGCGCGCCACCTTCGCTCACCGAAGAGAGCGGCGTGTATCACTGATGAGCCATCAGCAATCACAGGGCGCCACGTAGACCTCGACCCTCGGGTCAGCGCAGACCTCACCGCTCCCCTCTTTTAACAAGAGAGAAACTTCGATGGTGTAACCGCCGTTCAAGTCGATGAACATGTTGGGGTTTGACACCTGGTTGCTCGGCGTGAGCCTCACCGTGGAGCTCTCTGGCTTTGCAAGGATCGTCCACTCGTAACGCTCGATATCCTCCAGGTCCAACGTCTCCGAAGTGATCGCGAACTCCAGCGTCTCGAGCGGCCTCGTCATGATGTCGTTCGAGGGAGGATCGTCATGCTCTCGAAGCGTCGCGACGGCGAGGACCTCGTGGCAGGGAGGCTCGACAACGGGCTCGGGCTCGGGCTCGGGCGTGGTCTGGTTGTTCTCCGGCTCGGGCATCACGATCGCGGTGAACGGGACACGAACCTCGACCGAGTCAGGATCGTTGGTGCGAAGTATCAACGCTGTTTCGGAGAGGTCAGCGCTTCCATCCCACCAAAATTCGAGCCTCAAACTCCCATCAGGACCGATGAAGACAGGCCTGGGTGATGGCGCAATCAGCTCCTGCATCACGCGCTCGGTCCAGGTCGAGGCGGGACGCAGTTGCAGTGATTCTGTATCCCCCTCGACCTCGATGCTGTCGATCCTCAGGTTGCCCTTCCCTGAGTTGACGATCCCCAACGTGCCCTTCACCTGACCATCTTGTTGCTCGTAGATCAGGTTTTGCGGGGAAATTTGGATATTGGAATAGGTCGCACCGCAAGTTCCACGTGGATTGGTACAAGCGCTCGTATCCGCCATGTCGCCGATAAAGATATGGCCCTCGTATGGATCGGCGGGCGGCCCTTCATCCCCTCCACACCCCGAAGCGAGCAAGGCAAACGCAATGGGTATGGATATAAATAATGTTCGGTATCGCATCGTGCTCCTCGTGTATGGAGGGGATGATGAACTTCACCATCATCTACGAGCGAACATCTTTCCCTGGTAAATTTTTATGAGGATGTTGAAGAAAGGCGCATGCAAAACTCACTGCTCCTCAACACCACCCTCAGCAGCAAAGACCTCCTCACGCAATGTGAAGTAGTCATCCGAGAGCGCGAACTTGAACAGCTCGCCAAACCTCAGCGCGAGCTCTTGATTGGCGAGCGAACCATCCTCGGCCTTCTTTTGCAGCAGACCTTCCAGGCCCTCGCGCTCGAGCGTGGGGAGCTCTGCGGCGGTCCTCGGAGAGAGCAACAGGATGGCGCGCACGGCCTCGTCCAGATCATCGCACATCAACAACCCGAGACGATCCGAGGTGTACATGGCGCACCTGGCAAAGTCTGCGAGCTGCTCCTTGAGCAAGCTCTCGTCATCCTTCCTGGATTGCAGGTAACCGATGGCAAAGATCTGGCCGAGCGTGGCCTCGTAAGCCGACTGGATCCCGTCCGAGGCAGCCCCTTCCGCGAGCTTCTTCTCGCCGAACTCGACGATCTTCTTCATCGTCTTGTTATCCCAGGCCCCCTTGAGCTTACCGAATAACCCGCCAGCCACACCGTCGGCGAACTTCCCCAAGAAGCCGCCGAGCGGGATAAGGCTTAAAAGCGCGACCGCCCCTGTCAATGCGCGGTCTCGGAACGCTCCCCAAAACTCGGAGCTGGTCAACAACAGGTGGCCCGCGCGGATATGCTCGAGCTGCGAGGAGACCGCGAAACACTGCTGCCGGAGGTTCAAATACTGGGGGTGATCCTCGTCGAGGTGCCCTGCGCCGAGCAGCAAAAATGGGGTCGCGTCAGCGCCCAACACCTGGATGCCCGTCAAACCGTGGCTAAGGAATAGGCGCGGCGTGGGGATCTCGAGGAAGCTCGAAACGCGCGAGACCACCGTCGCGAGATCGGGGTGACTGCGCTCGGAGACCTGCTGGCAATGGCGCTCGATATCGCGCGTGCTCTCGGTGTCGATGATCAGATCTCCGACCCAGCGCTGCGCCAGTGATGAGGTCGCTCGCTCGCCATCATGCACCACGACCTCATCGTGGTTCTCCTTCGAGAGCTTCCCCGAAAGCTGTGGAGGCTGCGGATAGGATGGCGGCATCTCGGGGAGAGATTCGCCGACATTGGCGGCGATCTGCTGGGCTCGATCTGGCCCGAGCAACCTCGCGAGGTTGGCGACCTGCCCCAAAAGCAGACGCGCGTGAGGTTCCCCCTCCAACCTGTGTGCGATCGAGAAGAGCCGCTCGTAACCCCTGGGGTTGAACGGAGCTTGCCGGATCAACGTCAGGTAAGTCCGCGAGGCGCGCGCCCACTCGGCGCGCGCCTCGCAAAGATCCCCGAGCTCCGTGCACGCGGCGACGAGGTTTGGATCGGCGCCTGCCTCGCTCAACTCGTCGACCTCTTGCATCAGCAGCGAGGTCAGCTGGAAGTCATCATCAGCGAGCTTCGCGTCGATAAATTGCTGGTAGTCGTCCTGGGCGAGCGCGGTCTCTCCGGCGCGTTGTAGCGCCCTGGCTCGCTGGAGCCAGAAGATCGCGCCTCCGCTCTGATGACGCGCGAGGTGCCCGTAGACCGAAGCCGCCGCGACATGATCCTCGGCGTCCTCGTGCGCGATGGCGAGCAGCAACATCCAGGAGAACGCGTCCTCGGCGCTGATCTCTGCGCCATCTATCGAGGAGGTCACGAGGTCATCTTCTGGGCGTTGGCAAGTGAGCTCTTCGAGCCAACCGATCGCTTCGGGCTCGTTGCCCCTGGCAAACGCCACGCGCGCGCGGAGCGCGATGACTTTTTCTTTCGGCGAGAGCGGCCTCGAGGCCGCCTCGGCGCGTTGCTCCTCGGAATGCGCGGCGGCGTCCTCGAAGTCGATGGCGACCGCGCCATCGACTTCTTCCTCGCGCTCGTCCTCTGGCGTCTCGTCATCCGTGAAGAAACGCGCGTTGGCGTCCATGAGGATCTCGATCGCCTCGGACCACTCCTGGTGTGCGATCGATTCTCTGGCCGCAGAGATCGCGCGGTCTACAGGCTTCATCGACGCGAGTTCGACCAACCTACGGAGCTCACTGCGCCCGACCATCGAAGAGCTGACGAGGTGTTCGCCGACGATATAGATCCTGTCACGCCCGAGCTTGGAGGTCTCGATATCGATCTCCTGATGAACAAAGCCGGTGTGGCGTTTGCTCCCATCCTCGAGCTGCTCGACGAGCGCGCTGTAACCTGTGGAGACGATCAACCACGCAGCGCTCACGCCTTCTCGTTCGGGTTGCGCCGAGCGCGACCCGAGCAGTCGCTCCCCAGGAGGAAGCGCGGCGTGAATACTCGGCGCGAGGTCACCGGGGCTCTCGAACCAGCGCCTGGACAATGGCTCGAGGCTCACGCCGTCCCGAACAGCGATCTCGCCTTCGCCGCGCTCCTCTCGCGCTACCGCGAGCTTCTCCACGAACGCGCGAGCGCGGCCTCCATAACCGATCGGGATCTCCCAGCGCTTCTCTCCGAGCAGGAGCGTGTTTCGGAGCATCCCTCGTTTGATCTCGGCGTCCTCTTGCAGAGTAGCGAGTGAGAGCGCGTCGATATGTAACCGCTCGTTGGCGACCGCGGCCGCGAGCAATCGCTCGCTCGTCAGAATCAACCACACGACCCCACGATCCAGACCATCGAAGTCATGACGAGTCTCTGTGGGGATCGCGTCCAGGCAAGCTTCTCCCTCGAAGGCATCCGCTGCGCTCAACGCAGCGAGGAGCTTGGCGGGGAGTTTCTCGCGAGGGTCCTGCTCGGTCACGTCACTCATTCCTCTTCACCACCTTCGGGAGCCGTTTGTGTAAGAACCTCGCGCAACGCGCGCTTGAGCACCTTGCCTGTGGGGTTGCGCGGTAAAAGGTCGAAGCGCTCCCATTGCCTGGGGACCTTGAAGCGCGCCAGATGATCGCGGACAAACCCGGCGAGTTCACCATCCTCGAGCGCCTCTCCGTCAGCGCTCACATAGCAACAGATCAGACGCTCGCCGAAGTCCTCCTCCGGGACACCGACCACGGCGACTTCGAGGATCTCTGGATGCTTGGCCAGGACCTCCTCGATCTCGACGGGGTAGATGTTCACGCCGCCAGAGATGATCATGTCTCTGGCGCGGCCTTCGATATAGAGGTAGCCCGCTTCATCGAGGCGACCGAGATCCTCGACGCCGACCCATGCGCCCTTGCGCGTGGCATCGGTCGCGGCCTTGTTGTCGAGGTAACCCTCCATGGTTTGCTGGTTGCGGACGTGCACCAGGCCGACCTCCCCTGGCGGTAAGCGCTGACCATCTTCCGAGAAGATCGCCAGCTCCTGTCCTGCGACCGCGCGCCCGACGCTGCTGGGGCGTGCGAGCATCTCGTCGCCTCGGATCAAGGTCACCCAACCGAGCTCTGTCGCGCCGTAGAAGTCGAAGATATGCTCGGCGCCAAAGCGCACGATCGCCTTCTCTCTCAATGCCTGAGGAAAGGGAGCTGCCCCCGAAACCACCGCGCGCAAATGAGGCGTGGGATAGAGCGCGTGGACGCTCGCGTCGAGTTCGAGGATGCGCCGAATCATCGTGGGCACCATGAAGATCGAATGGATCTGGTGCTCGGAGAGCGCGCGCAATGTTTGCTCGGCGTCAAAGTGAGGTTCGAGGACCACCGTCGCGCCGAGCGCCGCCTGCATCAGACAAAACGCCTGGGCGCCGCTGTGATACAGCGGCGCCACGATCAGGTGCCTGTCGCCTGCGCGAACGTCGAGCCGCTCGAGGATGCGAAACAGCTCCGCGGCGCCAAACGAGGTAAAATCACGCACGGCCCCTTTCGGTTTCCCCGTGGTGCCGGAGGTGTACACCACGTTGGCGCTCTCGAGCTTGGCGCCATCTCTGATCGGCGCCTGCGCGCTCCCGAGCTCGAGCAAGCCGCGCCAGTCGAGGAACGCACCTCGCGGGACAGGACGGAGCGAGCCGACGACGATCACGGTCACGGGGTGCTCGAGCTCGAACTCGGCCAACATCTGCTCGACGACCGGGAGGCGATCCTCGTCGACGATGATCACGCGCGCGCGGCTGTGGATGACCTGGTAGTGAAGCTCCTCGGGGCGAAACCTGTAGGAGGCGTGCACAGCCGATGCGCCGAGGCGCATCGACGCGATCCAGGAGACCACATACTCGCAGCGGTTCTCCATCATCAACACCACCGGCGTGCGCTTGCCGACGCCAACCTCGAGCGCGAGCGCGTTGGCGAGCTTGTTGATGTCGCGATCCATTTGCTCGTAGGTCAGGCTGCTGCGGGAGTCCTGCACGGCAACGCGATCGGGAACCGTCGAAGCCCAGAGGCCATGGATCATGTGTGTACCGACGCCCTGCTCGAGGACCAGCTTGAGCATGGAGGGCAGCGCGAGCGGCTTCAAGCCGCGAACAAAGCCCTTGCGCAGCCCCTGTGAGAGCGTGCGTCGAACGATGCGTGTGGGAGGATCGAGTCGGAGGAAATGGAGTGACTCGCGGATGTTCTCGAACATAAGGAACCTACCTTCAACCAAAAGAGGTGGAGGGAGGTTATAAGAAAACACGAGAAGCGCAAACGGGGCGCGGTGATGGAACAAGGTTTCCTTGTTCCATCACCGCGCCCCGTTTGCGCTTCTCACGCTTCTTTTATGAAGCGATCTGGAGAGGACAACTCACACTTCGCCGTCATCATCCTCGTCGTAGCCCGAGCTCCAGAGCTCGCTCACGATCGCGTTGGCGGTGCCTTCGCCCACGATGCCATCGGCGTCGAGGCCCATGTCCTCCTGGAACGCGCGGACCGCGTCCTCGGTCTCGCCGCCAAAGATCCCGTCGATGTCCGTGATGTCGTAGCCGAGGAAGTGGAGCGTGCCCTGAAGAATCAGGACACCAGCGCCCTTGTCACCCGAATTGAGGTTGTTGGCCATGTGGAGCCTCGCTTTTGCATGTGCGAACGCGCAGGCAGACACCTTCGACAAACCGAGTCGCAGATAATCATGCGTCGTTCGCGTTGATTCCAAACACCGCGACAACCTATTTGTCGCGGCAACCTGTTGTCATAGAGCGTGGTCAGGGTGTCCCCAAGCACGCGCGCTGTCAACACGGATAGCACCTGGTTCGCAGGCACGAGATCACTTCGTGGTCTCTGCGTCCGTGGTCGTCTCGGGAGCCGGTTCTGCTGGCGGCGTGGTCGCTGCGGGGCTCTTGAACTTGGGGTACATCGCCTCGAACTCTTCCTCGCCCGTCTTTTTCGGGACGCTGGACTGTTTGGCGATGAGTTTTTGCAGCTCCTCGGCGCGGTCCGCAGGATCGGGGTGACTCGAGAGAATCACTGGAGGACGAGGACCGCCTGCGGCGAGCTTCTCGAAGAACGAGACCATCCCTTGAGGGTTGTAACCTGCGCGCAGCACATAGCTCAGCCCCACCCGATCAGACTCGCGCTCCTGGTCGCGGCCATACTTGAGGAGGTAACCGTTGGCAGCCAGCCCCGCGGCGATCTGTGAGAGCTGCCCGGGGTTCTTGCCGATCGCCATATCCGTGACGGTTTGTAGTCCATAGGCAGCGACGAGTCGCTCGGCGACATGTCGCTGGGTCACGTGCGCGACCTCGTGGCCGAGTACGCCGATCACCTCCGCCTCGCTCTCGGCTTTGAGGAGCAACCCGCTGTAGATGTAGATGTAGCCGCCGGGCATCGCGAAGGCGTTCACCGTGGCAGGATCATCGACGACCTTGAACGTGAAGGTGATCCCGTCGGGCGTCCTCCCCTTGGCCGCCGCGGCGACCTTTTGACCGAGCGCGGAGATGTACTTCTGGACATCCGCGTCCGCGTGGATGGTGAGCTCCTTCTCGGTCTCAGCCGAGAGCTGCGCGCCGAGCTTGACCTCTTCTGATGGTGGAAGGAGCACACGCGCGGCGGCCTCTGTGGTCTTGTTCACCGCCCCCGTCGTCGTCTTGCACGCGTTCAGACCGACGGATGTAGCGGCGAGCGCGATCAACAACATCACGCCAGCGTGTTTTTTCGAAATCGACATACATTCTCCTCTCTGGAGCGAACGCAAGTGTTGCCCCAAGTCCTTGATGACCCCTATTTTTAACAACAACAGGGCATTTTCCAGAATCACTGCGTTTTAAACACACCTCTACAGATCAGTAGGTTAGACGCATTTAAATTGCTGAAGGTCACAAACTTTTTTTTCGATTAGATCCCACAAACATCGAATTTCTTCATGACGCTCGGCATCCTGCCATGTGAAGCGTCAATGCATGACCGCGATCCCGAATCCCGTGTAAATCCAATATCCTTCGAGCAACGGAGCCTGAAAGAAGCCAGCCTTGGAGTCGAAGAAGTTGATGGGGAAGCGAAACGCGAAGCTCAACTCCACGGGGAGCTTGACCCATCCTTCCGGCAACACGGTCACCCCGACCACAGGGCTCAAGCCGCCAAAGAAGGTCGCGTCGCGATCGAAGTCACGAAACCCCATGTATGCGGAGGCGCCCCCATCGAAGAGCACACGGGCGGCGAGTCGATAGTGAAAGCTGTAAGCAAAGTCGACAAACCACTGCTCTTCGGGGCCGTTGCCGAGTGACGCGGTCACGCCCAATCGATAGCTGGTCAACCAGTTCGCCAGCTGATCGAGCTCGGAGAGGAGCGAGAAGCTGACGTTGATTTGAGGCGCCCTGCCCGCCACATCAAAGCCGATCCTTGTCGTGAGCGCCTCGTAAGAATACGGCGGGGGCGGGACAGGCAAGGAACCGTGGTGCATCACATCGGGTCGCCCCGTGGGCTCCTCCTCTCCCGCGACGCGCGTGGCTCTCGAGGGGAGGTGCATGCAGATAAACCGCTCGTTCTCTGGCATCGAAGCGCACACATCGGGTTGGTCTGCGGTCGGTTCGAGCTCCTCGCCATAGAGCGTGCCGCCCAGCGCCCAGTCGAGCAAGCTCGCCATACTGACCGCAGCCAGCACGCCGCGCTGATGAGAGATCAGGCAGTTGGACACATGCACCGGGTCCTCCGGAGGGCGCTCGCCGAACGCGCAATTACGAGGTCCTGGCAAGCTCGGTGAGAGCATGTACGTGTCGCCGAATGCCACGAAAGGAAAACGCCCCGAGCGCGTGTGCATCACCGCGACGACCCCCTCGGCGTTATCGCGATCGTGATCGTAGCGCGCCTCGAGCAAACCTCCGCGGGTGCGGATCGTGCGCATATGTCCTGCCGCGAGGCCATCCTGCAAAAAATGGAGGCTGCTCCCTTCGAAGACGAGCGCCATCACCGATGCCGCGAGCGCGTCGCGCAACCGCGCGACCTCGATTGCCTCCATCGGGTTGACCTCGACGGGAGCCCCCGGTTCATCCTCCGCCTTCGCCTCACCCCCGCTCTTTCCCTTGCCGACGACTACAGGATCTTCGAGCAACCTTTCGAGATGAACCTTGACCGGAGCGGTGAGCTCATCAGGGGCAGTCTTCGCCCACACCCTCACGCGCTGCTCGATGCGCCTTGTCAGGACCCTGCATCCCTTTCGCGCGAACGCATCGGGGTTCTCGTCCTCGAGCTCTGACCAGTCCACGTCCTCGTACTCGGGGATGCCTCTGGCGAGCTTGCGCACAGTGCGCCATGGGAGCGCGAGGGATTGCTCGCACTTGCCCGAGGCGATCTCGACGCCCGCGCTATGAAACCCGAGCCAGGAGCTGTACGCCTGCAGCCCGAAGTGGTGGTGGTTTCGCAGGACGAGGTCGAGGTAGTGCGGGTTGTTAAAGCTGTAGAGGCCGGCAGGATCGGACGGCCCCTTGATGAGCGAAGCGCGCGACAGCGGCGAGAGCATCCCCTCGGCGATGGCGCGCGGTCTGCCGATCTTGGCGGTCTCGTCGAGGTAGGTGTCGATATCGCGCTCGATATCGCGCCAGGGTGGCAGCCCATCATCCTGACAAGCATCCTCGGCGACGTTCGCGACGACACCTCGGACGCCCTTGCCAGGGTCTCTGGCGAGCCACTTCGCGGTCCACGACCACAACCCCTGCTCGTCAGCCCGAGGCATGTTACGGATCGGGCCGATGTGAGCGAAGTGATCGGGGAGCGCGGCGTAATCACCCAGCGTCACCGAGAGCTTGCCTCCAGGCTCGGGCGCTCCCTCCAGGAGGTTGATATGACCGAGCGTCTGCTTGGCGTCCTCGGCGCAGTAATTGCGCTCCCACTCCACCGGACAAAACAGACCGAGCGCGATGTAGCGCGCGGCGAGCTCTGGCGTGGGCGGTTGCTCGCGGAACTGCGCGGCGAGCATGCCCTGCACGCGATGGCAGGCGTAATCCGAGAAGTAGGAGTGCTCCAGGTAATCGAAGGCATCAGCCCTCGATGGAACCGAAGCGACGAGCAATCCTACGACGAGCATCACGGCGCGCGGCGCGCTCGAACGCGCCGCGTTCGCCAGGATCGTTTTCAAAAGAGCGATCGAGTTCATGGCAGCGTGCACCATCCTGAAAAGTAGGTTCAGCGCCGACAAGATAAAGGGAGTCGCACAGGTGGGCAACCAGCGTGAGGTTACGATCGCGCGGCGTTCGCGCCGGGCAACCCGCTCAAGGCGAGGTGCAGATCGCGATCATGAGGAGGGAGGTGGGAGAAACCCATGATCTTGGGCGTGGCGAACTTGCGCAGCGCGTGCGCGACCCAACGGCTCTTGCCCGTCCAGTGCACGATCGTTCGACCCGCGAGCGCGTCGCCATCATGTTCGCGAAGCTTGACGCCGATGCCGCGATAGACGCGGCTGGCGACGAGGATCGCGAGGCGCTCGCGGCGCGGGATAAACCGCATACCGAGATCCGCGCTCTGATAGTACCAGTCGGCCATCTCGAGCAAATCGAGCACCACGCGAGAGACCGCATCGCGCGAGACCTTCCCCTCGATGAGCTCTTCAGGAGAGACGCCCTCGCGGCGCAGGCGCGTGGCGGGGAGGTAGACACGCCCCATCTGCGCGTCTTCGGCGACATCGCGGCTGATGTTGGTCAACTGCATCGCCACGCCGAGATCGAGCGCGAAGGGATGCGCCTTGGGATCATGTACGCCGAGCACGGCGCACATCATCAACCCCACAGTGCCAGCCACGCGATAACAGTAGCGAAGCAGGTGGACATCATCGGGGATGATCACCTCGTCGAGGTCGGAGCGCACGCCTTTGATAAGCTCGAACA
>Ga0208061_100256_pt1 | contig 16514 bp, 15 predicted proteins | sample DeeseametaMP0555_FD_184209 | JGI IMG/M metagenome (GOLD analysis project Ga0208061, IMG submission 184209) | Marine microbial communities from the Deep Atlantic Ocean - MP0555 (SPAdes) | ecosystem: Environmental > Aquatic > Marine > Oceanic | place: South Atlantic Ocean | collected 2011-01-23 | reverse complement strand
CAGGCGATACACCGTATCGTCGAGGATGAGCAACGCTGCCATCACATTCTCAGACCAGCATCACATGATGCATCTTCATGCATGGTGGTTTAGTGTTGCTGCTGGACCTGCCCGAGCTGACTCGGGTCGGTCGAGTGATGCGGCGAGGCGAACATTGTGATGTCGCTCCTCGCCTCAGAAATTGTCCCGAAGGTTAAAGATAGGAGCGTGCGTTGTCCCCGTTAGAAGGCGAAGATCCATTGAGCCTCTGGTTCGCGCTCACGCCAGCCGTGATCGGTATCCTGATCGCGCTCTACCTGTTCTACAAGATCTTCATGGCGCACAGGTTGGGCAAGAAGGTGAACGCGCAACGCCCAGATCCAAAGGCGTTCGATGATTATCCCGAGCTCCAGGCGATGGTCGATCGCTTCTACATCCTGCGCTATCAGGCCCGCGTCGAGATGGACGGCAAGACGCTCTCGGCAAAGGAGATCGACGAGGGGTTACAACAACTCGACGAGCTGATCGAAGAGGGGCTCTCGCAGGTCGTCGCGCTGCGCGACGCGCAAACCCCCGAAGAGATCGGGGCCGCGCGCGCAGAGATCGCAAAAATCACCCAGGATCTGGAGGCCAGGGCTGGCGTGTGATCGTCAACCTGTGAACCGTGAATGCGAGGCGTGGGTCAGGAGTAGATCAGCTTGAGCTCGGTGTAGGCTTCCGTGATCTTTTGCATCTTTCCCTCATCACCTCCCTTGTCCGGGTGGTGCTCCTGGCTCAGGCGGATGTAAGCCTGCTTGATGACGGCCCAGTCGCTGCCAGGGGTCACGCCGAGGATGGCGTAGGGGCCGAACTCTTCCTTGTGGCCGAGCTCTTCGCGCAGGCGCTCGTTCTCTTTTGAAAGCTCGCGATAGGATCGCTTGAGCCTGAAGAGCTGATCTTCGAGGTCGTGGATCTTGTTGCTCATCCGCTCGACCTCGCTGCCGAGCGGGAGATGGCGCCCCGTGTGCGGTGATGGTGACGCCACGTGGGATTCCGACTCGTGCCCGTGCCAGTTCATGTGTGGGTTATCCACACGTGGGTTCTGGTTCGAGCTCTCGTTGGGAGGCGGCGTGTGTTGGTGAAAGGATGTGGAGCCAGGGTTTGCGATCTCATAGTGTTTGCGCAACATGCGCATGATGCGATCGGGCACAGGGTGGCGCCCCTCGACCCAGGCCTGGATCGTGGACGGGCTGGCTCCGAGCGAGATGGCGCAACGACCCGTGCTCCAACCCAACTCATCGAGGAGTTGGTTAAACTCTTTATTAGATCTGTGTAATGCCATACGGCATAGACCTCATATCACCGCTGGTGCATCCCCCAGGGAGCGGTATCTTCCAAATTTACATGCTCATGAAGTTACTCTGCCCCTTATTATACCAACGCTTGATATTTTGCGAATCATTCCTGTGATAAAATCGGGAATTCCGAGAAAAAGCCTTAATTTCCAATGTTTCATGCGTATGCGGGGGAGCTTGCACTGCAGAATCCGATGGAATGTTCTCTGGGAGAGTCCCTGTTGTCTGCCTCTCTTTGCGAACACATCAAGGACACGCCGCTGTATCAAATGGTCACAATATGTTTCACGAAAGTTATCAGAAAATCGACGAGGGCTTCGAAAGCCTCGGGCTGACACCTGAATCGGCCAGGGCGCTGCAAGGCGCCGAGTGGATCGTGACCGAGAAGCTCCACGGCGCGAACTTTTGCATCCTGTGCGATGGCGAGCACATCGAGTGCGCGAAGCGTAAGGCATTGATTTCACCCGAAGAGCACTTCTTTGGTTATCGCGCGGTGGTCGCGCCGATGCGCGGCGAGGTCCTCGAGCTCTGGCGCGCTCTCGCCGCACGGTTCGAGGGTGTTTTACAGGTTCTCGTCTATGGAGAACTCGTCGGTGGTGAGTACCCCCATCCTGATATCCTACCTATAGAAGATGTCGAACCTGTGCAGACAGGCGTGTATTACTCCCCCGAAATTTTGTTCGTTGGCTTCGACCTCGCGATCGCGACCTCGGGTGATAGCGCTCCGGTTTATCTGGATTTTGATCTCGCGCGCGAGGTCGCACAGGCTTGCGGGGTGCGCTGGAGCGAGCCGTTGGCGAGAGGGACGCTTGGCGACGTGCTCGAGTTCGACCTCTCGTTCGACTCGCGCTTGCCCGCGCGCCTGGGGCTCCCTGCGCTAAAAGAGAACCAGGCCGAAGGGGTCGTGGTTCGCCCCGCGCGCGAGTTTCTTATCGAGACCGAGCAGAAAGGGTGGATTCGACCGTTGCTCAAGCGAAAGATCGCGACGTTTGCCGAGGACGAGCGCTACCATCAGGCCAGAAACTGGAGCGCCGCGCGTGATAAGCCTTCGGGAAACTGGGGGATGGACAGGATCGAGTGGGAGGCGTTCGCGCGCCTGACGCCGCCCAGGCTCCAGGCCGCGATCTCGAAGATCGGCAGGCCAAAGGATGCCGAGGGGGCGTTGGCTGAAGAGGTGCTCGATGAGGTCGCGCGTGATATCTTCGAGGAGCTCGAGGTGACCTTTGGCGAGGCGTTGCTCGCCGTCGACGCAGAAGGCTTCAAGCTCCTGCGCGGCATCCTTCGCGAGGAGGCGAGGGGGATGCTCTGACGTGCGCGCCTCGCCGCAGAAGTGGGGCGGAAAAAAGTGCCTCGCGCGCGTGAAAAAAGATCGGAACATCCTGTTCCGACGTGTGTCATAACCTGTGAGGATCGGTTGACGCGTCGACGCGACGCACCTTTTCGCCTAAAGTGGCTTCATGAGTTCGAGACGAGACAGAAAGCTTGTGCGTGCCTTGAGGGCGCGAGACGAGGACGCCTTTAGAGAGCTGGTCAACCTGTACCAGCACAAGGTGTTCAATATCGTCTTTCGCATCCTCAACGACAGGCAGGAAGCCGAGGATGTGGCCCAGGAGGTCTTCATCACCGTCTTCAAGCACATCGATCAATTTCGCGGTGACGCCAAGTTCTCGACCTGGCTCTATCGCATCGCCACGAACCACGCGCGCAACCGAATCAAATATCTCTCAAGACGTGCTCGCAAACAACACCAGGACATCAGCGACACGCCCGAAGGGGATATGGAGATCAACCCGCTCGGTGGGGATGTCTCCAGACCAGACAGGCAGGCTCAGGCCAATCAGCTCGAAGAGATCATTCAGGCGGGCTTGAGCCAACTTCAGAGCGAGCACCGCGAAATCGTCGTCCTGCGTGATATCGAGAACTTGAGCTATCAAGAAATCTCGGAGATCACAGGGTTGGCGGAAGGAACGGTGAAGTCTCGATTGTTCCGTGCAAGGGTAGCGCTCAAGGAGTTCGTCCAGGCGCGATATGATTTCCAGGAGGGGTCATGACGCAGGCTAGCCAAAATCAGGATCAGCAGCTCGGTTCTCACGGGCTGCTCGATGCATTGCATGAAGAGCAGGACTTGCTCTTTAACGCTTACTTCGAGGGCGACCTCACCGCGCAAGAGCGCGAGGAGTTCGAGACCAAGCTCGATGAGGATGACGCGTTTCGTCGCAGCTACGACGAATTCGTCAACATCATGAGTGGGTTGCGTACGCTCCCCTTCGAGTTCGCCCCCGATGATTTCGTCGACAAGGTCGAGTCGCGCATTCGCCGACGCTCCAACGGTCGCTTCTTCGCCGAGAGCCTCCTCTACTCCTCGCGCGTGCCTTACGAGGTCATCGCGCTGGTGATGATGGTGGTGATGGCGGCGGCCTGGATGCTCATGGAGTCGCCTCGTGACTCCGGCCTGCGGACTGCGGACCTGACGATCGACAAGTCTGCGCCAAAACAGGGCGGTGACGCGGTCAAGACACCTCCTTCAAAGCCATGATTCTCGCGACCTCGTGGCATCCGCGCCCGTAACGCGCGGATGTTGCGTGGTTGTGGAGATGCTGCGCAATCTGCCTCGATCCCCTGGACAAATCCTGCTGGCGCGATACAACTCGACGAGGTCCTTTATCCCCCTCCCACGGGTCTCTCGAGAGGTTTTAGATCATCATGCGCTCCAGATTCGTTCTCCCTGTCCTGCTCCTCTCCAGCCTCCTGCTGACGCCGCTCGGACACCTCGCGGCGCAAGAAAAGATCGCCACCGGCGTGGTGACCTCGAAGCCCGCCTCGGCGGACTCTGTCGCAAAGCTCAAGAGCTCTCTCGATGGCTTGCTGCAAGACAAGAAGCTCGAGGGGACGCGCATCGGGATTCACGTCGTCGACGTCGAGTCCGGGCAGGAGCTCTACGCGCACGACGAAAACGAGCTCTACAACCCCGCCTCCAACGCCAAGCTCATCACCAGCGCCGCCGCGCTCGATGTGTTCGGCCCGCAACACACCTTCACCACGCGCGTCTTCGCCGAGAAGGTCGTGGAGACAAAGGTCCCCGGAGACCTCTTTATCACCGGCGATGGCGAGGGGTTCTTGCTGCGCGAGGATATGCTCGACTGGGCAGCCGAGATCCGCGCGCGCGGTATCACCGAAATCAGCGGTGATATCGTCGTGGGGGATGGCCCCTTCAAGGGTGGCGAGTTTCTGCCGCCCGGGTTCGAGCAAAAGGACGAGGATGCCTCCTACCGCGCGCCGGTCGGCGCCGTCTCCGTGAACTTCAACGCGGTCACGGTGCATGTCTCTCCAGGAAAGCTCGGCGAACCTGCCGTCATCACGCTCGATCCTCCAAACGATCACGTGGTCATCGACAATCAGTTGACCACGGTCTCTGGTAAAGGCCGCCCGTTTAGCGCCAAGTCGATCTCGACCGATGATGGCAAGGGGACGACGATTCTGGTCAAGGGGAAGGTGGGCGTGAACGCGACCTCCTGGTCGACGCGAAAGCGCATCGATAATCCGCCGCTTTTTGCTGGCAGCGTGTTCAAGGCATCGCTCGAGGCACTCGGCGTGAAGGTCAAGGGGAAGGTGCGTCACGCCGACACGCCGAGCGGCGGCGTCTCGCTCGTCACGCACTCCTCCGAGCCGCTCGTGTATCTGCTGATGGCGATGAACAAGTGGAGCAATAACTTCATGGCCGAGCAGGTGTTTCGCGACCTCGGCGCGACGAGTGGCGCGGGCGATGCGCGAGGCACCTGGGATGGTGGCCGCAAGGTGTTACAGGACTTTTTGAAGAAATCCGCGCCTCCGGCCGAGCGCTCCAACACGCTCAATGGCTCCGGGCTCTACACCGGCAACCGCTACACCGCGCGCCAGATCTCGAGCGTCCTTCGCTACATGCATCACCATCAATGGGGGCCGGAGTACAAGTCGACGCTGGCCATCAGCGGTGTCGATGGGACGCTCGGGCGCAGGCTCCGCGGCGAGTCGACGAAGGGGAAGATTCGCGCCAAGACCGGCACGCTCAATCAGGTCTCGGCGCTTGCTGGTTACATGATCACCGCCAGCGGTCGCGAGGTCGCCTTCGTGATCCTCTTTAACGATCCTCCCGTGCGCGCGTGGCGTCTTCGCCCCGAGCAGGACGCCATCGCCACCGCGATCGCCGAGTGGGAAGGCTGAGATGAAGATCCGCCTACACGATGACGCGCTCGTTTTCTTGAGGGTGTGCTCTTGCAACCCGCGGTGGCCAGAACCCCCTGGGGCAGAAATTTTGCCCCAGGTCTTCGGGCGATCTTCGCGGGTATCAAAATTTCTGCCCCAGGGGGTTCTGGGCGAGAAGCCTCGCAAAAGAGCTCCACTCGCCGGCAAAGTGTCGGAATAACACTGTTGCTGGCGTTGCTTGCATGACTCCACTGGTTTTGGACCGTGCAGGAGTGATGCGATGGCAGCGACCTACGAGATCCGCGCGAATTACGACAACAAGACGATCGTCATGTATCAGGCGTACAACGACGCCATCGCCGACGCGGCGATGGAGGCGCAGCGTTTCGTCGCGCCATTTTCGATGCGGCGGATGACCTGGATCAAGCCTTCGTTTCGCTGGCTGATGCACCGTAGCAACTGGGGGAAGAAGTCGGGGCAGACGCGCACGCTCGCTGTGCATATCTACCGCGATGTGTGGGAGGAGGCGCTCTCGCAAGGTGTGCTCACGCACCCCGAGCCCTCGATTCATGGCTCGCGCGAGGCGTGGCACGAGGCGTTCGAGGGCGCGCTCGTGCATGTGCAGTGGGACCCCGAGCGCTCGCTCCAGGGCGGTGCCCTTGATCACTACAGCATCCAAGTCGGGCTCACGCGCCATCTCATCGAGGAGTTCGCCTCCAACTGGATCGCGCGCATCGAAGATCTCTCGCCGCAGGTGGCCAAGATGGAGAAGATGCGTCAAGGTAAACACAAGAAGCACTTGTCGCGTCACTTGCCGTCCGAGCGCGTGTATCCACTGGATGAAGGGTTCGGGGCGCATCTGCTCATGTGAAAGTATGAGCGATGAAGGCGACGAATGCGTTTTTGAAAACCTTCGCGCGAGATGAGGTCATGATGGTTCGCTCTTTTGCTTTGTTCTCGGCGCTTTGCGTCGCGCTCCTGTTGTCGCTTTCTGCCTGTCAGGGCGAGAAGAAGGAGGACGTCTCTTCGGAGGTTCCCGAGACGAGCGCTGGTGAAACGAGCGCCGGTGATACCACCGAGGAGGCGAACAACGCGGAGACGACCGCGCCCGCCGAAAAAGAGACCGCCACGACGGCGCCCGCCGAGGATTCTGCCGATGGCGAGTCCGATGATTGCGTCGCCAAGTGCGTGCAACGCAATCAGATGAAGGCGGTCGGTGCGGATCAGATCGAGCGCGATTGCGAGGCGGAGTGCAAGCAGTGAGCTTCAGTCCAACTCGCGCGTCTCGTTGAAGAAGTCGTAAATCGCCTGCGCGGTCTTGGGGCCGATGTGTTCGACCGCGGAGAGCTCTTCGAGGGTCGCCTCGCGGATCTTCTTGAGGCTCTTGAAGTGCTTGAGGAGCTGGCTCTTGGTGTATTTTCCAACGCCTGGGATATCGTCGAGCGAGGACCTGAGCGTCTTCTTGCGTCGAAGCTGCTTGTGATAGGTGATCGCCTTGCGGTGCGCCTCGTCGCGAAGTCGCTGGAGCAAGAAGAGCTCGGCGCTGTTTTGCTTGAGAATCACCGGGTTCTTTCGACCTGGCAGGAAGACGCGCTCGGGTGATCTCGTGACGGCTTCGTCATCGAACCCGACCTTGTCGATGCGGCTCTTGGCCAGGCCGATGACGTCGATTTGCGAGAGCCCCAGATCTTCGAGTACGGCGACCGCCTGCCCGAGCTGTCCCTTACCTCCATCGATCACGATCAGGTCCGGCGAGTCATCCTCGCCCTCGGCCACGCGCTTTAGACGGCGCGTGAGCAGCTCGTGCATGCTGGCGAAGTCATCCTGCGAGGTGACCTCCTTCATCTTGTAGGTGCGGTACTTCTTCTTCTCGGGTTCGCCATCGATGAAGACGACCTGCGAGCCGACGATCGGAGAGCCCTGGAAGTTCGAGATATCGTAGCACTCGATATGCTCGGGGAGGTTCTGGAGGCCGAGGCGGTTCTGGAGTTTTTCCAGCAGCTCTGCGGTGCGCGTCTCCTTGTCGTGCTTTTCTTCGAAGGCGTGCTTGGCGTTGGTGTTGGCGGTCTCGACGATGGCGAACTTCTTGCCGCGCTTGGGCATGAACATCTTGACCTTCTTGTCGCGAAGCTCGGTGAGCATCTCTTCGAAGGCTTCTCGCTCGCTGTCCTCGAACTCGAGCGGCAACAGCACCTCGTCGGGGATGTGTCGGTTGGAGTTGTAGAAGACGTTCATAAAGCTCGAGAGGACCTCGGCGTCGGGGAAGTCCTGATCCTTGAATGGATAAGATTTCGAGCCCTCGAGCCGCCCCTTTCGCACGGTCATCAGCTGGATCACGATCGCCTCGCCCTCGCGATAGATGCCGAACGCGTCGCGATCGATGTCCTCGGCGGTGACCATGCGTTGTTTGAGCAAGACCTGTTTGATCGAGGAGATCTGGTCGCGAAGGCTCGCGGCGCGCTCGAACTCCATCTCTTCGCTGGCGGCGTACATTTGCACTTCGAGCTGATCGACGAGCTCCTCGCGCTTGCCAGACAGGAACATCACGGCGTCCTGCACGTGCTGGTCGTAATCCTCCTTGTCGACGTCGAAGACGCACGGGCCAGGGCAGCGCTTGATCTGGTACTGCAAACAAGGTCTGGTGCGGTTCTCGAGCGTGGAATCACTGCACGTGCGCAGGTTGAAGTGCTTGTTGAGCACCTTGATCGTATGGCGCACCGAGTTCCCCGAGCTGTATGGCCCGAAGTACTTGGCGCCGTCGTCTCTTTGCTTTCGCACGATCTCGACGCGCGGCCAGGCGTGCTTGGTGTCGATGCGCAGCGAGGCGTAGTTCTTGTCATCCTTGAGCTGGATGTTGTAGCGCGGCTTGTGCAGCTTGATCAGCGTGTTCTCGAGGATCAACGCCTCCTTCTCGTTGGAGGTGATGATCGTCTCGATGTCGCCCAGCACATGGGGGAGTTTTTTGACGAACGGGCGAGGATCGCCGGAGGGCTGGAAGTAGTTGCGGACTCGGTTTTTGAGGTCCTTGGCCTTGCCGATGTAGATGATGCGGCCCTGCTTATCCTTCATCAGGTAGCAGCCGGGCTCGTGGGGGATAAACTCGAGTTTGGCCTGGTGATCGAACATCCGCGTGGTCCGTTGTTCAGGGAGAAAATCAGGATATTCTAAACATTTGCACAGTGCGCATTGTTTCCTCCCTGGCCGCTTTTTTCAAGGTTTTCTCACCAGGGTAAACCATGCGTTCATCGGCTTGTTTTTGTAGGCGCGGCCGATGGTCACGTCCTTGGAGACGCGGCGCAGGCGATCGACCATACCGGCGTAGACCAGGAAGCCGAGCTTTGCCTTGTTGCTTATGATGTCTGGCCAGACATCAGGGTGCTCTGGAGGGAGCTCGCGGTAGTCGATACAGACCTCGCCGTTCTCCTCATCATCGTAGGCGACAAAGTAGCCAGGGCCAGTAAACCCGGACATCGTCTGGTGGTTGTATCCCCACAGGACCTCGCGGTCCTCGGGGGCGTTCGCATCGCTCGGGCGACAGAAGCGCTTCTGGAAGTGGCGAAACGCGGGGAGCGTATTTTGCCCCTCGTGGATGACCTCCTTTAGCTGGCTCGTATCGCTCGGGACGATCTGCTCGATGGTCACCTTGCGGCCTTCTGCGGCGTCGAACAAACGGCGCTGGAGCTTTGGCGTGAGCGTGCGAAGCACGGCCATCCGCTCGTCATGAGAGGCCGCATCCATCGCCGCCTCGAGCGCGTCCATATCGATCGCATCTGCCTTGATCATGCCGACGATGTCATCCACCTGGCTCATCTTATCTACTCCTCTTGCTGTTTGCCGCCGCGCGAGCCCCGTTTTTAAACCCTCGCGCCAAAACAACCGCGAAGTTTTCGCGCGAGAGGGGGGGCGTTTTTTTCCATAAAAAGGGCAAGGGGCGTCACTTTCAAATGAAAAAAACGCCCCCCTCTCGCCGATGCCAGAGCACCCTTTTACACGTCGGTTATGTACCACACTCATGGCCGACCCTCCAGTCGGTTTGGTGGTGTGTTGTACAAAGTGACGATCTCGATCTCATGTTTTGTGCGGCGCACAAATGTTCAGTGTATCGATGGTGCTCGGGTCATGCATCTGATGCATGACCTTTCTGTCAGCCGCGTAGTTTCAGGAGGTTCACCACTGCGCCTGGGAGGTTGCCCTCCAGAAGATGCGTGAAAATCTTCTGCATCGTGGGGAGTTTTCCTCGGTAGGGGAACCAGAAAGGCTCGCTCTCGAGGATGGCGCGCTCGACCATGATCGCTTTCTGGTGCGTGAACGAGAGCAGCCCTTCAGGGCCGTGGTAGCGACCGAATCCTGACGCCTTCACGCCGCCAAATGGCAGCACAGGGTTCCCCACAGAGAGCACCACGTCGTTGACCATCGCCTGACCACACTCCATACGGCTCGCGAGCTCGAGGCCGCGCTTTCTGTCGCGCGTCCACACCGATCCGGTCAGCCCATACTTGTGCTGGTTGGCCATGCGCAGCGCCTCTTCCTCGTCCCTGACCTTGATGATCGGGAGCACGGGGCCAAAGGTCTCCTCGTCGTAGATCTCCATCCCTGGCTCGATCCCCTCGATGACGGTCGGCTCGTAGAACTGGCCGTCGCGCTCGATGCGCTTGCCGCCGCGAAGCAGCGTCGCGCCTTTCTCGATCGCGTCCCTGACGTGGCGCTCGATCGTCTCGAGCTGAGGAGGGAAGGTGATCGGCCCCATATCGGCGTCTTCATCCGGGCCGCCGACCTTGATCTTTGCGACCTCGCGATCGAGCTCGCGCTTGAACGCTTCATAGATCGACTCCACGACGAACAACCTCTCGACCGAGGTGCACATCTGCCCGCAGTTGATCAGTCCTCCCCAGACAGCCGCCTTGGCCGCGCGCTTTAGCGGCGCGTCGTGGCAGACGATCATGGCGTCCTTGCCGCCGAGCTCGAGCTCGACCGGGATCGGCTTCTCGGCGGCTGCCTTCATCACCTTCTTGCCCGTGGCCACAGAGCCCGTGAAGAAGATCTTGTCCACGTCAGCGCGCGTGAGCGCGGCGCCCGTGGAGCCATCGCCGTGCAACACCTGGCAGACGCCCTCGGGCAGATCCAACCTCGAGACGAGCTCGTCGATGAGCATCCCTGTGATCGGGGTGACCTCGCTCGGTTTGAGCAGCACGCAGTTCCCGGCGATAAGCGCCGAGAACATCGGCACCACCGCCAACTGAAACGGAAAGTTCCACGGCGAAATCACCGCCACCACGCCCACAGGATAATGCTCGATGTAGCTCGCCTTCCCCGGAAAAAGAATCGGCGTCCGCACGCGCCTGCGCGAGAGCACCTTCTTGGCGGTCTTGGCGTAGTAATCCAGAAAGAGCGGCACCTGCATCAGCTCGGTCATCAGCGAATCGACCAGCGGCTTGCCGGTATCCTCGCTGATCTTGCGCGCGATCTCGCTCCCCTCGTCGATGATGATCGCCTTGGCCTTCATCAATATATCGAGGCGGCACTCGAGCGCCGTCTCGCGCCATCCAGGCGCCGCCGCGCGCGCCCTCGCTACAGCAGCCTCGACATCCTCACCGCTCGTGATCGGGAACTCCCCGAGCTTCTCTCCTGTGACCGGGCTCCACTTCTCGATGACCATCTGCACGACCTCCCATTAAGATAAGTTCATCACCTGTAGGAAGTCTTTGTATCACTGATGCCTGATGTCAACACTGATGTTAGTAAACGCTCACGTCGCAAAAAACGCGGCGAGGCGGCAGGGGTGACCCTGCCGCCTCGCCGCGTGATTTTGGTTTATGGATGTGTGATCAGGTGAGCGTCACTTGCCTTTCTGCGAGTGCTTGGCTTGCTCGATGGCGATCTCGCGAACAGCCTCGTAGGTCGAAGCGCTCGAGGCGCCTTCGATGGCTTTGACGGCCAGGGACTGAGCTTGACGTTGCGTTTCGGCGAGCTGTTTCGTGAGCTCCTGGATTTTCTCGAGCTGTTTCGCGGCGGTGCCTTCGAGCGCCTCGACGCGCAGGTCGAAGACGCGCATCTTCCCTTCGTGGGTCTTGGCGGCCAGATCTGCCTCGGTCCTGGCTTTCTTCCTGGCGATGCCGATGCCCTGATGTTCTGCGCCCTTGACGGCCTCTTCGAGCTCCTCCTTGAAGGTGGCGACCTTGGCCTTGAGCTCGTCGTAGTGACGCTCCTTGCTCGAGATGGCGTCTTCGCGATTGCCGAGCTCCTCGCGCTTGTTCTCTTCGAAGAGCTCCAACTCCTGTTCGAGGTGCTCGAACTCCTTCTTGTACTCCTCTTGCTCCAGCTCGCGCTTCAGGCGCAGGTCATACTCGTAGGATGTGCGCTCGCGGTCGCGCTCGAGCTTCCAGGCCTCATCGCGCTCTGTGGTCTCCAGGTCGTGACGCTCGCGCTCCTCGGTCCATTCTTTCGTGCGGCGAGCGTAGTTCTGCTCGAACTCCTCTCGCCGGGTGGAGAGCTCCCTCTCGAAGTCATCCGAGAGGTTTTCATAGCGGGCGACGAGCTGCTCGAGGGTGGCCTCGTCGGGGTCGATCTCGTGCAGTTTCTTGATCGACTCGGTGTGTTTGCCAGCTTCTTCGAGGAGTTCTTGCAGGTGGCTCGCCTCCGAGGTCAGCCTACGCTGCAAGGTCGTCGTCAGGTCAGTCAGGTTGACCCTGAAGCCCTTGAGCAACCCCAATGCCTGGGCCACATCGACCTCTTGGGGCATGGGCGCGGGGGCATCATCGGGGACCTGGTTGGGCGTGAAGCGAGCGAGCTCTTTCTGTGCGTGTTTGAGTTCTTCGAGGACATCCTCGTAAGCGTCGAGGATTTCTGCCTTCGTGTTTCTGTTGGTGATTTTGCGTGCCATGGTGTGACCTCCTGGGGAGTCCCAGGCGGCATACGGGCTTGATCAAAAGTCGGTATGTCGCCGCGTCTTCGATGAATCGAAAGATCTTGTTTCAAATCGCTTACGGGGCAGATGACGCGGGCAGTGAGCCCGCATCATCCGCGGGTGCTCATGCCGATTGGCGCGAGGTGCCTTCGATGGCCTTGACCGCGAGGTCTTGAGCCTTGGTGCTGGCAGCCAGGAGCTTCTCTTCGAGCTCGGCGATTTGTTGGCGTTGTTCGGTGATCCTGGTCTCGAGCGAGGTGATGCGAAGCTCGGCGACCTGTTCGTCGGCTTCGTATTGTTGCTCGGTCAGTTGTGCTTCGACGCGCGCATCCTCTGTGGTCTTGCGAATGGCGGCAGCCCTTGCTTCCTTGACCTTCTCCTCCTTCTCCTGTGGGAACGCTTCGACGCGTTGTTCGAGTTCGGTGATCTCGTTTGCCTTCTTGGCGAGCACCGCTTCGCGTTTTTCCCAATCTCTGGTGAGCGATGTCTCGAGCTCTTCGAGCTCGTGCTCGATCTTGCGTCGGCGTTGTCCCAGGCGATCTGCGGCGACCTTGCGGTCGCGTTCGAGCGAGTAGGCGTATTCGGCCTCGGCGAGCTGGCGCTCCTTGTCGCGCTTCTCGATGTAGTCGCGAACATTGCGCTCGTGCTCGAGCTGCTCGTTGGCCCATGCTTCGCGGGTTTGCTCGATGCGTTTGGCGAGCGCGTCGAGCTTCTTCTGGCGATCCGCCTCGAAGTCACCCTCGCGTTTTTGATTCTCGCGTTGCAGAAGCTCGAGCGCTTCAGCGGCGACCTCCACATCTTGCAAGCGCTCGAGCTGGCGCTCCTCGACCGAGATCGATCGCTTGAGCTCGTCGAGCTTCACATCCTCGGTGAGCAACATGTCTCCGAGTTGATCGAGCGTGGTGCCGAAGGCGAGCTGCAAATCAGCGAGCTCCTTGACCAGGCCCTCGACCGAGTAGGTCGAGGCGCGGGTGACGATGTCGTTTTCCTCCTCTCGCGCCAGGTTTTCAGCGCGCGTGTTGATCTGTTCGCGTTGTTTTCGATGACGTTCGAGGAGCTCCTCGAATGCGTGCATCACTTCTTCACGGGTCGTTGGTTCTTGGTTCGTTTGCGTGGCCATTTCGTACTCCTTTCGTCCGCGACACACCGCGGACAAAACCGGTTTGGGTTACCGGCGTCGGCCTCTCGTTCGGGGTCGGCGCCCAACGACAGTACTGAATGTAAAGACAGCGCTTGTTCGGTCACGACGGTTTTCGATGTTATTACGATCGAAAATTGAACTCTGATCAAAAGTTGCAGAGAGAAATGCACACATTCTCCCTCTCCCTGGCTTTCGCGAACGGACTTGACGACTGCTCGTATGGGGCCTAGGGTTCCGATCATTGGTCAGATAATTAGCCTTGGCTAATTATCGAGGTTGGTTTTGCGAATTGTTGGGAGAGCCAGGGTGAATATAAAAGGAAGTCAGCTCTACATACCATCGGCGCTCGCGCGAACGATCCTCTTCTCCATGCTCGCGCACGCTTTGTTTTTGCTCGTGTGTTGGCGTGCTCCCTTGCCAGAAAAAATCGAGCCCTTCCTCGACCTCCCTGCTCCCCACATGCTCGCGTTGAGCGAGCCGGAAGCGACCGAACCTCCTCCCGAGCATGTCGTCATCACGATGGCACAGTCACCATCGCCAACCTCGCTTCTGCCTGCGTCGGATGGGGATGAGGAGGTCGAGAAGGCGTCCGAGCAAGCGCTCGAAGAGGCTGCGCCAGAACCTCCCGAGGTCAGGGAGAGAGAACCCGAGGAGCCTCGCGGGCCAGTTGCCAAAGCACCCGACGAAGAGCCCAAAAAGCCCGAGCCCAGACCAAAGCCCGACACCAGCCCCGAGCCTCCCGCGAAGACCGCTCCAGAGGTCGAGCGACCAGAGGAGACCGCCGCGGTCGTCGCCACGGATGACCCGAGCGCGCGAGCTGTGAACCGAGTCGCCAGCGCGACGCGCGATTCGAGCGGTGGCGCGACCGATACCTCGACTTCTCCTCGAGGAGGAGCCGCCAACAAGGCCGCTCCTTCATCTGGCCGGGTCGCCTCGAGCGCACCTTCTCCTGGAAAGAAATCGCCCGATCTTTCGCGAATGCGCGGGACGTACATGCGCGCGCTCGTGCCGAGGATCAGCAAGAGCTACTACTATCCGGCGATGGCCAAGCGCCTCGGGCAGGAGGGGCGCGTGCTGGTCGCGCTACGCGTCGACGCCCGCGGCGAGCTTGTCGACGTCAAGGTCCATCGCTCTAGCGGCCACGCGATCCTCGACAAGGCCGCCGTCGACGCGCTCCGACGCCTCGGCAGGTTGCCCGCGCCACCCCGAGAACTTCTCGGCAGCGGCACACTCAAGATCATCGTCCCCATGCACTACAACCTCGGAGTGTCATCATGAGGTGGTGGCGCTCCCTTATCATCATCCCCGCGCTCGCGAGCGTGGTCGGTCTTGGCGCGTCTGCTCCAGGTGATGCCGCGACCGATCGCGCGCTCCATGTCGAGCTCTCGACGCAGCCCACCGAGAACGCGCGCTATCAGATCGCCCTCGCGTACAGGGATGGATACGCCCTCAACACACGCGCTCCAAAGGATGCGCGGCTCGTGCTCGCGCTCGAGGATGGGCGCCGCTTCCACGCCGCGCACTTTTCTCACGAGTCCTCGGGCGCCAAGCTGGCGTTCGATGCCCCTGTGTATCCTCCTCCCCGTGGAAACCTCACCGCGCTCCTCTGCAAGCAAGACCGTTGCAAAAAGGTGGTCGTCAACATCGATTGGCGCTCCGCCAAGACACACCAGAGCTCTCGAAGATAAGTGAAATCAGGAACCGAAAAATGTACAAAGTGACCCGATGGAATGTGGCTATCTTAACGATGGTAGGATTGTGTATGCCGTTGACACTCCACGCTCAGGGCGTCGAGGAAGGTCAACCAGACGCCGAGCAAACCGAGCAGGAAGAGCCCGCTGTCGATGGTGAAGAGGAAGATTCTGAAGAGGATGAGCTCGAGGACTCGGAGCCTTCCGAGGATGCCGCCGATCCTGAACCGGAGAGCGAGCCGGAGAATGAACAGGAGCCCGAACAGGACGATGAGGAGGCGTACATGATGCCTGCCATCGGCGCGGGGGCTGACACGGAGCCCTCATCCGCACCACCGGCTGGAGTCGAAGAGGGGCCTGCCGAGCGTCGGGCCGATCCCGAGTCCGAGAACTCGAGCGCTCGAGAGGACGCTCTGGAGACGCCTGATGTCGTGATTACAGGCACTCGGCTCGAGCGCGAGGTGGATGATGCCCCGGTGCGAACACAGGTCATCGAGAGGGAGAAGCTCCAGCAGCGTAAGGCGCGTAACCTGACCGAAGCACTGCAGTACACCTCTGGCGTTCGCGTCGAGACCAACTGTCAGAACTGCGGCTTCACGCAGCTTCGCCTCAATGGTCTCAATGGCGCATATACTCAGGTGCTCATCGACGGGCTCCCCTCATTCTCAGGACTCGCTTCGGTCTATGGCCTCGAGCAGCTCCCCGCCGAGATGATCCAGCGCGTCGAGATCGTCAAGGGGGGCGGCTCCTCGCTCTATGGCGCGAGCGCGGTGGCCGGGGTCGTGAACGTGATCACCAGACAGCCTCGCGAGAACTTCATGAGCGCGGTCACGAGCTTTGACGCGGTGGGCCTGTCCGCGCCCGATCTCCGGGTGTCGGTCGATGGCGCGGTGGTCAGCCCGAGCGGTCGCCTCTCGGCTCATATCTTCACCACACATCGCCGCAGAGGAGAGCTCGATCTCGATGATGATGGCTTCTCCGAGTTGACGCGTCTGCGCCAACTCGCCGGTGGGATCAACCTCTTCGCTCAGGTCGTCGATGGAGGTTTGCTCCGCCTGACCTTTCACACGGTCCAGGAGTACCGCCGCGGGGGAGACTCGCTCGAGCTTCCCGCGCATGAAGCTGCCGTCGCCGAGGAGCTCCAGACCGAGCGTTTGCAGGGCGAGGCGAGGTGGGAGCATCGGCTCGGTCAGACCCTGAGTTATGGGCTTGGCTATGTGTTGGCGTATACCGATCGCCGCTCTTACTATGGCGGTGGAGGCGACGTCGAGCCGATGATTCCA
>Ga0208061_100255_pt1 | contig 16537 bp, 13 predicted proteins | sample DeeseametaMP0555_FD_184209 | JGI IMG/M metagenome (GOLD analysis project Ga0208061, IMG submission 184209) | Marine microbial communities from the Deep Atlantic Ocean - MP0555 (SPAdes) | ecosystem: Environmental > Aquatic > Marine > Oceanic | place: South Atlantic Ocean | collected 2011-01-23 | reverse complement strand
GCTTCAAGCAGGTGCAGAACAAGTCGATCCAGGTCAGCCGCCATATCGACACCTATCCTGCGAACAAGTCCGTCAAGCTCGGCGCCTCTCGCCCTGGGCCTGTCTCGAACGATACGCTCGTTGGCGACCTGGTGAGCTCGGCGAGTTCGCGCGGCGCAGGGATGATCAACACCGCGAGCGCGGCGCGCTTTAATGACAAGCGCGATGAGGTCTTGGCGATGCCAAAAGGTCCAGCGCGCGACGGCGAGATGATGCGATGGATGATGTTCATGCCAAGCTCCGCGGCGCGCAATGCGGCGGTGCGAAGTCTGCCACCGGAAGCATCCGTGCGCGCAGAAGAGCTCGAGCCTGGCGTGGTGCGCCTGCTCGACACCGGGTTGCTCGATCCAAAGAATAAAGCCTGGGAAGCGGGCGGTGTGAAGAAGTAATCGCGCTCGGGGTGCGTTTTACGAATCCAGTACGAATGTGAATGGCGAGCATCGTTTCACGATGCTCGCCATTCTTTTTGAAGAGAGGTTGATGGAGCTTTGCATGCGTCCCTTCTCGAAGAAGGAGCTCCGAGAGAAGCACTGCAATATCTTCCACCCCCTTTAAGGGCAAGAAACGCAAAAAGCACCGCTTTTAAAGCGGTGCTTTTTGAAGTAGGCACGGGCGGGATTGAACCGCCGACCCCTACCGTGTCAGGGTAGTGCTCTCCCACTGAGCTACGTGCCTATATGTTTTGTTGGCGGTGTGGGTTCCGTCCAACAGGAAGGAGAAGATACGGATGTGGGGGGATGCTGTCAACAGCTTTTTTGGCGCATCTGACGATTTTCGAGCACGTCGAAAAGGAGGCCAAGGATCTCAAGGAGTTGGGTGCTTCGATAAGAAGCTTTGGGGTAAAATGAGGAAGGAAGAAACGTGAAGGTCGGCGCTGTTTATCGATCTGTTGTTCTTCCATCGGAGGTTCTTTATGGCCGAACGCGTGATGTTCATGCCAGCGCTGCTGGTGTCAGGGTTGCTGGCGGGGTGTTTTTCTACAAACGCCGAGGATGCGCCTGCGCCGAAGGCGCGCGAGGCGACGATTCAAGCGTCCGCGCCGACGCGACCGCTGGAGTCGAGTGAACCTGTGTTGCCCGAGGGACCGAGGGCTGTGGAGTTTTCCGCGAGGAAAACTCCCGAGGAGACGCCTGAACCTCGGCCTTTGCCAAAGCCCGAGCCCACTCCAGAAGTATCAGAGCCCACGCCCACACCGACGCCCCCTCCTGGCGACGCAACGGTCGTCGATCCTCCGCACGATGAAGCCGCGCTCGAAGTCTGCGATCGCGCGATCAAGGAGACGATGGTCGGCTCCTACGAGGGAGAAGGCGATGGGCTTATCGTGGCGAGAGCGACCCCGGAGGACATCTACGATGTGCCCAACGAGAACATCGCCTACCGCACGCGAACGAGCACCAGGGCAAACATCTGGAGGCTCGAGTACAACATCCACACAGGCGATTGCCGCCACGCCTACAACTACGCGACCGTCAACTTCGCAGAGCTCGAGCAGGCGCCGAGGCGCCCTGGAGAGTGGAGCATCCGTCGGGGCGATGAGGATGGGTATGAGTACGCCGAGCGCGCCACGCTCGAAATCGATGGCGTGCGCGTGGTCGTTCACCAGGACACAGGGCTCGAGGAGACGGGGAGCTTCAAGCACGCAGCGAGGGAGTGTGCAGAGGCGCTCTCGGCGGCGCGCGAAGGTGATACGCCAGGGCACAAATGATCGATCCTCGATCATCACGTCTCTTTGCTGACGCCTCGTTTCACGGGACATTATCCGGGTGAGACAGCAAACGTCAGCGAGAGTTCGAACATGCAAAAATCACTCGAGCAGGGGCTTACACAGGTTCAACTGGCCACGTTTCTGGCGAGAAGCGCCAGCGAGCGAGAACAACTCGACCGGATCATGCGCGCCAAGCGCGCCATCGATCTCGCCCCACAAGAGATCCTCTCGCTCGAGGACATGGCGAGCGCTGCGTGCTACGCGCCCACGCACTTCCACAAGCTCTTCAAACGCGAGCTCGGGCTCACGCCCCATCAGTACCTCACACGACGCAGGCTCGAGCTCGCGCGCGAGCTGCTGCTGACGACCGATATGGAGATCACCGACATCTGCCTGTCCATTGGCTTTCAGAGCCTGGGCTCGTTCAGCACGCTCTTTCGCAAACACACGGGACATGCGCCGAGCCGCTACCGCAGGCGCTACTTCAAGCTTGGCTGGGCGCCCTCCCCTCCCCGTGTTCCCTGGTGTTTTATGCGACGCGCGAACATCACCTGAACAAAAAATCAGACAAACACAAGATTCGAGAAGTCTGCCGCGAGTGTTTTTGGCAGGGTGTCCTTCGTCAACGCGACGCGTTGGCGCTCACATCTTCTCTACCCTAATTTGCAATGGAGGTTTCCATGTCAGCTCTCACCGCCCTGGCACACGCCGTCATCTATGTTTTGGATCAGGACGAGGCGCTCGCGTTCTACACCGAGAAGCTCGGCCTCGAAGTTCGCACAGATCAAACTCTGGATGGTTTTCGTTGGCTCACGCTCGGCACGAGCCAGCAGCCCGACCTCGAGCTGGTGCTAATGGATCCGACCAAGATCCATGACGAAGAGACCGCCAACAAGATCCTCGACCTGGTCAAAGCAGGCGCGCTCGGCGCTGGCGTCTGGCGCACCGAGGATTGCCACGCGGCCTATGAAGAGTTCAAGTCGCGCGGCGTCGAGTTTCGCGAGCCCCCGACAGAGCGCCCTTATGGCATCGAGGCGATGTTCTCGGACAACTCGGGCAACTGGTACAGCCTGACGCAGCCCCACGGGAACTGAGCCAGTGAAAAAGGCGCAGCGGCGCCTTTTTCGCCCGAGCTATCCTACGAAAAAAGGGAGAGCCGGGTGTGTTTTGCCTCATATGAGGCAAAACACACCCGGCTCTCCCTTTTTTTGCCTGGCGCCCAAACGCGCCAGATAACCAGCGGCGTCATCGTGGGGGAAGAGTGGACAAATGTCGTCGGTTGTTTATGACAAGTATGTGACAGAATCGTGACAGCACCGTCACGAAGCGTATCCATTTGTTTGACTCACGACATCATGCTCACCACTCTTTGCCACGCGCTCTTACTCTTAGGGACAGGTGTCCTCGCGAGCCAGGGCGACCCCACACAGGAAGACTCCTCGGTCACGCGCGAGGACTGGTTTAGCCCGGGCGCGAGGCTCCAGGCATGGCACGTCTCTGGCGGCAACGACGCCACAGCGCTCGAGCTCCCTCGCGTCCGCCTCAGCGCCGACGGCGCGCCCGGCGAGGTTCTGCGCTACAAGCTACAACTCGCCTTCGAAGATGGCCCCGAGGTCAAGGACGCCGAACTCGACCTCGTCCTCCTCCCAGGGATCTTCGCGCTCTCGATCGGCAGGCGCAAGCTCCCGACGTACAGGGAGTTTATCGCGTCCTCGGGGAGGCTCGCGCTCGTCGAGCGCTCGATCTTGCACGACCCCTTCGACGGCGTGCGGGGCATCGGCGTCGCGCTCGAGAGCGAAGAGGTCGCTGGCTCGGGTTGGTCCTATGTGATCGGAGGGTGGACAGATGAAACCTCACGAGCACGCTTTGGCACCTCCACTCCCCCCGCCGCGTCAGATCGCTTCACGTTGGCGCTCGCCGGGAGGATCTCCTACGGCACCAGTGAGTCGAGAGGATTCGACGAACTCGACCTCGAGGGCGGTCCGTTGCGTTGGGACATCGGCGCGTCGGCGCACCATTCACTCGCCAACGATACCATCGGCGCTCCAGGTCGCACACGCGAGGCGGTCGACCTCTGGCTGGCGACCTATCACTTCAGCGCGATGGGGAGTGTGCACATGGCGCAGGCCCACGGAGAGGGAGGCGGCGGTGTCTGGGATGGCGTCGGGGCGCAGCAAACCGTGAGCTATGTCTGGCGAGGGGTGTTCGCGCCAGCGATGCGCGTGGCCGCCTTCTTTCCACGCCAGGGAGCAAGGCAACACGAACTCACCATCGGCGCGAGCATCCTCTCGCCGAGGCGCACCCATGGCCTCAAGCTCGTCTTCGACGCGTCGATGCTCTCGAACAACGAGCAGCGCGCGAGGGCGCTCTTTCAACTCTCGCTGTGAGCTGGAAACAAAGACTCCGACTCCGTCTGCGGGATAAACACATCGGGCAAGGCGACGCGAAAGAGCGACCCCAGGCCAGGCTCGCTCTCGACCTCGATCCTCCCATCCAGCAGCTTGACGAACTGCGCGGTGAGAAAGAGCCCTAACCCGCTGCTCTTGACCTTCGTCTGCACCTTGGCGCCCTGACCGTACCTGGAAAAGAGTTTGCGGCGAGTGGGCGCGTCGATGCCGACGCCAGTATCCTCGACCTCAAGGATGAGACGCGAGGGATCTTCGCGCTGGCGGAAGGCGCGCAGATGCACATCTCCGTCCGAGGTAAACTTGGCCGCGTTCGAGAGCAAATTCAGGAGGATCTGGCGCAGCTTCGAGCGATCAGTCCAGACGATGGTCGGTTGCTCGAGCGGCTCGACGGAGAACGTGTTTTGGGCGCGCTGGATGGATGGTTTCGCGAGTCGCGAGACCTCGGTGAGGAGCTCGTCGAGGTCGAACTCGGAGATGTTCGCCCTCTCGTGCCCTGCTTCGAGCTTGGAGAGATCGAGGAACTCGTTGACGAGCTCGAGCATGTGCAACGTCGCCACCGAAATACTGTTCGAGATCTCGACGAGGTCCTGATTATCACCGTACTCCTCGACGATGATATCGGCGTAACCCTTGATGGCAGCGAGCGGGGTGCGCAGCTCGTGTGAGAAGTCAGCGAGCGCGGAGTCTTCTTGCCCGCGCGAGCTCCCACCACAGTCCCCTTTCGCGATACCATCCACACATTGCTCTGACCTGGACATGCCATGACTCCTATCCGCTCGAATTCACATCACCGCCTGAAGCGGGGCTGACAACCTGTCCTTGGAGCAAGGTTCGGGCCAGCGTTCGCGTGTACGCCCACAAAACTCTCTCGAGAGGCAGGGGACGAATAAACACGGTGATATCGCGAAGGGTGTTTCGATAACCGGCCGACATATACACCTTCCCCTTGCAACCGGAGCGTTTGACGCCTCTATCAACCTGCATTTTCGCGCTGAGAAGTACGAGCAAGCGGCGCAAAATTCGCGCCACCTTTCATGCCCGACGCAAATTCGAGCAGGTCTTATAAACGAGGCCCTGTTCGCCAGAAGCGAACAGGGCCTCGTTGGCCAGATCACCATGGACCTTGTGGGCGTGTTTTCCTGGCGAATAGGCCAGGAAGCTCAGGAGGAGCGCTGGCGCCACGCCTCGTAGAGCATCACGCTCGCGGCAACGCCAGCGTTTAGAGACGAGATCGCCCCACCCATCGGGATCGAGACGAGCGCATCACACATCGCCTCTTCCTCTTCGGTGAGTCCACTGCGCTCGTTGCCTAGCATCAGGATCGTGGGACGCGTCAGGTCCGCCTCCCAACAGGGGAGCGAGCCCTGAACCGAGGCGCCAAGGATCGCGAGGTCCGGGAACTTCGCGCGCCATCGCCGCAGCGCGCCATGTGTGGTGCGCACGATATCGAGGTGGAATAGCGCTCCCATGCTCGCGCGAATGCTCGCCGGGTCATAGGGATCGAGCGTGTTGCCAAAGCAGATCACGCCGCTCGCGGTGACCGCCTCGGCGGTGCGAAGGAGCGTGCCGAGGTTCCCCGCAGAGTTCAGGTGACGCGCGCCGATCCAGAGCGGCGCGCTCACGCCTCTGCGATGAGGGGCGCAAAACTCGTGCGACTCGATCCTCTGGATCGAGGTCTCGATGATGGCGGATAGCCCACAGGCGCGTTTGGCCGTGGAGAGTTGCCGAAAGAGGTTGGCGCTCACGAGATGGATCGGCACATCACGCTCGCGAAGTCGCTCGACGCACTTCTTTCCGGCGCTGCTCTTGAGGAGCTTCGTGCTGATGATGACGGAGTGGAAGGGTGTCCCGGCGCGCTCGGCGCTCAGGACAAAGCGGATGCCTTCGATAAAGCAAAGGCCCCGGTGTTCGCGCGTCTCACGGGTGCGGAGCGCGAGGACAAGCTCGGCGAGCTTGCTGTTCGGGTCATGAACGATGCTGGGCGAACGGGTTGCTTTGTTTTGTTTGGTCATACATGGGGCGACTCCGGGTCGCGAGAGAAATGAACGGAAACTACCGAGCACGCCGCGCACGCGGCTGGCGCTCGGGACGAGGGGGAAGCATACCTTGTTCGCGCGGTGTTTGCACGAGCAGCGCCTCGACTGCGTCGTGTGCGCGCTGCGAGTTCAAGTCTCGGGGAAACGCTCGGGGAGGTAGATGACAAACATCGAGCCAGCGCCCCGCTCGCTCGAGAGCTCGATCTCGCCGCCGAGCAGCTCGCAGATCTTCTTGCTCAGTGGGAGCCCGAGACCTTCTCCGCGGTTTTGATTTCCGGCGACGCTCGCGATGGCGAAGGACTCGAAGGCGCGCACGACGCTCTCCTCTCCCATGCCGAGCCCGGTGTCCTCGACGACGAGCTTTAACGCGGGTTGCTCGTTCCAGAGCACGGACGATGCGCGCAGCCAGACCTTTCCATCGAAGGTAAACTTGCACGCGTTCGAGAGCAGGTTCAGGAGCACCTGACGCAACCGCACGCGGTCGGACTGAATAGTGTCGACCTCGGGGTCGATGTCGATCTCGAGCGTATTGGAGTTTGCCTCGAGCAAGGGTTCGACGGTCGCGGCGAGGTCGTGAAGCAAGGGGGCGACCTCGATGGCGCGAAGGTCGAGCGTGAGGTTACCGGATTCGAGGCCGCTCAAGTCGAGCACATCGTCGATCATCGAGAGCAAGCTCATCGAGGATTCGCGCACTCGCTCGAGGTCCTGATCGAAGTCGTGGAAGTCGACCTCATCGGCCTCCTCGATCATCAACTCGGAGTAGCCGATGATGGCGTTGAGAGGCGTGCGCAGCTCGTGTGAGACGTTGGCGAGGAACATCGACTTGGAGTTGTTGGCGATCTCGGCGGCGCGCGCCGCGCGGGCTGCGGTTTTGGCGGCCTGCTCTGAGCGGGCGCGCTGCTCGTGGAGCGCCTTCGTCGAGAGCAGCGTGCGGTGTTCCGAGATCAACACCGAGCGCACGTGCAAGAGCAGCAACAAAGTGAGCGCGGTCAACACCACCAACAAATCGATGACGCGCGTGGGGTTCGCCTCGGGGCCAAAGGGGTGCCCGGGCAAGACCATCGGGATCGACAGCAACCCGACCACCATCGTCAGGAATGCCGCCCAGAGGAGCCGTAGGTCGAGGCTGAGGCCAGCGATCACGATCCCGCACAGGGCGACCCAGATCTTGTCGGTGTAGGTGCCCTGAGCGATGTCACCGAGGCAGGCCGCGCCGACGAGCACCACGCCAGCTACGAACGCCGCGAGGTTCCCCTGCCCACGGTGCGCGAGCACGGCGCCCGAGCCAAACCCCACCCCGGCAAGGAGCGCCACGAACATGTCGATATAGAGCGGCATGCCCTGTTTGAACGGGAGCGATGTCAGCAAGAGCAAGAAGGCGACGAGGATGCCGACAAGACACACCGTGCGGATCACGACGCGGCGGTCCTCGAGCAACCTCGCGTCCACGGCGACGCCGGTCCACAGGTCGAGCTTTGGCTCGTCAGTCTCCTCCCTGTCTCTCCCGTTCATCTGGCTCACTGCATGTCCCTGTAAGGCCGCAGAAGGTTCATAAGTCTGACATACCGACGCTCTCGGCGCGATGGATGCAGCATCTCTTCGCTCGTATGGTATGAGAGCAAGGATGCACAAAGCGACGAAAGCATCAAGCGCTCCTCTCAGTTCAGAGCAAAAGAACGCGAAGTCAGGGTTCCACTTCGGACTTCGCGAGGTGCAGACTCTGGCGAGAAGGTTTAGTATCTTCGACGAGTTCGGAACCTCATATGGAAACCTCATGCTCGACAACCTCATCCAATTGATTCTTAAACATTCGGCCAGCCAGGCTGATCCGAATATCATCAACCTCGAGCTTCTCGAGGCTGCTTGGCCAGCGCTTGTTGGCCGGGAGATGGCGCGGCGCACGCGCCCACGCGCCTGGAGTGAAGGGACGCTCCACATCGACGTCTCCACGCACGCCTGGGTGCAGGAGTTGAGCTTTCACCGAGAAGAGCTCCTGGGACGAATCCAGCGGCTCTTCCCCTGGCAGCTCGACCGCTTGCACCTCTCGGTCGCCGAACACTTCGAGCCGCTCGAGCTACGCGAGGAGCTCGAGCTCTACGAACGTCCCGAGGAGGCTGCGCGTTACGCGAAGTCGGCGAGAAGCGACAAACCGCTCGGAGAGCAACAGGAGAAAGAGGTCGACGAAGCGCTCGAACATCTCGATGAAGAAACACGCGCGCACCTTCTCTCCATTCGTCGACACATCAAGGGCTCAGATTGAGCGATACGCTCTGATTTCATCCCGGCTCGAGGCATCTCTTCGCGCGAGCATGAGAGGAGCATCATCGGTGACCTCGCCAAAACATCCAGACCGTGCGATGTCCGCTTTGCTTGCGTGATGGAGCCAAGTCGGCTATGCAGACTGCGGAGTCGAGCGTGGTCTTCGTTTCTTGCCCAGCGACCGCACCTCGACCCTCCCAGACGGAGCGCGGCGAACCGACCTTTGGCCCATGGCGAGATGGGCAACTTCGAGAGAAGCGTGAAGAGGCGGCCGTGCGATGAGGATTTCAGAAGAAGAGACCCAGACCCCACGCAGGGCCGAAAAAGATCACGAGGTGATCGCCCACGCGAATGTCGCGACAACTCGAGCGCCCCGAACCCATGGCGAGCGCTCGACGCTCGAACTCGCGGTATGCGGCATCCCTCCACACGCCAGGATCACGATATATCATGACGGCAGAACAAGATCAGAAGAAGACCTTCGAAGAGTTGTACCTGAGCGCCGAGCTCCAGCAGGCTCTCGCGGCGATCAACTACATCCACCCGACGCCCGTGCAGGCGTCCTCGATCCCCCTCATCTTGGCGGGCATCGATTTGATCGTGCAGTCGCAGACGGGCACCGGGAAGACCGCCGCGTTCGGCATCCCAGTCGTCGAACAACTCGAGCATGATCCGGGCCGCGTGGAGGTCCTCGTCCTCGCGCCGACGCGCGAGTTGGCCAAGCAGGTCAGCGACGAGTTCGAGCGCCTGACCGAGTTCCGCGCCATCGAATCGACGGCCATCTACGGCGGCGCCGCCTACGAGCCACAGCTCAAGGCGCTCAAGACCGCGCAGATCGTCTGCGCGACGCCAGGGCGCCTGCTCGACCTGCTCGAGCGCAAGGATCTCTCGCTCGAGCACCTGCGCTTCTTCATCCTCGACGAAGCCGACGAGATGCTCTCGATGGGCTTCGAGCGCGAGCTTCGCGCGATCCTGAAGTTCTTGCCCGAGACGCGTCAGAGCTTGCTGTTCTCGGCGACGGTCACCGAAGGGGTCAAGTCGCTCGCGCAGAACATGCTCTTCCACCCCGAGTACCTGAGCTTCTCGAGTGATTCGGTCATCAACAAGGACGTCAAGCACACGTATATCCGCGTGCCTGGCATCGCGCGCATGCGCGATCTGATCAAGATCCTCGAGTTCGAAGAGCCCGAGAACGCGATCATCTTCGCCAACACCAAGAGCGACACGTTCGTCGTGGCCAACTTCCTCAAGCGCCACGGCTACGCCGCCGCCGAGCTCAACGGCGATCTCCCTCAGAAAGAGCGCGAGAAGACCCTCCAGCTCTTGCGCGACTCCAAGATCAACTACCTCGTGGCGACCGATGTCGCCGCGCGCGGCATCGACATCTCGGACCTGAGCCACGTCATCAACTTCGTGCTCCCCGAGTCCCCCGATGTCTACGTTCACCGCACCGGCCGAACCGGTCGCGCGGGCAACAAGGGGAAGGCGCTCAGCCTGATCTCGCCAGCCGAGATGCACTCCTTCGTCCAGATCCTTCGTCAGACCGAGGTCGAACTGACCGAGGAGGCGCTCCCGAGCACCCGCGACATCGTCGCGGCCAAGCGAGGACGCGCCACGGAGAACTTCGCCAAGCGCCTCCAGCACTTCGAAGACCTCCCCTACGCGAACAGGCTCGGCATGGCCAAGCGCCTGCTCGATGGCGAGGAGCTCTCGCCAGAGGAGCTCGTGCGCACCCTCGCCAAATTGCTCGCCATCGCCGACTTCGCGCTCACGCGTGATGGCCTCGTCGAGGTCCAGGCCGAGACCGAGCAAGCAGCCGAGGAGACGCCAGCCGCGACCCCAGAAGCCAAAGCTGACGCGACAGACACCGAGGTCGAGGTCGAGGTCGAGGCTGAAGAAGAGGTCGTCGAGGAAGAAGAAGTCGAAGAGGTCGTCGAGGAAGAGGAGGAAGAAAAAGAAGAGCGTCCGAGGCGTCGTTCCAGAAGGAACAACACCAGGAATGACTCCTCCTCTGATGATGACGATGATGACGACGATGACGACAGCGACGAGGATGAGGACGACGACTCGGATGACGAGGACGACTCTGATGACGACAGCGACGATCGCGGAGGTCGCCGCCGCCGTCGTGGCCGAGGACGCGGGCGTGGCCGAGGTCGTGGCCGTGGACGTGGTCGAGGACGTGGTCGCGATGACCGCGACGATGACTCGAGCGATGACGACAACGATGACAAGCGCGAGGAGCGCGTCGCTGCAAAGAGCACTCGCCCCGCCGCGGAGCCGCTCCCCAAGGCGCCAGCTTCGATCGACTTCGAGATGAGCAAGATCTGGATCAACGCCGGAAAGGATGTCTTCAAAAAGGCAGACGAGGCGCTCGAGTTCTTCATCTTCACCTCCGGCATGGACAGCGAAGACTTCGGCTCGATCAACCTGCGCGACTCGCACTCGATCATCGAGGTCCGCCGCGACTACATGCACGACATCATCAGCGCGCTCGACTCCTTCGAGTGGGATGGCAACAGGCTCCAGGCCAAGCCAGCTCGCCGCTAAAGCCTGACAGACCAGGCTCCGCCCTGAGAAGGCCAGGACACCCTCCAAGAGGGTTTTAGCTCGAAAGCAAAGACGCCAGTGACACGAATCACTGGCGTCTTTTTTTATCTCATCCCCCTTGCCAAGATCGCCTCCAGATGCGCGAACCCCCGGACCATCCCGAAGAGAGAAACTCGCCATCAGTCCAAGCTTTGTGGCAAAGCCAGGCAACAGAACCTTCTGCTCGAGCGCTGATCGTGTTAGAACAATCGCCTGATGCAAGTGTGAGTCTGCGACAAAGAGCCCATGATGGAGGAGCGCTATCCCATGACTCTCAAGAAACGAGCCCTTCTCGAAACCACCGCCCTCGCCCTGGTCACATCGCTGACGCTCGGGCTATTCGGGTGCGATCACGAACCGAGCAACGTCAAGGTCGAGGTCGACGCGCCTGATCCCGAAGCGAGCGCGCCTGTGGTTTCGCTTCCCGACCCTCCCTCGGCTGCAGATTTCGTCATTCAGGAGAAGAACGACGATGAAACCCTGCGTGTTCAGGGCATCATCGAGTACAAGAGCAAGCACCTGGACAAGCAGGTGGTCGTCAAAGGCAAGATCCTTCGCATCTCCGCCGAGTGCGATCCAGGGAAGGCCAAGAAGGAAGGCAAGAAGTGCCCCGAGCCGCATATGCTGATTCGAGACGACGAGGCTGAAGCGGAGAAGACGCTGCTCGTCATCGGGCACACGACCGAGCTGCTCAAGAAGGCAAAGGTCGAAGAGGGCCAGGTTCATGACTTCAAGGGGACCTACAGCATGATGGGCCGAGGCTTCACCGCGAGCGAGGATGGCCTGGTGATCCTCGAAGGGATCGGAGACATCAACCTGGCGGACTTGCAGAAGTAAGTAAGTAAGAGCGAGCGAGACGAAAAAAGAGGGCCTGGATGAAATTCATCCAGGCCCTCTTTTTTCGTCTCGCTCGTTTCAGCGGGTGTTGTCGTCAGCGGCTTACTTTTGCTCACCAGCAGGTTGTTGCTGCTGTTGTGGTTGCTGCGGCTGAGGGGCGCGCTGTTGGTTGATAACCTTCTCGGCGAGGATGACGATCCTCGGGCTATTGGGGCCGAGGAAGCGACCGCGGTGATGGAGCTCACCGGAGACCTCGAGCACCCGGAAACCTGCGCGCGGGAAGAGCGCGAGGAGCTCGTGGAGGCTGTAGAGGCGCACGTAGGAGTTTTGCTCGAGCGGCGGGGTGCCGTCCTCGTAGATAAAGGAGCGCTTGGTGTGCAGCGTGCTCGTGACGTGATCGAAGTCGGTCTCTTCGAGGAAGATGCACTCGCGCCCTTCCCACCAGCAGCGAGAAGGCATATCGGTCACGATGAAGTCGCGGTTGACGACATCGAGCAGGAAGCGCCCGCCTGGCTTGAGCGAGTGGTGGACGCCCTGGAGCACCTTGAAGTTTGTGGGATCGTCGAAGTAACCGAACGATGTCTGCCACAGGTAGCAACCGTCGAAGATCGCGTTGAAGTTCATGGAGCGCATATCGCCGTGCACGAACTTGATCGAGAGGTTGCGTCGCTGCGCCTCGGCGAGCCCGCGCTGCAGGAGCGCCATGGAGAGGTCGAGCCCGACGACGTCGTATTTACGAGGCGCGAGCGAGAGCGCGTGGCGCCCGAAGCCGCAGGCGAGGTCGAGGATACGAGAGCCAGGCTGGAGTGAGAGGCTGCGTTCGATGAACTTGCAGTCGCGCTCGGTGACCTGATCGAGGTTTGGCGGCAAGGTCCGCAGGTATTCGTCGGTGAAGACGTCGCGGAACCAGGTATCTCGCGGCGAGAGCTTGCGGCGCGGCTTGGGCGCAAGCTTCTTGACGCCTTCATCGAGGAGCTCGTCGACGAGCCCTTTCATCTCCGCGTCGACAGGCTGCTGCGGCTGCTGTTGCGGAGGACGGCTTGCCACGGGGCGCCCTGGTGATGGGCTCTTTGCCGGTGGCGCCTGCTGAGGAGCAGGCGCCTGCTGTTGTTGGATCTGAGGCGCGGGCTTGGGCGGCGCGTTGCCGGGAGCCGGGGCCTGCGCCGCGGGCTGTTGCGCCTTTGGCACGGGGGGCTGACTGATCGGCTTGACGGGCGGAGGCTTGCTCGCCGGGCCAGCCTGAGGTGGCTGTTGTTGCTCGATCGGGGAACCCTCACGCCACTGCTTGGTGAGGACGCGAGGAGGCGCGACGAGCACATCGGGCGCGAAGCGCTGGGTCTCGACGATCTCTGCGTTGTCGAGGCGCTCGAGTTCGATGGCCAGATCGATCTCGTCGCGATCGACGGCCTGCATCTGCATGGTGCGCACGAGCTCCTGACGATCGAAGCCGCGCTCGCTCGCGTCGTCGGACGCAGCATCAGCGACAGCGGTCGGAGCGGGAGGCTCCTCCTCGGCAGGTTCGGGGCTATTACCACCGATCAACATGGTCGGAGAGGAGGCCTCTTCGAGCTCCTCTTCGGCAGACTGTGCGGATGGCTCTTCGGGAGGCTGCGCGGGTTCGGGCTCCTTGACCTCGAGGAGCGCATCTCCTGACTCGAGAGGTTCGGGCTGGAGCTCCTCGAGAGGTTCAGCGCCAAAGTCAGGGTCTTCGAGCGCGGCAGCGGGCGCTTCTATCTCGTCCAACTCGTCCAACTCTGCGATCTCTTCCTCGAGCACGAGCGCATCATCTGGTGCGTCGGGCTCGTCGATGGGCTCGGGAGGGGCGGAGCCGAGCACCTGCGTCGCGGCCGATTCGATCGGAGCATCATCGGGCTCTTCTTCTACGGGGTCCTCGAGCAAGACCTCGGACTCCTCGGGGACGAGCGTCTCGAGCTCGATCTCGGGGGCCTCTTCCTGTTCGGGGGTGACCTCCTGCTCGAGCTCGATGGCGTCGGACTCGGGTTGGAGCTCGGCGCTTCGCGAGACGGCGTCGAGCTTCTCGGTCGCCTGAGCTTCGCGCTGGCTGGAGATCGCTTGCTCGATTTCGTTGGTGCCGAGCTTGATGGTCTCCAACTCCATCATGGGAGTTTCCTGGCGAGGGCGGCCCCTGCGACCGAGGATGGCTGCGCCAGGGACATTATCCCCCTTTTTAGCGCTCGCATCATCAGCGGGCACGCCGTTGGCCTCGGCCTTATGCTCGGGAGGCTCACCGCCTTCCCTGGGCGATTCGCCCGGCATACGGAACTCGGGCATGGCGAAGTCGTCGAACAGGTCAAATCCCCCACCGTTCTCTTCGGGGACTTCCTCGGTCAGCTCGATGACGTCACTATCTTCATCGAGAGCCGCGTCGACTTCGATCGGTTTGTCTGCGGAGTTAGGCACGAGTTTATGGCTCCTGGATCACCAACGCAGTGTCATGGCGCGAAATGGAGAGGCCTGTTGTGGAACAAGCGTACATTTAGCCTTTGATCTCCAGATCGCGTTGCGGACACACCACCCACTCCGAGCTCTCGTCACTTTTGAAAGCAGATACGAGAACTTCCCGAAGAGGGACAGGACGCGATCACGTCTTAACTGGTGTGGAGTCTAGCGCAGCATCGGGACAGTCACAAGTATCAAGGCTCTCCTTGTGCATCGCCGACGCGCGGTTTCAACCGAGGCCGCCGATTCTTTGACCGAGTTTGAGCATCTGCCCATCGACGATCTCATCGGAGAATGCAAAGTCGGGGTTCTCCACGAGCAGGATCACCGTCGAGCCGAGGTTGAACACGGCCATCTCGTCGCCAGCCTCGAGGATCACCGGGTTGACCAGCTCGATCTCCTGGCGACGCCTGAAGGCGGTGTTGCTCTCGAGCGGGTTAAACGCGAGCCCGATGCGCCCCACGCAGGTCGCGCCCACCTTGATCACGGCGATCTTCCCGAGCTCGCTCGTCTCCACATAGGTGATCAGGCGCTCGTTGATGGCGAACAAGCGATCGACGTGGCGCACCGAGAGCGGGTTCACCGGCCAGAGCTGCCCGGGGACGTAGCTGACGCGATCGATGCGCCCGGTGGCTGGCGAGTGGATGCGGTGATAGTCGCGCGGCGAGAGGTAGATCGTCGCGTACGATCCGCGCTCGAAGTGCTCGGCCATAGCCGCGTTATCGAGCAACTCGACCAGCCCGTAGTGCTTCCCCTTGGCCTGAATCAGCGTCTCGTCCTCGATCGGGCCAAACTGCGTGATGCGACCATCGACGGGGCTCACGAGCGCGCCCTGATCCTCCTCGGCGATCTCGATGGGGCGCGCGCCATCCTTGAGATGGCGCGTGAAGAAGGCGTTGAGCGTGCGGTATTCACCTGGCTTTCGCTCGGCCTCCGACGTGTTCAGGTTGTAGAGCGAGGCGAACCCCTGGTTGACCACGCCCTGGATCGGGGTGGGGAGCGCGACCTCGCTGATGGCACCGAACGCGCGGCTGACGACGTTCTTGGGGAGCGCATCGAGCGCCTTGAGTTTGATCGAATCGACGAGTTGTTGACGACGGCTCATGACGACCTCTGTTTGCTTCTGATGAGCCCGAGCTTACGATTTGTCTCGGCGCCCGGAGAAAACCACCTCCTCTTAAAACAGCGCGCGCGAGAAATCGAGCAAAAGAACACGTGTGGATGTGCTTGACAGCTACGAGGGCGACCATAAAGATCACCCTGCCGCCAGGAATCAATCGCCCGCTCACGCGCGTTTCAAGATAAAGAGGAGCGCGCGAACGCGTGCGGCGAGCACACGAGAAGAGTAGATATTGTGAAGGAGATGACGCGATGAAACGGACGGAAATGACCAAGAAGACGGCGCGCTACAAAGGCTTTGTGGCACTGGGTTCGCTGGCCGTGACCTCCATGCTCTGCTTCTTCAGCCTCTATTTTGCCATCATCGGCCTGCCCGTCACCCTGTTCTTTGCCTACCGATGGCTGCAATACCGCGCCAAGTGGGGGATCCGCTTCTAGGAGCGCGCCTGCTGACGCGACAACAACCTCACGCCCCTGTCTCGATCGCCCGAGCATGCGCTCTCCTGCTAGCGCTGCTCGGGTTTCCTTATGAAACATTGCGCGCTCGCCATCCCCACCTTATAATCCGCGCGAGTTCTTGATCGCAGCGTCCTCTTCCGCGCCCTCATCCCCGCACACGGGTATGAAGAGCCGCTCGGGCCGCCGCGGTTTGTGAGATCCTTCCCGATTATAAGTCACGTCACGTTCAAGTCTCCTCAAACGAAAGCCCACCCGATATGAATCGATACTTTGGTTTGCATACTCTCGAGGGTGAATGGCACGCGCTGCTTCCCCGCTACCTCCTCCTCTCGGACAGCATCCAGGGCGCGCGCGTCCTCGACATCGGTTGCGGCAGCGGCCTCGGCGCCTCGCTCCTCCTCGAGCTCGGCGCTAGCGCCGTGGATGCCATCGACCACCGCCCCGCCGTGCTCGAGCTCGCCCGCATGAAGCACGCCAAGGAAGGGCTCGACTTCCACGTCATGCTCTGGGAGGAGCTCGACTTCCCCGAGGACACCTTCGACGTGATCCTGTGCCTCGACCCCTCCTCGCCGGTGACCGATCCGAACCTGCTGCGCGAGGTGCGTCGCGTCCTCAGGAGCGGCGGG
>Ga0208061_100254_pt1 | contig 16593 bp, 15 predicted proteins | sample DeeseametaMP0555_FD_184209 | JGI IMG/M metagenome (GOLD analysis project Ga0208061, IMG submission 184209) | Marine microbial communities from the Deep Atlantic Ocean - MP0555 (SPAdes) | ecosystem: Environmental > Aquatic > Marine > Oceanic | place: South Atlantic Ocean | collected 2011-01-23 | reverse complement strand
GCTCTGGTGCTCGTGTTGACGGCTTATGGCGGCGCCAAGAACTCGCTCGAGGCGATGCGACGCGGCGCCTTTCACTATGTGGAGAAGCCGGTCAACACACTATCACTGGTGCAGGAGATCGACCGCGCGCTGGCTCACAGACAGGGCAAGAGCACCGAGCGCAAGCGGCAGACGACCACCATGATCGCCTCCTCGCCGGTGATGAACGCAGTGCTCCGAACGGTGGACAAGATCGCCTCGTCGGACGCGCCGGTGATGATTCTGGGGGAGTCCGGCGTGGGAAAGGAGCTCGTCGCCCGGGCGATCCACGATCGCTCGGATCGATCCGCTGGTGAGTTCGTCGCCGTCAACTGCGCGGCGATCCCTGGCGAGCTGTTGGAGTCGATCCTGTTTGGCTACGAAAAGGGAGCATTCACCGGAGCGGACAAACGCACCGATGGCAAGTTCACCTCGGCCGATGGCGGGACGTTGTTTTTGGACGAGATCGCGGAGATGTCCTACGAGCTTCAATCGAAGCTGCTGCGCGTCCTGCAGGATGGGTTCGTCGAGCGCGTCGGATCGCTCGAACCGGAGCAGGTCGATGTACGCGTCGTCACCGCCACGCACCAGAACCTCGATACTCTGATGGAGGATGGCAAGTTTCGCCGCGACCTCTACTACAGGTTGCACGTGGTGCCGATTCGCGTGCCCCCGCTGCGCGAGCGGCCCGAGGATATCCCCGTGTTGATGCGGCACTTCGTGCGGGAACTGAGCGCTGATCCCGGACTGACGATCGATCCCGAGATCGATCCCGTGTTCATGCGCTACGAGTGGCCGGGGAACGTGCGCGAGCTTCGCAATGTCATCGAGCGCATGATCCTTCTAAGGGACGGGGATCACCTGACCCTCGAGGATGTGCCCGCGGAGCTTGGCGCCGCCTCTGCTCTCGAAGATGGCGGTGACGCGTTGCCATTCACGCTGCCAGAAGGAGGGCTCGACCTGATGGAGCTCGAGCGCGATATCATCATCGCCACCCTGCGCAAGATGGATGGCAATCAATCTGCCGCTGCGCGGTATCTGAACATCCCTCGCCACGTGCTCGTGTACAGGTTGGAGAAGTTCGAGATCGATCCCGACGAGTACCTCCCGGCGCAGTGATTCTTTCAACGTGGCGCTCCCAAATCTGCCCTGAGACAGACCAGGCTCGGGATGGGAGGACACATCAGTTGCAATAACCTGTGCTGATCCTGGCCTCCAACTCGGGATCAGATGAAGAAACTTCCTCGAAGCCCCAGGGCAGGCAACCGGTTGGGAAGCGGTAGTATTTGCGTCCTCGTTTGGCGTAGGTGCTGCCCTGGGTGCAGGTGCGATCGAGCAGCCCTTCCCAGACAGAGACCGGTTCCCAACATGCATCGCGCTCGCTGTAGCGGCGCACGTCGTTTTCCACGAGGTTGCCACAACCGCTCGTGAGGAGCGCCAGCGCGATAATGCAAAGGTACGTTTTCATGATGTGAGGTCTCGAGCTCATGAGTAGTTTCGAGATATTAATCTTATGATAAATGGCCGAGATGTAAACCGTTGAGGTCGTTCGAGGGAAAACTTAGCGTGAGGTGTCCAGGGCGAGGAACAATTCGCACAGCCACTCCCAGACGGCCGCGACGCGGGGCGTGTGGCGCATCGTCGCGTGCGTGACGAGCCACACTTCGAGATCCTCGGGGGGGTTCACATCAGGCAGCTCGAAGCGTTGCAATACTCCTTCAGAGATTTGACTCATCACCCCGGTGGTCAGGCCGACGCATTGACCTGACAGGATCGCCTGCGCGGCCACGACGTAGCTGCTCGTCTGGAGCCAGGGAGGGACGCGAATATGCTCGGCATACCACTGCTCTTCAGGGGTCATCAGGCCAGGGAGGCTCACGTTGACCCAACGGCCGCTGTCTGCGGAAGGCATCCCGTGAGAGGCGATGTAATCACGGCTCGCGAGCAAACGTAGCGGCAGCTCGACGAGCTTCTTCACGATCAAATCGCCCTTGTCCGGGCGCACGAAGCGGAGCGCGATATCGGCCTCGAGTCGGTTCAAATCGGCGAAGGTGTATTCGGTGATGAGATCGAGCGAGAGCTCTGGATACCGCTTCTTCAGGTCATCGAGATAAGGAAGCAACAGGTAGAGCGCCATCGGTTCGACGAGCGATATCTTGACCTCGCCGCGCACGGCTGGTTCGTGGCCGCTGGCGAGGCGCTCCAGAGCATGGAAGTGCAGCTGCATCGCGCTCGCTTCACCCGCGAGCTTCTCCGCCAGTGATGTGGGGACGATGCCTTCGCTCGTTCGTATAAAGAGCGCTCCGCCGAGGTTATCCTCGAGCGCCTGAATTCGCCTGCTCACGGTCGATTGCTGCACGTCGAGCGATTGCGCCGCCGCGCTCAGGCTCCCCAGACGCATGCAAGCGTCGAAGATCTTGATGTCATCCCATTTCATAGCGACCTGACGAGGATACTTGGTGTCGTAAGTCAATGATATTCAAGGTATATCATTGATATGCAATTTTGCATGACAAGCATACATCGATCGCCATTCTCATACCACGACGGAGCGCTCATCTTCAGAGTCGGCCATGGCGCCAGAAGAACCGGAACACTTACTGAACGACCTGCAAAGGAGCGTGATCATGACGTCCGATATCCTCATTATTACAGGCCATCCTAACCCTGATAGCTTGAGCGAACACCTCGCGAGTCAATACGAGGAGCGCGCTCGATCGCTCGGCGCGAGCGTCGAGATCTTGCGCCTCTCCGAGCTCGACTTCGATCCGATCCTTCATCATGGCTATGCAAAAATACAACCCCTCGAGCCCGACCTGATCGAGGCGCAACACAAGATCGAGGCGGCGCGCCACGTCGTCTTCGTTTACCCGATGTGGTGGGTGGGCGCGCCCGCGCTGCTTCGCGGATTCATCGAGCGCACCTTCTTGCCTGGTTGGGCGTTCAAGTACGAGGAGGGCAGCTCGATCCCGCACAAGCTGCTGTCCGGGCGCTCGGCGCGCGTGATCATGACCATGGACGCGCCTGGGTTTTGGTATCGCCTCGTCTACCGGAGGGCCGCGACGCACAGCTTTGTTCAGGGCATCCTCAAGTTCTCGGGGTTTGCTCGCGTGAAGACGACGCACCTCTACGGCGTGCGCGAGATGTCATCAGAGGATATCGCAGCGAGCGTCGAGAAGGTGTTGGCCGCAGCCACGCGGGATGTGCGCAAGGAGCTAAAGAAGAGCAAGCAGGGGTCAGCGCGAGAACTCGCGGCCTCCTGACTTCCCGACCTGGCGCCTGCCTTCATGGCTTCGTGATCTCTTCGACGAGGAACTTGAAGATGCTCCCCTGATATCCTGATGATTCGATTTTGGTCTCGATCTCGCACTCGAGCCCGAGCTCCAAGCACCTCCTGTAGAGGGCGACATGCGCGCGCGGATGATGGAGCACCATGCTCAGGTCGGGGTTCATCTCTTCGGCGACGTCATCATTGCTGTTGCTCGTGTAAAATGGCGGATCGCCAGGGCTCATGTGCTCGTAGTAGTCGAGCACCCAGGAGAGCTCCTTTCCTTCTGCGCTCGTCGATAAGGTCTCGGGTTCGCTTTGCGCGAGCGCCTGAACTTCGTCATCGAGGATTCCAGAGAGAAACTCGGCGCTCATGTCCAGGAGCGCTGGCCACCTCGAGAAGTTGTAGGTGGGTTGCCCCGTCAGGTGACCGACCGCGGCGACCCTGGTCGATTCTCGCAGGACGGGATCTTCATGTGCCCGGTCAGCCAGGTCATCGACCGCGCCGACCCACATCGAACATCCCGCTCCTGCCGAGGTGCCAAAGATCGCGATCCTGTCAGGATCGATGTTCCAGTCGCTCGCGCGGTAGCGCACGAATTGTACGGCTCGGGCGCAATCTCTCAGGATGAAGTCGAGCCTCGCGCCGTTGACGTTGTGGTCCGAGCCCTCGGAATCTGGCTCGGTTGCCTCCAGCGCGAGCGCCGGGTCGGAGTAGGCGTAGCGGTAGCTGATCGAGATCACCGAGACGCCTGCTGACAGGAAGGTGGGGATCGCTGTCGACGCGCCGTGAATCGTCTCCTTGTCCCCTTTGCGAAATCCGCCGCCGTGCACGAATACGACAACGGGAGTCGGGCTCTGACTCTGGGCCAACCACGCATCGAGCTCGTTTCGCGCGTGTGGGCCATAGGCGACGCCTCGCATGAATGTGTGTGCGTCGGCGCCTTCATAGCGAGGGTCGCCACCTGAAAGCGTCTCGTAGTCCTCCTCGAGATAGCTCGTCCCCTCCCCCGAGTTGTAGTCGGCAAACCACGCCTTTAGCCGCGCCTCCGATGAGAGCATCCCCATATCAGTCATGCTCGTCATGTCTTCTGGCGAATCACCGAGGTCCACGCCAGCATCCGACAGGTCTTCGGAGACCATATCCGCCAGGTTCACGTCCATATCCTCTCCAACAGGCCCATCATCAGCCTGCGAAGCCATATCCTGGCCAATATCCAGGAAGTAAACGCTCGTGTTCTTTTGCATCGGCTCGCCAGGATCTGACGAGCACCCCGCGCAAACCGGAAGCACGGCGAGTATGCCAAGCCAGATCGCGCGCCTCATTTCGCTCATCATAACGAGCTCCTTTCATCGAGAGTGCCGCACGTCGCGCGGCCATAAACAAAACGACTGTGGAGTAAGTGAGATGAGGGAGACTCCTGTATGACAGTCTTTCCTGGATATGATTTCAAAAAGCTCAGGGAGCATGGTGACCAAATACGGACAGTTGCTGTCCATATTTGGACTTGGAAAACATATCTGTCAGTGCACACCATCGATATCGAGGCGCATGGCGCGCGATTGGATGATTGATTTCGCACGAGGAGATCGAGATGACGGACACCACCCTTCCTATTTTACCCGAGAACCCCTCCCTCCTGACGCGCGTGCGGCTGGGCTACAAAGCGCTCATGATCGCCAAGGATGATCCGGGCAACCCCGAGGCAGGCGCGCGTATCAATGATTGCTTCGAGCAGGAGGTTTACGCCAGGCTCGTGGACATGATGTACGCGCACCCTGTCGGTAGACAAATCATGGAGGAGCGCCTCTCTCTAGAAGCAAGGGACGTCGATCTCGAAGCGCTCGAGAACATGCCCGAAGGCACGCTCGGCCACGAGCTCGCCGTCTACTACCGCGAGAACAACATCGCGCCGTTCGACACGACGCAGCCGATTCGCAATGACATCGACTACATCTCGAAGCGCTACCGTGAGACGCATGACATCTATCACCTGCTCACGGGGTATGGGACGGATGTGATGGGCGAGATGGAGCTGCAGGCGTTCGTGCGCGGCAACCTCGGTATTCGCGCGCCGCTCATGATGCTCCCCTTTGGCTTCCTCGCCTCTCGCTTTGGCACGAGCATCGCCGGGAGCGAGGAAGGCATCGAGCCCTTCGTGTTGACCGAATACGTGAGCCAGGTGCGCGCGGCGCAAAGGCGCGGCGCTTCGCTCGAGCCGCTCATCGCGATCCGATTCGAAGATCACTGGGAGCGTCCCGTCGAAGAGCTTCGTCGCGAGTTCCTGGATGGTGGCGCCGAGGAAGAGCCCCAGGCGTAGAGCTTATCCTCTGGAAACATGACACCTGATGGTTATGACATGACGCCAGTCCTTGTTCGCGTCGGTGTGTGCTACAAAACCGTCGGTTTGTCATTGTTGTCTCCAGAGGTGCTCCAGGATGCATATCGCGCTCGCTGTTTTCGGGACTCGAGGAGACCTCACGCCGATGGTTTCTCTGGCGCTCGCTTCGAGCGAGCGCGTCGAACACGTCGAACGCGTCACGTTGCTCCTCGATCCGACGTTCGCGCCAGGCTTGCGTGAGAGAGGGGTCGACCAGCGCATCGAACTGGTCGAGGTGGGAGAGCCATGGTCTCTCGAAGAGGTCTTGCGCCACCCGCGCTCGTTCGATCCTCGGTGGGTCTGGCGAGAGGTTTATCTGCCTCGCGTGGAGCCGTTCGCGCGCGCAATCTTCGAGCTTCACGAGAGAGAACCGCTCGACGCGGTGGTTGTCCACGGATGGACGCTCGGCGCGGCGCTGGCGTGCGAACAACTGGGCGTTCCGTTTATCGGATGTGCGTTGCAGCCGATGCTCTGGATGTCATCGGTCGATCCCCCCAGGCTCGATGCGTTGGAGATGCCTGACTGGTTGCGACGCGCGGTGCAGCCAAAGATCCTCTCGATGGTTTTGCGCACATCGTTTGTCCCTGCTTTCGAGCAGGTGCTGCGACGCATGGACATCGACATGCCTCGGAGCGAGCTGCCATTTCAGTGGTTCTGGGAGCGCGCCAGTGGTCACCTGGCGCTCTGGGACCCGATGTTTCGAGGATCTCGCGAGGATGATCCTCGAAATGCCAGGATCGTCGGCTTCCTCGAGGAAGAGATCTGGGGCGAGGCCGAGGAGCATCTGGCGCAGTTTTGCGCGAAGGAGCAGCCCTGGATCGTCGGGCTGGGCTCTGCTCTCCCCGAGGTCTCGAAGCCTATCTACGAGCACGTCCTCGATGGCGTCTCTGATCCTGTTGTTCTGATCGGAGCGGACCCGGATGATTTTCCAAACCAACCCGATCGCGTGAGGATCGTTCGACGCGCGCCCTACCGGGCGCTGTTTCCGCTGGCGCGCGGTGTCATTCATCATGGGGGGATCGGGACCGTGGCCGATGCGCTGCGCGCGGGCGTGCCTCAGTGCGTGTTGCCGTTCGGAAATGACATGTTCGATAACGCAGACTGCTTGCTTCGGTTGGGCGTGGGCAGGTCTCTATCACACCGAGAGCTCGAGCGCGGAGAGCTGTCGAACACGCTGCGAGAGCTCGAACGGAGCGAAGTCAAAGACCTCGCCAGAGAGGTCGCGTCCTCGCTGCGTTCACCAGCGCGAGCGCTCGATGACGCGGTGTCACATGTCCTCGACATGGCGAGCTGAGGGGATCTTATCTCACAGCGCCGGTGGCCGGGCGCTCGTTGACCACCACGCGAAATCCCGTGTGGCTCTTTAACAGGATAATTTTCGGGTCGCGTTCGGGCTCTTTGTCCATGAATCGAATCGAGCGAAACGAGCGCACCCCGTAGACGATCTCCTGGATGATTTGCGTGGCGATGTGCGCGCCGATGCAAGCTCGGGCGCCATGGCCAAACGGGATGTAGGCCCCACGCGCGCGCCGCTCTCCCGAATCGTGGCGTTCAGGTTCGTAACTGTCGGGTCGTTCCCAGTGCGCCGGGTTGTGGTGAATGAGCAGCGGACTGATGAAGACGATATCACCCTCTTCGAAGGTGTGTTCTGGCGTCACGGTGCGCTCGGTCACGACGCGAATCAGCGTCCAGAAGGCAGGATATTGACGCAGCGTCTCTTTGACGCACAACTTCACCCAATGCCTCGCCACATCAGGAGAGGAGTGCCTGATCCTATCGAGGTACTCGGGATGTCGAAGAAGCTGAACGATGCTCCAACAGCTCGTGAGGGTGGTGGTCTCGAGGCTCGCGATAAGGGTCGCGGCCATCTCCTCGAGCTGCTCTTCCTCGCTCAAAGCGCCATCGAGCAACCTCGCCATCGGAGCATCGGGCGCGTCCCGGAGTTCTCGGAGCAACATGCGTGAGAACTCCACGATGTCCTCTTTGTAAGTGCGCAGCGAACGCGCGGCGGGACCACGAGCACACGCATAAGGCCGAAAACTCTTCGAGAGCATGTCGAGAAGATCAGTCGCGCGATGGATCGCCTCGGTGATGCGCGAGGCATCGCCTGGATAAGTCTGCCCGATGAAGATCTGACAAAATCGCGCGAAGACTTCAGCCGAGACGAGCCTGTAGAGGTCGCATTCTCCAGGTTCTAGATCACTCCAATCGATCTCATCGGTATCCATTCCTTTAGAAGCCAGCTTGCGCGCTGCCTCGGTGTATACTGGACGCATGATTTTTCTGCGCTCCAACCCCTCATCTCCATCGAGCATCGGCAGGGTCGGCCCGATGAGCGCGCGCAGCGAACCTTGACCGGCGAAGGTCCCCAGGGGGCCATAGCTCTCCTTTCCCCGGATAAAGCTCGGGAGCGTGAGCGCTTGCTCGGCGACCTCGGCCCTCGTGATGACCTTGACATCTCGTATGCCGAGATCGATCGACGTGACCGGCGCGCCGTAGAGATCATTTCGCCCGAAGAACGAGAGCGCGTCCTGCCTGAACGCTTGCACCTCGCCAAAGAGAACCCATGGATTCTTCATGGCGTTTGCTCGTCGTCGCGAGCCTCTCCAACCTGCTCTGCCCATGGCTTGCTCGCGAGGCGCCTGATAATGCTCGCCTCGGGACCACGCGGCTCGAAGATGTCGTGACGCAGGTGGAAGTCGCGCAGCTGGATGTATTGGTTGAAGGGATACTGCGGCGCTCTGTGATGATCGTGGTGCCAGCCAGAGTGTTCTGTGAAGAAGCGCATGAAGAAGCGCTGGTGTGACGAGTGCGGGATGTAGACGGTCGTAAACCCGAACCACGCGATCGTGAGTAAGGAGGGAAGCAACCACGCGGTAAACAGCGTGGTTGCAGACCAACTCCACGCGATCCAGCCCGAGAGCGTGATGAGCGTCACCACGATGAGCGCGACCTGAACTCGCTCTTTCGTGCTCAGGAGCCTGAGCGTCTTGAGGTAGTACCAGGGGATCATCGGGAGGTTGAACAGAAGCCTCGGGAGTGAGGACGAGTACACGATATGCTCGGGGTCCTCCGGATCATCGACGTGTCGGTGATGGAAGAGGTGCGCGCGTTGCAGCAGAGGAAAGGGAAGCAGCACGCCCATGGCGAGCAGCACGCTCGCGAACTGGTTGACCGCGCGACTTCTGGTCAGGACGCCGTGCACGCCATCATGAATGCACACGCAGAGCATGTATTGCGCGGGCATGGTCGCGGCCAGATGCATCGCGAGCGAAGCCTCGCCACAAAGAAACAGCGTGATTCTGTAGATGACCCATAGCAGCAGCGCCGAGCCAAACCAGAGCGTGAGCCCGGGGCGGATCGGAAACTCCGGGCGCGGGTGAGTGTGTTCGGTCATGGCGCCGCCTCGCTCGAGGTGATCGCGTGAGCTGAGATCTTGTTTGCCACCGCCAGGCTCGTTTGCAGACACCCGAGAATGCCCGGGATGCCTGCGCCGCTGTGGGCGAGCTGCCATCCGGAGGGCAAGTCATCGCCCAATGGGGTTGTCAGCGATGAGTACGTCATGCGCCTACCATAAACCGAGCCGCCGAACGCACCGAAACGAGAACTCCACACGCGGGGGTTCAGGTCGATGCGATCGAACACGCGAGGGCGCACGCCGACGCGCTCGAGCAGGTCGAGGACGCCTCGCTCGAGCAGCTCTGGCGGGCAACCTGCGTGCGAGAAGGCGCAGATGACGTGCGCGCGTGAATCCGGCGCCTCGAACGTGGTCGGGAGCGTGAAGTTGATCGTCTCTGGTGGTCGCTCTGTCGCATCGGAGAAGTCGATGTCTTCGTGATGAGCGAACCAGGAGAAGTTCTTGGCGCGGACCGATTCGATGTCTTCGGGCTCGAGCTCGACGAAGAGGTCGAGCGCCGAGATCGGATGGCTCGGTTGAAACCGCTCGCTCAATCCGAGCTTCAGACGTCGCAGCGTCGGGTTACTTGCAGCCTCATCCTCGAGCAGCTTGCCAAGCATTCCTGGCGAGCAAGCCCATACGACATGAGAGAAGGTCGCGCTGGAGCGGTCCCCGAAGGTCAGCGTGGTGAGACCTTCCCTGAAGAGCGAGGCGGCGCTCACCTCGGTGTTGGTGTGGATCTTGACCGAGGCGCTCTCACAGGCGCTCTCGAGCGCGGAGACGAGCGCCCCGAAGCCACCTCTGGGAAACCACACCGAGTGATTCAGGTGATGTCTGGCGCAGGCAAACAGCAAGGCCGAGAGGGTCTCGAGTTTTTCAGCAAAAATCGCCTGATGATGTGTCATCAGGCGCAGCGTCGAGGGCGAGATGCCGTACTGCTCGGCGAGCTTAGAGACGCTCCTGCCGCGCATCTGGATCGCGGTGATTTTGTCCTGGAACGGGACCGGGGCGGTCACGAGCGCGCGGGACATCGCGAACTCGGAGAGCCTGAAGCGAGCGCCCTCCCCGATGTGCTCGCCAGCGCGACCTGCGGCGTCGAGCGCTCGAGCGAACGCGAGCGCTCGACGCCGCTCCGCAGCAGGGAGCGCGTAAACCGAAGATGGGATGCTCTCTGTGACAGTTTCGAACGCGCCGCGTTTGATGGCGAGCTGCTCGTAATCGTCTGGGATTTCGATAAACGAGAGGTCGAGGTCGATCTCATCGAGCGCTCGCCACGCAGGCCCGCCCTCTTGCCAGCCCCAGGCGTACTGGGGACCTGGCGAATAGACGAGCCCGTGTTTGCTGAGAGAGCGCGCGACCCCGCCGACATCAGGGAGCGCCTCGAAGAGGTCGACAGCGCATCCGCGCCTGGCGAGGATCGCCGCCGCTCCCAGGCCTGATAGCCCTGCTCCGACGACAGCAACTCGCGGCCGCCGTGAGCCTGTGAGTTGGTTTGTCATGAGCGTTCACTGCGCGCTTGTGATTCCAGTGATTTTCGCACCGTAGGTGCGAAAGGTCGTGCCCAGCGAGATCGCGTTGCACGTCCCGTTTGCCTTGCAGTTGCTCTGGGGATCGTCGGCGTCGATGTCCACGACCCTGTCCGTCAAACCGACAAACCCGCAGAGGTCGTAGATGCTCGTGCAGAGCGAATCCTCCTCGCAAGCCGAGGTGTCATTATCAGGCACCGAGCAGCTCGTCTCGTCGAGCGCGGCCACATCATACGAGATAAACGGCTCGCCGCCAGCGATCGGGGCGCAGCCGCAGTTCTCGGTATAAGCGGAGTTGATCGCGTCGAAGATCTCGGAGGCTCTCACCGCGCCGCCCAGCGCGCCATTGGTGAGCGCGATCCCCTTGGCATCGAAATCCGAGGCCGCAGGATCGATCTCGGCGGTCAGCTGCGCTGCCTCGATATCGAGCGTGATCGGTGGCCCGAGAAGATCGGTGGAGATGCTGACGACGCCCGGCCCCGCGATCACGTTGGCGCCATCGTGGGATGCCTCGTTCATGCGCGCGGATGGCCAGATACCTTTTGCGGAGAGGCTCCCGCGATCGATCTTGTAGGCGTTGCCGCCTTCTGCGACAGGCGCGGTAAACCCACCGTCGGGGATGCCGAGGTAGTAGTTGATCGAGAACTCACCGCCTTCTTCAGCGATGTGATGGTGCTCGGCGAGCAAGGCGACCGTGCCATCCTCGATCGACTGAGCGACGCTCTCGTTAAACCCGTCGATGTTCACGCCTGCGCTGGCAGCGATCTCGAGCAAGTCCCCGAGCGCGTTGTCATTCTGACCGTCGCCATCGATGTCAAAGCAGCAGGAGTCATCGTCGATGAAGCGGATCTCGCTCACGATCGACGACGGGCTCCAGTCATTGTAGGTGTCTGGCGATGCCGAGCAGCGGTCGTGTGGTGGGTCGGTGTCACACGTGGCCTTGCTCATATCAGGCATTTCGGTCGCCTGGTTTTCAGCAGGTTCGGTGGACGCGGGGCCACAAGAGAGGACGCATAGCGAGAGCGTGGCGCCGAGCAGGAGGCGTTTATTCGGGGTCATGAGCGAGATCTCCGGTACAATAGGTCTGGGACAGAAACACACGGCGCGGACTCGCTCGGTATCCTCGAGTGTTCTCGTGCTCCAGCAGACATTTGGGTCATGGTCAGCAAAAAAAGAGGCGCTGGGATCGTGTCCCAGCGCCAGCTCGTCATGGAGTCGGCGAGCATGAAGTGCTCACCACGAGCGAATAGAACGAGCTCGCGCGAAATCGAAACGCTTGCTTCGAAACGGGTGGCGAAGATTCCATGACATGCGCTTTCGGTACATAACCCATTTGGGTTATGCGCCGAGGATATCTTTTCCTGACGTCGATTTATCTCGCGTAGAAGAACTCTTCGCGGGTGATTTTTCCATCGCTCACGGTGAGCACGGCGATCTCATCGGTCGTGCGACGCTGCCCGCTCTCCAGGTGTGTCATGTCGAAGGTCATATGCACGGCGAACTTATCCTCGCCGTGCGGCCACGGTCCGCGCACCTCGTGGCTGTTGATCTTGTTCTGCGTGTCGAACCACTGGCTCTTGGCGCGTAGCGCCTCGATGCCTGTCGTGGTGCGCTCGCTGCCTGGCATGGCGACAGCTTCGACGCTCACGGCGTCCTTCGAGTAGAGGTTTTCGATCACCTCGAGAAAGCGACCCTCTTTGACAGCTGCGACGTAGTCCTTGGCGATTTGATCTAGCGACATATGGGGCTCCTTTTTGTTTCGGGCCAGCTCCACACGAGCGGGCCATCTGGGTTGAAGCGCAACATAGGAGCTATTCATGACAAAACCTGTCAGGTATCTGTGTCATCCTTTCAAAAAAAAGGAGGCATGTGGTGAATGCGCATGAGCGGCGAGAAGCGTTGATGGGGTGGTTGAGAGGTCGGGTGAGCGGGACGGCGGCCGAGGCGGGGATGCATTTTGGCGTCACCGAGCGCACGATCCTTCGCGATATCGAGTTTCTGCGCTCGCGCGGTGAGCCTATCTCGAGCAGCTCCGGCCCAGGCGGTGGTTTTCAACTCGATGGCATGGCCCGGTTGCCCGCGGTGAGACTCACCGTCGAAGAGGTCTTGGGCCTCGCGCTCGCTGTCGCCATGGCCAGACAGATCGAAACCGGGCTCCCCTACTCGCTCGCCGCTGACCACGCTATCGACAGGTTGATCACGACGTTGTCGCGCGAGCGCGCTGGCAGGTTTCGCCATCTGATGCAGCGAATCACTGTGGGGTGGCCCGAGGGGCTGAGGTTCGACACGCCGCAAAGGGTCGAGCCCGGTGTGCTGGAGACCTTCGAGCTCGCGTTCGCCAAAAACCGCGTCGTGGCGTTCGACTATACCGATCGTCACGGCAACCCGACCTCGCGCACCATCGAGCCGCACGGGCTGTTGCTCAATATGCCGACCTGGTATGTCGTCGCGCACGATCGCTTGCGAGACGCCGCGCGCATGTTCCGCGTCGATCGTATGAAGCGAGTGGTTTTGCTCGACGAGGAGTTCGATCCAAAGCCTCCGTCGTGGTTCTCGGAGTACCTCGAACCGTGTCCGAAGATGTCCTGACGATCGCATTTGGCAACATTGCCCCCCCTTTCGATTATGCACAAAACCGGTCCGTTGCCGTGAGATTTTTCGATCGTATAGCGGTATAGCTCTTGTGTTGTGCCGAGATGTTTCGATGAGTACTTTCATCGCGCACGCCATGAAGCCCGAACAAACTACTCTGGATGGGAGCGATGAAATGAACCTGGATTTGTACGAACAGTGGTGCGGTAGCAACGGCGGTTATAATCAGGAGGTGACTTACACCGGTGAGTTCGAGGATCTCAAGGCGATCAAGTCTCACGGAAAGACGCTCTCCTGGCGCATCAAGAAGGGAAACAAAAGGGCTCGCGTGATTCTTATCGGTTCGCAACCTGATATGGATTTTGTCGAGGCGGCCAAGAAGACCTCGCGCGGAATGAACCGACCCCTTCCTTTGCTCGTCGATGAAAAGGCTCTCGAAACGACCCTCCTTCGCCCGCTCCCGTGGTTTGCCGAGGGTTGGTATGCCCGCGCGGGTGGAAATAGCGAGACCATGGCGCTCGTGGGTGCGTCCAAACAGCAGCTCGAGGAGTCTTATTCTCTGGGGCATCAGCTCGTCTATGCATCTGTGGGGGAGCCTGCGACCGAGGAGGCGATCGCCTCGACAGAGCAACGGCTCGGGGTCTCCTTCGATGAAACGCTCAAGGATCTCTATCGCCAGGCGGATGGCATCTTGCTCGGGTCACGTTTTTGGTTACCGATGGACAAAGCTGCCGGCACCCCGCTCGCGCCGCCGAGCGAGCCTGTCGATCCTGGCATTGACTCCAGATTCTTCATGGACTCCAGCCCTGACAACGAGACGTTCTGGAAGCTCGAGGGGAGCGATGTCTCCGAGTGGAGCTTTGGCGCCATGTGCATTCCTCCGCTGGCGCAGCTCGAATCCTGGGAGGATTACTACGGGATCAGTGCGCCAGATAAGCTCTGCGAAGAGCTCGTGATTTTCGATGCTTGTTACGGGTATAACCCGGCGTTTCTGCGCTTTGGCAAGAAGCGCCCCGAGGTTTACTGTGCGTCTGATCATGGCGCAGATCCTTACAACGCCAAGATGGATATCGCCAAATACCTCTCGGGTTCGATGGACCTTCGCGCCAACCGTCATACCTGGTGGCGTGGGTGAGCATAAAACTCGGTGAGACGCGCCGGGTTGGCCCATCTAAAATCCTCTGAATTATTCGAGCGAGTGTGTGTTCGTTATCTCCCCGAGCGGTATGAAAAGCCATCCTTATAGATTCTGGCTCCTCGCCACGTTCATGCTCGGCGTCGGCTGCAAGAAGGAGCCTGCGCCTGTGCCACCAGACAGCAAGAGCACCACGACCGAGCGGGCGACCGAGCGGGCTACCACGCCACATATCACTCCCGAGACTACACCAGGCGAGCGTGTGCCTGATCAGGGTACAGAGGAGCAGCCCGAGCGTTCTGTGATGGATGGGAGCCACACGGTGAGAATCGATGAGCCGTGCACGCTCTACGTCGCCAATGATGGCAACAACGCGCGCGATGGCAGAACGCGCGAAGGCGCCTTGAAGAGCCCCACCAGAGCGATATGGCGCGCGAAGCCTGGCGATGTGATTTGCTTCGCGCGCGGGTCCTACAAGCCGTTTGCGATCATGAACTTCGAGGCGACCGCCGAGAAGCCGCTGGTTCTTCGAGCATTGCCAGGAGACGAGCATCAGGTGGTCATTTCGCAGCGCTCGCACCAGTACGGGATAGGTATTCGCGTGGGGCGCTCCGAGCATGTGCATCTGTACGGGTTCGGGATCGAGCGCGTGCAGTCAGGCGTGACGGTCGCGGGCAGCGCGCATGTGAGGATCGAGGATCTCTCGATTCGCTCCGTGGGTCAGGCGGGGATCTACGTCAAGCAAGAGTATGACTCGAAAGACCACGACAGGCACGAGGGGATTCCTTCTCATCATGTCGATATCATCGGCAACACGATCGAGGACACCGGGAACCTCACGGCGAGGTATGGTGAGGGCGTTTATGTGGGCTCTGGGGGTCGGCAAGGCGATAAGACGCATGATGTGTTTATCGCGCTCAATCGTATCAGCGATGTACGCGCCGAGGCGATCGATCTGAAGCCATGGACATCGAACCTGATCGTCCGTGGCAATGTGATTCTAAGAGGCTCACACTTCTTTCACGGCGCCATCTCTGTTGGCGTTCAGGCGTTCGATGGGCCGAGCGCCAACTTCCTGATCGAGGATAACCGCATCTACGGTTACGAGGCTTTGAAAGAGGATGAAAAGGTCGCGGGGATTTGCGTTGGCCACGGCAACGGCGTCGTGCGCCGGAACACGATCTGGGGCATCCGTGGAGGAAGCGGCATTCGCACCACGACCACGTTTCTCAACCCCGAGGCGCTCGATGTACTGATCGAAGAGAACACGATCTGGTCAGCGACTGGAGAGCCCTCGATTACCCTTCATGATGGCGACGAGCGAACCGGCGTGCCTGACAAAAACGGCAACATCACGCTTCGCGATAACCTGACGCATGATGGTTTGCTCGGCTCTCGTATCCTGAAGCAGGAGGACTTTGTCGGCCCTATCAGCGAGCTCGCCGACGCTGGCGATGGCCCCGGCAGCGGTTTTGTACTGCGCAGTCATTGAGCGAGGATACCCTGCTCGATGATGGCGAGTTGCATCTTGTGATTCGCTATGGTCAGCGCCGGAGCATGTGCGAGACCAGTTCGTTGATTTCAACGTCGAGTTTTTGAACCTTCAAGACATCACAGGGCGATAAAATCGGCATACTACAGACACTTTGACCAGGTTAAGCCGCGAGTTGCATTACTCGCTAGTGCACACGATATCCTCGACGCAAACCGGTTTGTCAGCGGGGCAGGTCTGTCCCTCATCGCAGAATGGTCCGTCGATGCAGACGTTGAAGACGCAGCGATCGCCGTAGATCACCAGCTCGCAATCCGCGTCGACCTCGCACTCCTTGCCAGTAGCCTGGCTGTTCCTGCTGCCAAGGATCAAGCACCCACGCCCGACGGTTACCGGCAATGGGGGGTCATAGGCGCGTCCGGTCAGGCAAGCTCCACCGGGAGAACCCGCTCCGAGCGTGTTGCAGGTGCCATCCTCGCAGAACTCTCCGCGATAACACTCGAAGTCGTTGCTACAGAACAGATCATCGCGCTCATGGAGCGCCATCGGTTCAGGGCCCATATCCTGCGGGGTCCCATCGTCAGGTTCGGACAGGTCCGGTGAGGCGTCCGCAGGTTCCTCGACGGCGCCCATATCATCTGCGACTAACACCGGCTCTGGCTCTGGCTCGGTGCATGCTACCGCGCCGATGAGCAACACCATCGCGAGGCTTGATGTTTGTAGGTTGCGGAGTATCAAATCAGGTCCTCTATGCATCCGTGTTCGGTTAAGCGCATGAGCAGATA
>Ga0208061_100252_pt1 | contig 16644 bp, 13 predicted proteins | sample DeeseametaMP0555_FD_184209 | JGI IMG/M metagenome (GOLD analysis project Ga0208061, IMG submission 184209) | Marine microbial communities from the Deep Atlantic Ocean - MP0555 (SPAdes) | ecosystem: Environmental > Aquatic > Marine > Oceanic | place: South Atlantic Ocean | collected 2011-01-23 | reverse complement strand
ACGGATGCAAAGTCGATCCCTGCCTCTTCGGGGAAGGCATCGATCGGCTGCGTCTGGTTGTCGAGTGGTTTTGGCACGCCCGCGAGCACGCCGAGCCTCGCCGTGATCCTGTCTCCATCGCGCAAGATCTGGAAGCCTTCATCCTCGGAGAGATCGAGCAAGAGCGCCGGATCGAACGAGGTAAAGATCACCTCCAGCGGGTACTCGGCCATCGACGCGCTCGCTGCCAATCGCTGGCCGATATTGACCGCGCAGCCGACGTGCTCGAGGCGTTGCTCCGCTGTGTGTTTTTCGGACTTGGAGACGCCCACGTGCCCCTTGAGCTCGACGAGGACGGTGAACCTGTCCGCGCTGCGCGTGATCGGTTTATCCGCCAGCGCGCGCTCCTCGAGGTGCTTCGTGATGATATCGACGGCGACGTTAAAATCACTGGCCGTCTCGGGGCTGTTCAGATCGTGCGCGAAAAGACAACGCGACTCCTCGCCATACCAGAACGTATCGATCTCGACGCCATCGATGAGCGGCCGATCTTCATCATCGACGAGCTCCAGTGATTCTCGAAGCGCTGGAGGGGTGTCATCATCCTTGATATCTGCCGGTTCGACGCAGTTGGCGTTGTGGCAGATCACGCGCGGGGCGTAGTCGCCCACGTTGCTCGAACAGCTCGCGCATCCGAGCGCCGTCAACATCGCCAACGCCATGGTTGTTGCTTGCCTGTCGCGTTTCATCAAAACACCCCCAGCTGGAAGTCATAGCGGGCGAACATGGCGAAGTTCACCAGATCGAGGTAACTGCGCGCCGAGCCAAACGAGAGCGTCTCGGAGGGGAGGCCACCGCCATGCTTGACGGTCGCCATCGCCAGCTCGAAGCCCCACTGTCCTCGCAACCTACCATCCAGAAATTCCGGCAACGCGAGGCCGACGCCCACGAGCAGGTTCTGTTGGAACTGCCGCCCATCGACCAGACCGATCGTCGTCATGCGCCACCCTGCGTAAGGGTGCACTTTTTTGGGCGTGAAGAAAAAGATGAGGTCGGTGCTCGACTGCTTGTCGAAGACAAACATCGGGTCAGCGATCAGCAAGACCTCGAGCTTTGGCAGCCGAAACCCGATGTCCACTCGCAAGGGGTGAACCCCGAGATCGGTGCGAAGGTTCAGGCCGAACTCGAGGAACCCTTTCTTCTCGGGCTCGGAGACATCGATCACCTCGGGCGGTCGCTCCGGTTGGGGAGGATCTTCGCCAAGCGCTGTGGCTGGCGTCGTCACGAGGGCGATGAGGAAGAGGAAGAGCGCGAGTGATTTCTTCATGGCGTGTGTTTCCAGGAGGGTTGCTCAGACATCGTGAAAGCAAAGATCGATGGTGTATACCAGAACGCGGCGCACGACCAGAACGGTGCGCACGCGGATCACGAGCGGATCATTGCCGCGCGCTCGGCGCTGGCGAGAGAGGATGGAGGTCACGCCGTTCAGGTGGTAGGGTGTCAGGAGCCCTGGAATGTCGGCGCGATGTTTTCTCGTTCTTGATCGCGTCGAGGGCGCGTCGATGTTGCTGTTTCGCGCTCGCTCCAACACTACCTCATCCTCGAGGCCTCTTCAGAGATGACACGTCGCGCACAACGTTTTCTCACTCGCGCCCTCACCGCAGCCCTGATCGTGGGCGCTGCGACCTTCACGCCGTCCCCGCAGGATGTCTTCGCCCAGGATGATGACTGGTCTGTCGATGGCGGTGACGCGCGCACTCGCGAGATCATGCGCCGCTACAAGGTGCTCCTCGAGAAGAACCCTTCGGAAGGGTTGGCCTTCAAGAAACTCGTCGAGATGGCGGGCGGAGGCAGAGGTCTCGATCGCTTGATCAAGGAGTACGAGGGCAAGGCCGAGAAGAACCCGGACAAGCTCAACTACAGGCTTATTCTGGCGCACCTGCTCAAGCAGCGAGCGCGCTACGAGGAGGCGCTCGCGTCCTACACGCGCGCTTTGGAGATCGATGACAAGAGCGCCATCGCATACCTCGGGCGTGGCGAATGCCTGATGATGTTGCAAAAGAACGTCGAGGCGACCGCCGATTACGAGAAGGCGCTCGCGATGTCGAGCGATCGCGCCGCGAAGCAGGATATCCTGCGAAAGCTCGCGGACCTGGCGTTCGCCCAACGGGATTGGGAGGCGGCGCAGGGGTATTACGATCGCCTCGTCGAGCTCGATCCTCGCAACGAGTTCTTGCGCATGGAGTACGCGCAGGTGCTCGTCAAATATCGCCGCTATGACAAGGCGCTCGAGCAGTACGAGGAGCTCGTCAAGATCGCTGGCCGCGACGTCAAGGCGCGCGCGACGACCCTGCGCGATATGGGCGACCTCTACGAGAAGATGGGCGAGGATGACAAGGCGCTCGCCACCTACAGGAAGGCGCAGGGCTATGTGAAGTCCTCGAACTGGCTCTATCGCGAGCTCGAGCAGCGCATCATCGGCGTCTACCGTCGCACCGACCGCCTGCAAGAGTACGCCGAGGACAAGGCCAAGAAATGGCGCAGTCCGAACTATGACCAGGCGATGATTCTGGCGGCGCTCTTCGATGAGCTCGGCGATGAGGACAAGGCATACGATTACTACAAGCGCGCCTCGAGCAGATCGAGCCGCGCGATCGATCCTCGCGTCAAGATCATCCAGATCTTGCAACGCCGCGGCGACAATGACGGCGTCATCAAGGCGTACCTCTCTCTTATCCGCGTGGCGCCTTCGCAGGCCAGGTTCCAGTTCGACCTGGCAAAGATCCACTTCAGGAATGGCGATCAGAAGGAAGCCGAGAAGTTACTCTCGCGCATTCGCTCTCGCTTTCGCCGCGATCCAGACGTGCTCGTCCAGCTCGCCGACACCTACATGCGCCTCGGGATGCGAGATGATGCGCTCGATGTCTACAAGCAGTTGGTGCGCGCAGATCCTCGCAACGAGGTCTACCTGACAAGCCTCGGTGAGTATTACTACCAGAACGGCGAGACGCAGAAGGCGGTCGAGACCTGGGAGAAGTTGCTCGACTCCAACCTCCCAAAGCCCGAGGCGCACGCGCAGCTCGGGCTCGTGTTGATCGAGCACAACATGGTCGAGCGTGGCATTCGCCACTACGAGAAGGCGCTCGAGCTCTCGCCAAAAGATCCCGAGATCCGTCGAGGTCTGGCGATCGCCTACGAGCTCGGTCGCTACTGGGAGAAGGCGGTCGAGACCTGGGAGAGCCTGATGGTCGAGGGCTCGCCGGATTCGATCGTCGCCGAGGCGCGCGGTCGCATCATCAACATCTACAGGCGCGACAACACGCTGCGCACCAAGATCCGCGAGTTCAAGGAAGCCTTCGAGGCCGATCCTCCTGACATCGACGCGGGCTTCTTCCTGGCGGAGGCGTACAGCAAGCTCGGTGAGTCAGAGAAGGCGGAGCGCACCTGGAAGCAAATCATCGATGCCGATGGCAAGGTCGACGAGAAGGACATCGCCGCCCTGATGGAGCTCGAGAAGGTTTATACGCAGCGCTCCGAGAACAAGAAGGCGATCGCGATCCTGCAACAGCTCGCCGAGCTTCGCCCGGCGCGCTCCAAGGATTATTATCACCGCATCGCCGAGCTCTCGCTCAAGACCTACGAGGAGGATCAGGCGATCCGCTACGCCAAGCTCGCGCTGGAGAAGAACCCGGACGATGCGAACGCGCACGCGCGCCTGGCGGATGTGTATGCGAGGATGCAGCGCACCGACGAGGCGATCGCCGCTTATCGCGTGGCGCTCGATCTCGACCCGCGCGCCTTCGGCGTCTACTTTTCGCTCGCCGAGTTGTTGCTCGAGAAGGGGCAGGACGAGGAAGCCTCCAGGCTCTATCAGGAGATCGCCAAGAAGGCGGTCGACGAGGCGATGGTGTTGCTCGCGGCGCGGCGCGCGATGGCGCTGGCGCAGACCACCGAGCAGCTCGAAGCGCTCGAGATGGAGCTCGCGCCGCTCGTGTTCAAGTCGCCGCCCATGCCCGTCTACCGCAAGGTGATGCTCGAGATTTATGGGAGGCTGACCGCGCCGCTGATCGCCAGGCGAAACTTTGGCGCCGATCTCGACGAGCTCGAGCGCAATCACCTCGACTCGCTCGCGGGTCGCGCGTTCCCGATCCTGATGGACGCCGTGCAGTCCGATGATGTCGGGCAACGCCAGCTCGCGGTGCGGATGCTCGGAGAGCTACGCGCACCAAACGCGGGCCTCGCGCTCGCGCGCATGGTCAATGACGAGCGCGAGCAGCTCAGGCTGCTCGCCGCCGTCGCGGTCGCGCAAATCGGGGATGAGCGCTCCGCGGAACCTCTCCTCCGCGCGCTCGAAGATCCAAACCCCGCCATTCATGACGCCGCCGCTTGGGCGCTCGGGAGCGTCGGCGGTGATAAGAGCGTCAAGGAGCTCACCAAGATCCTCTCGGGAGGGAGCAACTCGCGTCTCCAGGCGGTCGCGGCGCTCTCGCTCGGTCGCATCGGCAACAAGCGCGCCGTGCCAGCGTTGCTCTCGAGCCTGGAGGAGTCCAGGTTGCAGCGCTACAACGACTCGTTGGCTGTCTCCGTGTCCTACGCGCTCGGAGCGCTGGGGGATTCGCGTGCGGTCGAGCCGCTCGCGGATGTGCTCCAGAAGTCCAACGGCGCCGCTGGAGATGCGGCGGCCTGGGCGCTCGGTCATATCGGCAACAAACGCGCCGTGGAGGTGCTCTTTGACACCTACTGGAGCGGCGACCGCGCGCAGCGCAATCGCGCGCGACGCGGGCTCGTCTGGTTGTCGGCTGGCAAGGAGAAGCTCAGCGGTGATGACCTCTACCGTCGCATGCTCGCGGAGTCTCGGTTCGTCGATGATCGCGACCTTCGTTTCAACGCCGATGACTTGATCGAGGCGCTCGTCGCAGACGTGACCTTCACGCCGATGGTCGATCCGAGCGCGATGGTGTCCTCCAACATCGACACCATCGCCAAGGTCGCGCGCGACAAGCTGGCCAGCGGCTCCACCGAGGTCAAGGCGCTCACGCTCGAGGATCTCACGCGCCCCGAGCTCTTGCTCGGGCTCGGCGTCTCGAAGTCTCCCGAGTCCGTGGAAGCCGCGCTCCGCGGTGTGCTCAAGACGTTGCACTCCGAGCTGCTCGCGGCGGCGAGGTCGGAGTCCAACGAGGACCCGAGGATCGTACGCGCCTCGCTCGTCTTGCTCGGGTTGCTCGGTGACGCCAATGACCTCGAGCTGCTGCTTCAAAAGGCAGCAGATGAAGACCCGACCATTCGCAGAGAGGCCATTCATGGGCTCTCGCTCGGGTTCACGACCAAGGATCGCGCGCACGCTGTCATGGTCAAAGGGCTCGCGGATCAGGACTTCTCGGTGCGCGCGGCGTGCGCCAGCGCGCTCGGAGGCATCGGCAAGGGGAGCGCCAGCAAGAGCGTGACCGATGCGCTCGTCGCGAGGCTCGCGGATGATTACATCTCGGTGCGCGTCGAGGCGGCGAAGTCACTCGGTCGCCTCGAGGCGACCGCTGCGATCCCGAAGCTCATCGGCGCGCTCGGAGATGACTCTCGCGATGTGCAACGCGCCGCCATCGCCTCGCTCGCGCGCATGGATGACCCGAAAGCTCGCGCCGAGGTCGAGAAGTTCAAGAACCACTCGGACTGGCGCCTGCGCGAGGCCGCGATGGGCAAGATGAACTGATCGCGCACCGACCTCGAGATTTTTCTTCTCCTCGAACCAGCAACCTCCCGTGTCGGAAGTTGCTGGTTTTGTTTTGGCGCTCGCCAGCACGTGGGCGAACTCTTTTAAGACTGTTTAAGTCGTTTCATATTCGCTGGTTTTCTACTGTTTGATTGTAACGAAACAATCACAGAGACGGTGACTTCTTCACCGCCTCGAGGAACCTCGATGTGAGGAGTTGGCGATGAGCAAGCAAGTGAAAGAGGAGAGCGAGGGGATGGAGTTTATGCCAGAGCAAGAGTACCTGAGCGCGCAAGATCTGGCCGCGACGATGAGCTCCGCTGAGATCGAGAAGCTCAAGTCAGGCGGCACGGCCAAGTCGATCCTGTATATGATCGGCGCGCTCTTTATGGGAGGGATGGCAGCGATCGGTGGGCTCGCGTTCGTGGTCGGGATCATCAAGCTCGTGACCACCAGCAATGGGTCCATCGACTTCGGTTACATCGCGATCGCTTTCTTCTTCGGCACGCTTTGTCGCTATTGCGTCGCCAAGGTCAGGCACTTCAAACTCGTGGTGGAAGAAGCGGAAGAGGCGTTGAAGATCTCTGCGGCGATGCCTGCCACGTAGGTCACTTTGGCGGAGCACAGTGTGAGCAATTCTCACGATGAAATAGACACCGCGATGGCGATCACTCGTGATGAGAAGAGCCTCGTGCTCGAGAAGCAAGGGCATGGCGCTCATATCATTATCTATGGTGTTCTTGGTTTGTTCTTTTGTGTTTCCGCCCTCATGTTCATCGCGATGCTCGTGTGGTTGGTCGTGATGTTCCTCGGGGGCGTGTACAGCACGTTTTCAGGCGCAACTGCGCCCATGAGCATGGATGTATTCGGTGCGTTGAGCCTCGCCAGTATTGGCGTCGTGGCGCCGCTGGCCATTTTTATCACCGCCACTGTCAAGTTCGGGAGGGGCACACATCACAGCCTGAGAGGTTACGCGCAGGTCAGGCGAGAGCTCGCGAACTTGCGCGAGAAACGCGATGCACAGGGCGGTGATATCTCATTGATCTCAGAGGACGTGGAGGGCGGCGAGCTCTCGATGATCGCTGGAGAAAAGGGCGCCTTGAGTGATGCGGAGAGCAACGTTTCCGGGGCGTGAACCACCGACGACACCCCGCGGGATCTGGCGCGCTATTTGAAATCACTCCGACAAGAAGAAAGGCGCATGCGGATATCGCATGCGCCTTCTCTACGTTTTGGCGTCCTTCAAATAGCGCGCCAGATCCCGGCGGCCGCAAAGCCTTCACACCTTACGGCGGTCCCGGCGAGGCGTGATTTTTAGAGCGCCAGCAGCATCTCTCGGACGGCCTTTGCCGCGAGCACATTGGAGCAGCCGGAGGCATCGAGCATCGGCGAGAGCTCCACGGCGTCGAGTCCGACGACGCGATCCCAGGGGATCACCGAGAGCAGCTCGGAGAAGGTCTTCCAGTCGATGCCGCCAGGCTCTGGCGTGCCGGTGCCAGGGAAGCAGGACGGGTCGAAGACGTCGAGGTCGAGCGTGATGTAGAGCGGGCGTTCACCAAGCCTCGGGAGCGCCTTTTGCAGCGAAGCTGCGTCAGGCGAAACCAGTCGGCCTTGCTCGCGCATCTCGACAAACTCCTCGCGGGTGCCCGAGCGAATCCCGACCTGAAGCATCGCCTCCGGTCCATCGAGCAGCTCGAGGCAACGACGCATCGCCGCCGCGTGGCTCAATGGTTCTCCGAGGTAGCCGTCGCGAAGGTCAGCGTGCGCATCGATCTGAATCACCGCCAGATCAGGATGCTTCGCCGCCATGGCGCGGACGGGTCCCACCGTCAGCGAGTGCTCGCCGCCGATCATGAACGGCACCGAACCTGCTTCGAGGATCCAGGCGGTCGTTTGCTCGGCGAGCGCGACGACGGGGGCTGGAGACCCGAAGGGGATATCGAGGTTGCCGAGGTCGGCGAATGGTCGCTGCTCGAAGTCGCGATCCTGTGTGGGGGAGTAGGTCTCCAGCCCGACAGAGGCAGCGCGCAACGCGTCAGGACCACCGCGCGTTCCGGGGCGAAAGGAGGTCGTCCCATCGTAGGGGAGCCCGAAGAGAGCAGGGCGCCCCTCGATCAAGACCTCGCTCGCGTCCAGGTAGCGTGGGCCGTGATGATCGAACGGAGGTGTTTCACCCGGCTCAAGCGTCTTCATCGAGCAACCTCTTGAGGTCGTTTGGCATGGCGAACGAGCCGATGTGGATATCACGGTTGTAGATATCGGTGTGCTTCTCGATGCGCTGCGCGCGCTCGTGAACGATCGTTTTTGGCGAGGTGCCGTGCGAGGCGTATGCCCAGGACCACGCCGCGCCAGGGTAGATGCTGACGGTGCCGTAGTAGGGCTTTGCCACGGGGAAGACCTCGCGCAAGGCGCGAACGAGCCCGAGGTGCTCCTCGCGCTGGAGCGTCGGCGAGCCAGCCTGCGCGGCGAAGACGCCGGTCGGCTTGAGGATCCTCGCGCATTGCTCGAGGAAGTCAGGTCCAAACAGCGCCGCGGCGGGGCCGACGGGATCGGCGCCGTCGATAAGGACGACGTCGAAGGAGCCATCTGGCTGGTCGCGCACGTACTGCGCGCCGTCCTGACACAGGACCTGGAGGCGGTCGCTATCCCACGCGGTGCCGATGCTCGGCAGGTGAGCCTTGCAGGCGTCGATGACGAGCTCGTCGATCTCGACCATGACGACCTCTTCGACGCCTGGGTGCGTGAGCACCTCGCGCGCCGAGCCGCCATCACCGCCGCCGATGATCAGGACGCGCGCCACCGAGGGAGCGGTCGTGAGGGCGGGGTGCACGAGCATCTCGTGGTAGGTCTTCTCGTCCGCCTCGGCGACCATCCAGAGGCCATCGAGCAGGAGCGCGCGCCCGTGAGAGGCGGTCTCGACGATCTCGACCTTCTGGAATTTGCTCTGACCGGTGAAGATCACGCTCTCGATCTTGAGCCCGAAGCGGCTCGAGTCCTGGTGGACCTCATCATACCAAAGTGCCATCGCTTGTATCTCCTGACCCGAGCGCACGAGGGCATAGGCCCAAAATCACTCGGGGTAACAGTCAGATGGCGCGCTCTGAGTCGATCGGCGCGCCATCTGCGATAAGGTTTCTGCTAAATGTGCTATCCCGGCTGCTGCCGTGTGCTCAGGGGAGCTCGTCCCACAGGACCACACAGGCGAACGCGGAGCCGTGCTCTTTGACCACGTGCTCGGAGCCGGTCGAGACGATCTGACCGAGCTCGCGCCCACGATGGAGCATTCCCTGACGCGCCATCTCGCGCACCTGCGCTTCGACCTCCTCGAGCGGGGCGGCGTCATGGTGCTCCATGATCAGCCCCGGGTATTGAGGATCGGCCGGGATGGCGATAGCGACCGCGGCCGAGATGATCTCGCCAGGGGTCGAGGAACCCATCTGAGCGTAGGCCACGGGCACGAGCGCGCCGTAGGGGAGCGGGAAGGGCTCGACGCGCTCGACCTGCGGAGGCAAGATCGAGGAGAGTCGAACCAGGTTGGTGTCACCCACGCCCGCAGCGAGCAGCGCGTTGTCGAAGGCGTTGAGTGGGGAGAAACCCTCTGCGGTGCCTGCAGAGATGAAGTAGAAGCTCGGTTTTTTGATCATCATGAGAAGACCTCCACAGGTTCGTCGTCTTGCCCAGCGTCGATCGCGTTTGTCGCGCGACGTGCAACTTCCATACGGTGCGCGCCACGGCGCACGGTCAGCAGTTCGAATTCAGTCGCCTCGAGTTCTTCGAGCAACAGCTCGTGAGCTCTCTCCGGTTCGCAGTCGCCGCACGTATAGAAGTCGACGGCTGCGTAGCCCTCTTCGGGCCAGGTGTGTATCGAGATGTGCGATTCCTGCACCACGACCACACCAGACACGCCAATGGGCGTGAATTGATGGAATACCTTCCCCACTAACGTGGCTCCGGCGGCGATGGCGGCGCGTTGAAGCATCGACTCGATCTTGTCGTAGTCGTTCAGAATGTTTCCCGCGCAGCCGCGATACTCGACGAGCAAATGACGTCCCAGTGTTCCAATCACTGCATGAATCCTCTCATGAAGGTGCTCTGATCCCCTCGGTTCCCTTTTGAATGGAGGGGGAGCAGTTCACAGAAAAAGCCGCCTCTTCGGTTACCCTGTATAAGAGAAATCAAAGATTGAGCCCAACTCGAATTTATTGTGGAGAAGCACGGTCTCTTTATCTACGGAATCGAGACCTTACCGAAGGCGCCATTTTTTACTTCAATGGCTTTATGAGTGTGTGACCACAGTGCTTTGCTGTGGCCGCTCCTTCGTTGCTAGAGCGTCTTGGACAGACTTCTCAATAAGGGAGAGCTTGTTTGTCTCCTTGAACGCCCTTGATTGTGCACACAAGCGTTTGAAAGTAAAGGGGAACATTGTCGTTTTTTTGTTCCACTTTTACGCAAAACGGCGAGGAATCTGCCACAGATTGCCTCGCCGCTCAAACATAAAATACACGTTCGCGTGCATTTCATTTCATTTTATTTTCGGACCGCGCTCCGGGGCGCATTCTCAGCTGTTGATCTCGACGCGCATCAGCTCCGAGCCGAAGTGAACGTAGTCCCCGTGGTGGAGGCGTTGCTCGTCGTGAATCTTGATGAAGGTGCCGTTCTTGCTGCCCAGATCCTGGACCTGCACCTTGCCCTCGCCCGTCCACGTGAAGCGAGCGTGTTGCCTCGATGCGAAGCGATCATCGCCAAAGTTGACGTCGCATCCCTCGCGGCCCACCAGGATGTCGTTGTTGACCGAGCAGTAGGACGCGCCTGGCTTGCCGCCGCGCACCACGTGCAACAACCTGAACTTGTAGTCCTTGGGAGGGCTGATGTACATGCGCGTACCCTCTTGCATCGGGTACTCTTTCTCCAAGTGCAGCTGCTCGACGCGCAAGACCTGCTCGCCGATCATCACCTCGTCGCCGTCCTCCAGAACGCGCGGCTCGCGCAGCTTGAGGAAGGTCCCGTTGACCGACTCCTCGTCGCGCACGTACAGCTTGTTCTCCTTGTAGAGGAACGTCGCGTGCTTGGGCGAGAGGTACTTGTCCTCGGGGAAGAGGATCGCGCCCTGGTTGCGGCCAGCGATGTGCTTGGTGGCGTTGAGGTGGTAGCTCAACCCCTCGAGGCCCTCGCCGCGAATCAGGATAAGCTTGGCGCGTCCCGGCGCCTGCATCGCGCCAAAGAACATCGTCTCGCTACGCGAATCCGCCCCGTCCTCGCTGTAGAAGGCGCCGCAGCGGCCGCAGTAGTGGTGTCCATCAGGGACGACGGCGCTGCACTGGTTACATACTCGGTTGTTGGCAGACATCGCTTCCTTCCTCCATTCCACACAAACAGATCTATACTTCACTCGATGTAGACGAGCGGAAGGTTAAGGCCCTTTGGGGCTGTTGGCAAGCGAATGGTTGTCGACAGTGCGCGCGATACTTCTTTAGCGCTGCTCGTTGCAGTAGCGGATCTTGTTGCGAGCGCGCTTGATGTAAGGTCCTTCTGGCTCGAGGCGAGTGTATTCGCCATAGGCCGCGGCCGCCTCGTCGTAGCGTTTGAGGTTGATGAGCACATCACCACGGTTGTAGTGCGACTGCGCGAAACTCGGGTCGAGCGAGAGCGCTTGCTCGTAACCCTGGAGCGCCACCTCGTACTTGCGCTGCAAGTGATCGATGAGCGCGAGGTTATGATAAACGCGCACCTCGCGCGGCGAGATCGAGGCGATGTAGTCGAGCGTCTCCTTGGCCTCTTCATAGCGGCGCAAGAAGATGTAACCCGAGGAGATGTTGAGCAGGGTCGGCACGTGCGGCTTGTCCTGATACGTGCGCGCCACGCGGTATGCCTCGATGCTCTCGGCATACATCCCGCGGTTCTGATAGATGTTCCCCAGGTTGTAATACGTGCGCCAATCCTCGGCGCCGCCTCTATCGATCGCCTGCTCGATAGAGTCGATCGCGTTCAAAAATTGCGGGATCTTGGACTGGGCGATGGCCAGGTCCATGTACAACTCCCACTCGTTGGGGTTGGCCTCGATGGCGCGCTGGTAAGCCTTGGCCGCGAGCCTCCAGTCCCCCTCCCGGACGGCGATCTCTGCCGCCTTCAGGTTGGCATCATAGCGCCGCGTGTCGATCTCTTCGGGAGAGTTCGCCTTGGCGACGGTGTCTGTCTCTTTGATCATCGCGCCGCTGTCGCTATGCTGTTCGGCGTCCTGCTTGGTCCGGCAACCCACCCCGAGAAACATCGAGGCAGCGAGCATTGATACGAGGATTTTGGAAGTTTGAGCCATGTCGACGCGCTCCTTATGATCCACAGTCGAAGTCGAGTTGGCCGTCTCTGCCCGAAACGATGACGGGCAAGCATTCTTGCGGCGCTTGTTCTGACGCGACCTCTCCCGCGCTTATTCAACTGGCAAGAACGTATCGCGTCATCTCGTTGCTCGCAACCTGCGCGCTGCTCTTGGTCGGTTGCTCCACAACACGTGGTCGCGCTGCCGACGACAGGGGAGGGCTCGCCGATAAGAATCAGCAAGAGCAAAAGGTCGATACCCGCGAGCTCTCCAGCAAGGAGAAGCTCTTCTTGGCCATCGATCAGGAGTTCCGCGCCAGAGGTTGGGAGATCGCCACCACCAGCGAGCGCTTTAGCACCATCGCCACAGATTTCGAGCCCGTCTCGGCGCGCATGCGCAAACGCCGCATCGGCTCGATCCTCTTCTTGCCAAAGGGCGCCGCGCTCAAGGTCATCGTCGAGTACCAGCGCGATGCTGGCCCCGATGGCGAGCCCGAGTGGGTGGTCATGGAGCCAAAGGGGAAGATCGGCGAGGCCGCTGGAAAGGAAGAGCTCGAGCTCGCGCGCGCCATCGAGAAGCGCTTTCACAATATGCGCTAGGATGCGCTAACGCTTTCTCCTCACGCGCACTCCAAACAACAGCGCCGCGCCAAGCAGCAACAGCGCGCCATCCTCTTGGCCAGGGTTCTTGCCTGGCTGGCGACAACCGCATCCCCTGTCATCCTCTGGGTCCGGGATCTCGTACACGGGGCCATCGCCGCCGCCCATGTCTGGCTCGGGTTCCATAGGCGGGGACTCGCCGACCACGAGCTCGAGATCCTTCCCGGGGAGTTTGGGGAAGGTCTCCATCCCATCCTCTCCGGCGACCTCCCAGATGTCATTGATCTCGAGCTGCGTGAAGATGTTGCCTCGAACATCCTCCATTTCGATGAACGCGCACCACGGGCCTTTTTCGAAGGTCGCGTCGATGGTGACCTCGCCAGTAAACGCGTAGTCACTGCCTGGTCCTATCAGGAGATCTTCTCGCTCCCACAGCGTACGTGGCTCGATCCCCATCGGAATGCAGCTGTTTCCGGGGATGGCGACCACCGCGAGCCTGGCGAGCACCACGCCCGAATCTCCGCTGTTCTGGTAGACAAGCCTCCCTTTCAGGACGTCGCCAACCCTCGTGATATCAGGCGCGACGCCAAATCGCTCCGAGAGTTGCAGTTGCTCGGGTGATCCATCATTGGCCTGCCCGAGCTCCGCTTCATATCCTGTCGTCCCCGTTCCACCTGTGCCATCCGCGGAGGTCACGCGCAGCGGCGCGCGAGAGAGCCCCTGGCTGCTCGCGATGCGCGCGGGAGGCTGGTCACCTTCGGGTGGAGTGAACCAGTGCACCCGGTGATTCGGGTGTGGAGAGGTCCACACCCCTGGCTCGAACGTCGCCGCCACGATGCGCCCCGAGGGGAGCACACGCGCCGAGGCAAACTCACCCTGGATCATCGGATCGTCGAGCGTGTCGAGCTCCCACAGGATCGTGCCATCGAACTGAATGGCGAGCAGCTTGTAGCGCGTCGTGACGAGCAGAGTGTCCGCGTCGAGCGCCATCACATCACGCAAAGAGTCGAGCTCGGGGACGATGATCAACTCTTCTGGCGCCCCCTCGTGCATCGCCGTCGCCATGCGCACCTGCGATGGGGTGTTCGGATCGGCGGCGAGTTCGAAGCGATCGATCCCGGAGACGCCGATGCTGCGCCAGTTCGTGGCGGTGACGATGCGCGCGCCTGGGAGCAGGATCGCCTGCACGAGCAGCGCCCTCGCGCCTGTCACGAACAGGCTCGCGCGCCAGATCTCGCGCTCCAGCGTGCGATCGTAGATCCCGGCCACCGAGAGCGAAGGATCTGTATAGAGGACGCGCGCCAGGTTCCCGCTCGGACTGTAACCCGCGATCACGCCACTCTCGATGCTCGAGAAGACGTTCTCTGAGCGAAACACCAGCGCGTATTCGCCGGTGTCAGGATCGCTGACGCCAATGTCTGTGTCATCGATCCCCGAGAGCAATATCCTCCCATCCGGCAGGACGCGCGCGTCCTTGATCACGCGGGCGTTCTCGGGCGCCGGGAAGATCTCCACGGCGCGCAAGTCCGCGACGCTCCACTGATCGCCGATGCGTTCGATGGTCATCTGTGGGAGCGCGCGCACGCCGCCATGAGGAACCACCAGGACGCCATCCTGCGCGGCTGCCTCCTGCGCTCCAAAAAGGAGCGTGGAGAGTAACAAGAGCATCGCCAACGCGTGGGCTGGCGCCTTAATTTTCCAATGCGTATCGAGCATCCTGCCGCATCATTCCTTGATTTTGGGGATAAGATCGAGACCGCCCGGGAAGGCATAACTCACGTAATCATCGTATGCGTAAACAATGAGCCCGAAGGATCGATCAGACTCGAGTTGGTGCACGCCAGGTTCCAGCGCGACCGAGAAGCTCTCCCAGACCTCACCATCGAATTCGATGCGCGATCTGGCCAGACGTTGCGAAGCTGGCACGACCTCGCCGCGATACACGAGCGTCGCTTCCGCCGGGAGCGTGACCGCGGCGAACGTCTTCTTGAAGGTTGGCGGGGTCACGAACGCATAATCGCGTCGGTACTGCTCCACCGGCGGCGCGGTGAACATGCTCGGGTCACCCGCCTGCGTTCCATAGTTCTCATAGCCCGTCGATTGGTGCCCCGAGAGCACACCTCCGACAAGGAGCGCGCCAGTGGCGTCGAGGCTCACCGTCTCTTTCAAGCCGATCTCACACACTTGTCCTTCGCGCAGCGCGACCTTTCCTCCCTGCAAATAATCCAGACAACTCGGCGTCTGGAAGGTCGAGGTCTCGTACAAATCGAGCTCGTCGATGGGCGGCGTGAGCGTGATCTCGGTGTCCTCGTCAGCGATCAACCTCCAGTAGATCCCCTCGCGGTTGGCGCCAGCCATGAAGGCTTTCTCATTGCGCAGCTCGAACGTGGGCAACAGGTACTCTTGCCCCAATGTCTCCGCGGGCAGCAACTGCTCCTCGAGGTGATCGCACGCCCAATCATCCTGTGGCACGAAGGTGCATGGGTGGCCGACAAAGACCGCGATCGGCTTGTCCGAGTTGATCTCTGCACCAGAGAGGTCTCCCTGTCGGGTGAAGACGCGGCGCTCGAGCGCGCCGAGCTTGAACTGGAAGGAGCTGTCTTGCTCCTGCGCGCGCCTCGTGAACGGCTCGTAATCAGCCACGAGCATATCGAGCGTCGCGCTATCCTGAACCGTGACGGTCGTGTCGTCCTCGAGCGCGATTACATAGAAGTAAGGATCGAGCGAGGAGAACCCGAGCGACTCCTGAAAGATCATCGTCGGGTAGGAGAACACTCTGTAGCGCGTCCCCAGAGATGCGGTCGGGAGCAGCAGGCTCGCGTCATTGCTCGCTGTGAAATTGCAACAATACGGACTGAACTGATAGGCGACCACCGGGTTTGTCGTCTGGACCTTGTAGGACCCGGTCTGTCCAGCACCCGGCTTCTCGATCAAAAGCACGGCCGCAGAGTCAGGCGGGATGCGCACTGATTGCGCGAACCCATCGAGCTTCATGACGGGCTCTCCCCCGTCGAGGATCGCGGAGCTCACCTCGACGGGTCGAGCGAAGCTGTAGGTCGGGTCTGGCTGGATGGTGCGCGCGGCCCAGAGTTCTACCGCGGAGCCGGACTCGTCGGTGACCGTCACGCGCGCGTCCTGAAAACGAGAGGGGTTCGCCGCGATGATGGCGAACGGGCTCTGCGCGGTGTTCCCCGCGCCATCTGGGTTGTCGACGTCATAGATGTTGTAGGTGCGCTGCGCGATGTACTCGCAGCCAATATAGGCGCCATCGCGCGCTGCTTCTTCGCATGGGTTGATGCAAGCCCCCGCGCGGCAGCGCTCGTCATCGGCACAACGGACCGCGTCTTCGACCTCGCGCCCATTTGGCGAGCAGGTCGCGCGCGTATCGGTGCCCGCGCAAATCGAGCGGCCCGGCACACAGCTAAACTGGATGCACTGGCTGTTGCGACACATCTCGCCAGCGTCGCAGGGGTCCAGATCCCAGGAGGAGCCTCGCGCGTTGCATCGCTCGCTCAAGGGGCTGTTCTCTGCCAGGCAGCGCCGCTCGCCAGGGGAGCAGTAGGTCCGAACCGTGATGGGGTCAGGGCCAAAGTCGATCGTCGTCATATCACTGGCGTCGCCCATATCCTGGTTCGCGCCAGGGATCGGCGTCAGGCCATTGAAGGGATCATCCGTCCCGTCATCGCAGGCAGAGGACCAGAGCAGCGCCGACGCGAGGAGCAATAAGAGCGCCCGAGCGTGTGAGGTTGTCAGGTTGCATGTGCCATGTGTGTTCTTCAAGCCGACCTGCTGCATCGACGGAGATACGAGCGAGGCTTTGGCGCCTCGAAATGGATGCTTAAACTAGCAAGAAGTTCGGTTGCTTTGCAAAGGTTGCGCGCGTCGAGCGCGCGTGACAGGAGCACAGGTCTTTGTTAATAGACGTTCCCGCTGCTCGCGCTGGCTGCGGGCTTTTGGACAGACGAGGAGCATCCACCGATGGCACCCGAACCCAAGATTCGTTACATGGGCGCGCCCGCGATGACCGATACGGGCATCGAGGTGATGTC
>Ga0208061_100251_pt1 | contig 16678 bp, 7 predicted proteins | sample DeeseametaMP0555_FD_184209 | JGI IMG/M metagenome (GOLD analysis project Ga0208061, IMG submission 184209) | Marine microbial communities from the Deep Atlantic Ocean - MP0555 (SPAdes) | ecosystem: Environmental > Aquatic > Marine > Oceanic | place: South Atlantic Ocean | collected 2011-01-23 | reverse complement strand
GGGCGCGATAAACGAGCGCTCGCGTTGTGATTGCGCCAGCTTGAGCTGCCAGGCGTCGTGCTTCTCGAGCCAGAACTGCGCGCGCTCCTTGTCATCGCGCACGTTGTATTCGTACTCGAGCATCAGCTGCGTCACATGCCCCGTGTAAATCTCGTCGGTGGCCATCGCCTCTTCCAACCAGGTGATCCCTTCCTCGTCTTTCTCCCCGAGCAACAACCTCCCGATAGCAAAGCGCGCGCCCGCAGAGTCACCATGAAGCTCGAGGTGCTCGCGATAAAGATCCATCGCCTCTTCCTTGCCGCGCTGCGCCTCGACGAGCGTCGCGTACTCCAGAAACTCATCGGCGCTCAGTGGTTTGGACTCGGCGTCCTCGCTGTCCTCCTCGAGCTCTTCGAGGCGCTCGCGCTGCCCGTAGTTGCGCACGTAGAGCGCGTTCCAGTACATCTGCACGTTGGCATGCCAGGAGGTGCTGAATTCTCTCAGGAAGTCTTCATACCGCGCGCCGAGGCAGGAGATCGCTGCCGGTTCTTCGACCGGTGTCGGGAGCGTCGGATCGTAGTTTAGCGCGCCCAACCTGCGCGACAGGCTCGGGTGCGTGTCGACAAGATCGGTGCGTTGCTCGAGCGCCTTCTGCAACTCGAGCTCTGCTTCCTTCTCATCGCGTGTCTCCGAGAGCGCGTCTCGCATCGAGGGATAAAGGTCCTTTGGAGGAATCGGAGAGGTCTTGTTGAGCTCGTCGATCTCCTTCCAGAAGTGCGCCTCGAGCCACGCGTTATCGAGGTGTACGCGAAGCAACGCTCGCCCGGCGACCTCGGGGCTCGTGACCTGCGCGGCGGCGCTATCTGCCACGTACTCGTTGGCGCGCGCCAGCACGAAGGTGTAGGCGTTAAAGTAAGGGACAAAGGACTCGAAGAAGCGCTTGAAGAGAAAGGTCGGGTGCTCCTGCGCGATGATCGCCTGCTGGAGCTTCTCCCAGGTCTTGCGCAACCTGTAGATCCAGCTCGCGAAGCGGCTATGTTGCCCCGCAGCGTGTCCGAGTTCGTGCCCGATGACCGAGCGAAACTCCTCGCGTGAGAGCGACATCAGCAGCGGTAACCCGAGCACCATCGTGTTGTGATAGAGCCCGAAGACGCCGAGCCTCGGCGTCTGGATCATGGCCGCGTTGTAATCCTCCGAAAGGATCACCTCGTGGATCTTTGGCGCGCCGAGGTTGTCGCGCAACGCCTCGAGTTCTTCAAAGATTACCGGCGCCTCACTGCGCGAGAGGACGCGGCCCTGTGGTCGCGGGATCGAGACAAAGAGCGTGCGCGCCGAGCTGTAGAGCGTGAAGCAAAACCCCGCCCCGCAGACCAACGTGAGCCAGATCAGTCCGCCCATCACCGAGAGCCAGATGCCCACGAACCAGGCAAACAGAACCAGCGTGAAGGCGAACAGAATGTAGCCAAACCCTGCCGCCGCCAGACCCGCCACGCGCAGCTTGTAACCGCGCGGGTTGTCGGCTTCGAGTGCTTCGAGCTTTTTGATCAGCTCGTCGTATTCACTCAGGGTCATCGGCATGGCTTCGGGCGTCCTCGCAAAAAAGTGGCGCGGTGATTACTCGCCGGGGAAGATCGAATGCACGGGCAACAGCTCGCGCTCGGCGTTCACGCGACCCGCGTAGCGTTCGGTGTGATCGGCTTGAAGCGCGGCGGCGTGCTCGCGCTTGTAGCGCTCGTAATCCTCGCTCGAGGGGGAGTGATACATCATCACCCAGGCGACGCGCGCTTCGGTGTCTGCCGACTCATCGCGCGCCATGTACGCGCGCACGAAGCAGCCCGTGTCGACCACCTCCGGGATGTGAATATCACGCATCCAGACGCGCCAATCTTCGGCAACCTCATTATCGACCCAGACACGTACGATATAGAGCATCCTCGTCCTCTCATTTCCAGAACATCGCAGCGCCCGCTTGCGAGGACGCCGCTCAAGGTTTAGTTGATGCGTGAGACACACTGAGCCAAGATAAGAACGGTTGCAACCCGAAGACTATACCAGGGGACAGTTTCATGAACGTATTCCACCATCCGCCAAGCTCTGTGCGCGCGCTCGCGCTCGTGATGTTGGTCGGTGTTTGTTTCCCGGCGCTGACGGCTGGCTGCTCCAGAAACGCAGCATCCTCTCAGCTCGAAGATCCTGATCCCGTGATCGAGATCACCTCGCCCGAGCCGGGTAAGATCGTGAACACCACACGCGTCACGATCAAGGGCCGCGCCGAGAATGTCGAAGAGGTCGACGTGAACGGTACGCCCGCGAGCGTCGTGGGCGGCGTCTTCGAGACCAAGATCACCTTGCCCGAGGGCGCAGCCACCGTCGAGGTCACCGCGCGCGAGGTCACCGACGAGGTCTCCTTTACCATCGATGTCTCTCCTCCTGTGCTCGAGCTGACCTCGCCGACGCGCGGCCAGCACATCGACGAGGCGGACGGCAAGTCCGTGCTCGTCGCGGGGAAGGTCGTCGATACGGGCGCGGGGCTCTCGCTGTTTAAAATCAACGAGCAGATCATCGAGCCTGGCGAGGATGGCTCGTTCTCTTACGAGCAACGCCTCGATCCTGGGTTGAACGAAATCACCATGACCGCCATCGACCTCGTCGAGAACAGCGAGGATACGATCGTCGGCGTGATGTATGGCTCCTACGTCGACCCGACGAGCAAGATCGAGGATGGTTTCGAGATCGAGATCGCCGCCACAGCCTTCCCCAAGGTCGCCGAGGTCATCAAGAAGCTCCTCACGCCCGAGCTCGTCGAATCGCTCGTCAAAGAGAACCTCCCCATCGAGGACGTCAACATCACGCGCGTCTCCTTCGCGCCCGTCGAGCTCGAGGCGATCCCGCGCTCGAACCAACTCGACCCGAACGCGCCCGGTTACATCGACTTCGAGGTCAAGGTTTCGGATGTCGACATCGCCGGTGATTTCACCTTGAGCGACAACCTCATCGAGCTCGACGTGCAGGTCTCCGAGGCGACCATCACGACATCGATGACGATCCAGGCTGACGGCGAGGGGAGCATCGACATCGCCTTTGGCGACTCCTTACTCGATCTCCCTGATGGCGCGCTCTCGTGGACGGTCAAATCAGGTGGCAGCGAACTCAGCCAGGAGGACAGCGATCTGCTCGCGGGCATCATCGAGGATATCGCGCGCTTCGCGTTCTCCGAGCTGCTCAGCGAGCAGATCATCGAGCAACTCTACGATCCCGCCATCCTCACGCGCACCATCGAGGTCTTCGGTCGTCAGATGACCTTCAAGCTCGACATCGAGGAGATCATCACCAACGCCAGCGGCGTCTACGTCAACGCTTCGCTGGCGATGCCGCAGGATAAGTTCGCGCAGATCCCTGACGTGCCCGGCGCGCTGATGCTGCCGCTCGGCGTCAAGGAGAGCCCGATGCTCGAGCGCGATGGCGTGGTCACCTCGAACGAGGTCGCCATCAACCGCTTGCTCCACGGCGTCTGGCGCAGCGGGTTGTTCAATCAATCACTGCAAGGTGGCGACTTCGCCGGGTTCGAGTTGCCGATCGAGCTCGAGGCTGGCGCGCTCGCGCTCTTGCTCGATGGCCGCGTCACGAACCACGCAGACAGCAGCAGCCCCGCGGGCATCAACGTCCGCCCGCAGCTTCCCCCTGTGCTCGCGCTCGATAGGGAGAGCGAGGGGAACGCCATCGTCGTGCGCATGGCGGAGGTGCACATGGACCTGATGTTGGATGTGGATAAACCGCAGCCAAAGAAGCTGCTGACGCTGGCGATGTTTTTGGATATCGGCGTCGAGATCGAGATCGATGGCACCGAGGTATCCTTCAAGCTCGATGTCGGCGGACGCGCAGATCTTGTGGACGAGCCGTTGTTCGACCTCGAGGATGCTCAGGTCGAGAAGCTGCTCAACACCGTCTTCTTGCTCGTCCCCAAGGTCATCTCGCAGGAGCTTGTCGTTGGCGGAGAGGCCAACCTGGAGTGGGCCAGCGTGACCAACCCCGAGATCAAGATCCATGGTCTCGAGCGGGATCAGATCTCGGTTGGCCTCGATATCGAGGCCAACCCCGAGGCGCTCGAGGAGTGACTCACCAACCCTTGTCGAACTCCACAGCGCGTTCTGCGCTGTGGTTGTTCGGCTGGCCATCCTCGCGCTTTGTGGCCTCGGTGTCTGTGCGCAGGTGGAAGGCCATCAGATCGCGCATCTGACGTCTGGCCACAGGCTTTGCGGTCGAGACGTCCGGGTCGTCGATCTTCTTTGCCTGGTTGTAATTCTCATACTTTGTCGGGTGATAGCTGACCTCGTAGAGCGGGTCATTGTCCCCCTGGAAGAGCTGATACTTCAGGTCGCCCACGCGCGCGCTTCGCAGGAAGTCGTTGTGGTAGGCGATCGATGTGGTCGGGTGCGAGCGCGTCGGCGCAAGGATCGCGGGTACGAGCGATCTCCCCTGGATGTTGGCGGCGAAGTCCTTCGACGCGACGCCAGCGATGTCGAGGAGCGTGGGGTAGATGTCGAGCGCCTCGGCGGCGTGTTCGACGACCACGCCGTTCTCGGTCCATGGCTTGTAGCCAATAATCAACGGCACATCGATGAGCTCCTGGTTGACGCTGATGCCGTGGCCATAGCGTCCATACTCTCCAAACTCTTCGCCGTGATCCGAGGTCACGATGATCATCGTCTTATCGAGGATGCCCATCGCCTTCAGATCCTCGAGCATCTTGCCAAACCATCGGTCGTTGTAGGTGATCTCTCCCTTGTAGAGCGCGCGCATGTAGGCTTGCTCTGCGCCGTTGAGGCTTGGCGCGCCTGGCTTGGCGAGGTCGTGCAGGAGTTCTCCTGTGGCGCGCGGCGAGACGCGCCCGACCTGGCCGCCGGAGTGATACTTCTTCAGGTCATCGGCGGGAGGATCGTAGGGGACGTGAGGATCGGAGGTGTTGATGTAGACGAAGACCTTCTTCTTGGCGTCCGCCTTGACCTGCTCGGCGAGCCAGCTCTTTGCTGCGGGCCAGAGGTGCTCGGTCTCGGACGGCTTCTCATCCTGGATCGGGTTGACCTCCTTGGAGAATCCTCGCGCGAACCCTCGCTTTGTCGAGACGTACCCATTGGATGAGAACAGCCCGTTGATCCAACCTGCCTTCTTCATCCCCTCGCCGAGGACGGTGAAGTCCTTTGGCAACTCCGCGGAGTCGCGCACGAGCTGGTGCTTTGGAGGGTAGGCGCCGCTAAAGATCGACGCCGAGGATGGGAGCGAGCTGTTGCCTTGCACAGATGCGCGTTTGAAGAGCGCGGCTTTCTTCGCGAAGTCCGTAAGTTGAGGTGCTTCGACATCGGTGGCCGGGTTGTAGGATGGCAGGTGGTCAGCGCGCAAAGTGTCGATCAACCAGACGACCACGTACTGGGGGTCCTCTCCTCGGGCGGCGGGCTCTTGTTTGTCGAGCGCGAGTGATGGCGCGTTCAGCACGGCCTTTCCCTCTGGCGCTGAGAGCGTGAGGGCGACAGGCTTGTTGTCCCAGTCCGAGAGCTTCTGGTCGATGTTGTCGCCAGGCTCGAGCGTGACCTTCTTCGAGTCACCGCCTGCGTCTGTGGAGATGTGCAGCTCGACCTTTCCTTCGAGTTTGTCGATATGCAGCAAGCTCGAGGGAGCAAGGGTCGTGAACCAGGTCAGGCGTTGCCCCTTCTCGAGGGTGATTTTCTTACCAGCCACGTCAAAGCGCGAGAGCTGGCGCGCGGGCGCCTTATCATCGAGGTCCTTGCCAGCGCGCACCCAATCAAACCCTGCCGCGCTCTTGCCGAGCCCTGCGACGTCGCGGCTTCGCGAGAAGTGGAAGCGCACGGTGTGTTCCTGCCCGAGCTCGAGCCCGGCGGGGAGCTCCATCGTGTAGGTCTTCCAGCCATCCTCGAGGACGAGAGAGGCGAACTTCTCTTCCTTGCGGCCCGGCGCGTTGATGAACACATCACAGCGCTGATCGCCGACGGGCTTGAGCCTGGCCTGGAGCTTCCAGCTCTTGTCGGTCTTCTGGCCCTTTTGTTCTGGTGAGCCGAGGGGGAAGCGAAGCGTGGCGCCGATCCCCTTGGGGTAGGCAAAGGAGAAGTCCTTGCTTTCGCCCTGGGAGGCGTCGAACCAGGGGTTCTTCCAGCGCCCTTGCACATACTTCAGGCCTGCGCCGATCCCCATGTCGAGGATGATGCCGCCGTCTGCGAAGTGCGCGAGGTGGCGGTTCGCGACGAGGTCGAAAATGGGCGTGACATTGCTCGCCGCCCTGGGCTTTGGCGTGGTCCCCTTGGCGCCATTCTCATCGGGGGTCGTGCCCGTGGCGGTCGCCTTGGAGGTTTGCGCGCTGGCGTTCTCGCCAGCTTTTCCTTTGGGGGTCTCTTTCTCGCAACCGAACGCTGCCAGCAAAAGCGCACAACATACGGGCGCGAACCATCGCGCTCGAAGTCTCTTCGACACGGCATCCTCCTTGATGAGCGTTGTCCATTATATGTCTTACGTCACGGTCTTCGCGCTGTTTTTAACACGTCGCGATCAGGCGCGCGAGAGGATAGATAGCGGTTTGGTTTGCTCGAAGGAGAGGACTTGCTAAACTCTCTCTCGATAAGATTCGCCAAACTTGCACATACAATGTTGTTGCGCCCTGGAGCACGGTTCATGACTCACCCTCGAATAATCGCGGCCTTGTTGTTCGCATGTTGCATCACGCTCGCCGCGTGTGGTCCCGAGCAGCCCGAGCCGATCGTTGGCAAGATGCCGGTGCCATCGAAGAAAAACAACACGCCGACCAATGCTTCGACCGGGAACAGTTCGACCGGGAACAACAAGGTCGAAAACAATCAAACCATGGTCAACAACACGACGAGCAATCCTGGCGCACAGGTCGGGGATGTATGCGAGTCTGACGCGGACTGTGATGTGAGTCATGTCTGCGACATCACACAGACAAACGGATACTGCCGACCGATCACATGTTTGATCGGGTGCAGCGGTATGAGCGGAGCTTGTGTCGAGCTGTCGGATTATGGCGAGCAATGCTGGGCCAGGTGCGATCAGCTCGAGGATGCTCCCAGAGAAGGGTTTCGCTGTGAGACTGTGGGAGAGTTCGAGGTCATGATCCCCGAGGATGCCTCCACGCAAATCCACGAGCATGATGCGTTGCTCACGGCGCTCGACGTCACTTGCGATTCCACGCCAGGTCCTGGCGGTGAAAATGGCCCCGAGCACGAGTTCACGTTCAGCGTTGGCCCTGATGACAACGGTTTCCTCATGGTGCCGCACGCGCTCGGGACGCTCGTCAGGCCGACCGCGTTGATCACGCCTTCCGGCGAGGAGATCGATCTGGTCTATGACTATCGCCATCACAACGCGCGCTACTCGGATGGGTCGCTCCTGATCGGCGCGGGGGTTTACGGCGCGATCGGTTTTAACTGGGCGATCCAGGTTCCCTACGCTCCGCAATACGAGGCGATGCTCTCCGAGGGAGAGTACACGCTCCGGGTGGCTGGTGATGACGAGATCTGTTTCTACATGGTCCCCTCACAGGGCAAGCAGACCATCGATCTCAACCTTTACTTCACCAACGTGCGTGGCTTGAGCGCGGTGAACGCGCCCTTCGATGAGGATTTCCAGGCCGTCCTTTCAAAGGTGGAGGCGATCTATGCGCAGCAAGGGCTCGCGTTGGGCAATGTGCGCTATTTGAACGTCTCGACCGAGAGCTCGACGGAGTTCGCGATTATCCGAAACCTCCCCGACGCGCGAAAGCTCATGGGGTGGGGGAGGGCGCGCTCCGAGGAGTTGCGCGATAACCTGTCTGTGGACATCTTTATGGTCGACTCGATCGTGATCCAGGGGGGCACGTTACTCGGGATCTCGGGCGGCGTGCCAGGACCGGCAGGATTGCATGGGTCTTCGTCTAACGGGCTGATCTTTAACAGCTCGCTCATCGGCGTCGATAACGCGATGGTCGCGCACATCATGGCGCACGAAGTCGGGCACTACCTGGGGTTGCGGCACACGACCGAGATCGTGCGTGATGGAGAGTTCGAGCGACTGGTTGGCATAACTGATCCTCTCGAGGACACGATCGAGTGTGAGAACGTCGCGATGCTTGCGTTTGATTGCCCTGACGCGAGCAACCTGATGTTCCCGGCTGCGCCTCAACGCGCTGACTTCTTGCCCGAAATCACCGAGGGGCAAAAGTTCGTGCTCGAGCGCAACCCGCTGACGTACTGATTCCATGAGTCGAAGGGGCTGGAGCCGTGCTCTAAACCTTGCCCTTCTCGAGGTGCGCTCGCATATCGCCAGCGAGATCTTCGCGCGCGCTCTTGATGGTCAACCGGAGCGCGTTGTGGATGGCGCGTTGTTGTGATCTGGGGTGCGCCAGAATCATCAGGTGTTCATACCCCAGCAGCGGCGCCCCTCCGTACTCTTCGAAGTCGATCACTTGCTTGATCTTCTTCAATCCTCCCGACAACAAGCGCAAGCCTTGCCGGTAGACAAACTTGCGTTCATAGGCGGATCTGGCGAGCTCCATGGCGGCTTCGCCGACCCCCTCGAGGATCTTGATGACGACATCTCCCACGAACCCCTCGCAGACGATCACGTCCGCGTTGCCGTGAGGGATGTCATGCCCTTCGATGTTTCCGATGAAGTTGATGTCGCGGCGCTCCTGCAAGAGCGCGTGCGCCTCGACGACCGAGCCTGGCCCCATCGAGCCCTCGCGTGAGTTCGACAGCAAGGCGACGCGCGGGTTCTCATTGCGGCTGACGATGCGCGCGTAGCTCGAGCCCATGATGGCAAAGCTCACCAGCTCTTCTGAAGACGCGTGGATCGATGCGCCGACGTCGAGCAACAAGCTGAAGCGATCCTGGTTCTCGCCGCGTCTCCTGGGGGTGGGGTAAACGGACGCGAGCGCCGCGCGCTTGACCCCTTCGATGAGCGTGAAGTGCTCGCGCGCGCTGAGGACGGCGAGCCCTGGGTTTCCGGCAGAGACCACCGCGTCGGCGTGCCCCTGTGCGACGAGTTCGCAGGCCACCGTCGTCGCGTTTAATGGGTGGTTCTCGAAGGCGCGCTGCGGGGATTCCGCCATCCCCACATGATCGGGGGCGTGCACCACGTGGATGCGCTCCGGGTTATGACTTAACCCGGAGAGCTTGTTCGTGAGCGTGCGCTCGTCGCCTACTAGCGAGAAGAAGACGGGCTGCTCGCTGTGCTCGTCGCGAAACATGCTCGCTTCGGCCACGGCCGCGAGCACCTCGTCTGGATGGTAGCCTCCCATGGCGTCGACTGCGATGGTCGTCACGACAACTCCTCTCTCTCTTTCTGCCTGCCTGCCACGAGCAGCTCGATCCCGAAGATCGAGCTGCTCCATTCGAGCGCATTGTTGGACACTCCCGCGCGCGCCGCAAGCGTTTTGGACATCGAATGGGAGGGCTTCGCGCTTTGCCAGCGCTTCGCCCAGAACCATCGGGGGGCACTTTTTTTGATGCCCGAGACGTCGCCCGAAATTCAGTGGCAAAAAAAGTGCCCCCCGATGGTTCTGGCCACCGAGGGGCGTCATGCCTCTCTTTTTATGGTCTGGCGAATGCTCAGAGCGACGTGGTGACCTTGCCCGCGGAGGTCGCGAGCAACGGCTCGCCCTTTTGCTCGATGGCGATGGTGGGGAAGTTACCCTCGCCAGGACGCACCGCAGTCACCGGGAGCGCGAGCGAGAGCGAGCGCGCCTTGCCTGGTTTGATCGAGATGGTCAGGCCATCCTCGTTCATGCGCCAGGTCGTGATCGCGTCATCTTTTTCGGCAAGGCGCGCCAACTCGCCGGTTTGCACGGCGAGCAACCCGCTCGGTGAGATGGTGAGCCTCGTGACCTCGCGCGTTTCGGGGAGCTGCGCTTCGATGGTGAGCGTGGAGCTTTGCCCGATCATCAGCTTCGCATCCTTTGCCTTGCTCGAGAGCTTGTAGGCTCCGGCCGACGCGCTCTTTGCGAGCGCGCGCTTTGGCCAGGTACGCGCGGTGTGAATCACCGAGACGGGCGCGCCGTCAAAGCGCACCTCGACCTCATGCTCACCCGCGGCCAACCCTCGGCCGAGCGAGAGGTGGTTGAGCTCGAGCGCGGAGATGAACGGGTCCTTTCCATCGATCTTGTACTCGCGGATTTTCTTGCCATCGAGGAAGACCTCGAGCTTGCCGTTGTAATCCTTGTCATCGAACCCTGCCGCCATCAGCGCTCGCGCAGCCGCGGCCGTGGCGCGCTCGCTGTGCCAGGCGCCCCATGACTCGCGCGTCGAGAGCACCCATTGCAGCGCGTCGCGAATTTCTGCGCGGTAACCCGCGGCGTCGATCGTGACCATCAGCTCGATCATCGCCGCGGTGGTGTCCACGCGACCTGCGTAGGCGTGGAACCAGGAGGGCTCCCAGTGTCGCTCGTCGCGCGCCGAGAGCAGGCGAGTGATAATGGACTTTGCCTTGGTCGGCTCGATTTTGCCGAGCGCGGTCATCGCCTGTAGCGCGCGACCGGCAGCGAGCGGGTCGAGCGTCGGCTCGTCGAGGTAGGCGCTGTAGGATTTGGTGAGTTTCTCGAGCGCCTTTTCGATCACTGGCGTGCGCGTGCTCTCGGGGATGCTCGCCAGGACGTGGAAGACCTCGGCGGTGATTCCGAGGCGAACCTTTGTCGAGTCCCCCTCCCAGAACGAGATGCTGTCGACCTCGACGAGTCCTTCCGAATCGATCTGGCGCGCGAGCCACTCGGCGGACTTGATGATCGTCTCCTGAGGGACCGCCACATCGAGTTGTTGTGCTTCGACCAGCCCCTCGAGGGCCCAGGCGGTCACGTAAACGCTCGCGGCGCCGTTGCGCCAGTAAGAGAAGGCGCCGTTCTTATCCTGTGAGAATTGCAGCGCGCCGATCGCCATCATCACGCGCTTGCGCAGGTCAGTGAGCGCCGCAGAGTCCATCCCGCGGCGCTGCGCGTATTGAAGAAGCAATGCCGCGGTCGCCAGATCGGCAGTGATCGTCAGCGGCGCGTCTCTGATGGTCGACTCGAAGTGCTCCAGGCCAACCATCGCCGTGGTCACGCTCGGGAGCGCCACGCTCAAGGTCGCCTCGCTGCCGAGCGCGTCGGCAGGGACAGTCCATCGCTGCTTGAACGCGCCTCCCTTTCCAGCGCTACCGCTCGAGGTCGTCGTCATGGCGAGGCCCGCGGGTTCGACGTTTACCTCGCCATCGACGATGTCTGTACGATTCGCGCCACTGACCGAGATCTTGTAGGGAATCACTCCCTGCTGGAGCGCCGTCACCTCGATCAACGCGCCGCCCACGCTCCCCGAAGGAACCACGATTTTGGCGTCATCGAACCCTGCCTTTAGCCCATTGGCCTGGAAGCTCAGCTCGAACGTCTCTTCCTTGCCTGTGTTGTTATGAACCTCGACGGGGATCATCACGCGTTCACCAGCGCGAAGGTACTTGGGGAAGTCTGCGCGCGCGAAGAGAGGTTGCTCGACGGAGACCATCTTGCGGGTGATGCCGACGCCACCGCGCGTATCACTCGCCACGATAATCAGCTCCTGTTGGGCGATGCTGTCGGGGAGCTTGGCCTTGAACGACGCCGCGCCGTCTGCCCTCATGTGAGGTTGCCAGAAGGAGGTCTCCTCGAAGCTCGTGCGGATGGTGATGGTGACCGGTTTGGCCGGAGCGCCACCGCTCGAGCCGCGCGATCGTCGATCCGCGTCCTCGCTCTTGCTGTCGGCGAGGCCACCGATGGCGCCCATGGCAGAACCTCCGCCTCCCTTGCCTGCGCCGCTCATCATGAGCTTGGAGGCGCCGATCTTGACGCTCTTTTTCTTTGGTGCCATGGCGCCCTTGCCAGAGCCGTAGTTCGAACCGCCGATGACACCATCCATCGACTCTTCTGCTTCCATGGGGGGCTCGGCATCAGGAGCTGCTGGCGCGTCTCCACCTGTCGATCCGAGCACGCTGCTGGTGCGGCGTGGGCGGAGGTCGTGCACGCGACCCCCTTCGAGGTAAGGGAAGGGGGGGAGCGCGACGTCATTGATGCGGCTGCCCCAGTTGCGGCTGACCACGGGCCAGCTCAGGATCTTGGAGCCGGTGGTGCTCATCGTGCGAAGCGTCGGCTCGTAGAAGTGATCCATGGGCGTGATCTCGAGCGGGTCCTTGAGCGAAATCACTCGGCCATCGACCACGGCCGCGCCGATGCTCGCTTTCGTGAGCGAGCCGTTTGCGTCCTTGATCTGTGCCTTGATGTCGAGCTCTTGTCCCGGGGATGCCTTGTCCGGGACACCGTCGAGCACGATCTCGAGCTCGCGGTTCGGATGCACCACGAGGTTCTGTCCCTCGGTCAGTAGCCCGATCGAGTGGTGCGGCTTCCCAGGATCAGAACTCGCGCCCTTGCGCTTCCCGATGGCAAAGAACGTCAACAGCATCGAGCCCCAGGTCGGCGAGTCGAACTCACCGCTGGCGATGTAGCCGTCGGGGGTTTCCTTGATCTCGAGCAGGACGGCGTTGACGATCGCGCCCGAGGTGTCCACCACGTCCATGTGCACGACCTCCTCGGCGGGCACGATGTCAGTGGGGAACTTCACGGTGACCTTGGCCGTCTGGCGCTCCTTGATGATCGGTTGAGCGATGTGCGAGACCATCGCTCGCGGCGCGACCCAACGGAGCGTCTGCGTGGCGATCGGCTTCTTCACCCCATCGATGAAGAGCTTGACGGTGGTCGTGCTCGCGGGCATCTCCAGGCTAAACTGAGCCGTGCCCGAGCTGTCCGTCTTGGCCTCCATGGCCACACCAGCGACGTCCAGCGTGACCTTCTTCTCTCGCAGCGGGACGCCGTCGAGGTCGCGGATTTTCGCGACGACTTCGACCGGATCTCCTGTGGAGTACTGGTCCTTATCGAGCTCGATGACGGCGACGTAGGGGTTCGAGGTAAAGCGCATCTCGCGCACCAGCTCGTCTTCGCGGCCGATGCTATCTCGCACCCGCAGCTTGAACTTCACCCAGGAGTTCTCGCCAGCCTTTGTCTTGATCTTTTCGAGGTTCGCGTCGCTGACTTCGAAGCGATGCGGCCCGCTCCCCTTCACCGACTTCTTCATCGTGAACAGCGTCGTCCCCGAGTAGCTCGCGACGAGCTCGAGGTCTCCCTTCTTGAAGTCCCCGCCAGCGCTCGGACGGAGCGTCACGTTGGCCACGAGGTCCTTCTGATCGCGCGTGATGAACCTCGCGAGATCATGCTCGATCTGAACGGTCGGGGGTTTGTACTCGCGCACCTGCAAGCGAGCGCTCTGGCGCTCTTGCTTGTAGGCGACCTCGAGGGTGTAGAGCCCCTCGGAGGCTGTCGCTGGCAACGGGATCTGCATCGAGGAGATGCCGAACTCATCCGTGGTGCGTTTGGCGCCACCGACCACGCGGCCCGAGCCATCCTTGAGGATGAACTCGACGTCTGCTTCTGTCAGAGGTTGGTAGTCCTCTTTCAGGTGCCAGCCAATCGAGCGCACGCTGACCGTATCCCCTGGCTTGTAGACGCCGCGATCGGTGTACACGAAGAGGTGATCCGAGGCGAACGAGGCCGTGCGTATGTTCGGCGAGAAGGACACCGAGCCTTGCAGGTTCTCGTCCTTGGTGTCGACCACGGTGACCATATTGGCGCCGATCGCGCTCTTCCCCCCCGAACCTTTCGGTGGATAGAGGAAGACCAACGAGCCATGCTCGTCTGTCTCGCCGACCTGGAACTCACCGACGTGCACGCGCGCATCTTTGGCGGGTGTGCCATCGATATGCCACGCGGCGACGTGTACGTAGGTGCCCTGGTTATCAAAGATCTGATAGGGCGTGTCGATGGCGACGAGCAACGCGTTGGCTTCGCCTGGGGCAGCCGCGATTCGGCCTGGGATCGCCTTGCCGCGCGCGCGCTTTCCGATCAAGACCTCGGGGCCCTGTGGTCCCATCGCCGCGCCTTTGGCGGCAGAGGTTTCACTCTCATTCGCCCTGGTCTTGTCCTTCTCCTGAAGAGAACCGTCGCCCGAAGTGCCTGTTTCGGCGGCGTCATTGGCGCCTTGCTCGGCGGATTTTTGAGAGCTGCAACCTGCCACCAGCGCGAGCAACACACTGCTCGTCAGCAGGACAGACAACCAGCGATCACTTCTCGTGCTCATCTTCTACCTCGTTCGTGGTTTCACAATGGCCCCAACCTTACATCTTCGGGTGTCAAAGCGCGAGACGGGGGAAGCAACAAGTCAGCCCCTACTCCATAAAAGAAGCAGGGGCTGTCAAATCGTGCTCAGTATCAATTCGCGACCACCGGGGTTGTATTTCAGCGACGATCGAGGCGCTTCGCCTTCTCCACGAGCGCGATGAACTCCTGGCGGTCCTTCTGGTTGCTGCTGCTCGCGCCTTCTGCGACCTCTTTGATCAGGTCATAGCTCAGGTTCGCGGCGTATGGCGACTTGCGGAGGATCTCGGCAAAGCCTGCGACCGCTGCGGCGAACTGGAAGCTCTTCGAAGCATCCGCGAGCTTCTTGTAAACCCCCGAGCTGCTCAACATGAAGGTTTGCTCGCTCGCCTTGTAGCCCTCGGGCTGCTTGTGGCGCATGCGGACGTAGGCGAGCGTTCCCTCGTAGGAGTCATCCATGACCACCTCGTAGAGGGCGGTGACGGAGTGACCGGCGCCAATTTCACCTGCGTCCACGGCGTCATTGCGGAAGTCCTTGTCGGCGATGTCGCGGTTCTCGTATCCGATCAGGCGGTACTTGGAGACGGCGTCCGGGTTGAACTCGACCTGGATCTTGACGTCCTTGGCGATCACCTCGAGCGTCCCGTCGATCTGCTCGCCGAAGACCTTGCGCGCTTCGTCGATGCTGTCGATGTAGTAGTAGTTGCCGTTTCCACGGTTGGCCAACTGCTCCATCATCGTGTCCTTGTAGTTGCCCATCCCGAAGCCGATCGTCGACATCGTGATCCCCTCGTCCACGTAGGACTTGATCGTGCCGAGGATCTGGTCGTAGGAGGTGCGGCCGATGTTGGCATCGCCATCACTGAGGACGATCACGCGGTTGACGTGTCCTGGCTTGTGGGCCTTCATCGCCTCCTTGTAGGCGAGCTCCATCCCGGAGCCCATCGCCGTCCCGCCGCCGCTGGCGAGGTCGTCGATGGCGCGCATGATCTTGCGCTTTTGCATCACGCCCGTGGGGGGGAGGACCACGCGGGTGCTGCCTGCGTAGGTTGCCAGCGAGACGGTGTCGCCGCGCTTGAGGTTGCGGGTGAGCACCTTGAGTGATTCCTTGGCGAGCCCGAGCTTGTCAGGCGTGTTCATCGAGCCGGAGGTGTCGACCAGGAAGGTCAGGTGCACTGGCTTGCGCTCACGCGACGAGACGTGCTTGCCCTGGACGCCGATGCGCACCAGGTAGCGGTCTTTCTCGACGCTGAATGGGCTCGGCGCCGCCTCGAGGTTGACGCCAAAGGCGCCCGCGTCGGGGCTGGGGTATTCATAGTTGAAGTAGTTGACGAACTCCTCGACGCGCACGGCGGCCATCGGCGGGATGTGCCCCTCGTTGAGCTTGCGGCGTGCGATGGTGTAGGAGCCGGTGTCGACGTCGATGGAGAAGGTCGAGAAGCGATCCTTTCCAGTATCGGTCATCGGGTTGATGCCGTGATCCTCGTAGCCTTCGTTCTGCGCGTTCGACTCGCTCGGCGCTTGCCTCATCTCGTCGTTCTTGTTGGCGTCGACGAACGCGTCCGTGTCACCACCCACGTCGGCAGGAGCTTCCATCTTCTTGAGGCGGTTGTTCAACTCCGGCCCACGGCGCGCGTCCTTGGACTTATCCGCGTTGGTCGCGACAGTGACGGGGTGAGCGGGGGCAGGCTCTGCCTGGGGAGCAGGGCGAGTGGCCTCTTCAGAGACGATGGCGGGTTCTTCGGGAGCGTACTCTGCCTCGCCACCAAACTGGACCTCGTTCGAGACGCTCGAGTTTGCCTCGGAGAACTTGGCCTGTTCCGAAGCACATCCGAGAGTGAATCCGAGCGCGGCGATAATGGCTGCATTGCGAGCATTGCGAATCGTAAGTGGCATGGTGATACTCCCTTGGTCTTCCGAATCCTGTCGATTCTGTTGTGTGCTCGGTCATCGAGAGCACGTTCGGTGAATTGGAGGTACACACGCAGCAAGGGATGAGGTGGATCTAAATTTTTTTTGCATTTTTTCGTCTGCGTGTCCTGTTCGTGCTCTCGCATGCGCTTGAAACAAGGCGCTCACGCAGTTTTAGAAAAATTGCTTCGGAGACCGGAAAGAACCTGAAAAGGAGCCCCATGCGTAAGATTCAGTGGCTGATCACAGCGTCCTTGATCCTCTCGTTGACCGCCTGCGAGCGACAGAGCGCCGAGGATGAAAAACCGACAGAGACCACCTCGGAGAACCAGACCGCCGAGGCCGCGGCCCCCACAAATCCAGAGACCACGGTCGAGAAAAAGCTCGAAGAGGAGCGCGAGGAGGCAAAGACCAAACCTCCCGCGCTGAAGAACCTCGACGTGAACCCCTACTCCGAGGAGTTCACCTCCTTCGAGATCTCCTGGAAAGGGGAGGGCGCTGCTGTGGACCTCCTGGAGAAGCCCGAGGCAGGCGCCGCCAAGGTCGGCACGATCAAGCTCGATAAGGGAGGCGTCGTCGCGTGGA
>Ga0208061_100250_pt1 | contig 16726 bp, 9 predicted proteins | sample DeeseametaMP0555_FD_184209 | JGI IMG/M metagenome (GOLD analysis project Ga0208061, IMG submission 184209) | Marine microbial communities from the Deep Atlantic Ocean - MP0555 (SPAdes) | ecosystem: Environmental > Aquatic > Marine > Oceanic | place: South Atlantic Ocean | collected 2011-01-23 | reverse complement strand
CTCGCCGTCGACAAACCCCCAGCGATCCCCTTGCTTTACGGGCGCGAGCCCCTCGCAGTATTTGCCCACGTCGTCGAACTGAGGGTTGATGACGAGCTCGCCATCCTCACCGATAAACCCCCACCGCTTGCCGATGCGCACTGGCGCGAGGCCATGTCGCATCGGCCTTGCCGCGTCATAGGTCGTGGCGACGACGAGCTTGCCGCTGGCGTCGATGAAGCCATGCTCCCCGTCGACCTCCACGGGATAGAGCGTGGGGGTGTCCTCGCGGTTACAAGCGATGAGTGCGAGCGCCACAGCGAGCGCCAGAGAAAGTGTATGTGTATGTCTCATGAGTGATGTCTCCTTGTTTGTCCTGTTGCTTGTCCTGGATATGTTGTCCGCGATGACCTCACCGGATGGCGAGGATATGGAGCCTGGCGATGGGTGCCTTCTTGCCGTCTCGTCTGTAGGAGATGGCGCCGTCGAGCGCGGCGAGCGCGACGACGGGTCGCCCTCGCTCGAGCGCGCGTCGGACCTTGCTCGAGCGGGGTGAGACGAGCGCGTAGCAGCTCTCGCCGCTGCTCGGGTGATAGACGCGCGCGAGGATGTCCTCGCCGACCGCGCGCTCGCGCTCGATGCGAACCACCACGCGGCCAGACCGGTTCTTTCGCGAGGCCGCGTCCACGCGCGCGTACCACTGCGCGGCGTCCTCGACCTCGATGGGGGGATAGAGCGCGAGGACCTCGGCCCAGCGCAGATCCTTTATGGCGTGCTTCTTTCGCAGCTCCCCGAGGAGCTCGCGCTCGACGCGAGCGAACCTGGCGTCCTGCTCGGGCGAGAGCCTCCTGGCCATATCGAGCGCGGCGCGCCACTCGGGGATCTCCTCGATTCGAAGCGCGGCGGCGATCTTTCGCGCGCGCTCGACCATCGCCCCGGCGAAGACCTCGCCGAGCGCCTTCCCGGCGCGCGTGCCCTTCCAGACCTCGGGCTGTGTGTCCACGCCGAGCGCTTCGACGGCGCGTTGCACGTAGAGGTCATCCTCGGCGCGCACGGCCTCATCGAGGTCGCTGGCGATATCGCGCACGGCGCGCTCCGCGATCCTCACGCGCGCCTCGAGCGTACCGGCGGCGGCCATCGCCGTGGTCCACGCGTCGAGGCGAGCATCGCGCCCGAGCGAGCCATCGATGGCGTCAGCGAGAACCACCGCCTCCTCGTCTCGCTTTCGCGAGAGGAGCTCGGCGACCTCGGCGCGTTGCTCCTCGGTGCGCGCTTTCTCGCCCGCGACCGTGAGAGCACGCGTGACCTTCGCCGCGTCGAAAGGCTCCGTCTTCAGGCCTGTCCTCGCCATCGCCACGGCGCGCTCGTAGCGACGCGTCGCCAACCTCACGCAGCCCGGGTGCGCCTCGTTCCCACGACACAAAAGCTCGGCGCGCGCCATCGCCGCCTCGCCAAACGCCTCGCCCACGCGGGTGCGCTCCTCGTGGATCACCTCCTCGGCGACGAGCGCGTGAGTGGTGAGCAGCGCGAGCGCCAGGGGCGGGATATCCCCCGGGTCGCGCTCCGAGAGGAGCCGCGCGAGCGCCTCGGCGTGCGCGTCGCGCGCCTGGAGGTCCTCTCTGGCGAGCGCGCTCATCTGGTCGGCGTGAAATGAAACGGCGGCCTCGAGCACGGGCGCCTCGAGCGCGGGGTGAGGAATCTCGGGGAGCTTTCTCTCACGCCAGGTGCGCTCGTAGGCGCGCATGAACACCTGCGGAGCGACCGCCTCGGCGCGCGCTCTCAGGGTCTGCGCCGCGGCGCCCGAGATGTCCCCCTCGAACCGCTCGAGGTAGCGCATCATCACGCCAGCCTCCTCGCTGTCCGCCGAGTTTGCCAGAAAGCGCGTGTGCGCCTCGCGGACATGCGCGCCCTCGGGGAAGCGCTCGAGGTAGGACAGCAGCGGCGCGAGCGCTTCGCTCTCTTTGGCGCGCTCGAACGCCTCGGCGTCGAGCCTCTTCACGCGCGCTTGCTCCCACTCGGGAGGCAGCGGCGCGGAGGTTTGCCGCTCCCCGAGCGCGTCGATCTCGACAAGCGGCGCGCCGCCTGGCAGCTGCTCGAGCGGCAACTCCGAGAGCCTGAGCTCTGCGACCCCATCCTCGTTCGTCATCACGCGCCGCAAGAAGCCATCCTCGCTCCACGGCGCGCCAAAGATCACGAGCTCGCCAGCCACCGGGTGCACGCCGCACGGTCTGGACGCGCGCGATGCGTTGACGTCCTCGCTCCCGAGCACGGTGGTCGTGTCTCTGGCGCGCCACAGGTCAAAGCCGACCGCGCCCGCGCTCACGAGCGCGATGCTCGCCAGCGAGACCACCATCGCGGTGTTCTCGGACGTGGTCAGCGGGCGCTCCTGCCCGGTCTCCTCGTCGGTGACCGTGGCGGAGAGACACCCCGAGGTGGCCGCCTGTAACCCGGCGCAGGCCGCGCTCCCGACCGCCACGCCCGCGACCGTGCCGACCGCGAGCGGGTTGGTGATCCTGCGCTCCTCGATGCGCTGCTTCTCGACGCGGTCGTAGGTCTCGACGAGGCAGGTGTCCTCTCTGGCGACCTCCACGCGCAGCACGCCCGTGAAGGGGTCCTCTCCGACGTAGCGCACGGCGATGGCGCGCTCGCTGGTGGTCTCGACAAAGCGCTCCTGATTGCTCGCCACGAGGCGATCCTCGACGCGCGCGTTGGTCGAGATCTCGGCGCACGCCGAGCAGAAGAGGAGCGCGATAGCACCCATGAATAAAATAGCGTTTCTCATCAGTTCCCCCTCTCTTCGAGCTCCTGGATCTTTTTCAGCGCAGCCTTCGACGCTCCGGACACCTCGAACTCGCCAGATCGTGCATCGAGGACATACGTGACCTCGAGCTCCTCGATATCCTCGCTCTCGAGGTTGCAGTCCCCCGAATAGGTCGCGACGCCCGCCCGGTATGCGATCGTGACGCTCGCGTCCTCGCCGCTCACCGTGACCTCTCTCGGGACGGCGAAGGCGTGCGTGTCCGAGGCGCAGGTGTCGCGCGTGTCGAAGATGGGCGAGAGCGACGCGGGCGCGAGCTCACCAGAAGGCGTCAACGCATAAGCCACCACCTCGCCATCGACGGCGCCGCCGCCCATCTGCGTGTCCTCGCAGATGATCCTGTCTCTGCCTCCTCGGACATCGAGCACCTGGCACGTGTCGGTGAGCCCTGGCAGCCAGCGCGCCATGGCGCGCTGCCCCCTGGCGTCGCGCGTCGTCAGGAGCGCGCCGCCGCCGAGGTTGACCATCGGCTCACAGCCCGCATACAGCACGAGGGTGTCCGCGCTCCCGGGCATCAGGAAGGATCCTTGAAGCACGCGCGTGATGCGCGCGTTCCGCTCGTCCGGATCGCTCGAGCCCGAGGGACATCGCGAGCAGGTGTAGCTCACCTGATCCACGAGCTCGCCACCCTTCATCACGGTCTTTCGGCGGCGCTTGATCCTCCCGCGACAGCTCTCCTCGAGCGCGCCACGAAGTCCCGAGTTCGAGAGGTCAGCGTAGGTCGCCGCGGTGACTTTGGGGGCAGGCGATGTAGCCGCGAAGGCGACCCCGTCCGCGTCCGTGAAGACGACGTGCGAGGGGTCGATGGCGGTCATGAGCAGCGAGGCCCCGTCGAAGCCGTCGACCTTTTTGACGTCCGAGATCGTCTGCGCCAGCGAGAAGAAGACGTAGACATCGGCGCGGCGCGCGTCCTGTCCGATGGCGAAGGTCTCGTCGAGCTTTTTCAGATAAGCCTTCGTCGCCCCGCGCGCTCCCTCCTCGGCGGGAGCACCGCGCTCTTGCTTCTTGCTGCCGAGCAACGGGTTGTCGCCACGAGCTGCGATGATGGCGAGCAGCGCCTCCTTCTCTCCCTTGGTCGCCAGGCGAGTGAGCGCGGTGAAGGGGTCGTTGCGACGCTCCTTCTGGGAGGTCTCCTCGACGGGTTCGGAGGTGTCCTCTTCTTCGTTCACGGTCGCGGGATGGAGCGCGTCGTTGACGCGCTCGGCGTCCTTCTTCGACGCGGAGATATGCTTGCCGGGGAGCACCGCCACGAGCATGGCGGGCCAGGGCGAATCACCGAGTTCGACGCCGCGCTCGAGCGAGAGGCGCTCTCGCTGCGTCGTGGCGTTCTCCGTCAGGTCCGTGACCACCGCGAACGCGTTGTCCTCTTTCAGGGCAAAGCGCTCGCGGTCGAAGTCATAGCGCTCGACGCCGACCTCGAGGCGAAGGCACAAGACCTTCGCGCCGAGCTCTTTCTTATGAGCCGCGAGCTTCTCCTCGAGCTCCTTCTTCGCCTTACCCCTGGCGAAGTCATCCTCGGGGAGCGCTACCCCGAGCACGGGCGCCGCGTCCTCGACGGGCGCGCCCTCGCGAGAGAGGAGGCTGATGATGGCGAGCTCCTCGGGTGAGGGGACGTGACACTCGGCGACGAGCGCTTCTAGCGCGGGCGTCGCGTGGTCGCCGAGCGTGATCTCTAGCCCGCTGGCCCTGGCCGCGGGCTGCTCGCTCGTGACCTCGGGCGTGGTCTCCTTCGCCGGCGGCTTCTCTGGCTGCTCCTCGCAGCCAGAAAGGAGCGCCGCGATGACGACGGCATACATGACAGCGGTCATCCTCATCATAAATGTCCTCCCTCGTGGGTGTGATCGAATGAAACGAATCGCTTCTCACCACGAGAGAGCGCGCGGCCACGCTTCGATGACAGAAAGAGATGAATTTTTTGTGCTCGCTGACCTGAAGAACGAGAAAATGAGGATGATTTCGCACAAAAAGTGTCAGCCCCGCTCGCCCTCGCGCCTCGAAGAGGTGACCACAACCGATGAGGAGAGCGAGGGAGGAGAAGATGTCGATCGCATTGACAGGGATCGTGACCGGCGCGGCGATGGCGCTCGCGGCGCGCGTGATGAGCGGAGAGGTGGAGGTGCCACCGGGCGCGAAAGAGTCGCTCGGGAGCGCGAGGAAGAAGATCGAGCTGCTCGGGCACCTGATGGGAAACTTCGACGCCTCGAAGCCCTCCACCTGGAGTGACTTCGCCTCGCGTCTGCTCGACGCGAGCGTGGACCCGAACCGACGCTTCGCCAACGCCGCCAAGGCCAGGGCGTGGCTCGACCTCGAGGCGCCCGTCAGCTTGCCAGCCCTGCTCACCCGCAGGCTGATGATGTTCGAGGGCTGGGCCCGCGTCTACGAGGGCGAGCAGGAGGTCGTCGAGGTCTTCTGCCTGACAGACGACATCCCCCTCGCCGCGCAGTACGCGCACCAGGAGCGCGCGCGGCCCAAGCTCTTCACCGACAAGCGAGGCATCACCGAGCTCGCCGCGCTGCTCGCGCGAGCGGGGGAGCTGTTCTGGGAGGGGAGGGGCGCGATCCGGATCGAGCAGCACGGAGAATCACTGCTCGACAGGAGCGTGCCGCTTGAGGGTTTCGTGTATATGGGCGAGAACCTCGCGCTCATCGACCAGTGGCGGGAGTTTTTGGCGCGAGGCATCCGGCGAAACATCTTGCTCCAGGGCCCTCCCGGGTGCGGCAAGACGACGATGTGTCACCACGCCGCGCGGGCGCTCTCGCGAAGGACCTTGCTGCTCGACGCGAGCGTGATGACCGACCTTCGCCCTGGAGACTGGTTCGAGCTCCTCGAGGTCACGCGCCCAGAGGTGCTGATCATCGATGACATCGACCGGGAAGGGCACAACCTCGGCAAGTACCTGCGCCTGCTCGAGGAAGGGCACTGCCAGGTGCCGCTCGTGTTGATGACCTCGAACGCGCACAGCAGGCTCCCCGAGGCGCTCCGCAGGCCGGGCCGCATCGATCAGATCATCCGCTTCGAGGAGCCCGACCGCGACGTGCGCGAGGCGATCCTGAGGCAGATGGCGCGCGAGGTCGGCGTCCAGATCCCGGAGGAGCGCATGCCCTGGTTGCTCGCGCTGCACGAGGAGTACTCGGCGGCGCACGCGCTCGAGGCGATGAGGCGCGCGAAGATCCTCGGCTGGGCGCGCACCGAGCGCGAGGGGGACGTCTCCTTCTTGCTCCAGCGCGACTTCGACCGCGCCTCTGACTGGCTCACCGCGCACGGCTACACAGCCTTCAAGCTCGAGAACACATTCATCCTCTCCGAGCTCATCCGGCGCGCGCCACCCACGCTCGCATACGCCGACGGCAAAGAAGATCACCTCGAGGTCGCGCTCCCTGGCGGCGCGAGCCTGATCTTCGAGGGGGAAGATCACAGGGGCTATGGCAGAGACGTATACGCGAGAGATGGCGAGGAGGGCTTCGCCAAAACACGCGCGGGCATCGCCGAGCTCTTCTGGCGCGGGCGTTCTGGCGTGCTGCTCGACGCGGTGGACCGCGGAGAGATCGTCGCGCGCGAGCTCGACCTCGGGGAGGTGCGCTACCACGGGCAAATGCTCGAGCATTTGCCCCGCTGGGAGTCCTTCATGGAGGCGAAGATGAGGCGCGTGATCCTCTGCCAGGGGGTCCCGGGGAGCGGCAAGTCGACCTTCTGCCTGCACGCAGTGAGGGAGCTCTCCGAGCGCACGCTGATGCTCACGCCCGACGCCTACGACGAGTTCTCCTGCTCGGAGTGGCGCGAGCTGCTCGACCTGCTAAGGCCGACGGCCATCATCGTCGACGACATCGATCGCGTGGGGAGCCACGCGCTCGAGGCGAGGCTGCGTTTCTTCGAGGAGGGGTACTGCGAGGTGCCGCTCGTGCTGTTCACCTCCAACGATCACACCGAGCTGCCGCGCGCGATGAGGCGCCCTGGCAGGATCGACCAGATCCTGTTGTTCGAGGCCCCTGGCGAGGAGCTCATCGACGACCTCATCGACGAGCTCGCCGCGCGCGTCGACGTGGAGGTACCCGAGAAACACCGGGGCAAGGTCGCCGCGCTGATGCGCGAGCACTCCAACGCGTTCGCCGTCGAGTTGATGCGGCGCGGGAAGGTGTGTGGCTGGGACAACCTCGAGCACGAGGGGGACATCACCTTCACGCTCGGGCAGGAGGAGGGGGATGACGACGGCAAGGTGCGACACTTCCCCGGGCGGCGCAGGCGCCGTTGGTGAAGTCTTCTTCATAGCAAAAAGCACACGCGAAGGAACAGGAGACAGAGTGACAGAGCGAAATGGTAGAGAGAGGTTTGGCGAGCTGCGCTCGATCTTGAACGCCCCGCGCGAGCAGGGTTGGAAGTGGGCGAGGATATTGCAGACGGTGGATCACACAGGTCGCGCCGAGCCGGAGGATGTCATCGCCTACCTCGTCGCGAGCATCTCGCAGTGGGAGCAGGGGATGCGGCAGGCGCCCCCGAGGTGGCTGCACGGCATGGGAGGCGCGAAGCGAAGGGAGCTCTTCGGGCTCGTGAATCAGGCCACGCTCTCGGCGCTCCAGGGGGCGCCGAACATGCTGCTCGGGCAGAAGCTCTCGACCGCCGCGCACATCGAGCGCCTCGACGTGCACACGCCCAGGATGCCGATGAGGCATATCCTGACGCAGGCGCTCTCGGGAGAGGCCAGGGCGCACCTGCGCGCGTTCGTGAGCATGACGCACGCGATGCCGACCTCGATGTTGCTCCCGATGCTCGCGCGGTGCGAGGCGCTCGAGACGCTGGTGTTGCCCGAGCCCTCGCTCGGCAAGAAGGACACCCTCGACGCGCTGTTCGAGCAGGAGCGCCACCCGAGGTTAAAGCACCTCCGGGTGAGCAAGCTCTCGGTGACAGATGACAGGAGCGCCCGGGCGTTCGCGGCGATGGCGCCAACGCTCGAGACGCTCGCCATCGAGGCGCCCGCGGATCCAGACATCACGCCCGCGCACCTGCTGCGGTTTGTCGACATGAGCCGTATCACCGCGCTCGACCTCGGCGATGTCCCCTTTGGCGCTGGAGACCTAGAGAGGCTGTCCGCGCAAAAATCACTCGACGCGCTCGAGCGCGCGTATCTGTGCTCGGGGCAGCACCTCGACGGCATCTGTGACGCGATGCCATCGCTCCGAGCGCTGCGTATAAAGCTGCGCGAGCGCGACATGCGTGACGCGCCCTGGGGAGAGCTCGCCGCGAGCGAGCTCGAGTCACTAAAAATCACCACGGAGCGAGGCCAGCACCTCTCACCCGAGGCCTTCTCACTGCTCGACGCGAAGCAGCTTCGACACCTCTCCCTCACGACCGCCGAGCTCACCTCCTCGATGCTCGATCACATCGACCAGGCGACCTCACGCGCGCTCGAGTCCTTCTCGCTCACCACGAACTTCGAGGAGATGAGCCAGGTCAATTCGCTTTTGAGCTGGGCGCGAAGGCAGCCCTCGCTCGAGCACCTCGCGCTTTGCCAGGACGCAGCGCCAGAGGATATGCGCCTGACCGCAGAGGTCCTCGCGCAGGTCCCCGCACACCTTGGCGCGCTCGACCTCTCCGGCCACGCGGTCGCCACCGAGGCGCTCGAGGCGTTGTTGACTGACCACGCGAACCTTCGCGAGCTCACCCTCACCCTCGCGCCAGGGGACACCACCTGGCTGCAACAAGCCACCGAGCGCGGTATCTTCGATCACCTCGACATCCTCGACCTCACGATCGAGCACCTCGGCGTGGACGCCCCGGCGAGGATCATCCCCGCCATGCGAAGGCGCCCGCTCGCCTGGTTTGCCCTGCGCAGCGAGCTGCTCGATCGCGAGGCGAGGGCCTTTGGCGAGCGCTACGACCGCTACAGGTTTGTCCATGGACTGGAGCCCCTGAAGTTCTCGTGCTGGCACGCCTGTTCGGGGTGAGCGGTAAACAAATTAATTTTTCTGGCGAAAAAGTGTCAGCAAGGCTGATGAGAGGACTCGACGGAGTGTGAACAAACGCTTTCACTCCAAAAACAAAGATTTCCAAAACAACGAGGAGGGACGACGTGAGTAAAAAGACCGAGCAAGTCGATGGAGGGCGACTCCTGAAGATGGTGGAAGCCATCGCGATCGCGCCAGCAGATGCCGAAGAGGTCGCCACAAATTATCGCAAGCAACTCGAAGGAAAGGGGCTCTCGCATCATGAAATGCAGGACGCGATCGCCGAAAAAATCGTCGCCAGATATTCGAAAATGGCTGGCGCGGTGGGCGGCGCGAGCGGACTGGCTGGTATTATCCCTGGTGTGGGAACTGCGGTCGCTGTGACGGGAGGCGCGATCGCTGACGCCGCCGCGAGTATGAAGCTCCAGGTCGACATGTGCATGTGTATGGCGGCTGCCTATGACTATGATCTCAACAACGAAGACGCCCGGCATATCTCGTTTCTCCTGGCCGCAGGCGGTGCGCTCGAGAAGGCAGGAGAGCAAGCCGCGGTTCAACTCGCGAGCAAGGCGGGCGTCAAGATGCTCAAGCAATACCTGCGCGGGGCGGTCCTGCAAGCCATCAAGGAGATGTTCAAGAAGCTCGGCATCGTATTCACCCGGAAAGCGCTCGAGAAAGCCCTCCCCTTCGGGGTTGGAGTGATCATCGGAGGAACGTTTAACTACGCGTTGACGCGCTACGTCGGCAATACAGCGCGGGAGTGGTTCGCCATCGACGCGTCCATGAATGCCTGAGAGCGAGCGGCGCGAAGCGTTGGCTCCGCTCGCTCCCGTCGATGTGAGGTGACGGTTAAACCACATCATCATCCGAGACTTCTCGCTGGTCCCTCGACAGTTCGAGCATCCCGACGATCCTCACCGCGGCGGTGACCAATAGAAACAAAAAGAAAGATCCCGTGCAGGCACTGAAGAGAGTGATCACGAACATCATCGTGTCGTTGACATGCCTCGAGCGTTCGAGGAGCGCTCCTGCAAAACCGAGCCAGAATCCAGCCCAGAACGTGATGAGGAACGACAGCAAAAAAGCGTGAAACAGATCGCGCATAAGCGTCTTCGAGACATCACCGCGTCCGCCCCATGTGAGCATCTGGAACACGACGATAAAAAACAGGTACGACGCGAAGCATGTGGCCCACAACATGTAGAGGCCCTGGAGCAACTTGCTATCGATAAGCGTTAAAATCCCCGCCGCGCAATAGACTCCAACACCTATGATGTGTAAGGCGCGAAGCCTTGTAAGGAAACCATCGAGGAAGTGCAGCTTGTTCACCAACTTGGTGAGCAAATCGACCGTGCTCGTGTGGTCTATCAGTGTATCCTCATCCACCTCGGGATCGGGAGGTGTAACCTCATCGACCTCAGGTGGAGCGGTGCTCTTCAGTATGTCTTCATATGACTCCATCAACCTCTCCTTTTCGTCCCCGACACATCAGCGTGATGCCATCGCGGTGGTTTTCTTCAAGCGCATCTGCTCTGCGCGTTTATTGTAGTACTCCCGGCTCGGATCGAGCGCCTGACATCGCTCGATCAACCGGGCAGCATCCTCCCACTCACCTCGTTGAGCGTGCGCTTCTGCGATGGTGTCGAGCACAGAAGGATCTTGCTGATCTGTTTGCATGGCGGCGAGCCTCGCGAAGTGATAACCCCCTTCGACGTCACGGAGTTGGCGCTCCTTGGTGGTCAACAAAAACCACGCGAGGCGGTTATTGACCCGATCATTGGCGGGGTAACTGGAAGCGAGCGCCTTGTAATGATAAAGCGCCTCGGCATGACGCCCTGCGCGTTCATGAAGCTTCCCATAACCAAGCTCGATGACGACTTTAGCGTGGTCACCGCGGACGCGCGAGAGCGCGCTCTTGTAGAGCGCTGATGCCTGGGCAAACTGCCCCTTCCTCCCGTACTTTGTCGCGAGAAAGTGCAAGCCAATCGCGATCTCATCCTCGTCAAAAGAACCCGCCGGCACCTCATCTCCCCACTCTCTTGGTCCCTTGTGGGGCCTGGCTGGGATCGAAGGTCTCGGAGATGGCTCGAATCGACGTGCGGGATCATCCAGTCTGGCAAGCTTATCCGCGAGGATCGGGTCTTTCGCGTTGGCTTCGAGGATCGCTCTCGCTTCCTCGAAACGCTCCCCATGAAGCAAGAGCTCGACCCTTAACCGCGTGTAAAGTGGCTCGTACTTCTCCGGGCTCCTGACCTGTCCGAGTAGCTTGCGCGCTCGGAGCAGATCGCGTTGCTCCCTGGCCGTCACGTAAAACCATGCCGCCTCGAGCAACAACTCGTCGGCTCCCATCCCCACGAGCGACTCGTGGGCCCTCGCCGCGCAGTCGAACGCGCTCGCTTCCTCGCAATCACGCGCGAGCGTCGTGAACAAGTAACGCTTTTTATCTGGATAGAGGATGACCAGCGCACGAGTCATCCCCTCGAGCTCCTTGCTCTTTTGTCTGTATCGCAACGCGCTCAACCGACGCATGTGCAACATCCAGCCCTCATCGCTCTCAGGGAGACTCCTCACCAGGCGATCGATCTGCGCGCGACCCCAGCTGGCGGGTTCTATCCAGGCTGGCTCCCATTGAGACGCGGAAATCGGCAAGCGCCCCTCCTCCGAAGAGAATGCGCCATCCTGGCCTTGAAAGAGAACCACCTGGTGGGTGCTCTTCTCCGTCTCGAACGAGCCCGCCTCGAAGAGGGTACAAAAGTCGGCGTCCTTGCCTGGGACACGCACGAAACGACGCTCGAGCTCGATCAGAAGGTCGAGCCTACCGTCCTGGTTCCTGTCCACAGACTCGAGCTTGCCGAGAGAGAACCCCTCGGCGATCACCTTTTTGGAAGAGCACGCGTAGTCGAAGGAATCACTGTAAGTCACGAGGGCTTGTTGCGCGCCTGTAGAAAGATGTAGCGCCTTCACCTGACCTTGAGCCTCTCCCGCGCCAGCGAACTCGACAGCGCAAACCAGCGCCTCTCCAAAGAGCTGGCAATCCCTGGCCTGCGCTCCATCAAAGCTCCCGACAACTCGAGGGGTTGTATCGGTATCGACCGCGTACACCCTCCTGTAGGCATGCGTATGATGGAAGCACTCGCTGTCGGTGATTTCGAGCAGTGACAGCGTGGGTGTGAGTTGTCTCGTCGCGGTGATACGGGTATCTGGCGTCGCGTCTTCGAACATGCTTCTCGCTGGACACGTCTTGCACGAGCCGTTCGCGCCTGTTTGACAAAGCAAGGAGAGGTGAGGGCTCGATTTCTGAGCGTTCGAAGCTTCGCCGGTGTTCGTTGTCGAGCCCTTGTCCGAGGTCGGTTTTTCACGAGCCTGAGAAGAAATCCCGGCCACGATCCCTTTTAGCCTGGCTCGGATATCATCGGCTTTGTTTTCGAGGCCGAGCAGGAAGGGTTTGCTCGGCTTTACCGCCTTGTTGGCTGCACGTGCTGCACGCAGCTCTTCATAAGCTTGTTGAACGGCCAGGTTCGCGATGGTGATCGAGCTCGTATCGGCTTCCTTGATGCAAGGCCAAACCGCCGCGCGTCCATTTCGAAGCACCACATCATAAGTACCACAAGAAACCACCCGCATGTCGAAGGTGCCTTTCGTCTCGAAAACAGTCTGGGTGGTCAATAAGGCATAGCGTTGACCGTAGGCGTTGCGGGAGACCTCGAGCGCCTCGCTCGTGCCGATCCTGCCGTGAATGTATCCGCTGAAGTAACTCGAAGAAGCTTGCGCGTAGGCAAGAACCTCACGCGCCTCTTCGAGTTCGCGTATCGCCTCAGACTCGCGAGCTGAGTCGCGGTGATAAGCATCGAGCGCTTCTCGATACTCGGACTGCATTCGCTCGATCTCGGCTCGAATCCGGGAGAGCTCCTTGCACGATGGTTGAACGCGATCTGTGTGTGCCATCACGATCCCGAGGCTTCGAACCTCCTCGACGAGCTCGCAAAACGCCTCGCTCGAAGTCGCTTCGTGAATGTCGCTCGCGCTTTTGGTGAAGGACGTTCCCCAACTCTCGCGACGCTTCGTTGGGATGCTCCCCGTAAACGAGGTCTCCTCGTGACGTGATGCGAACGCAAGCCACGCTTTCGCATCAGGATCATCTCCGAGAATCTGCTCGACTTGCTCCAGTGTAAAAACATCAGGTTCCACAACAGGAGTGCTCTTACCACCCATGGACGAGATCACCAAAACGATGACAAACAACATCGCCAGAACAAACACGCATACAGCTGGTATCAATAATATCTTCAGTAACTTATCACGCCTCTCCTTCTCCCAGCGCGATGCCAGATCGTGCGCCTCGTTTTCGATCTCGAGCGCGAGCGACGAGAGCCCGCGCAACGCCTCGAAAAACGGCGAGAGCTTGTTCGCGATAACCGTTTTAACCTCTTCTATCTCTCGAAGCTCTCGGTGCGCGCCGAGGATGGCGTTCATGACAACTTCGGCCTCGGCGTGAGGCGAATCGACCAGCGCTTGCGCCAAAATTTTGGGCGCATCATCTGGTGTCTGGGCGAATGGAGCAGCAAACGCGGCGGCAGGAGATGCCAGCCTGCTCAGGTGAGCGCTGCCCGAGAGGACCTCATCGAGAAGTTCAGCGGATGCCTCTTCGCTTGACCACAGCTCTTCGAGGAGTTTGGGCAAGGTCGAGATCAACTCTTCACATCCACGCTCGTATCGTTCCACCAACGCGAACGCTCGATCACCCTGAAGAGCGGGCGCGGCCCTCTCGAAGGCATCCTTGTTTCGTGCCACCAGTTGGGAAAGTTGGCTCGCGTTCGCATAGCGAAACATCGTCCCGAGCTTTCCATCCTCCATCGCTGCTTGCAGTGCGCCGAGGTGTAGTAGCAAGGGTCGCGTCAGATCTGCTGCCGCGTTCGACGCTGACTTCGAACGTCCAAGGAGAGTGAAGACCTTATCCATCACGCGCTACTCTCTTCTCTGAAGGGTTACTGTAGTCATATGCACCACAGAGGAGAGGCTTCAACGATCGCTTATTGACACTTTGCTTCGAAAAAGTACGCCTCCGAGAACCCGACGCGACGACAACGCCGAGGTTTGACTCTAAAAATACATCGCCTCGAGGACATCGAGGGTGGCCTGGTCGAGGTCGAAGTCTATGAACCTGTCGCTATCCACCTTCGCGCTGTGCGTTGGCAGCGCCCAGCCCTCGACAACGATGTCTTCAGGGAGGCTCTCGAGGAAGTAGCGCTGCAGCTTGTGGGGAGGAGGGCTCTGCGTGCTCTCCTCGATGCAGGCGCCGGTGAGGTCGATCTCCGAGATATCAGAGTGTGCGATGAGGCTGCGCAAACCCCAGAGAGTCTGGGGCTCGAGGGTGCAGTACCTCAGGTCAAGTCGCGTGAGCCCGGGCGCCTCGAGCGCGCCAAAGAATAACTCGAGCTGTTCCAGCTCCCAGCTTCGGTGAGACATGTCCAACGTGACGAGGCGAGGGAGGTAGAGCAAGGGCGTCGATGCTCCAGGCTCGAGCCTGACCTCGCCGTGGGGGAGCGAGAGGTGCTCGAGGTGCTCGAAGCAGGGGAGAGCTTGGATCTCACCGAGCGTATGCGCGTCGATGTCGAGCTTCCTGAGCGTGAGCGCTCGGAGCGACGCGAACGCTCGTGCCCCGGCGAGCGTGGAGAAGAGCGATGGCGTGTACATATCACAGGCGAACGACTCGAGCCTGGAGAGCGTGCCGAGGGAGCCGAGTAAACGGAGCACCTCTGGCGCGACGTCACAACGCTGGAACGAGACGGTACGCAGCTTCAAGGGATGATCGCTCCCTCGCAACCCCTCGAAGAGGTCGCTCTGGACAGCGCACTCCTCGAACACGAGGTGCTCGATATGCTCGAAGACGGGACCGGTGATGATCGCCGCGAGCGCTTCCTCCTGCGCGCCTGGCTCGCGGTGGCGGATGCGGTAGGATCTGGGGACTCTGCCGTTCGTATCGATCGTGTGCTGGGAGCTGTGCCCGCGAACGAGCAGGCGCCGAAAGAGCGACCCGAGGAGCCTCGTGTCCTCGATCGAAGCCGCCAGCTTGAACACCCAGCTCTGGGGCGTGCACGCGCGATGCTCGGGCGGCCAATCCTCGAGCGCTTCGAGCACATATGGCAGCAGCTCTTCGACCACCTGTGGGCGGTGCGCAGCGTCCATGTAGGCGCGCTTGATAAAGGCCATCACGTCCGCGAAGGCTCGCGCTGACGGCTCTCCACCAACGCGCTCGCGGATCTCATCGAAGTATACATCATATGCCATCCCTGTCCTCCTCTCGAAAAGGGCGCGGCCTCGCCAGACGAGGCCATCTGTTTGTCTACCCTTTCGAGTCATTGCCTCGAGGCGTGCTGACAGTTTCTGCATAAAAAGTTTGAAGAAAGTGTCAACAACACCAGCACGCGCTCCTCTCTCAGGTGGAGAGGAGGTTTGGCATGACCTCCGCTCGAGATAACCTCGCGAGGCCTGAACCTCGCGCGAGCAAGAAGAGAGGAGAGTGATGAAGACCGCCAAGGACACCTCGACGAGCGTCGCGCTTTACATCAACTGGTCCAACCGTGGGAACGTCGCCAGGCGCAAGCAACGCTTTGGCGGCAGCATCAGCAAATGGGAGGTCACCAAGGTCGGAGACATGTACGTCCTCGGGAAACACGTCGCCAAGAAGGACATCGTCGAGGTCCTCGAGAAGGTCCTCGCTGCATCAGACGGCGCAGTGCTCCTCCTCCCTCATGGCACAACGAGCTCGGGCGCCTCGGTCATGCACGTGCACTACTTCAACAACGCCACACCCTCTTGAGCTTCTGTGCCCGACGCGTGGGCAAGGCGTTGCCAGAGGATGTGATGGCGCACACCTCCCGGCGCGCCTCGCCAATGTCTGTATCTATCCCGAGCGCGAAAACTGTCAGCGAGGCATCCTGCCTGACTTTGTGTTATCAAAGTGGTCAGACAGACCCACAACGAGAGCGCGACGAATAACCCCATTCGACTGCAGGTGCATCGATCATGCTCGTACTCCCCGCGGACGCGAAAGAACTCGAACAGACGCTCGCCTTTACACGAGGAGCCAACACCCCGTTGATCACGACCAGCGGGGTGGACCCGCGCTACCTCACCGAGCTGCTCGGTGGGTTGGCCAAGGACGACGAGGTCGATGTGTTCACGCTCGACCTCTCGATGGGGCTTATGCAGCGGCGTGGCGAAGACAGGTGGCGACCGCACACCGAGGGGGGCTCGATCGAGGTTCTGTTCGAGGGGCTCGAGCTCTTCGCCGCGCACATCGAGGCGTCTTTTAAACGCGCGGTGCTCCTGCTCGACCTCTCCCCGAGGCTTTTCGACATCCCCGAAGTCCCCGCGCGGATCGACGCGTTCGCGGCACGCATCTACAGGCAAGCGAGCCACGCTCGCGTCCTCACGCCCGCGTTCGAGAGCCCCTGGACAACCTCGCTCGACCTCTCTCCTCCGACAGGTCAGGAGCTCACGAGGTATGTCGACAGGGTGGTCGCTTCCTTTTCCTTCCGACTCACAGACCAGGAACGACGCAGCATCATCGAGGCGCTGCGTGGGCTCGTGGCGCCTGATATTCACCAGATCCTCGAGAGCGCCTCATATCACTCCGAGCAATCACCCCAGCAAAACGCTTCGGGGCACGCTGACGGGCTTCTGGAGCGCGTCGAGCGCGCGAGGCGAGAGCGGCTCGTGACGCGCGTGGGGCTCGAGGTCGTCCCGCGAAACTCGATGGACCAGATGGGCGGGATGGAGGTGTTGAAGCGTCACCTCGAGTATGACGCGGCCATCTTCCAGCGCCGTGAAGAAGCCATCGAACAACAGCTCGCGTTGCCAAAAGGGATCCTGCTCGTGGGGTTGCCTGGGTGTGGGAAATCACTCGCGGCGAAGGTCTCGGCATCCGTGCTCGACCTGCCACTCCTTCGCCTCGATGTGGGGAGCTTGATGGGGAAGTATCTCGGCG
>Ga0208061_100249_pt1 | contig 16799 bp, 10 predicted proteins | sample DeeseametaMP0555_FD_184209 | JGI IMG/M metagenome (GOLD analysis project Ga0208061, IMG submission 184209) | Marine microbial communities from the Deep Atlantic Ocean - MP0555 (SPAdes) | ecosystem: Environmental > Aquatic > Marine > Oceanic | place: South Atlantic Ocean | collected 2011-01-23 | reverse complement strand
GGCATACATGACAGCGGTCATCCTCATCATAAATGTCCTCCCTCGTGGGTGTGATCGAATGAAACGAATCGCTTCTCACCACGAGAGAGCGCGCGGCCACGCTTCGATGACAGAAAGAGATGACTTTTTTGTGCTCGCTGACCTGGAGAACGAGAAAATGAGGATGATTTCGCACAAAAAGTGTCAGCAACACCTTCGCGCTGACTCTGGATCGAGAGTGGCCCACGCTCCCGTTTTCTGGGAACATGGACCACCTAAGTAGAAATCCAAAGAGAGGGGGCTGCCAACATGGCGAGTCAAAAGAAGTCGCTTATCTCTGTAGCGCAGCGAGACTTCCTGTTTATCGCGCTGTTGATTCTGTTTGGCGGGGTCACGATCCTGGCCTCGTTTTATGGTCAGGAGCATGTCTTCGCGATCCCCATGATCGTCATGGGGGTCTGGTTCTTTTTCTCCATAGCCCAGCTATGGAGCAACATCTCGTCGCTACCGGAATCGTTGGATGAAGGGAGCGCAATGCCTGAGCGTCTCGCGGGGACGATCATACCTCCCTCGTTCACGGCACTCGGGATCTTGTTCACGTTCCTCGGACTGCTGTATGGCTTGAGTGATTTTAGCACCGATCCTGACGCCCTCCTCACGAGCATCAGCACCCTTGTCTCGGGCACGAAGACAGCTTTCCTGTCATCGATTTGTGGGATCTCCCTCTCCGTCCTAACCAGCCAGCTTTATCAATACGGTTGGAAGGTTTACGAGGATAAGAAGCAGCAGCTCATCCTGAAGAGCTATATGAGTAATGACGCGAGCGTCGGCGCGGTGAGTCTGCTCATGGAGCGGCCCGAAATCGCCATCGCCATGCTCTTGCGCGAAACCCGCGAATCCAACACCCAGCTCGAGGTTATCGCGGACGCGATGACAGACGAGGAGCGGCAGCGAGAACAGCTCGAAGCCTTGATGAAGCAATTTGCTGAAGCGTTCACGGCCCAGCTCGGCGCCAAGTTTGAAAAGATGGAGGATGTGCTCGACCACTTCATCGAGTGGAACAAGTCCTCGCGAGAGCTCTATGACGCATCACAGAAACAGATGCGCTCGTTTCATGAAGCCTCCGCCGACCTCGTCGCTTCACAAAATAACCTCTCCGGGGAGCAAGCGAGGACCACGGAAAAGCTCACGGAGTCGATATCGATCCTGGCCAACGCGTCAACATCACTCGAACAAACCGTCGGCGAGCTGCGCACCCAGAACAAGAACCTCGTCGACATCAAGACAAGCTCCGATGATCTGCTCGCCAAGATCACCGACTGCCTCGAACAGCTGCAAAGCATTGCGGCTAACCAGAACGTCGTCACGGAGAAACAGGGGGAGCTGCTCACCAAGATCACCTCGCTCGAAGAAGGCTTCAAACTCACCTACGAGGAGCTCTCGAACAACACCAGGGTGCTCAACGAAACGCTCGACCGAGAGACCAAGCTCGTCGATATCCTGAACGAAAACCTGGAGGAGCAAGCGAAGACGAGCACCCATCTAAAGCTTGCCGCGAAGACCCTCCTCGCCTCCCACAGATTCCTCGAGTCGCTTCCAGCAGACCTCGAAAAACTTCAGGGGCACAGCGCATCACTCCTCTCCAGGTTCGAGGAGTCACTGGAGGTCGTACAGACGTCGCTGGCCGAAACGGAGAAGACGTCGCGCGCCCAGGGAGAACTCCTCACTCGGCTCGAGGCCGCGGTCGCTGGCCTCGGTAACTTGGAGGCTATCCTCGGTGCGCTCTCGTCCTCCAACGATAAAATCCTCACCGGGCTGACTGGCCTCGCTGAAGGCGTGTCTGCCGATGTGGAGAAGGTCTCGACATCGAGTAATGCGCTCGGCGCCAATATCTCGGCATTCGAGCAAAGCCTCGGCAAGCTGAACACATCGATGGAGACCGTAGGGAGCAAGATCCCGACACAGTTCGCCGAACTCGAGGGGAGGAACGCGGCTCACATCCAAACCATCTCCGAAAAGACGACGGCAATGGCCAGCCTGCTCGAAGAGCTCAAGGGCATCTCCGATCAACAAACAGCTGTGGGGACCAGTCTCGAGCTGGCGAGCAAGAACCTCAGTGGTCTCGACGACACCTTCAAGGGCTCGCTCGACAAGCTCTCGGGAGCATCCCGAACCATCGCAGACGCAGTCTCGGGTCTTCGACAGGACCTTGACAACGTCTCCTCCGCGCGTGAAGGCCTGGCAAAGGACCTTGGCTCGATTGGCTCGAGTCTCGGCGATATCTCCAGCGCCATGTCGCAACTCGAGAACCTCGAGGCGGGCCTCACGGCCATCAACCAGAGCCTGCTCGGAATCTTCGATAACTTTGACAGCGAGAGCGCCAAGGTCGCCCAACACTTCCTCGGGGCGCAACAAAGCCTCCAACACACGATCGAAGACTTCGAGGATGTGCTCCGCCAACAGCAGATGTCGCTGGAGGTGGCACGATGAAGAACATTTTAAGGAGCAACAGGGGCATCCCTGAGAGCCCAGACTACTGGATGTCCTACTCGGACCTCATGGCGGGGATGCTGCTCGTTTTCATCCTCATGTTGGTCGCGGTGATGTTCGCGAGGCAGCACCAGCTCGAGCAAGAAAAAGAAAAACTCACCGCCGCGATCGAACGCAACAAGCGCCTCAACAAGGAATATGACGAGTTGCACACAGACGTCTCACAGCTGCTCGGGATCCGAGAGAAGATCCTCGCGAGGCTCAAGAGGCGGTTCGAAAACTCCAACCGTCAGATCACATTCGATGACGCCACCGGGGCAGTCCGCCTCGGCTCGAGCGTCCTGTTCACTGAAGGTTCATCCAAGCTCTTGCCCAAGGGACGCGTCACGCTCGATGCCACCATGCCAGACTACTTCGAGGCGTTGCTCGGCGACCCCGCGCTGCGGCGCCACGTGGACCAAATCATCATCGAGGGACACACCAACTCGAACTACTCGGGCTCGAGGAGTGCCAGGGACGGCTATCTCTTCAACCTACGCCTCTCACAGGACAGAGCGTACGAGGCGATGGAGTATATCCTGAGCTCACCCGAGAATCAGAAGTACGACCCGTTTAGCATCCTCGCCGCTAACGGCTACTCCAGCGCGCGCTCCATCAAACTCCCCGATGGCTCCGAGGACAAGGCGAGGTCGCGCAGGATCGAGATTCGCTTCCGCCTCAAGGATGAAGAGGCCCTCGCGATCCTGAAGCAAAAGTTCGAGACACGCGAGAGGGGGGAATAGTCCATGCTCGAGTTTATCCCAGGGAGGCTGCGTTCTGCTCGCAAGGCGCTCGAAGAGCGATCCCCACGCGCAGGCATCGTCTCTCCCAGGAAGCGCGCGACCCTCGATGACCTGACGCAGCAGCTAAAGAGCACCTCACTCTATGAGCTCGAGGCCAGGCCGCTGCCGTTGACGAGGAGGCAGCAGCGCTTGCTTCCCGAGATTTTCCTCCGCTTCATGGAGGATGCGCACCTTGGCCAGGCGGCGATCCTGTGCCTGGAGCACTACCCGGCGGCGCTGGATACGAAGTTTCTCTGGACGACGATCAAGCGTTGCTGGGGCAAACACAATGATCTGATCGAACGCATCGCCGACCTCCTCGAAACTCACGGCGCCCTTGACCCCTGGCAAGAGATCATCCTCGGCAACATCGATGAAAACGCGGGCGTTATCACGAACGCGTTGGTGACCGAGCTTCACGAAAGTGGGCGTGAGTTTAACTTGCAGGAGCGATTCTTCGAGCACCTCCCCGAGGAACTCGAGGACAAGCTGCCCGTGGCGCTGTTTTTGTGTGGCAACCGCAAGACCTGGTCATCACACAAGCCAAACACGTTGACCTCTTATCTGCGCAAAATGAACAAAGGGGAACTCGCTTCCTGCATCGCCGCCATCGCGCTCGAGTTCTCCACCAATCTCATGCCCAGCGCGTGGGACGTCGAGTTTCTTCAGGGCGTTCTCGGGGCAGCGTCAAAGCTCGAGGATACCAGAGGGCTCGATGAATGGATCTCCTACTGGAACCGCGTACTGAACCTCGAGAAGATCAAGGCGACCTCGGAAGGAAAGCGGCGTTACGAGTTCTGGTACAGCTATCGAAATACGGTCAAGGACTTCGACTGCCAGACGAGGTGTCCCGAGGTGCTCTCGATCGACTTTGGAACCTTCGGGGTCATCGATTTTCTGATCCCGGGGCGAGGAGCCTACCACTTCGACAAAGACACGTTTCGGGACATCCACAACGAGTTCATCGAAGCGATCCACGATCCAATGAGGAGAGGATCGCCTGTCCCCAAGGCGTCGAAGCTAAAGGCTCGTGGTGGTGAACCCCTTTCACACAAGGGCGCATGGGAGAAGAGATTCAGGGAAGAAATCTCTCACCTGCTCGCGGTCTATGGCTCGTTGCCAAAAGACGAAACGCGCGAGGCAAAGCTGCGTGAAGAGCTTACCGCGCTTAAGGAGCGGGCACGAACTGTAGCACCACCGAGCGCACTCGATCCTTTCGTCATCGAGCTCGGTTCGCCATCTCGAGAAGACCCTTCTCAACGTGAAATCATCGAAGCGCCAGCGGATGCACGTTTGTTGGTGGAGGCACCACCTGGTTATGGGAAAAGCCATGTGGCCTGCGAGCGCATCCTCCATCTCATCGAAAACGAGCGCCTCGAACATCACGAGATCCTTGTCGTGAGTTTTACGAGGGTCGCGGTGAGGAACGTCCGGGAGCGGCTCGCACAACGCGGGATCAAAGGTCTGGTGGACATCGTCACCATCGATCAGCTCGCCTACAAGGCAAACGAACGCGAGAAGTTCCCGAGCGGTTATGACGAGAGCGTCGATGCAGCGCTCGCACGCCTGAAGCAGATGGATGTATTCGAGCGCACTTACCACCACATCATCATCGATGAGGCTCAGGATACCATCGGCAGGCGCGCCATGTTGCTTTGTGCGGTGTTATTGAGAGCCGTAGAGCATGGAGCTGGCTTCACCGTCTTCTTCGACCCCGCACAAGCGATTTATGACTGGTCTGGCAGGGATGCTGACGCACCACCCTATATCCATCAAAACATCACTCGTTTGAGCACACTGCTCGAGAAGAACTTCTCGGGACACTACCAACACAAACACCTTCGACGTCTCTATCGCACCACCGAGCCAACGCTCATCGAACACATGAGCTTCGCGCGACCACGCGCGCTCCACAGAGATCACAGGCACGCGAGCGCGCTCTTTCACCACGTCCACAAACAAGCCGTCGAAAAGAGCATCGAACATCCAGAGAATGTGGAGAGCATGGCACTCTTTCGAACGCGCTTCGACGCGCTGTTGCACGCGCGCGAGTTGGCCTCCAGGAACACCCCTTTCCAGCTACGGATGGGTGGACTTCCAAGGAATGCACGTGCTCCCTGGCTCGCGTTTATCTTGAACGCCATCGGAACACCGAGGGTCTCCGAGGCAACCTTCAAACAAACCTGGCATGCCTGCGCACCGCACCCCTTCCTCTCAGGCGTCGATGTCCACGAAGCGTGGGGTGCCTGTCTAAAGCTCGGGGGGCTCGAAAAGACCACGGAGCCAGTGGTCGAGGTCATCGATATCGCGCTCGCGCTTCGGAGATCAGCGCTTCCCGAGGTCGTGCAGTCGCTCCCTTCATCGAATCACTCTGTGGCTGTGAGCACGATCCACGGCTCGAAAGGATTGGAAGCTGATCACGTCGCGTTCACGCTCTTCGGGCGCCCTCATTTCAAGGCAAGAAGGCAAGAGGGTGCGCGAGAGCTCTATGTGGCGATGAGCAGGGCAAGGCAAACCCTCGAACTCCTCCCACCGACCAATACGAGGTTATGCCCGAACTCGAATGGACGCTCCTGGCGGATCAGAGAAAGCGATGGCAACTGTGAGGTCGTCGTCGGGATCGAGGGAGATATCGAGCGTCGACCCGCGACCTCATATGCAGACTGGGAAATGGAGCAAGGCGCGCTGGCTGGCTGGAACCCGGAGCGTCTCCAGGTCATCGCGACGAAACGCCAGGAGAAAGACAGGGTGTACGAGATCCTCGACCCCATATCAGGCGCGCGCATCGCGCGAACATCTCCTGCCTTGTATGGCGATCTCCGCGCGCTCCGCCTGGGTCAAAAACGAACAAAACCCAAGCTCAGATTCGGAGGGCTACTCTGGGTGGATGTCATGACGTGTGTCATCGATGACAAAAGTACGCTCTCGACGCTACCCGGGGTATCGCACCACACAGGCATGTGGCTCTCCCCCATTGTTATCGGCATCGTGGAGGCCGACCATGCATAAAGACCGCAAGGAAGCCAGAGCGCGCTATGTCGACGCCGTCCGACGTGTGCTCATCGGCCCACTCTTTGGCGAAGAGGAAGAGCTGCGCCTCTCTCCTGGTGCTGTCCCCAGAGACGTTTATTCGAGCGGCGTCCTCTATCCGATCATCGTCAAAACAAACCAGCACAGCATCGAACAAACACCGGACGAAGAAGATCCGGAATGGGGCGAGGGCGAAGACGAGGAGGAGGTCGAGGTCGGAGTTTCTCAGATCAACACACATCACCCCTCGACCATGGGGATTTCTTTTGCAGTGCACATCGAGGGAGAACGACCCACGCTCGATGTTTGCCTCATGGGGGGCAGGTACAAGCTCGGAGAGGATGCTCCCGAGGCGGATGAAGAAGCTCGTGGGGAAGCGAGCATCTGGAAGCGTCATCCGCTAAGCATCCGCCAAACGCTCGCGATCGAGCAGGGCAGCACAGAAATCGATGGCGGGGATGCGCTCGGTTGGTATCAACGCGTGGTTCGCCATCCTGGCGAACAGGATTTGTGGCAGGTAACACTGATCCTGATCAACTCGGCTCGGACTGTACCGAGCGAATTTATCGAGTTGATGGAGCTTTCCATTTTCCAGGCGCGCTTGACGGTTCGTGCTGGTGAGGGATGCAGGATTGTCCCCAGACGCGCTCGCGGTCGCTCGCGATCAAAGGCCAGGCAGCTCGAACAACTGCTCTACCGAGGTGTGGAAGATTGGGCAGCAGGGCACACCTGCTCGGTCGACTGGAAGTGTGGAGTTGATGGAGAGGTCGAGCTCGAAACCACCTGGATGCCGACCCAGGTGGTTCCAGGGATGAACCCCATGGGCAGTCCACTGTTCGGCGAGGTTTGCGCGCAACGCTTCGGGGATGCGACGATTTGTTTGAGCGCAGATGAACTCGGCCACGCCAGCAAGGAGAGGCTTGTCGCGCTGCTCGCTGTCATCCCCGAGGTCTACACACAGTGGCTTGACGAGGAATCACGACGTTCTGACGACCTCGAAGATCAACAACTCGAGCTCGCTGGCGCGCACCTCGACGCTGCTCGAGAAGTCTCGCGAAGAATACGGGAGGGCATTTCGACCATCTCGACCAATCCGAGAGCGCTCGAAGCCTTCCAGCTCTCGCAACGTGCCATCAGCATCCAGTACCGGTGGCGGGCTGGAGATTCGAACCAGCGTATGTGCTGGCGTCCGTTCCAGCTCGCGTTTCAGCTCCTTTGTCTGACCGGATTGCTCGATGGACCGGATGGAGACCGGCCAGACCATCCCGAGCGCGATATCATGGACTTGCTCTGGTTCCCGACGGGCGGAGGCAAGACCGAAGCTTACCTCGCGCTCACTGCGATGACGATCTTTGCGCGGAGGTTACGAAGCCAGGATGAAGGCGCAGGGACAACCGTCTTGATGCGTTACACGCTCAGGTTGCTCACGATGCAACAGTTCGAACGCGCGTCGAGGCTTATCCTGGCGTGTGAGAAGTTGCGACGAGAGCAGCCCGACAAGCTCGGAGGTATCCCCATCGATATCGGGCTCTGGGTGGGGAGCTCGACCACGCCAAACAAGATCAGCGATGCCAGAGAGGGCGACGCGAGGGGTGTGCGGCAGCTGGCGAGGTGCCCAGCATGTGGTGATGAAAAGTCACTGCGTTGGGACGTGAAGCCAGAGACTCCAGATTTTATCGTCGCTTGCAAGAACACCAATTGTGAGATGGCGGGTGAGCTTCCGATCTATACCATCGACGAAATGGTTTACCGAAAGCGACCCTCGCTCGTCATCGGAACCGTCGACAAATTCGCTCAGATTGTAAGAAATGCTCAGACAGGAGCGCTCTTCGGTTCTCTGGGCGAACTGCCTCCTCCGGAACTGATCATCCAGGACGAGCTCCACCTTATCTCGGGGCCTCTCGGTTCGATCGTCGGTCTCTACGAAGCAGCCATCGACATGCTCTGTGAGGATTACAAACAGGGCCGCAGGCCAAAAGTGATCGGCAGCACAGCAACCATCCAAAACGCTGACGAACAGGTGCGAGCGCTCTTTGACCGGGAGCTTTGCCAGTTTCCACCGCCGGTGCTGGACGCCGCTGACTCGTGCTTCGCACAGGTCGATCTCGACGCGCCAGGGCGACTTTATATGGGGATCAGTTCTGCTGGGAGGAGCCCCAAGTATGCCTTCCAGCGTTCCATCGGAGCGCTCCTCTATCACGCATCTCCGCAGACAGAGACATTGACCGCCGACGAATGCGATCCTTACTGGACTGTGGTCGCCTACTTCAACACATTGCGAGAGCTCGGAGGGGCGCTCGTGATGATGTATGATGATGTCCAGGCGACCATGGATAGCATCGCACAATTGTTGGAAAAGCCAGTGCGCTCGGAGATGTCACACCTCGAACTCTCGAGCCGTGTGGATGCAGCGGATATTCCGCAGTACGTTCTCGAGCTCGAGCGCCCCTACCCGGAGCAAACCATCAGTGTGGCGCTCGCCACGAACATGATCTCTGTCGGCGTGGACATTCCTCGCCTCGGCGCGATGGTCATCAACGGCCAACCAAAGAGCATGGCCGAATACATCCAGGCAAGTGCGAGGGTGGGGCGCGGAGCACTCGCAGGGGTTGTGTTGACGGTTCTCAATCACAGGAGGGCGAGGGATCGCGCTCACTTCGAATCCTTTCGCCCCTGGCACCAAAAGCTCTACGCGAGCGTCGAACCTGTCAGCGTCACACCATTCTCGCCGCGGGCACGCGATCGCGCGCTACATGCAGTGATCGTGGCGCTCGCGCGGCATCTGCTGCCTCGCCTCGATGCTCGAGCCGTGGATCTCTGTGAGAAACCGACGCTTGGCGAGGAACACATGGAGCGACTCGAGCACCTTATCGAGGCGCTGGCTCGAAGAGCCGCCAGCGCGAGCGGTGAAGAGGCCGTCTTCGCTCATGTTCTCGAAGAAGCCCATGCTTTCCTCGAGAGTTGGCGTTCTGTAGATACCAAAAGCTACTGGCATGATTTCAAGCCCGGCGAGAGCCTTCTGGTGTCGGCAGAGGAGTTCGCGCAGGACGCGCTATCGTTTGGTCCTCTGGGGGCAAACATCCCGAGACCAACTCTGAACTCGATGCGAAACGTCGAGCCAAGTTGCTCCTTCCAGCTCAAGGACGCCGAGACGAAGTCAAGGTCGTCGGCCCTCAACATCAAGATTTAAGTCATGCCGCGAAATGAAAAGAAGCTCCCCAGGAGATTCCTCGGGCAGGTGCGCCAGAGCAAGCTGACGCAAAACTTTGGCCCGGGCGCGATTGTGGATTTCGTGCTTCCTGGTACGAACCAGCTCATCTCTGGTGTGGTCGGTTGCCTCGAAGACTGGGACTATTGCGCGCCCTTTGGTGCGAAGGGGCTCAAACACCCTCAGGCGATCTTCGAGCCAAAACTCCAGCATCATTGTGGTGTGAAAGGGTTCAGGCTGCCACCGATCAGACCTGATCACAGCCGCAGAGATGATGACACACTTCCCATCTATCTCTTTCCTACCTGGTTGCAGTGCCCGAAGTGTTCGAGGTTGATGCCTCACACGCGCTGGAAGCGCTCCAACGATCTGAGCAAGGCGGGCTACCATTGCTCTCAGGAGAGCTGCAGCAGCGTCCGAGGGAAGCCCCAGCCCGTGATCCCTGTCTGGCTCGTGACAGCCTGTACAGATGGCCACCTCGGCGACTTCCCCTGGCAGAGGTGGATCGGTTGTACCTGTCCAGAGAGTCGGGTCTGTCTTTTGACACAACAGCGTGGAGTCGGGCTCGCGGGACGCTTTGTCAAATGCACCAACCCGAAGTGTCCAGGACACAAGGGAAGGAGCATGCGCGATGCGTTCAGCCCCATCCACTTCAAGGAGGTCATGCCACGTTGTGAGGGAAATTCACCTCACCTTGGCGCGCTCGATAAACCGTGCTTTTGCAAGCGCCGCGCGCATGTCGTGCAACGCAATGCGAGCAACGTCTACTGGGGCGTCACCGAAAGCACGCTGCACATCCCCTCGATCTCTTCGAGGGCAAGGAACGCACTCGAGGCGTACCGCGATAAATTTGCAGATGCCCCAGAGGAGGCGTGGCCAGAGCACATCGCATTCTTAAAACTGGAGGATGAGTCAGGGCTCACGACGCAGGAGATCTGCGCTTACTACAAAGACACCGAGTTTATGGATGTTCCGATCCAAACTCAGGAGTATCGGATGCTCATGGGTGCCATGACGGAACCCGTCAACGAACAGGATCTCGTCGCGTTGTCCACAGATGTTGCCTCGGAGGTTTCCGAATACTTCGACGCGGTGATACTCGTGCCGAGGCTGAAGGAAATCAATGCTCTGCGCGGGTTCACGCGCATCACGCCAGCAACAGGGGCGTTCTCTGGAAACTCGGAGTTTGGAAGGTTATCTCATCGGAACCTGAACTGGCTCCCGGCGAGTGTCGCGAGAGGAGAGGGCATTTTCCTTGTCCTCGATGAAGCCAGACTCCTCGCGTGGGAGAACAGCCAGGCTGTCCTGGATCGGATAGCGCTTCTGGAAAAGAAGATCGAAGCGCGCCGAGGACAACAGGGCCCTCCACCACGTTGGATTCTCCTGCACACGCTCTCTCATGCGCTTATCAAACTCCTCGGCGAGCGAAGCGGATACAGCTCGTCGTCGCTGACAGAACGTATTTATGGGAACCCTGAGATACAGGGTCGCGGGATCCTTATTTATACAGGATCTTCGGATGCAAACGGCACCCTGGGAGGTCTTGTCAGGCAGGGCCTCGAAGAGGCATTCGACGGTTTGTTGCATGATGCAATCGAGGACATGTCCTGGTGCTCGTCGGATCCGCTTTGTGTCATGGAGCCCGACATTCTCTCTGACCCGGCAAACCTCGCGGCATGCCACGCGTGTGTCCTGCTCTCGGAGAGCTCGTGTAGACACTTCAACCAGTATCTCGACCGCGCACTCCTTGTCGGTACGCCCGAACGTCCGGAAGTCGGGTTCTTTCACTCCAGGTAAGCATCACGAGCCGAGAAACCTTCAATGACCCGAGTTATCTCGAACCGTTTCACATCGTTTTGGGAAGCGGGGTTGGGGCAACATGGCAGATCAGTAGAGAGTTAATCTCAGAGGTGGGTGACGCCTTTGGGCGCGAATCTGACACGAGTCATCGATCTGATGCCAGAGGCTATAGCGAAGCATCGGGCCAAGGTATCAGCGCGGGCACCTCGATCAACACACGCCCATGCATTCTAACCAGGTTGGATGACTATGTGGCATGATTGGTGTCTGATAAGCAAGGTTATGTAAAATAAAAACCCATATCCTACCTCGTGAGTTCTTCGAGAACTGCAATGCTCCGAACGTCCTGAGTCAACATGGCAAAGAGAAACAAACGTCTTCTCCTGTAGACCTCGGGGTGCTGACGAAACAGCACCTCATATCTCATCGCTCTCCTCCGGGCTACCTACGTTGGTCACTCGTGTGATTTCGCCACCACTCCTGGCCGCCAACGGCAGCTTTCCCCGGGCCTGGTCTCCGAGCCGATCTTGAATTGTAAACATCAAGACCTCTCGCGCTCGTGGGGAAAGTTCAGGTTCCAGAAGCTCCTCGACGGGGACACGGTCGACGAGATCAGAAATCAACTCCCGAGACATACCGCCATCCTCAGCGAACACCGCGTTTAAAATTTCAGCTCGCCTCGGCGAAAAGAGCTGGTGGCGCAACCCCTCGGAAGCATGGTCGATAAACAACCGCAATAGCCCCGAGTGTGGTTGTGATAATGCCTGCGTGAGAAACGCATTGGCCGCATCCTCGAAACGAGGATCACTGCTCAGTTGCGAGAGTGCCGCCCCTCGGTCAACATCAGGCAAGGACGTCGATCCGACAAACTGGACGAGCATGGCCTCGAACTCATGGGGTGAAATGACCCTGGCCATTTGTGCCAAAGCCTGCCTCTTGAACTCGGGCAAAACACCATACCGCATGAAGACGCCTTCCATGATTTGGCAGGGGCTCTGCCCACTCCAGCAGAGCCCCTGCCCGAACGTACGGAGAGCCCTCATCGAGCGCGTGAAACGATCCACGGAACGGTACCAAGGTTTGTCATAAACCGTGGTGCTGCCACTCATACCCACATAATCAGCTCCTTCACAACGATAGACCAGATCCATGATAACCTCGCCATTTCGAATGGAAAATGTCGAGGGATTCACGTCTTCAGGTGAAGTGATTTGTTCAAGGTGTTCGAGCTCGAAGCACTGGAGAAAGACCGACTCGAGCAAGCCAGACCATTCGACCTCTTTGTAATCGAACGTACCGCTCAGGTGAGCTGGGAAGAACGAGCGCCGAGCAGGCCCCTGATAGTGAAAGAATCCACGCGCGTCTGGGATATGAAGTGAGACCTCCTTTGGTATGGGTGTGGCAGGTCGCAAGACGCACTTCATCTTGTGGATACTGGTTGGTTCAAGCTCGATCACGTGCATTTCGATCTCGAACGTTGGGTAGTTACTCTTGAAAGCCTTCTCTCCCAACTTCGTCCAACCAGCTCTATCGAACACCTTCTCCAAGGACTCCAACCGCGTCGCGACGCTCAAGGGCGGCGAGTGTTCGAACCACTGTTGCGCCGCCTCGGTTTGGTTGGAGTTGTGTATGGCGACGATCAACACGATCATCAACAGGAAAACTACGACCATTGCCACTGGAACGTACATTGTATAGCCCCCCAAATTTTGTTGATCAGACCCTCTCTGGGATCGAGCACGCTTTGGTGTGCTCGATTGCTTCGAGCGTAAACGCTGGGTCGATGCCAAGGTCTGTCTGCGCAGGTTAGTTGTGGGCCAGAAGTCTTGTCAAACTCCTGTCGGGAAACCTCGAGCTGGAACTTGGATGATCGATAGGTTCACTGTGACAAACTCGGTTCCGTCGTTGACAACGACTGTGGGTTCACCTAGATAGCATCCGTTCCATCCAATATGTAGGTGCAAAACCTACTCGAAACGACGTTATCGCCAGGAGTTTTTATGAACCGCCCCGTTCGCAGACAGCGCCTCGACCTCTTCTCATATGTCACCCTGACCCTCCTCTTCTTCATCGCGCTCGGCTGCGGCGCGAGTGACGAGGAGCCCACGCCTGAGCCCGAGCCCACATGCGTCGAGGGGGAATCACGTGAGGCCGAGGATGGCTGCAACACATGCACCTGCATGGCCGACGGCAGCTGGGCATGCACCGAGAGGGCGTGCCAGACGATGTGCACCCCGGGTGAGACGAGCTTCGACGGCTGCAACACCTGCCAGTGCGACGAGGACGGGGTGTGGCTGTGCACCAAGATCTACTGCGAGCCGACCGAGGCACAACTCGGCGAGTCGTGTAGCATGAACGGCACGCAGTGTGCGGAAGGGCTCGTGTGTGATTACCAATGCCCTGACCCCATGGCAGATCCGAACAACTGCAACCTCGGCATCAACCCCTCGGGCGTGTGCATCAGTGCTGGGCTCGAGTGCCTGAGCGATGCCGACTGCGTCACCTCGGGCTGCTCCGGCCAGATCTGCCAGCCTGCAAGCGATCCCCCCACGGCCACCACCTGCGAGTGGCGCCCCGAGTACGCCTGCTACAACGACCCCACAACCACCTCCTGCGGTTGCAACTCCGGCACGTGCGGGTGGGCACAGACCGCCGCGTTGCAACAGTGCCTCACGGGCTCTGGTCAGAACTGAGACACCACGTCGCGATGGCGAGCTCGCCATCGCGACGTGGTTGATGTTATTGTTCTCGGGAAGCACGAGGTGGGTGGCTCCCTCCTCGCGCCGACCTGTCGAGCTCGCACCGATGGAGCTCATCGACACTCTCGTTTTCGTCACCTGCAGGTAACGAAAACGAGGGTGTCGATCTCTGAATCGATCATAAAGTGTCCAGATGACACGCTCTGTACCCTGACACAACGCCTCGAAGAGGACGCGGGAACTTGCAAAACAAGGGGCGAGGAACCACGCTCGCGCCACGAGGCGACCCCCTTCTAACAAACGATAGCCAGGGCCACCCTATCGTCCTCCATCGGCTCCTCGCACCACACAGAGGCGCTGACATGATTTATTCACAACCATGTGTTGTGAATTGCTCGAGTGATACGATGTAAGCACACGCGCGAAAACCCCACGTGTGTACTTACAAGCTCCTTCATCGAGGCTCCTCTTCCCGTGCACAACCTCTCGATCATCGCCAACGCAAAGCGGCGACAGCCAACCCCTTTGCGACAAAGCCTACAAGGAACGCAACGACCTCTCTCAGAGCGAATGCAATGCGTACAACAGACGCGTCGAGTACAAAGTCGTACGTCGCCTGCTCGACAACGGCACCGTCTTCGAGCAACACCCCTGAAATCGACGCCTGGATTCATCCACGCCACACCGGTCACGACGCGTTCCACGTGCCCAGAGACTCTCCGCGAGTCAGCCGCCTCCTGAGACCTGTAAAAGAGAACTTTCGCAGTGCATGTTGCTATGAAAGAAATTTTTCATAGCAACATGCACTGCGCGACGACTCCTTCATCTCCAGGAAAACCTCGAAGACCCCTCGGCTTGCTGAGCTGCGTTTCACGACATCAGGTCACTCGCATTTTCTCGCTCAAGTCGCCATCACCACGCGTTGGCAAATCGGCTGGGACCACAACGGGTCATCCTCTCGAAGACTGTAGATGGCGGCGCGAAGCTGGCCTCGCTGGTGGCGCTTCTTGACGAACGCGTCCACGACGCGATCGAAGCGTCGCTGGGTGGGGAAGTCAGGGACGACGCCCAGGCAAGAGATGGCGCCGAGGATGCCGAGGTGATGCGCCATCTGTCCGTAGTCGCCCTCTCCTGCGCCGAGCTCCATGATGTTGCCGATATGAGCGACGAGATCGGCGCAAATGCGTTGCAGCTCCGCGTAACCGATGGTGGCCGTCACTCGCGCGTAGAAATCACGCAACTCCTCGTCATCATCGATCAACTCGCGGTGAGCCCAGCTCACGAGGTCATGGACAATAAAGTGCGTCCTCACGAGCTCGCCGCGCTCCAGGCGCGCTTCCAGCTCGTCCAGGATCATGGGTCCTGGCGTCTCTCTCGTCGGGGGCCACGTGATCGTCGACATCTTTAAATCACTCCATCGTTTCATCTGGATTGAGGAGCTCGTTCCTCATCGTACATTGTAGAACCATCAGGTACCTTGGATGGTGTCAAAATGAATTATGTAAATTTAAATTCTCTAAAGTCAAAACATCATCAGGGGCACCTGCCCTCGTCGAGCGTCAGGTAGCGGGCGCGGAACTCCTCGTCCGTGGCGAAGTGATTGCTCCACTCGCACTGGCCATAAAAATCATCGAGCATCGCCTCGCCCATAGAGATGAGCGCCTCGCGCTTCCCAGAGAACTTCACGTCCCTGTGCTCACGCAAAGGATCGTACTCGATCACCCCGTGCGCGTACCCCGTCGAGAACAAGTCATTGTCGATGGCGCGGACGCCGACGATGTAAGCCTCCCCTTCTTCCACAAAGGTTGGCCCTCCAAAGCTCTTGAGGTCGAACGCGAGCGGCATTCGCTCACCAGCCACATGAAGCAAACGCTCCACCTTGTGGTGAGTGTATGAAGACCCGTAGGGGTTGTGAGGCTCCTCGGAGCACACGCGCACGAGACCTACCCGCTCCTCGATCCTGACGACCACGAGAGAGGTCGCCGAGGCCGCGACAGGGCAAAGAGAAACATCAAAGCGCGCGTCGTCAAACTCCTGGCCAGGCAGGATCGTGAAGCGCTCGACATCTGACCACTCCCCTGGCGTCTCCAGGGTCGCCTCCTGCTCATCGGTAAACAGGCGCTCCTCCTCGCCGCCATCATCGTCATCACTCATATCGACCGCATCACCGAGGCCATCGGCCATGGTCGCGTCTGGTCCGCTCCTCATGTCGAGCGGTCGCGCCATATCAAAAGCCTCTTCACCGCCCGAAGCATCCGATGGCTCGAACACGACCTCGTCAGGCTCACCCGATCCTTGCGAAAGCTCATCCTCGCACCCGCCGAGCAAGGAGAACATCACGAGCAACGAAAAGGAGCGCGCGAACAGATGCTTCATGACTCACCTGAAAAACGTGAAAGAAAACAAGATCCTTACCCCACGCCTTAACGCTCGTGCCACATCGTTGCCATGGGAGCGAGGTATTATTTAACCTTATCACGACATCGCTTGTAGCGATGCCTCCCGAAAAAACGAGCGCGAAACGGAGCATGTAAACCATAGCAACTTTGACGTTTTGCGTACGAGATGTAACGGGTTTCCTGATCGGGCAGTGTGTTCGAGGAGTGTCAGCGTACGAAACGTAACGGGTTTCCTGATCGGGAATGCGGGAAAGATGCCGACTGCGTACGAGATGTAACGGGTTTCCTGATCGAGGCCGCACTTTTCCCGGTTTTGCGTACGAGATGTAACGGGTTTCCTGATCGGGGCGCTTTTTTAACCCTCCAGCACCGT
>Ga0208061_100247_pt1 | contig 17130 bp, 15 predicted proteins | sample DeeseametaMP0555_FD_184209 | JGI IMG/M metagenome (GOLD analysis project Ga0208061, IMG submission 184209) | Marine microbial communities from the Deep Atlantic Ocean - MP0555 (SPAdes) | ecosystem: Environmental > Aquatic > Marine > Oceanic | place: South Atlantic Ocean | collected 2011-01-23 | reverse complement strand
GCGAGCTTTTTCGAAAAGCTCGCCACGCCACATGTGTCTTGTGCGGTATGATATGGTGAGGATCAGTTGCTATGTTGGCTCTGGTGCTCCTCGACCAGGCGCTGGTGCTCTTCACGGATCTTCTCCACGTCGAGCTCGCGCGCCTGCGTGAGCAGGTCATCGATCGCTTCGGCCGGGAGCATCCCTGGCTGTCCATAAACGGGGACCTGTCCTCGGAAGACCACGACCATGGGGATGGAGCGCACGTTAAAGGCCGCGGCGAGCTGCTGTTGCGTTTCCGTGTCGACCTTGGCAAAAACAACATCTTCGTGGCGCCCGGAGGCGTCCTCGAAGATCGGCCCGAAGGCTTTGCAGGGTCCACACCACTCAGCCCAAAAGTCGATCATGACGATGTCGTTTTCGTCGATGATTTGCTCGAAGTTGTCGAATGTCATTTCTACAGTCGCCATGGCGTTCTCCTGTGTGGCGAATATTTTGATGGGGAGCGTTGCTCTCCCAACGATGTCGGTCCTTGCTCGATGCGTGACCGACAAAAAGGTTTCGGCGAGCTGACCCTTGTTCGTAAAAAAACGATGATCAGCCTGTCTCGCAGGGACAATGTAATCAACGGTGACAAGAAGGCCAGCGCAGGCATGTTGGCGTCAATCATCCCTATCACAACACCTCGATTGTCATGGCACAGGCACCAGATTTAGCGCTAACGCGCTCAGAAGACAATGGCCCCTCCCTCGAGAGGGGGCCGGGGTTCCCGACCTCGTACCGCGTCGGGGATGTGTTGATCTCTCCCAACGTGGTCCTCGCGCCGATGGAAGGCGTCACCGATGTGGTCTTTCGTCGGTTGATCCGATCGATCGGCGGCCCCGGGTTGACTTACACCGAATTCATCGCCTCGCGCGGCATCGTCAACGGCGAGGAGCGCATCTGGGATATGGCGAGCTTCGACCCGGACGAGCGCCCGATCGCGCTGCAAATCTATGGCCGAGAGCCAGATGAAATGGCCGAGGCCGCGAGGATTCTCGAGGATTTGGGCGCGACGATCATCGACATCAACATGGGGTGCCCCTCCAAGAAGGTGTGCAAGAACTCGGGAGGATCGGGGTTGATGCGCGAGCCAGAGCTCGCCGTCGAGATCGTGCGCGCGGTGCGACGCGCCATCTCGATCCCGTTGACCGTGAAGATGCGATCTGGCTTCGATCACACCATGCGCAACGCGCCAGAGCTCGCCAGAGCGTTCGAGCAAGAGGGCGTGCAGGGGTTAACCATTCACTGGCGCACGCGAGAGGATCTTTACGGCGGTGTGCGCGCGGTGGACAAGATCGCGGAGTCCGTGGACGCGGTCGATATCCCTGTGATCGCCAACGGAGATATCATCGACATCCCGAGCGCGAAGCGCATGTTCGAGGAGACGGGCTGCGCCGGAGTGATGCTCGGCAGAGGCGCGATCAGGAATCCCTGGTCGATGCTCGAGATCGGGCAGTGGTTGCGGGGTGAACCGCTCATCCAGGTCGACGCGACCGAGCGCGAGCGCGTGTTGCTGCTCTACTACGATCGCATCACCGAGCACTTCGATAAGCCGGATCGCGTGGTGGGGCGGATGAAGATGATCGTGCGCCACTTCGCCGATGGCGTCCCTCACAGCAAGGCGATGCGCAAGTACCTGTGCCGTGGACAGAGCCGTCAGGAGGTGATCGACCGCACGCGCGAGTACTTCGACCTCTGCCGCGCGCATGAAACAGGGGACGAGCGAGCCTTCGACGCGTGGTTATCCCGGTTCAACCTCTGAGCAGGCCAGCGAACCTATGGTCTCGCGTCGAGCGCAGCTCAAGGGAGGAGCTCTCGTAGTCGCTTCAGGTTCTCCTCTCCGGGGCTGCCCCAGCCAGGTTGATATCCGAAGAGCTCGCGCGGATTGGAGGTGTGGAAGTGCTCGTCGAGCACGTCGAAGTTCTCCATAGTGATCATGCCGGGGTGGGCCACGCCGCATGCGCGAACGAGCCACATCAGCTCCTTGCGCAGAGTGATCACGTAGTTTGCCAGGCGCGCTGATTTTTGAGTCGGATCGAGGCCGCGCACGAGCCATTTGTTCTGCGTCGCGACGCCCGCGGGGCAGTGCCCGGTCTGGCATCGCTGTGCTTGAATGCAGCCGATCGACAGCATCGCTTCGCGCGCCACGGCGACCATGTCGCAACCCATGGCGAAGGCAAACAGCGCGGATTGGGGGAAGCCGAGCTTGCCTGACCCGATGAACACGATCTTCTCGTGGAGGTTGTGGCGCGCCATGATGCTGTAGACGCGCGAGAAGCCGACCTTGAAGGGGAGCGAGACGTGGTCCGAGAAGACCAGCGGGGCCGCGCCCGTGCCCCCTTCGCCTCCGTCGATCGCGATATAATCGACCCCTCGCTCGCCGCTCTCCATCAGGCTCGCGAGCTCTTCCCAGAAGCTCAAGTCACCGACCGCGGACTTGATCCCGACGGGAAGTCCCGTTTCCTTCGCGATGCTCTCGACAAAGTCGAGCAGCTCGTCGGCGTTGCTAAACTCCCTGTGATAGGCGGGGCTCAGGCAGTCTTTTCCGATGGGAATGCCGCGGATCTTCGAGATCTCTGGCGTGACCTTGGCGCCGGGCAGCACGCCGCCGCGGCCAGGTTTCGCGCCCTGGCTCAGTTTGATCTCGATGGCGCGCACGTTGTAGCGCTCGACGCGTTCCTTGAGCATCTCCATGCTAAAGCGCCCGTGCTCATCACGGGCGCCGAAGTAACCTGTGCCGAGTTGGAAGATCAGCCCGGCGCCGTGGTCGTGATAGGGCGATATGCCACCCTCGCCGGTGTTGTGGAGCGCGTTGCTGTACTCGCAACCTCGGTTGATCGCCTCGACCGCGGCGTGACTGAGTGACCCGAAACTCATCGCCGAGATCGAGATCACGGAGTCGGGGCGAAACGCGTGCTCGCGCTTTCGCCACGCGCCCATCACCTTGGCGCATGGGATGTTGTGTTTCTCGTCGTACCCATCTTCCCCTTTTTGAGGCTCGTGCAAGGGGAACACGGAGTGCTTGATGATGAAGTAGTTTGGCGAGAGTTCGAGGTCATTGTCCGTGCCAAACCCGAAGTAGTTGTTTTCCTTCTTGGATGAGGCGTAGACCCAGCTTCGCTGATCGCGGTTAAAGGGCCGCTCCTCGTCATTGCTCGTGACGATGTACTGGCGCAGCTCCGGCCCGACCGACTCGAGGATATAACGGAAGTGCCCGATAATCGGGAAGTTGCGAAGGATCGCGTGCTTGGTCTGCAGGAGGTCATAGACCAGGACGAGCAGAAGAAAGGACGCGGCTACGATCAGAGCGATCATCCACCAGGCCATCGTTCACCTCGAGAGGGGGAAAAGAAACGAGCGCTCCTATCTTCGATGCAATCGCGACGGTGGTCAACTTAGACACGACCTCAGAGGTCACGTGCCTGCATCATGGGGCGATCGAGCTCTTCGCGGACGCGCCTCGCCAGCATGTTGGGCGTGTAAGGCTTGGGGATGATCGGGTGTTTTTGTTCGGTGACGAGCTCGTGCAGTCGCTCGTCTCCGATGTAGCCAGTGGTGAACACGATACGCGTCGTTGGTCGAACCTCCGCGATGTGTCTGGCGAGCTCGTCACCGTTCATTCGCGGCATCAAGATATCGGTGAGGACGAGCGCGATCTCGCCGTCGAAATCCCGCGCGATCTCGATCGCTTCGAGGCCATCCTGTGCTTCGAGCACGTGGTAACCGAGCGTGTTGAAACAGGATACGGCGACGCTGCGAACCAACAGATCGTCTTCGGCGATGAGGATCACCTCGTCCCCGATCGGGGAGCTCTGGCTAAATTCTCGGACGTGGAGCCCGAGGTTGGTCTCTTCCTTGGTCGCTGCCGGGAGCAAGATCGAGCAGGTGGTGCCTTCGCCCGGTGTGCTCTCGAGCCAGATGGAGCCATCGAACTGGTCGATGATCGATCGGCTCGTGGCGAGCCCCAACCCGGTGCCTTTCCCGCTCCCTTTCGTGGTGAAGAATGGCTCGAACGCTTGCGCGCAGACCTCCTCTTCCATTCCCGTGCCGGTGTCGGTGATTTCGACCATGAGCCACTGCTCGTGATCGGAGGCGAGCGGGAACTCATCCGGTGTGGCGGCGCGGCTTTTGATGGAGAGCACGCCTCCCGAGGGCATCGCATCGCGAGAGTTGACCGCGAGGTTGAGCAAGACCTGCTCGAACTGGTTGGTGTCGATGTACACCGGCGGCAACTCCGGGGCGAGCTCGACGACCAACGTGATATCCTCGCCCAGGACGCGTTGCAGGAGCCTGGCGATATCATTGAGGACGCGATCGAGCTCGATGAGCCTGGGGGCTGTGACCTGTCGGTGCGCGAACGCGAGCAGTTGACGCGTGAGCGATGCGCCGCGGTCGGCGGCATGTTGCAGCGGCTCGATCAGCTCGAGCAGTGGCGGCTGGAACCTCGGGTCGAGCTCGCGGACTTCTTCAGCGAGCAGGTCTCCCGAGCTCATGATCACGGTCAGCAGGTTGTTGAAGTCGTGCGCGACCCCTCCGGCGAGTCGACCCATCGCTTCCATCTTCTGGGCGTGCAGGAGCTGAGACTCCAGCTCCTTGCGTCGGGAGATGTCTGTCACCGTCCCCACGAGCGAAACGGGGACGCCGTTCTTATCCTTGGCGACCTGCCCGCGAAGCTCGACCCACTTTGGAGAATCCTCCGAGGCGACCTCTCGCCGGTGCGCGAAGGTGAACTCCTCGCTTATCCCTCCGAGGCAATCGAGCAGGATCTTTTGCACGGTGGGGCGATCTGCGGGGTGAACGAACCCCAGGTAGATTTCCGTGTTGATACGAGGATGGGCTTGCGTGATCCCGTAGAGCTTCGCGGCGCGCGGCGAGAGCTGGATCTGTCCGCGCTTGATATCCCACTCCCAGGTGCCCATGCGCGCGGCCTCGAGGGCCATGCGCAACTTCTGCTCGCTCAGGTGGCGCTGCTTTTCCTCGGCGAGGCGTTCGAGCTCGCTCGATGCGCGCTGCGCGAAAATCCGCAAGACATCTCGAGCGATTCCCATGTTGTCGGCATAAGGCTCATCGTTCAGGACCACGAGGATGCCCAGGAGTTTGTCCTGATTCGAGAGCAGCGGCACGCCGAGGTAGGCTTGCACACCCATTTCGACGAGCAGTTGATCCTTGGGGTAGAGCGCCTGAACGTTCTCTTTGTGGAAGCAAAGCTCCGAGCTCTGGAGCTCTTCACAAGGAGTGCCGTCGAGCTCGTAGGAGAACGGCTCGATAAGCTCGCCGTCATTACAGCAAGCCAATGTATAAAGTGATCTATAGGGCTGTTTGTTATTCTCTGGCACCGCCACGAAGGCGTAGCGAACTCCAAGGACATGCACGAGATTTTTTACGAGCGCTTCGAAGAATGCTTCCCCTGCTTGTGGTGTGCCTCTGGCGATCTCGCTGAGCGCCTGCTCGATACTCTTCACAATCCAACCCCACATGCTCACGCTCTAAAAGAGTCCCCCTACGACTTCTACGTGAGCTTTCTACAACGACCATACGACACAATGGGGTCCGCTATCGAGCCTGGATAAAAAAAACTGGTATTTTCACACAACTTCTCTGCCTCCCCTCCCGAAAACCAGGATGTAGGACAAGAAGATGCGGCGAGCGCGCGGTCCAAGACCACGCGCTCGCCGCAAAGCTCAGTGGAGGACAAGAATGAGCGAGAAGAAGAACAGGGCCAACATTCATATGCTGGGTGCGATCGGTTTCGTGGCCGTCGCGACGCCCGGTGTTGCCGCGAGCATGTTTATCCCAAACCGCGTGGCGTCGAGCCTGGTCACGCTGGTTTGGGGTGTCATCGCTTTCCTGGTCGTGCAATGGGTGATCTCCAGACGCGCCGTAGAAAAGCCCAAGTGGTCTACACCCGAGTCGAGGCGTCGAGAGTCCGTGAGTGAGAACGATACCCTCGCCAAACTCTCACCGAGAGAGCGCGGCGGCGAGCAGTTCACCACTGGCGAGCGCATCACGAGCTATCAGCCGCTCAACCTGAAGGCGCCTTCGATCGATGATCTCCTCGGGACGCCCGAGCCTGCTCCCGAGAGTGCTCACACACCTGCCGCTGTGCCTGCGTCTGCGTCATCGGATGCTACACCACCGCATCCGGTTGATTTTGCGAGCGAACCTGCCAGCGATCTTGCCAGCGAGCCAATGCAAATGGCCAGCCCTCATATGACGCAGCCTCTCGACGTCGACGCGATCATCTCCGAGGCTCCGTTAGAGCCTCGACGCGCGTCCTCGTCCGATGTGCGAGAGCACGACCGGTTTGGCGGCGAGGCGTTGCTCGAAGATCCTGTGCTCGCCGCACCTGAGAAGTCGGAACGACCCGAGATGGCGACCGAAAAGCTCGACCTCGCAGATTTTCGCGAGTTCGATTCAGGGAGCGTGTTGGTCCCGATGGACGAGGTCGCCTTCGCGGACACCCAGGACGAGATCGAAGCGGTCACGGCGCCAAGCCCTCAGCCTGAGTTGGTCATGGAGGAGCGTCGCGCTGCGCTCGCGACGCGACCCTTTCACACTCCTGCTAACCAGATCGCGCCGACTCAGCCCGTCGATATGCAAGACTTCTCCAAAAAGCTCGCCCGTGAGAGCGAGGCACGCGCAGCCGCAGACGAGGCAACCTTGCAAGTGCAGGCTCCCGTCGATCAACGCTCGACTCAGCAAATCGAGGATATGCCAGCGCTGCTCTCCTCCTTGCTCGGAGACGCGAAGAGTGAGGACAGGAGTGAGGGCCGTGACGTCGAATTCTACGAGGGGGAGGGGTTTGAAGACGAGGACGCGACCTCGAGGTTAGAGAACGTCGCGTCCTTGATGAGTCAGATGGAGCTCGAGATCGACGCCGACACGAGCGAGCGTCAACACCCGACGACGCAGGTCGATTGGAACGAGCTCGGTGGTTTGCCCGATGTATGAGCGTGTCGGCTCAGTCCCAACTCTTGTAGAGCTTCGCGTACGCCCAGTATCCTCTGGTCTCCGCCGAGAATAACTCGAGCATGGTCGGCGCAGAGAGCGCCTCGGCCTTATCCCCTATGCTCTGGATCAGCGGGCCGTTCTGCGTCTTCCATTGCTCCTCCCACAACCGCGCCTGGTCGGAGTTAAGCCCCTCGGGCATGGGAGCATCGCGGAGCAGGTCCGCGAAGTCGTGGAGCAGCGTCACGTAAGTGACGTGAGCGAGCACGCTCCAGGGCGTCACCTTGCTCTCGAGCACTCTGAGGAGATCATTGAGCAGGTCTTGTAACATCGCGACGCTGCGCATCAACTCCTGTTGTTGAGCAGTGACCGAGCCCCGGAGATCGAGGCGCGCGAACTCATCGAGGTTGGCGTCTTGCAAGTAGAAGAGATAACGCGCGAGCATGGCAGGATCTCTTGCCAGCTTTCGCTCGAGGACCTGCACGTGTGATGGGTACGCGAGCACCTCGTCGACTTGCCTCAGAAACGTGAGCCCGGCGAGGCACGCGCCCACATGCTCGGAGAGGTTCTCGTCCTGACAGTAGAGGATCAGCTCCTGACTCTGTGCGGAGAGCTCCTCGGTCGAGTACTCGATCCCGGAGAGCGCCAATAATTCGCAGGCATCCGGCTGCTCCTCGACGCATCGCTTCGTCAAGGAATCCAGAGCTCGCGCGCGCGAACTCCCCGATTTTTCCTCGATCAGGAGCGCGTCGAGGTAAACGCACCCGAGCTCATCTTTGTACGTCTTGCACGAAGCTGACAGCGCCGTGCGCGCCTGCTGCCCATCCTTCTTTAACCAGAGCCCGTAGTACGACATCACGCCCACGATACGCAGGGTGTGACCGTCGAGCTCTGATGCTGCGATGCGTTCCTCGATGCCCGAGAGTTCTTGCTGGAAGCGCTGGCAAACGTCGCTCGAGTTTTCTCGCAGCGGCGAGCAGCGCGCGCTCGGGTCGAACGCCACGAGGATATTCGGGGTGTTCGGGTTGGTGATGAGCTGCCTTTCGTCCAGCGCTTTTCGATTCCTGCCACAGGAGAAAAGAAAGAGGACCACCAGGAGAAGCCACCCTGTCTGTCGAAATGTCTGCTTCATAGTTTGGGTGCTCGGGCTCCAGGCTTACTGCAAAAACGGGCGCTCGGCTCGCGGAGCATGATTCTGGAGCATGAGCCTGTTTGACGCAAATGTCTTGCATCAAAAGGGGTTAGCTCTTGAGCGCTGCGTGGTTCACGCATCATCAGCGATGTCATCTGCTCGGGGTGTCGTGTCTCCTGGCGTAGTGTTCGTGGCGCTAAATCCTCGATGAGGTGTGCCGATGATCCAGCAGGAAGCGAGCATGGAGAGACAGCGAGAGTAGACGCGATGGAAATGCAAATCACCACATCCCCCGAGACAACCTCGATCCAGGAGCTGCTGGGCGCGCTGGAGCTGTTGGAGGGGAGGTTCGATGAACTCACGCAGCTATTGCGTCGAGAGTCTTCGTTGATCCGAGGGTTCGAGATCGACGCGCTGGTGGCGCTCTTGCCACAAAAAGAGGCGTGCCTCGATAGCTTGCTCGATAGCGGCTCGGCGTACCGAGGTCTGCTCGTGCGTCACTGGGTCGATTCAGGGCAGCACCTCGACGCGCTCCCGCAGCGCCTGCCCATGGCGCTCGAAGAGCTGGCCATGCGCCTCGATGGAGAGGATGCCCAGTTGCTCATGCGCCTCTCACACCGCCTGCTCGCCATGGAGCTCGAGGTTCTCGAGTTGCAAGAGAAAAACAACGCGCTCTCGAAGCGCTCGGTCGGTTGGATCGACGCGTGCCTCGAGCGCTTGCAGCGACGCCCTGAATCGACCGGATACGATCGCAATGGGCGAATGCGTTCGCGCGGTGGATCGCTGATCCAACGCCGCGCCTGAGGAGTGAGAAGATGACCAGCTTGACGACCTTGTTGCGTATGGGAAGCGGCGCCGCCGGAGCCCAACAACGCAAGATCTCGACCATTCATAATAACGTCGCCAATGCCTCGACCGAAGGATATCGCCGCCAGCGAACCTCGCTCGAGACGCTGGGCGGCGCAGTCGGTGGTCAAATGCTCGGCGTGACGACCGGCGAGAGGCGATCGATCGATGCTCCTCTCGCCGATCGATTCGTACCGGAGTATCGCGGCGAGAGCGGTCATCATCGCGCCAAGCTCGAGATCGCGACCTTCGCCGAAGGACTCGTCAACGGCGAGGGCGGTGATTTGAGCGGGCGACTCGGCGGGTTCTTCGCGTCTGTTCGCGAGCTCGAGTCAAACCCGGGTGATGCGACGACACGTCGGGAGTTTGTCGAGCGCGCGAAAACGCTGGCGCAGGGCGTCCAGCAACGTCATGGCGCGCTCACCAGAGCGAGGGAGCTCGGCCAACAAAAGGCCGGTGATACGGTCAATTCGATCAACGCCAAGCTCTCGCAAATCGCGGCCTACGATCAGGAGATCATGAGCGGCCAGGGAGGGCCAGAGGCCGTGGATGCGCGCGATAAACTCGTTTCGCAAGTTTCGGACTCGATCGGCGCGCGCGTGGTACCAGGCAAGAATGGCGCGGTGAATCTGATCACACAGGATGGCGCCGCGCTCGTCGAGGGAGGTCGCGCCAGACCGCTGTCACTGGAGGTCTCCGCGGCAGGGGATATGGCCTTGAAGAGCTCGAACGGCCGCACGTTGGGTAAGATCGGCGGTGAGCTCGGCGGTATCTTCGAGGCAGATCGGGATGTGATCGGAGCGCAACTGAATGACCTCGAGACGTTCGCGCGTGACTTCGCCAACGAAGCAAACGCGGTGCACTCTCAGGGGTTCGGGCTCGATGGCAACAGCGGCCGCCCGCTCTTCACGTTCAACGCCGGTGCCGCGAGCAGCTCGCTCGCTGTTGCTCAGGAGATCGTGGACGACCCCGGGCTCGTGGCCGCGTCCTCGACCGCTGGCAATGTGCCAGGGGGCAACATCAACATTCAGGCGCTCGCTGCCCTCCAGGAAGCCTCCATCATCGGCGGCGGAGGTGGCGTTGCTGGCAAGACGCCACAGGATGCGCTCCTCCAGAGCGCGACATCATTGGGGCAGGTCATCGAGACAACCTCCCTCGAGCTCGAGGCATCCGAGGGGGCGCTCGCGCACCTCGAGGATGTTCAGGCGTCGATCAGCGGCGTCTCGTTGGAAGAAGAGCTCGTGGCCATGACCGAAGCCAAGCATGCCTTCGAGGCATCCGCCAAGCTGATCTCGGTCGCCGACGAGATGCTCAGTACGGTCCTCTCGCTCCGCTAATAGCGCGGCGAGAGGCTGCTTGAAGAAATCACTCCTCGCCGCTGTCGAAGCACAGCGATGGCGGCAGGTGAGGTGAGGCGATGAATGTCATCGCTTCGATACAAGGAGAGGCACGATGCGTGTAAGCGATCGACTTCGAATGAGAACCTCTTCACGCCAGCTCTCGAAGCTGGCCGTGGATCAACAGCGCGCCACTGAAGAGGCGATTACAGGCAAGCGCGTCAGGCTCGCCTCGGATGACCCGACCTCGTTTGGCGCAGCCTCGAGGCTGCGCCAGGAGTCCGAGCGCCAGGGGAGCTTTATGAACAATGGCGAGAAGGCCGAGGACTACTTCCGGCACGCGGATTCGGTGCTCGATAACGCCGTCGATATCCTCTCCAGGGCGCGTGAGATATCGGTCCAGTTTGCCAACGAGACCTTGCCGCCCGAGTCGATGGTCGTGGCGGCCGAGGAGGTCCGAGCGCTCAAGGACGCGCTGATCGATGTGGCCAACACGCGTTTTGATGGCAAGTACGTCTTCGCTGGCGTCGCCGAGGATACTCGACCCTTCGATGATCTCGGCGCCTATCAGGGATCTGCCACGGCGCGCGAGGTCAGCGTGGGCGACACCTCCAAGGTCAAGTACTTCGCGGGAGACGAGATCTTTAGCAACGCGGGTGGCGCGATGGCGACCTTGACCGCGCTCGAGGATCACCTCGTCTCGAAACGTCCTGACCAGGTTCGCGCATCCCTGTCACAGCTCGACACGTCGTTGGGCGATGTTATTCGAGCGCGTCAACACGCGGGCCACGAGCTCGAAGCGATCGAGCATTCGCGTTCCTTTGGCGAGAACCTCGTCCTCCAGAGCGAGGTCGCCGCCAGCGGCGAGACAGACGCAGACTTCGCTGACACGATCTCCAGGCTCACGCAGGCGCGCACGAGCTACGAGGCTACCGTCGAGATCGCCTCCAGGATCAAAGACATGTCCAACCAGATCTTGAGGTTGTGAGGATATAACCCACAGACTCGTGACCAAAAAGCGAGGAGCCCGATGCGGCGAGAGTAAGGAGCGTGTCCTCCCCTCTCGCCGCATCGGGCTCCTCGCTTTTTGGGGCCGGAGAAGTTTGCCGAGCGAGAGGGGGCAAGAATTGCCCCCTCTCGCTCGGCAAACTTCTCCGGCCTCCCGTCTTCGCGTTGCTCGGTCGAGGTTAGAATACCTGAATGCTCCTTATTCGCTGCGCGGATCAGCGAGGGTGAGAGGATCTGGCACGGCCGTTGCTAGTAGTAGGCTCGGGACTCACTCCAACGGAAAGGAGGTCGAGAAGATGAACGGGATCTATGACGCGACTTACAGCTTACTGCGAAACGGGTTGGATATTTCGCTCACGCGCCAGAAGGCGCTCAGCGGCAATATCGCGAACCTCGATACGCCGGGCTATGTGCCGCGCGATGTCGACTTCGCGCAAGCACTCGACGCGGCCACGCAGAGCCAGGCGACAGGGATGTCTCGACCTACCATCGAGGTGATCGAGCGACCTGATAAGGCCGCGAGCGCTGACGGCAACGCCGTCGACCTCGATATGCAAATGGCCAGGCTCTCGCAAAACGCCACGTTCTATTCGGCGACCACGCGCGGGATGAACCGCAAGCTCGCCATGTTGCGATACGCGGCCAGCGAAGGAGGGGCCTGACCATGAGCTTTTTACAAGGATTCGAGATCTCGGCCAGCGGTTTGCGCACTCAGCGCTCGAGGATGAATGTCATCTCCTCGAACCTCGCGAACGCCGAAACCACACGTACCGCGAACGGCGGACCTTACCTGCGAAAGCAGGTGGTCTTGCGCGCGCAGCCGATGCAGTCCTTCGACGCACACCTCGAGGGCGCGGTTCACGGCGTCGAGGTGCAAGGCGTCCAGGAAGACACGCAGACGCCCACGCAGCGCGTCTACGATCCAGGGCATCCCGACGCTGATGGCGCGGGGTACGTGGAGCTGCCGAACGTGAACGTGCTCGAGGAGATGGTCGATATGATCACGGCCTCGCGCAGCTACGAGGCCAACGCGACGGCCTTTGACACGCTCAAGAGTATGGCGCAACGCGCGCTTCAAATCGGCTCCTGAGCGCGAACTGACCGGCAGATGTCCGGGATGGAGAAATGACGATGGCGATCGAAGCAATACAGAACCCTTCTCTCCTTTACGCACCACAGTCACTGGGGCAGACGCCCGTGGCCGAGGCGCCTGCCGCCGTGGATCGCTTCCAGTCGATGCTCGCTCAGGGGATCGAGGCCGCGAACCAGGAGCATGTTCAGGCGGACAAGGAGCTCTCGAGGATGGTCGAGACGCAGGGCGCGAACCTGCACGAGGCGATGATCGCGCTATCACGCGCCGAGATCGCGCTGCGCGTCACGACCAAGATCGGGCAAAAGCTCGTCGGCGCGTATCAAGAGATCAGCAGAATGCAAATCTGACCATCGCCTCTCTTTTGGTCGGGTGGTCGAGAGCGCAGATAAGGTCGCGCGTTCCTTTCGGATGAGGGCGCGCTCCAGAGGTGGGTTAGAGAGATGTCAGAAACAGTGGAAAAGGACGCGGCGAGCAAGCCTGGCTCGGAGTCCTCCTCGCCCATGGCGAGAGGTCAGAGGGAGGAACCCGGCGATGGCGCCAGTCGCCTCAAGGGGGCCCTCTCCAGGCTGACGCTCGCGCAGAAGATCGGCGCGGTGGTCACGCTCGCGTTGACCTTTGGAGGGTTGCTCTGGATCGCGTTCAGCGCGACCCAGGTCGAGCACCGAACCTTGTATGGGAACCTCAGCGCTGCGCAGTCCGCGCAGATCGTCGAGGCGCTCCAGCAAAAGCAGATCCCCTACAAGCTCGAAGGACCAGGGACCATCACCGTCCCCGCCGAGAACATTCACGAGGCGCGCATCTACCTCGCCGGGCAAGGTTTGCCCGAGTTCGAGGGCGCTGGCTTCGAGCTCTTCGATAAGAACGAGTTCGGGATGACGGCCTTCACCCAGAAGGTCAACTACCAACGCGCCATGGAGAGCGAGCTCGCGCGCACCATTCGACAGATCAAGAGCATCCACCAGGCTCGCGTTCACCTGGTTATCCCGGAGCGCGCGCTCTTTCAGGAGGACCAACGTCAGCCGACGGCCTCCGTGATTGTCACGCTTCGTCCTGGGTCCGAGCTCGACCCTGCGCAAATCCGAAGCATCCGCCACCTCGTCTCCGGCGCCATCGAAGGGATGGATCCGCGAGATATCGCCGTGGTCGATGCCGCAGGCGCCATGCTCGCCAAACCTCGCTCGCTCGATGCTGGCGCTGTTGGCGGGACGGGCCTCGATGACAGCGAAGAGGTCAAGACCGCGGCGCTGATGGAGCGCGAGCTCGAAGAGCGCGTGGTCGAACTTCTGGCGCCGCTCGTCGGGAGCGAAAATGTCCGCGCCAAGGTCTCGGTCGAGCTCGAGACGCGCAAGGTGACCGAGACCGCCGAACTCTATGATCCTGACAAGACGGCCGTGCGCCGCGAGCAGCGATCCGAGGAGTCGAACCAACGCGGCGAGGCGACCGCCAACGGCGTCGCTGGCGCGACCACACAGCTCGGGAATGGCGCCGCCAATGGCGCGAGCACGCAGCTGAACACCCAGCGCACGAACGAAATCATCGACTACGAGGTCAACAAACGCATCCTCCAGACCACCGACGTGGGGCTTCGCGTCAAGCGCCTCTCGGTCGCGGTGCTCGTCGATGACAGTCAACCCGCTGTCGCCAGCGCAGATGGCGCGGATGCTGCCAACGCGACCGCTCCCAATGTTCAACTCGAACCCGCCAAGATCGAGGCGCTCGTGCGCTCGGCGGTCGGGTTCGACGCGCAGCGTGGCGATCAACTCGAGGTCATGAAGGAGCGTTTTCGCCCTGTCGAACAACCTGACATGACGCCGCTTCCTTTCTGGCAGGAGCCGCTCTTTCTCGCGCAGGCGATTCGTTATGGCGTCCTTGCCATCCTCGCCCTGCTCATCCTGATGCTGGTCGTGCGACCCGTCCTCAAGACCATCCGCGATGAGATGGCCGAGAAGCCCGAAGGGGCAGCAGACCTCCCATTGCTCGCGGCAGAGTCTGGCGCGGTCGGCAAGACCGTCGCAGAGCTCGAAGGCGAACTCGAAGGCGCCAAGAAGTCGCCGCTCGAGTTGGTCGACAGCAACGAAGAGTTGGCGGTCTTGCTCAATCCTTCCGACCCGCTCCGCGAGCACCAGCAGCTGATGCGCGAGGAAGTCCTCGAACTCAGCTCGGAAGATCTCGATCGCACTAGCCAGGTCATCAGTCAGTGGATTCGTGTCGGATAAGAACTCGAGCTACCAACGGATAGGTCTCGGGGTGTTTTTACAACCTCATGAATGAGAGCAGCCTCATGGGCATTCAGATGATTTACGAGCGTGGTTCCGGCGTGCGAAAGGCCGCCATCCTCATCCTCGCGCTGGGCGACGAGCTCGCCCGAGAGATCTTCAAGCGCCTGGGCGAGGAAGAGATACGTCAGCTCGGCCTCGCCGCATCGCAACTCGATAACGTGACCTCGACCGAAGTGATCGAGGTCTTCCAGGAGTTCACCGAGACCTTCCAGGGTGGATACGTTCCCGAAATGGGCGCGGGCGGTGTGTTCCATATCATGGTCGAGCGCGCGCTCGGCGCCGAGCGCGCTCGTGCGTTGCTCTCCGCGCCGACCTACGAGGATCCTTTCGAGTTTTGCCATGACATCGATCCTCGCTCGGTCGCCACGATCCTCAGCCGCGAGCACCCACAAACCGTCGCCATCGTGATGGCATCGGTCGACTATGACGTGTCCGCGCAGGTGCTCAAGCACTTCACCCCTGAGAAAAGCGCCGAGATCATCTTCCGCATGTCTCACCTCGGGACGATCAACGATGATGTCATGCGTGATATCGGGCAAACCTTGCGCGAAGAGTTCGAGGCGATGGGGAGCTTCGAGACCGGCAGCGAGGGCATCGACGGTCAGGCCACCGCGGTCGAGATCCTCAAGTGCCTCCAGCAAGAGTACGCCGATCAACTCATCGAGGAGCTCTCTTATGCGGACGATACGTTCGCGCAAGAGCTGCGAAGCAAGCTCTTCATCTTCGAGGATCTCGGCAGGCTCGACCCACGCACCATGCAGCGTCTGCTCCGCGAGGTCGACTCCAAGCTCCTCAGCGTCGCGCTCAAGGGCGCCGACACCTCGCTCCAGGATGCCTTCTTTGGCGCCATGTCCTCTCGCGCCTCCGAAATGTTGCGCGATGACATGGAAGCGAGCGGGCCGATGCGTATCGCGGATGTCGAAACGGCTCAGGCCGATATCGTCGAGATCGCCATGCAGCTCGAGGCTGATGGCTTGATCGTGTTGCCAAGAGGAGGCGCTGATGGCCTGGTATGATCAACAGGCAGATGGCGAGGCGAGGGACGCGAAGTTCGGCCTCGTCTCGCCGGCAGATGCCTCTCGCGCGGTCGCGTTCTCTTTTGGCGCGGGCGCTCCCTCCGAGGAGTCGCTGGACACCGTCCACGCGCCCAGTGAGGCCGCAGATGAACAGGCCAGGCCAAGCTTCACCCAGGAGGATATCGACCGCGCATATCGCGAGGGTTTCGATGAGGCGAGGGCACAGCTCGAGGACCCTGTCGCGGAGCAACTCGTCGAACAGCAGGAGCGCCATCAGAAGGCCGTCATCGATATCCTCGATCGCGTCGAGCGATGGCGCGAGCGCCACTATGATCAGGTTCGCATCGCTGTCGTCGAGCTCGCTGGCACATTCGCCAGGCAACTGGTCGGCAGCGAGCTCGAGCGCTCTCCATGGATGCATGTCGAGCTCGTCGGACAGGCCATCGCCAGAGCCGTCGAGCAGGACAACCTGCGGCTGCACGTCCCACCGGATGTCGCCATCATGCTCGAGGGGGAGCTCGACACCCTGCGCCGAATGCACCCGGATCATGCCGCGATCTCCATCCACGCAGATCCCACGCTCGAGATGGGAGATTGCAGGTTGATCGTGGACGGCGGCGCGGTCTGCGCGGACCTCGAAGAGCGCACCACGCAGCTTATCGAGGCAGCCAAGGAGGCCGCCCTCCAGCACCCCTGGTTTATGGATGGGGAGGGCGAGGGGGATGACGGATTCTTTGGCGCTCCCGAAGAGTTCGCCGCCGAGCAAAGCGACGTGCTCCTCGACGCGAACGAAGAGGAGGAGTGATGCGTCAATTTCTCGACCAGGTCGCACGCGCTACCGAACACGCGGACACCTTCCGTTACTTGGGGCGCGTGACTCGTGTCATGGGGACGATCATCGAAGGTGTGTTGCCGCAGGCCAGGATCGGCGCCACGTGTAGCATCACTCCCTGCGGCGGCGCGTCGATTCGCGCAGAGATCGTGGCGCTGACCGATGGTCGCGCGATGCTCATGCCGCTCGGTTCGCTGCAAGGGGTTCACGCGGGTGCGGCCATCGAGATGACCTCGGACCAATCCTCGATCACGATCGGTACGGATTGCCTCGGGCGCGTCCTGGATGCGTTGGGGCGACCTATCGACGGCGGCCCAGAGATGAGCGCAGGGCAGCGTTGGCCATTGCAAAAGGCCGCGCCACACCCGCTGCGTCGCCAGGGGATCAAGCACCCGCTGGACCTCGGCGTGCGAGCGGTCAATGGATTGCTCACGATCGGAGAGGGGCAGAGGATCGCGATCGCTGCTGGCGCAGGCGTCGGAAAGTCGACCTTGCTCGGCATGATGGCGAGACATACCCAGGCCGATGTCTCGGTCATCGCGCTCATCGGAGAGCGTGGCCGTGAGGTTCAGGAGTTCGTCGCCGAGGAGCTGCGCGTTGGAGAACAGCTCGGCGGGC
>Ga0208061_100246_pt1 | contig 17159 bp, 11 predicted proteins | sample DeeseametaMP0555_FD_184209 | JGI IMG/M metagenome (GOLD analysis project Ga0208061, IMG submission 184209) | Marine microbial communities from the Deep Atlantic Ocean - MP0555 (SPAdes) | ecosystem: Environmental > Aquatic > Marine > Oceanic | place: South Atlantic Ocean | collected 2011-01-23 | reverse complement strand
CGCCCACCTCTCTCTCACCCCGATATTCACTCGCCCTCCTCAGGCAAGGCGATGAGGATCGGCACGCGATAGCCCCATCGATTAATGACGCCCTCGCCACCTCCGAGCGAGCCCTCAAAGCTCCAGCCCCACGCGAACGCCCTGCCATCTCGTCTCATGGCGAGTCCCTGGAGAGCACCGATCGCCACGGACACTGTTTCCTCGACGCCAAAGACGGCCTCGGTCGGCGCGGCCATGTTCCCATCGTCGATCAAGCCGAGGTTCCCCGAGAAGTTCTGCCCCCAACCGAAGAGGCGCCCGCGCGCGTCCTCGATAAAGCTCTGGTTGCCCCCAGCGTAGACGGCGACAGCGCCCGAGATGTCCTCTCGGAGCATCGGAGAGAGGACATCGTCCTCTCCAGCGCTGGCTTGATTCGATGCATTGAGTCCCCATGTGTAGATCGCGCCGCTTTCGGTGAGCGCGATGACGTGATCTCGACCAGCGGCGAGATCGATCACATCCTCGAGTCCGGGGACCTGCGAGGGGACGGGGTGCGCCTGATCGTCAGCGACGCCGCCGCCGAGGTTCCCATAGGTATTCTCACCCCACGCCCAGACGGTGCCATCATCGAGGACCGCATAGCTCGTCGCGGAGGCGCCGAGGATCAGCCGCGCGTTCGAGAGGCCAGGAACCTGCACCGGCACATCGCGATCATCGGTGGTCCCATCCCCGAGCTGACCATCGGCATTCTTGCCCCATGTCCAGATATGTCCCGACGCATCGAGCGCCATCGTGTGGTCGAAACCGCGCGCGATCATGACCACATCGGAGAGGCCACCGATCTTCTCGGGGGCCAGGCGATCCACATCGTCGAAGGCGTCATCGACGGCAGGCGTCCCGAGCCCGAGTTGCCCATCATCGTTATCCCCCCACGCCCAGACATGACCCGATGCATCCAACGCGATCGAGGTATTTTGCGTGACCGTGATGGAGATAAAATCACTCGCTCCCGCAGCGAGCGCGACGGGGACGGTGGGGTGCGCGCCGTCATCCTCGTTACTCAGCGATGACGTGTAACCGAGGCCAACCTGCCCCTTGTTGTTACGACCCCAGAAGTGCAGGACGCCATCGATGATGGCGCCGCCGTGAGCGCCTCCACTGGAGAGGCGATGCCCCTGATAGACGGTGCGATCCAGCGTGGCCTCGTTCCCGGCCGCGTCGCGAGCCGTGATCGTGTAGCTGTTCATCCCTGGAGTGAGATCGAACCAGCCGACAAAAGCTTCATCCTCATATGTGAGCGCGATCGTCGCGCCTTGTTCGTCGAGGAGCTCGACTTCGACGACCTCGATGTTATCCACCGCGTCCACGCGCACATACGCCCCCGTCCCACGGACATCGTGACCATCGATAGGTAACGACGCGAGGATCTCTGGCGGGGTTTGATCCTCGAGTCGGACAACCGTGAACTGCTCCTCGAAGGTGACTCCTTTCGCCGTCGTCGCGATGACCTCGAACGCGTTGTCACCGAGCAAGAGCGGAAGCTCGAGGGTGAAATCCGTCACGTCCCCGTCTGTCGCGAGGGCCGCGTCCCACTGCTCGTCACCTCGTTTGACGGAGACACCAGCGATCTCGGACTCCGAGACAACCGATCCTTCGAGCTGGACGGAGTCGGAGTCGACCTCGAGCCCATCGATAGGCGCGTTGACGAGCAAGACGCCACCGGCTGGTGCGTCTTTGACGAGCACGAGCTCGATGCTTCGGGCGAGCCCTCCCTCGAACTGCGCCTCGAACTCGTATCGGTGGACACCCGGCGTGACCTCGACATCGAAGGCCACGCTGGCCCCAGCAAAGGGGCCATCCACGATGACATCAGCGCCACCATCGACGTTGTAGGAGAGCGCTTCGAGGACGCCATCTTCCCAGCCCAGCTCGATCGTCTGCGTGTCTCCTTCGACGACGGCGCCATTGGCTGGCGAGAGGAGCTCGAGGGTGGGGTCAGCGGCCTCCTCGGGGGTGGTCTGGTTGTTCGCTGGTGGTGAAGTGGCGTTGTTCGCGGGAGGTGTGGTTTGTCGGTTGTTCGTGGAGGAGTTGTTGTCGCCAGCCTCCTCACTCGGCCCACAAGCCGAGGCCATCAAAAGGAAGGCGGCAACACAAGAGAGCGTTCGCGTCGATGTCATGTTCAATCCGGTAGAAAGTGATGCTGTTTTCACGAGAGGGACCCACGAGATGGGCGAAGGCTCCCTCAGCGGCACGCATCGATATTGAAAATCATTATCATTTTCAACCAGAATCTTCGCGAAACAAAACCGCGAACACCACTCCATCGAATCGAGAGCGAGCGTCGCGGTCAGAATAAAGCGGCCACTGGCAGGTTACTCGCTCAGGCCATACTTCGCCCGACACTCATCGGGAGGCATCTTGCAAGTCTCGTGCTCCTCGCCATTCATCATGCAGCTCGAGCTTATCGAGCCGCAGTAGCGCTTCGCCACGCCGCTCACCGCCTGCGTATCCCCTTGCTCGGTGTAGGCAGCTATCGCGGCCTCGCATGCCCCCAAGATTTTTATCTGCTGCTCTTCGAAGAAGTTGCGTCGACACATCGCCGCGTTGATCCGCGCGGCAGCAATCGAGTTCACGCCTTCCTTCTCCGAAATCACCTGCGCGACCGCGATGCAGGCATCGACCGCTTCGAGCGAGATCGGTACCCCGCAGACCTCCTCACCGGTCGCGGGATCACCCTCGCAGCTCTTCTTCCAGTATTCACTGTCAGGCGTGCACGTGGGCACGAAGTACTCCATGGCGCCATCGACATCAGGATCGCCGCCGACGCCCTGATACAGCATCTCGGCGTAACGCATGCACACGCTCCCCATCTTCTCATCGCGAAGTTCGCAGCTCTTCTTGTAGTACGCACGCGCCTCAGAGAGATCGCGATCGATGTTCTCCTCGACGATGTGGTAGCCGAGCGATCTGCACGCGTCCTTTTCCTTTGCCTCACACCGCTGCTCGAGGTGTGCCACGGCGAACGCGAGCCAATCCTCGGCGCGGACATCCTCGCCAATATAGTGATCGGCCCAGGAGCCACAGTGCAGACGTGACTCGTCGATCGTACAGGCTCGCTGACTGAAGGCGATAAAGCGGGCCCCGAGCTCCTCGCGGGGGCGATCTCCGAAGATCATCCGGCGAGGATCATCATCGAGACGGAGCGAGACGCTCAGGTAAGTTTGCCCGAGCTTCGAGCACGCCGCCGCCGCCCCTGTCTCACACGCCTTGAGATAGTACGGGAGCACCGCGATGATTTCGTCCGCGCTCATGTCATCACCGTGGGGCTCGAGCGACTGCTCCGCCGTGCAGGCGTCCGCCTGGCAAGTGGCGAGCGTCGCCTTGACCTCGTCGGTGTATGCGCCAGGCTGGGCCTCTTTATAAGAGGCGATGGCTGCGGCCACGAGCTCTTCCTCGGCGCGCTTCGCGTCCTCGTCATAGGCTTTGGCGAGCAGCGCCTCTTCCTCGCTCATTTTTTCAGCGCCATCATCGACGCCAGCGGTCGTTTCCGCCGCGTCATTCTTCTCTGTGGGGTTCTCGTCGGGGTTCTTTTGCTTCCCGCTACACCCCGCCCCTAAAACACACATCATCGCGAGCGCCAGCGCGCTCGTTCCATGCTTCGACATCACCCGAAACCTCGTCCTCTCGCGGTGTGTGGATCACACCTCCAGCAAAACAAGCGAGCACTCCAACGCTCGCGATGACGCTGACGCTCGTGCAAGCGCCAGCATCGCTCTAACCATGTGGGGCTGCATACTACACGTTTGGCCGGGGACCAAGCTCGCGAGGTGATGAGGACGTGAAAGTGAGGTGGCGTCTCAGTCGTCCTCGATGGCGGGCATGTGGCGACTGTCCGTAAACGTGAGCGCGATATCCCAGCGACCATCCGAGACCTCGAAGCCAAGACCTCGCAAAACCCGAATCAATGGGACGCCATCGCCGACCAGCAGCATAGGTTGGGGTTCGTGCAGCTCTCCGCCACGGTCGAAGCGATGCTCGCGCTCCTCCCAAACGGCGGTCGCCCGAAAGCGCACATCGTTATCGCTCCCCCCGAGCGGCTCGTACCAAGGCGTACAAACGTAGTCAATGATCCAACCTCCGACCCACGCCGTGCACAGACGACATGCATCCCAGAAGCGCATCAGGCTCGATCGATAGCGATGCTTTTCAGGCTCGAGCCGCAACAGGCCGTCCTCCCCTTGCTCGAGGTAGAGCCCATGGCTTGCAAACAACGACTGCATGAAGCAATCGCCCCCATAGCTCTCCTCTTCGCGCCCTTCGGGGACCCCCAACCAGTGATGTCCGAGCGCGCGAAGCGTCAGCGTCGCGATCAAGTTCCCGTCCTCATCGAAGGCGTGATCGAGCGCCCCTTTCTCGATGGCCGCGACATGGATGGATGTGATGTCGAGGTCATTGTTCGCCACGATCTCATCATGGCGAGGATAGATCTGTTGCCAGGTCAAACCCTCTCGCCAAAACTCTTCCGGCTCGAGCTCGACCATGCCCCCGAAGCAGCAAAAGGGATCGCCGAGAAAGGGATACATGTCATCCTCGTCCGAATAGACCGAGAGCGCGCTCTTGACGCGCTCTTTCACAGAAATCTCTGCCGGCACTTCGACCTCTTCCCAGGAGGACTTCATTCTGTACCAGGGGACAGCGTTGTGAGGCGCGAGCGTCGTGACGAGTTCAGGCAGTAACTCCATCAACTCGAGTTGTTTTCCAGCCTTGATGTAGTTGTCACCAGGCACATCCCCGAAATTCAAATGCCGCAGGCCTCTGAAATGTGGAGCCGAGAGCATCGCCTTCAACTGATTCCAGGAGAGCTTGCTCCCTGCGATATCGAGCGAGACGAGACCTCTCAGGTGCGTGGCCTCGGCGAGGACCTTCGCGCAACCTTCATCGATCTCGGAGTAACCGAGCCCGAGATGCTCGAGGTTCGCGCGCTTTAGACCTTCCAACCCATGCTCGAGTGCCTCGGACGTGAGCGCATCGATCGCGAAAAAGTCGAGCGAGCGGAGCACCCCGACATCAGGCGCGTGACAGATGCCGATGAAACTCTCGACGCTCTCATCATCCAGTGACAGGAACTGCCCCAACGCGTGGAGAGGATGCGAGCGAAGCTCGAAGGACTCCCTATCCAGTTCTTTATTCCACCAGACGTAACCGTCCCATTCACGCGTCCCGGCAGGCCAGCCTTCGAGCATCTCCAGCGCGTAGGGGAGCCACTCTTCTTCGACCGCCCCAGGTTCTCGCTCGTGCGCGCTCATCATCGCGTTGAAGAGTTCTCGAAAGCGCTGCTCTGTTTGCTTTTCATCTGCATGAAAAAAAGCGCGCAACTCCCCGAAAGACCACACCGGCTGCTCATCACTCACGGGTCACCTCCCGGCGAAAGAAACATCTCGAGATACGTTCCTAGCTCAAGCCAACTCGCCAGCCACGTTCCAGGCGAGGTAGTCGCGACGGTTGGCGCGGTTGGAGTAGAGCGCGATCGCGTGCATCAGCTTGGTGGTCGCGGCTTCGAGGCTCAACCTGCCACCGGCGATCACGCCCGCGTCCAGGAGAGGCTTGCTGTTTTGATAGAGCCCGAGGTTCACCGCGCCAGCGCTGGGCGTGATCGCGAGCACTTCGATGCCAGCGTCGACGGCGCGCTGCAAGACAGGACCGAGCGCGCGGACCTGGGTGGGCACTGTCCCCACACCAAAGACGCTCAACACGATCCCTTCGATCTCGCTGTGTTCTAACAGCGCCTCGAGCACGCCAGGGTCTAGCCCTGGCGTCACATGCAACGCGAGCACCTTGTCGGTAAACCGAGGATCACATCTGAAGGGGACCAGCGGCCTGCGGATATGTTCGCCAAAGTTGATATCGACGCCCAATCTGGCGAGCGGCGCGCAGGTTGGCGACTCGAACGCGCGATAGTCCTGAGCGTTGGACTTGGTGGTGCGACAACCTCGCAGCAGCAACCCATCGAAGCAGATGCCGACCTCGGGGATGTCTCCTCTGGCGGCGAGCTCGACGGAGTCTGCGAGGTTGCGCCTGGCGTCTGTTCGGAGCGCCGCGAGCGGGCGCTGCGCGCCGGTCAGGATCACTGGCAGGTCGAGCCCTTCGAGCGCGAACGCGAGCGCGCTCGCTGTGTAAGCCATCGTGTCCGTGCCGTGCACGATGACCACGCCGTCGAAGTGACCTCGCGCGTCGTTGATCGCCGCCGCCAGCTCACCCCACACCTCGGGGCTCATGTCACTGGAGTCGACGTTGCAAACGATGCGGCTCTCGATCTCGGCGAGCTCGTCGAGCTCGGGGACCTGATCGCTCATGTGAGCGGCATACGCATCGGGTTGCAGCGGGCGCCCCTTCATCCCGAGCGTTCCTCCGGTGTGCAACAACAAGACCCTTCGCCTGGACATCATCAAACCTCTCACCATGCAAACATCTGCACTCATCGACGCTGCGAGTTCTGCCATGATCCCGATGGTGCGTCCAGCATTCGCGCCAAAACACGCGACCCAAGATCCTCGAAAGAAACGCGTGATTCCTCGCCGCGCGTTGCTTACGATAAAGAGCGAGCGACCGACAACCGATACAGCGGGGGAGCGATGAGAGAAAGAATGAGCGCGTGGACAGCAAAGCTCCAACAGGCAGGGATTCTGCTTATTCTATCTTGCCCCGCGCTGTCGTGCTCGCCAGACGCTGGCCTCGGCACAGACAGCGCGCGCGTGACCGAATGTCCTGAAGGATTCCGCGAGGAGCCGTGCGATATCTACTTTTTGATCAACAAGGAGCGACAGGCCACAGGGATCGCATCGCTCAGGTTCGACCCATCGCTTGGCGAGGTGGCGCGATTCCACGCCAGCGAGATGCACAACGAAAACTACCTGGCCGAAGAGACGCTCGACGGTCGCACCTTCGTGGAGCGTGTCGAGGACTCGGATTTTCAAGGAGAGCCGCTAAGTCAGGACATCACCAGCGGCAAGCGAGACTCGCAGCGCACCTTCGACTTCTGGATGACCTCGGAGGCGTATCGACGACACATCCTGTCGACGGAGGCGACTCACGTCGGCATCGGCTACGAGGGTGGTGTTTGGGTGCAGATCATCGGGGCGGGAACAGCCTCACCCTCGGCGACCGAAGAGAGCACCGAGGGTGGGATGTAGAGCTCAAGGGGTGCGATCGTAGGCGAGCAGTTGCTCGAGCGGACCTCGAATCCAGCCGCGCTGCAACCCGGGGATGTGCGAGCCGCCGTTGATTTTCCAGAGCGAGACGCCGCCATTCTCGGGGCATCCCGGATAATCGAAGACTTCCGTCTCGCCATTGCCGGTCGAGAGCAGCGTGCGCGACTCTCCCTGCACCCAGTCCGCGTCACAGCCATTGTAGCTGGACCAACGCTCCACGGTCTCCTCGGCTCCCGGGTAGGCGTTCCCGAGGATCGCGCCGCCGCCATACAGGATCGTCTCGTCAGCCGTGCCGTGGAGGTGAAGGATGCCGACAGGCTCCTCGGGCTCGCAATCGGTCGCCTCGGCGAAGGTGGTTCCAGCGAGCGCCATGAGCGCGGTGATACGAGGCGCCGCGCGGCACGCGGTGGTGTACGACATGAAGCCGCCGTTGGAGTGACCCATCAGGTAAACGCGCCCTTCATCGATGTTATAGCGCTCGATCGCCTCGTCGATGAGACCGGTCACGTAGGCGACATCATCGACGCCTGTCTTGGCGAAATCACAACAGGCTGGCGTGGCGTTCCAGTAGCGGTTGTTCTGAGGATCTGCCAACCCATCCGGCGTGAGCAGGATGAAGTCCATGCGATCGACCTCGTTGCTCAATTGAAAGTAGAGGTCTTGCGCCGAGCCGCTCGCGCTGTAGCCGTGGAGCAGGATCACGAGCGGGATCTCTCGCACGTTATCGTAGTCATCTGGCACGAAGACTCTGGTCGGGCGGCCGCCACCGTCGAAGTTCGAGCGATCGACCTCGGCGACGGGCCCCATGTCCGCGCCCATATCCTCGCCGGGCGTGCCCATATCGGCCTCGACATCTCCCATATCATCGGTCGAAGTCCCCATGTCCTCCTGGGGATCAGGGCTCGTGTTATTGGCGGCGGTGTTATTGACCGCCGCGTTATTGGCGGCGGTGTTATTCGCAGCGGTGTTATTGGCGGTGCTGTTGTTTAGCACCACGGGGGTCGTGTTGTTGGCTTGCTCCGTCTCTTCGGGGCCACATGAGGCCGCGAGCAAGGAGAGCGCGAGGATCGAGGTCAGGGCGGTGTATTTCATCGTCTGGGTTCCACAATCGGGTTTTAAAGGGGAGGTTCGAGCCTTCAGGAAATCTCGAGCACGATCTTACCACGAGCACCATCGCGCATCACGGCTTGGTGCGCGAGCGATGCATCTTCGAGCGCGAAGCGCTCCTGAATCAATGGCGTGAGCGCGCCGTCGGCGAGCCCGCTGGCGATGGCGGCCTGCGCGCGCTGCTTCTCCTGGGGGTTCATCCCGAAGAGCATCGCCGCGCTTATGGAGGACTCCTTGCTCATCATCTTGCGAGGGTTGATTTCGATGGGCGCGCGATTCCCGATCACCACGATGCGCCCTCTCCTGGCGACGAGATCGAGGTCTCTATCGAGGTTCACATGCGCCGCCATCTCGAGGATCAGCGCGAAGCCCTCGCCGCCTGTCGCCGCCATGAGCTCCTCGCCATACCCCTCGGCGCTATGATCGAAGACAGCCGCGGCGCCCTGCTCGAGGACGAGCGCGCGACCCTCGGCGCTCGAGGCGGTGCCAAAGACCTCCATCTGCGCCGCGATCGCGAGCTGTACACAAGCGAGCCCCACCCCACCCGATGCGCCATGCACCAGGACGCGCTCACCGCGCGCGGCGAGGCCGATCTGGTGCAGCGCACGAAACGCGGTCGCGTAGGAGACCCAGGTGGCGGCGCCCTGCGTGAAGTCGATCGCGTCGGGCATGGCGAGCAGATTCTCGGGGGCACAGAGCGCGTACTCGGCGTAGGTGCCCGCTGCGGCGTGACAGACGATCACGCGATCGCCGACGGAAAAGGCGCCACCCTGCATCGACTCGGGCAGGGCGTCGATCACGCCCGCGCCCTCGAAACCAGGGGTATAGGGGAGCTCTGGGCGCGTGGCGTAGGTTCCAGCGCGGATGTAGGTGTCGACAGGATTGACCGCGGCGGCGTGCATTCGAACGCGCGCGAGCTCGGAGCCATGGTGTTCGAGTGAAGGTGTCGGGACCTCGTCGAGGACGAGCTGCTCGGGGGCGCCGAAGGCGTGAACACGGATCGCGCGCATGTAAGACTCCTTGTGGGAGTGAGGGGAGCGAGGCGGCGAAGACGGGGCATCATAACTGAGCGAAGGTGCGCTGTCACAAGGGGTTGGGGACGAACACGGGAATAAGCGAGCGCCGCCATCAGTCTTGAGTGAGTCGAGGCCGTGGTCAGCGAGCGCATACCCGGCTCGAAGCGCGCGATCTGTCGAGCTAAACGTCGCCAAAAGACAAGAGAAAATGGCGCTGCCCCTTGACATCCGATGCGAGTTGAATAAAGAAAGGCGCTCACAAGCGCCCCCGCATACTCCGGGGGTTTTTCAAAAACGTTTGAGATCACAAGAGGTTGGACACCCCAAACTTTTCCCACCACCGATTATCTCGGCTTATGGGATGGGGTATGATGCGAGGGTGTCCAGCGCGATGCGGCTCGCCAAAGTCCGCAAGAGCAATACTCACACGATCGGGAAGGACCGAACCATGGCGAAGAAGAAAGACCTGAACTTGTTGCGTAACATCGGGATCTCGGCCCACATTGACTCGGGCAAGACGACCCTGACCGAGCGTATCCTCTTTTACACTGGCCAGATCGCCAAGATCCACGATGTTCGCGGTAAGGACGGCGTCGGCGCCAAGATGGACTCGATGGAGCTCGAGCGTGAGCGCGGCATCACGATTCAGTCTGCAGCGACCTACTGCACCTGGGGTGATTACGCGATCAACATCATCGACACCCCCGGACACGTCGACTTCACCATCGAGGTGGAGCGCGCGCTCCGCGTCCTCGACGGTGCCATCCTCGTGCTCTGCTCGGTCGGTGGTGTGCAGTCGCAGTCGATCACGGTCGACCGTCAGATGCGCCGCTACAACGTCCCTTGCGTGGCGTTCGTGAACAAGTGTGACCGCGCTGGCGCAGACCCCATCGGCGTCTGCAACCAGCTCCGCGAGGAGCTCAACCACAACTCGGTCATGATCCAGTACCCGATCGGCCTCGAGGATCGCCACGAAGGCGTCGTCGACCTGGTCAAGATGGTCGCTTACACCTTCGCTGGCGACGCCGGCGAAGAGGTGGTCGAGGGCGAGATTCCTGCAGAGCTTATGGACGAGGTCAAGATCTACCGCGAGAAGCTCGTCGAAGCTGCCGCTGATCTCGACGACGACGTCGCCATGCTCTACCTCGAGGGCGAGGAGGTCCCAGCAGACGTCCTCACCGCTGCGATCCGTAAGGGCGTCCTGGCGCGTTCGCTCACGCCTGTCTTCCTCGGCTCCGCGTACAAGAACAAGGGCGTCCAGCCGCTGCTCGACGGCGTCTGCACCTACCTGCCTAACCCACGCGAGATGGAGTACGAGGCGCTCGATCAGGACAACGACGAGCAGAAGGTCGAGCTCGAGCCTGTCGACGACAAGCCGCTCACCATGCTCGCGTTCAAACTCGAGGATGGCCGCTACGGTCAGCTGACCTACTGCCGCGTCTACCAGGGCACGCTCAACAAGGGCGACTTCATCTACAACAACAACGACGGCAAGAAGCACAAGGTCGGCCGCCTCGTCCAGATGCACTCGGACGAGATGCACGACATCGAGGTCGCTCGCGCCGGTGACATCGTCGCCCTGTTCGGCATCGACTGCGCTTCGGGTGATACCTTCACCGACGACTCCGTCCGCTACACGATGACCTCGATGTTCGTCCCTGACGCCGTCATCGAGATCGCCGTCGAGCCAAAGAACAAGTCCGGCATGCAGAACTTCTCCAAGGCGGTCAACCGCTTCGCCAAGGAGGACCCCACCTTCCGCGTCTATCGTGACGAGGAGAGCGGCCAGACGATCTTTGGCGGCATGGGCGAGCTTCACCTCGAGGTCTACATCGAGCGCATCAAGCGCGAGTACGGCGTCGAGATCGAGGTCAGCGAGCCTCAGGTTGCTTACCGCGAGACGATCACGGCGCACACCGAGTTCACCTACACGCACAAGAAGCAGACGGGTGGTTCCGGTCAGTTCGCAAAGGTCGGCGGCTACCTCGAGCCTCTCACCGACAGCGAAGAGAACTACGAGTTCGTCAACAACATCGTCGGTGGTGTTATCCCTCGCGAGTACCAGAGCTCCTGCGACAAGGGCTTCCAGGCCGCCATGGACAAGGGCTCGCTCATCGGCTTCCCCGTCGTCAAGGTCCGCGCCTGCATCAACGACGGCGCGAGCCACCCTGTTGACTCCTCCGACATGGCGTTCCAGCTCGCTTCGCGCGCTGCGTTCCGCGAGGCTTACAGGCGCGCCAAGCCTGTCGTCCTCGAGCCTGTCATGAAGGTCGTCGTCGAGACCCCCGAGGAGTTCGTCGGTACCGTCATCGGCGGCATCAACAAGCGCCGCGGCACGATCGCTGGCAACCAGAACAAGCAAGGTCTCGTCTTCGTGACCGCCGAGGTTCCACTCTCGGAAATGTTCGGTTACTCCAACGACCTCCGCTCCGGCACGCAGGGCAAAGCTCAGTTCTCCATGGAGTTCGAGAAGTACGCACCTGTGCCTTCGAGCATCCAGGCGGACCTCGCCAAAGAGTACGCTGACAAGGTCGCCGCTGGCGAGGGCTGAACCTCCCGCTAGCACCTCGTACGCCTGAAAGAGAAGGCGCGCCCTCGAAACGGGGGCGCGCCTTTTTTGCGTTTTCTCTCGGACAGACCTTGAACAAATGAAATGAGAGCATATCATATGTACACAATGTCACCAGACAACCACGTCGAGAGACCGACAGCGATGAAACACACCGAAGACCCAACGCGAGAGAAGATCCTCGACGCCGCCGCCGCGCTCACACAAAGCGATGGCCCGCACGGTTGGAGCATGAGCCAGGTGAGCGCGCGCGCCGGGTTCTCCCGGGGCACCCTCTACAACCGCTTCCCCTCTCGGGAGCGCTTGCTCGAGGCCGTCGCCAACGAGCGCGGGATCTCCCTGAGCGAGAACGCCCTCGCGCCGCCTCGAGCGCGCATCCTCGACGCCCTGGCGACGCTCGCCGCCGCCGACGGCCTCGAGGGGACCACCCTCGAGGCGATCGCGGCGCGCGCCGATGTCGCCACCGTCACCATCTACAGGCTCTTCGATGACCGCCAGGGACTGATCGAGGCCTTCGCCAGAGAGCGCACGCCGCGCGCGCACCTCGACGCCCTCGCCATCGACGCCGAGGGCGAGGCTGATGATCTTGTCGTGACGCTCGAGGCGCTCGCGCGCGGCGCGCTCGAGCACTGGCGAACACACCAGGAGATGATCGCGATCGCGGCCCAACCCGCCGCGCGCTCGAACCCGCTCTTCGAGCCCTTTCGCCAGCAGGAGAAGCAAGCACGAGCCATGCTCGCCGAGCTGTTTCACCACCACGGGTTACGCGGTGATCCCGAGCTGCTCGCCGCCCAGTTCATCGGCCTCGTCCATGGGCCCGTCATACTCCTCGAGGAGCATGGCGACGGCGACATCGAGCAGCTCGCGCGCGACGCGGTCGCTCTATTTCTGAACGGATGCACCCCGACACGACACACGCAAGAGGAGACGTGAGCGATGAAGAGGATCTCACTGCAAAGCCCCGAGTTTCATAACAACGTCCACGAGGAGCTCGCCAGGATAAGGGCCGCGCAGCCCTTTCATCGCGGGAAACTCACCGCCATGATGGACGTCTGGCTCATCACGAGGCACGCCGATATCGAGGAGCTGCTCACTGGCGACGCGCTGAAAAAGAACCCCTTCTCTGGCGGCGGGGCGCCCGCGCTCTTACAAAAGATGCTCCCGCGCACTGTTCGCACTCTGACGAGCAGCCTCCTCATGGCCGATCCTCCCGATCACAGGCGCTTGCGGCGGCTCGTGCAGCGCGCCTTCACGCCTCGCACCGTCCAGGCCCTCGAAGGGAGGATCGAAGAGATCGCTGATGGGTTGCTCGATGCGTGCCTGGACAAGGGACACTTCGACCTCATCGAACACTACGCGCTCCCGCTGCCCGTGCGCATCATCGCCGAGATGGTGGGCATCCCCGACGAGGACATCGACCGCTTCAAGGAGCTCGCGCACGGCGTGATCCAACCGATGACGCCAGCAAACCTCCCGATCGTCCTGCCTGCTCTCTACCGCTTTAGCGCCTACATCAAAGAGCTCGCCACGCTCAGGCGGCGCGACCCGAGAGAGGATCTGATGACTGGCCTGGTCAAGGCCGAGGAGGATGGCGATACGCTCAGCGAGGACGAGCTCGTCTCGATGGTGTTCACGCTGCTGCTCGCCGGGCACGAGACCACGGTGAGCCTCATCGCCAATGGCGCGCTCGCCCTCCTCAGACACCCCGAACAGCGCGCTCGCCTGCGAGACGATCCGAGCCTGTACGATAACGCCGTCGAAGAGATCTTGCGCCACGATGGACCGTTGATCGCGACCGAGCTCTACTTCGCAAAACGCCCCATCGAAAAGTACGGCGTCACGATCCCGGCCGGCGCACGCGTCATGCTCTGCGTCCTGGCAGGAAACCGAGACCCCGACGTCTTCGACGCGCCAGACACCTTCGACATCACTCGTGATACACGGCGTCAGATCGCCTTCGGGAAGGGGATCCACTATTGCCTCGGCGCGCCCCTCGCGAGGCTCGAAGGCAAGATCGCGCTCTCCAGGTTGTTCGAGCGCGCCCCCACGCTCTCGCTGGCGGTGCACGAGGAAGCGCTGCGCTACCACCACAGCTGGATGCTCAACAAGCTGCAAGCCCTCCCCGTCAAGCTCGACGGTTGAGCGCTGGCGTCAGCCGCGCACCACGAACTCGCGCTGGTGCTCCATCACCGACTCACCGCGCGGTCGCAGGATGAAATAGCGCGTGCCATTCTCATCCAAAAAGTGCGCGCCGCGCCGGGTGTCATCGCTGACTGGCTCGGCGTCAAAGATCCCCACCGCGCGCGAGTTATCCTCGACGATCTCGTTCTCGAACCAACGCGCGCCGATGGACACCATGTCCGTGGTCACGCCATGCCTGTCTCGCGTGAGCTCGGTGATGATCTCGATATGCCCTCCCCCGCTGCCAGACTCCGGCGCGTCGATGACGAGGATATCTCCTGGCCGCACATCCTCGAGCGAGGCGACCTTCTCGAAGTTCTGAGATCTCGGCCACCGCTCGGCCAGATCATAATGCACCCAACCGGGACCTCGAACCGTCGGAGGGCGGCCTCCGCTGCGCCAGACGACATCGCCGACAAAGAGGTTGCAGCGATAGGCGTCCTTGAAGTTCGTGCGGATCAGCCCATCCTGCTGACGCTCGCCGCGGTGCATCGGGTTGTGCGTCAGCATCGTGTTATCTCGCCCACCCTCGCTCCTCCCTTCGAACCCCTGCGCGAGCCTCGGATCTGCGGCGATGGCTCTGGCGATGGCGATGCGACGCTCCGCGGGCGCCGAGATCGCGTCGGCGACGCCATGGTAGAAGGTCGTATCAGGCCCGACCTCACCGCTCTGGTTTCTGCCAAGATCCACGCCTCCGCGAACGCGCACGACCTCGGGGTCATCGAAGGGGGCGACCTCGACATCATCATCCTCGAAGTCGAGCCCCGCCAGGATGTCGTAGAGGTCATCGATCTCATCGCCCAACAACAGCCCATCGCCATCGTGATCGAGCGCGGCGAGCTCCTCTCTGGAGACGCCAGCGCGCTCGGCAGCGCGCTGCAACCGCTTGTTATCCGGGTCGATCCCATTTCCTGTGATGTGGTGAAACCTGGCTCTGTCGATCTTGCTCATACAACCTCCCCGCACGATGCGCGTACGGCGCGAAAACCCAAATGAACGCGAGGCTTCACATCAAGCGAAGCCTCACTGCTGCTCTCATCTGGGTTTTCGGCCGAACGCTGTCGAAGGTTGCTCGGGCGACAAGGAAAATCCTCTGGCGCGATGCGCTCACATCAGCTCAAACGCTGGCGCCAAACAGGGAGACGAACCAACCTGTGTGATAACCATAGAGCGCGGCGGCGATGAGGATAAAGAGGAGCACGAACCAGATCGCGCGACTTTTCGGGGTGCCGATGGCGCCCTCGGGGAACCCTGGCGTGAAGGTGAAGGTCTTTGCCTGCTCTCGCGTCAGGCGCATCCTCGTGTTGATACCCCAACCGGAGCCTTCGAGCAGCGCGCTCAGATCGCGGCGACGCAGCTTGACCCACGCGAGCAGCATGAGCGGGATGAACACCGCCAAAAGGAGCGCGAGCAGCGAGAAGACGAGCACCTGCCAGCCGATCTGCTGGAGGGTGCTGGTGATAAACGCCAGCGATGAGCCGACCGCGGCGAAAGCGACCGCGCCGCCGGCGAGGAGCCCCCCTGCGCCGGGTGCGGCGGCGGGCTGTGCGGGTGGAGGGGGCGAACTTGCCGGCGGCGCGGTCGCAGCGCTCGGCTTCGCCGGTGGTTTGGCGGGTGGAGTCGCAGGTGCCGCGTCCTTTGGCTTTGGTTCAGTCCCCTTGGTCGCGATCTCGCTGGTCTTCTCCTCGAACTTTTTCTCGGAGGCGGCCATCTTCTCGCTCCCCTTGTCGAGCAGCTTTTGCTCCTGAGACGCGCTCAATGCTTCGAGGCGATCATTGATCGAGCGACCGAGTTTCTTGAACGGCGCGGCCATCGCCTCGAGCAAGCTGATCGGGTTATCCACGATCTGCACGACCCGCGCGTGATGCTCCTCGCCCTCGATATCCTCGAAGACGCCCCACTTGCTCTCGAGCAGGTTGCCCCGACCACCATGAGTCACGGGCACGGCGACCTCGTAGAGCACCTCTCCAGCGCGATCCATGACCTCGGTGTAGAGAACAAACATGTTGCTCGCGTCGCTGAAGGCGACGTGTCTGGTGCGATCGGGGACCTGAATGGCGAGCGTGAGCCTGCGGCCATCCACCACCAGCGTGCCGCGCTCGAAGAGCGCGCGCTGGTCGGGTTGATACAGGTCGGGGAACGAGACAAAGCTGTTGACGAAATCCATCAGGTAAGCCTGGAAGACGATCAGCTTCTCGAGGTTCTTGACCCTGTCGAGGACCACCGCGTTCTTCATGCTCTGCGCGAGCAGCGCGCGCACGTTGGCGAGAACTTCGGCTTGGTCGAGGATCTCGAGTTGGCGCTCGAGCTCGATGCCGCTGACGGCGACCTCGGGCTCGGCCTCGATCCAGGCGCGAAACGGCGCCAGCACATCGCCAAGCTTTGCCCAGGATGCGCGGTCGCGCGGGATGCCTACCAGCTCCCCCTCTTCCTTTAACAGCGCGTCGAGCTGCTCGAACTTGCCGCGCCACGCCGGATTGATCGGAGCATCCTCGGGGATCGAGCACGTCGCGTTGGGGTGCGTGAGCGGCGCCGAGGCCAACATGGCGAGGACCGCGTCGCGATCCTGGAGGTCGACCCCCTCCTGTTTCGCGGGATCAACCCAGACCTCCTTGGCGAAGCGTTCGTCGAGCGCGACGGCATCGCACAGCGTGAAGAACTGCTCGAACTTTGGCGCGAGCGCGTCCACGAGCGCGACGACATCGCGCGTGCTCTCTCCGAATGGCGCGAGCAGCTCGGTCTCCTCGCTTCGCTTTAGCCTCCAGACCGAGTGCTCCTCGAGTTGAGCCAGGAACAGGTCGAACTTCTCCTCGCTCACCGCGGCATCGGCCAGCGGATGCGGCACGCCGCCGACGGTGTCGAGGACCTCGTGGAGCAACGCCTCGGTTTGCTCGTCCTGAGCGGCGACAGGGAGCACGAGTCCGGACTCTGAAAGCCCCCTGGCCTCTTCCTCCTCTCGAATCACGCGCACCTGGTCGAGCGAGATCGCGCCAGTATCCTCACCGAGCTCCAACCTGAGGATCACGCGCCGCGCGCTGGCCAACAACTCGGCGCCGATATCATGGCTGGCATCGATGGAAGAGAGCGAGAGCGACTCGC
>Ga0208061_100243_pt1 | contig 17177 bp, 17 predicted proteins | sample DeeseametaMP0555_FD_184209 | JGI IMG/M metagenome (GOLD analysis project Ga0208061, IMG submission 184209) | Marine microbial communities from the Deep Atlantic Ocean - MP0555 (SPAdes) | ecosystem: Environmental > Aquatic > Marine > Oceanic | place: South Atlantic Ocean | collected 2011-01-23 | reverse complement strand
GGCTTGCGCTCTTGACGCGTGAGGGGTGATCGCGTTGAATGGTCGCGCTTTGATAGGCCGGGAAGATTCTGGCCATATCAGATACTTGAACTTGATGCGGATGCGTATGACGTGGCAGAGGGCGCACCTCTTATCACCACGGATGCATCACGACTTTGCCAGTACAGTCAGCAGAGACTGGCGCATTTCACGACCTCGAAAACAAACGAAGTGATATGGAAACCGTGACCCGAAACAAGTTGGTGCGTCGCATGATCCTCTTGCTCATGGCCTTGAGCTTGACGATCGCGACGGGCGCGAGCTGCGATAAAGAGAAGAAGGGCGAAGATGGCGCCGAAGCCAACTCCCCGAGCGACAAGACTGGCGCGTCCAAGTCTCCCACGATGGAGAAAGAGGGCGACGACGCCAAGGGAGAAGAGGTCTCGGCAGACGTCTACCCCGGGATGAACCTCTCGCAGTTCTCCTCGAAAGAGCGCGCCAAGATCGTCTCCATCGCCAAGGCCGAGCTTTGCCCCTGCGAGGGCAGCACCGTCAGCTTGCACGAATGCCTGAGCAAGCAGGAGACCCAGTGCCACACCGCCGCTTACTCCGCGGTCGTGATCGCCGAGGGCGTCCAGAAAGGGGAGAGTCAGACCGACATCCTCAACAACGTCGCCAAGTACGTCGAGGGGATCAAGAAGTCTTATAGCTTCGACCTCGAAACCACGCCTTACCGCGGCAACCCCGACGCCAAGGTCGTGCTCGTCGAGTTCGCCGACTTCCAGTGCCCGCACTGCAAGCTCGTCGTCCCGATCATGAAAGAGGTCTCGGACAAGTACGGCGACAAGATCGCCTTCTACTACAAGAACTACCCGCTGCCGATGCACCCGCAGGCGGAGACCGCCGCTCAAGCCGCGCTCGCTGCGCACAAGCAGGGCAAGTTCTGGCCAATGCACGACCTGATCTTCAAGAATCAGACCGCGCTCTCGCGCGCCAAGCTCAAGGGCTTCGCGCAGCAGCTTGGCCTGAACATGAACAAGTTCGTCGAGGACTTCGAGAGCCCCGAGATCGCCGCGCAGGTCAAGAAGGACATGGCCGAAGGCAAGACCGCTCAACTCGAGGGCACGCCTTCACTCTACATCAACGGCAAGCGCTACCTCGGCGACAAGAGCACCGAGGCGATCTCGGCCTACATCGACGGGTTGCTCGCTGATGATGGCAAGAAGAAGGATGATGCTCCCGCCGAGAAGAAAGAGGGCGAGGAGAAGGAAGCAGAGGGTAAGTAAGCAAGCCTCGCTGCTTCGTACAATCAGAATCAGTCGGCGCCGCCCCTGATCCACCGTTCCACGAGCCAGAGCTCTTCGGTGGTCAGGGGCGGTCCTGTTTCTGACCATGGCGGAGGCTGCACGGTGCCCTCGCGGATCGGGTAATCCGGCAGCAGCTTGTGCATCAGGTAGGAGTCCGTCGGATCGTTCGGGCGCACCAAAAACAGATCGCGTTGCGTGGATTTTTCGCCCACCAACTCATCGCGCGTCAGATCCGTCAGGTAGGGCCACTGCGATTGGCCATGACACGAATAACAACCTTTCTCCGCGAACAACTGCGCGACCTGTTCGAAGGCCACAGGCTCGCGCGAGAGCTCCAGCGTGTGCGTCACGACTTCGAGCATCTCGCCATCTTCTGGTTGTTCGCCATCATCCACAGCGAGGTAGATCCTCGAGACCTGGTCTTTGGGGATGCGCGGTGAGTTCGTGACGCTGCGCAATCCTTGCAGGCCAACCTGGAAGGTGTACTCGAAGCCGGGGCGAAGGTCGCTGCGCGCTTCCCACAGCAGCGTCTTCGTGGTCATCAGGTAGGTTTGCGTGCCGCCGATGCCAAGACCTCCCGAGCGCAATGACGCGGTCTGATAACTCTTGAACGAGTCATCCTCGAGGTACTGGTTAAAGCGAATCGCGAAGGTGGGTCTGGCGTCGAGCCGGACGTTTTGCCCTGGCTTCGGGCTGATCTCGACCACGCGCAGCCAGTCCTCGTAGGGCTCGGGCACAGGGATCACGTTCCCCTCATCATCGACCAGCGGCTCCGGCTCGATCTGTCCGAAGCAGCCCGCGCAAAAGAGCAGCAGTAGGGGAGCGATGAGGATGTGATCGTGGTGCTTCACGGTGTCCGGTGTGCCTGCTTTAAAGAATCACTGAGCGTTGCAAGCCTAACGGGTTTTCGACCTCGGTGCACGCAGCGAGATGACGCGGTGAGGTTGTCTTGTCGAGGTCGCGCTGCTGGACTTTCGACGAGGATTCGTGTTTGCTTGGTGCGTTGCAAGGTGGAGATCAATTCGCGTTCATTTTCTTGTGGAGTATGCCATGCGCATGATCACAAAAGCGCTCCTCTCTGCTCTTTGTCTCACCCTCCTCACCGTTTCCGAGGCATCGGCGCAGCCTCAGATCGAGGATCTCGGTTGCAAGAATCCGCTCAAGCGAGAGTGTTGGATCTCCTCGACCACGACGACGTTTATCTATTTGTCGACGGGGCTCTCGAACCTGCTCGGTCCGATGACCAGCAACAACGCCGCCAACCGCCCCGAGCTGCTCGCTGCATACATGGAGGCAAACTCGGTGGCGTTCACCGACGATATCACCGTGGGAGCTGGCCCGACGCTCGAGGATATCGCCATGCTCTATGCGGTCTCGCCAGGTGCTCGCGTGGTGTTTTACGCCAACCTGAGCGATCAGCGTCGCCCGATGCTCGCGCTGCTCGAAGCGATCGAGGATGAGGCGCGCTGGCGAAAGCTCGACGCGATCATTCACGAGCAGATTCCGTCGCCCGAGAGCGCTGCCGAACTCTAACCTCGGCGTGCTTCACTCAGGCGATCCGCGACAGCGAGGATGCGTTCTGCGTCCTCCAACTTATCCAACCAATCTTGTGGCAGCGCCTCGTAACCTCTGCCCGCGCCCCAGATGGCGCCAGCGATGGCGCACATCGTGTCCACATCACCGCCACACGAGGTCAGAAACCTGACCATCTCCTTGTAATCCGAGTCGAGGTAGACGCACGCGGCGCAGAGCGCCGCGACGGGAGATTCGCTGGCGAGCATTCCGACGCCAAACTGCTCGCGAAGATCATCCGCGACAAGGGCGTGACCTTTTTCGAGGAGCTGCGCGGCGCGCTCGAGCTTTGCCGCGAGTTCTGGGTGGCGTTTATCACTGGCGGCGTCGAGGAGCGCATCCGGCGTCGGGTCTTCCATGGCTCGAGCCGTGGCGAGCGCGATCATTGCCGAAGCGTCCACTCCGAGAGGGTGGGCGTGTGTGATGGATGCGCCGAGCCGCGCTGCCTCGAGCAGCGCGGCCCGATCCGACGAAAAGAAAACGCCCAGAACAGGGGCGCGCATCGCGCCTCCGTTTCCGAGCGAACCCTCCTTGTAGATGGCGCGGTTGGCCTCTTGCCATGGAACACCGCGCCGGATTCTCTTCAGCGTCTTCGCGGCCGCCGGGCCATAACCTCGGCTCCAGCGGTAGCTGTCGGCGAATCGCTTCGCGACATCCTCGGCGTTGAGTTCGCCATGCGCGCTCAGTGATTCCGCGAGGTCGAGGCTCATCTGAGTGTCATCGGTCCACCGCTTCTTTCCATCGCGTGTTTTGCCGATAAGCGCCCAGACCATCCGCTCGATCGGTCCTCCTTCGAAGGGAGCACCGAAGGCATCCCCGAGCGCCAGCCCGAGCAGGGTTCCTCGCACGCGGTCCTGGGTAGAGGTCGTGCTCATCGGTTTACCTGATTACTTCGAGGGAGGTGCGTCGAGCTTGACATTCGATCGCGCCAGATCGGACTCGGGTATGTAGACGCTCTCGCTGGGAGTTTGAATGGCGCCCGCGCCTTTTTGCAACAACAGGACGCGTTGTTCTTCGACAAAGGCGCGCATGTCGATGACCTCGAGGATCTCACCATCGATGAGCCGATGCCAGGCCGAATCTCGCAAGCCCAACTGGATAGCGCGGCGCTTGACCTTGGCGCCGTTTGGCGCGTGATCGGGGTCCCATTGCAGGCGCACGATCGAGGTCGCCATCGCCTCCTTCCACTCCTCCTTGGTGGCAAAGGCCGAGGCGCGAAATGATGACGCGACCGCCTTCTCCAACAGTTCGTCAAAGAAGCTGCGGCGCAACCTCAGCCCGAGCGTGACCTCCTGGTCGGTCTTTTGGCCCCAGCCCGAGCGGTACATCATCCAGAGGAAGTTGGGCTTGATCCAGCTCATGCGATCCGGGTTCAAGCCGGGTCCTCCGAGCTTGTTGCCGTGCTCGATGGCGAAGTTCCCGATCGCTGGCTTGTAGGCCTGGTAGACGACGATGGTCTCGTCATCGTGGTGTGCCAGGATGTGTTTGCCCTCCTGTGGCCAGTCGGCCTCTTGCGCTGTGTATGGGCGTGTCGGGATCGGTGTCCTCATGATGCTCCTTCGTGTCGACGGGGAGGTCGGGTGTGGCGAGTAACCGGAGGATGTCTCGATAGCATTCCGAAGCGCTTGCTAAAAAAAGCGCCATGGTGCTCTCTTTTTTGCTCGCCGCCGTGTTCACTGCGCCGACATTCACGACTTCGCGAGCTACGAATCTTACGAGCAACGCGCTGGTTTTGATCCTTCGAGATCCCCTTGTGGAGGTGAAGTCATGCGCCAAGGCGCCATCCCTGTAGGTTCTGCCGCTGTCGCTGGCGAAGATCGCGCTTCTTCCATCGCCCAGCAACTGGCCACGAGCGGTTTCGCCGTCACCGATGACGCGCTGGATGGAGCATTGCTCGCCGCGCTCTCGGAGGAGGCGCGATGCCTCTACGAACAAGACGAGTATGACCTCGCGCGCGTGGGAACGGGAGATGAGCGAAAGCTCGCGCTCTCGGTTCGCTCCGATCGCATTCACTGGATCGACGAGTTGGCTCCGACCGCGCCGCAGCGAGGGTATTTAAGCTTTTTGGATGAGGTGCGCGCGCAGATCAACCGCCAGACCTTCATGGGGTTGTCGCGCTGGGAGGGGCACCTCGCGGTGTATCCGATCGGTTCGTTCTACCGACGCCATCTCGATGTGTTCGCCAACGCGCGCGAGCGCAAGGTCTCGACGGTGCTCTACCTGAACCCTGACTGGCGGCCTGGCGATGGCGGTGAGTTGAGGTTGTGGACGACGCCCGCCTCGCAGGGGCCGTGGGACCCGGATGGTCCGTATGTCGATATCGAACCTCGGTTTGGCACGCTCGTCGCGTTCCTCAGTGAGGATTACTATCACGAGGTCTTACCAGCTCACGCCAGGCGCTTTAGCGTGACCGGATGGTTTCGCGTCAGGGATCTCGCGTTGTTTGGCTAGAGACCGCTGTTGCCTGAGCAAAAAGAAGCCGCCGAACATTTTTGCTGTGTGGTTGGAGTCGTCTGATTCCGACCAGCAAAAATGTTCGGCGGCTTCTTTTTGCGCGCCGCTTCGGCGCTCACACTTCGATGCTTGTCCAGTCACCGCGCCAGAACTTGATGCCCATGATCATGGCGAGCAGGAAGACGTAGAGCGTCCCGGAGAGCCACACGCCGAGGAACCCGAGGTCGAGCACCATGGCGAACAGGAACGCGAGCGGCGCGAGGCAGACGCCGTGGAGGATGAACTCGACGATCATGACAAAGCGCGTGGCGCCCGCGCCAAAGAGCGCCTGCGTGAGCACGAGCGCCATGGCGATGAACATCTGCAAGCTGGCCATGATGCGAAGTCCGGGGACGGCGGCGGCCATGACCTCGGGATCATCGCTCAGGAAGTCCAGGAACTGCATCGGGAAGGCCACCACGATAAGCCCCAGCGCGCCGTAGAAGTACATCCCCATCTTGACCGAGTCCCAGCCATAATCACTGGCGAGCTGGAAGTTACGCTTGCCCATCGATTGCGACACGAGCGTGGCGGTGGCGGTGCCGAAGGCGATGGTCGTGACAAAACCGATCGAGAGCAGGTCGATGATAAGCTTTGCGGCGGTGGTAAACAGGGGAGGGCGGCTCGAGAGCATCGTCGCGCCCCAGTCGTAGACGAGCGCGCTGTTGCCCACCGCTGGCGTCTGCGTCAGCCCCTGTTGTAGCGCGAGCGCTGGCGCGAGCTGCTCGCTGGCGTAATGCCCGAGCGAGTGCAAGATCTGCGAGGCGGCCTGATCGTCGAGCGCGGCGATGATCTTTAGAAACATCAACACGCCGCTCATGATAAAGATCTGCGCCATTCCGCTCGGGACGCTCAGCTTGGTCAGCTCCCACATCGTCTTGAGATCGACGTTGGAGGGGCGATAGATCCTGAACTCGCGATACTTCGGCGCGAAGGTCCAGCCGATCACGATAAACAGGCCGATGAAGGTCGAGATCAGGCTCGCGATGCCCGCGCCCTTGACGTACATGGCGGGGATGCTCCCCATGCCAAAGATGCAGATGTAGTTTAGCCCGATGTTGGCGGCGTTCATCACCAGGGCGGCGTACATGTGCACGCGCGTCTTCCCCAGCCCATCGAAGAACCCCTTGTAGGCGGTCGTCAGGACGAGCGAGGTGATCCCCAGGATGCGAATGCGGGCGTAGGGGATGCCGACGTCGGTGACGGCGTGGTTTGTGGTCAGGAAGCCGAAGGCATCGGGGATGGCGAACCAGGCGATGATCGACATGATGATGGCGCTCGACGTGGCGAGTATCGCCGAGTTGAGCATCGTCTTGCCAGCCTCTTCGGGCTTTCCTGCGCCCCAACGCCTGGCGGTCATGACCTGTGTGCCGATGCCCACGGCCGCCAGTGATCCTCCGAACGCCCACAAGAGCGGGAGGCTAAATCCGAGGGCTGCCTGACCGGGGATGCTTCTGCTCGGGTCGAGCTTTCCGACAAAGATCGTATCGACGATGTTGATCGAGGTTTGCGTCAACATCGCGATCACAATGGGCGCGGCGAGGATCAGGATCTTCTTCGCGCGCGCCGGGTCCAGTCCAAAAGTACTCGTCATCTCGAACGCCTCGTCTGCTGCGTGGTGCAGGGCGAGGAGGGGCTCCTCGCTGGCTTTGTTGCGCCTTATCCCGAGAGCCGTTTTGTGGCAAGCGACCATCGAGCTTTTTGGGGCTCGGGTGCCACTCCGATGGCTCTCGGGTAGGGAGTGCTCTTGACGGAGTCAGTCAGCATCAATAGGTTGCCCAGGATGAGAGTGACCTCCGCCTCGAGCGAGCCGCTGGCAAGAGAAGCCACCGGGTTCCCTCGATATTTCAACTCCACCCGGGGGGACGGGCCATATCGTGGCCTGTCATGGAGAGATTCGGTGCAGGACCAGGACAAGGAAGGAAGGATGCATAGAAGTTGGACGACTTGTTTGATGGCTGCCACGCTCGGTTTGCTGGTGATGTCTCTGAGCGCTTGCGGTCCCAAGTACCCCAAGTGCGATGACAACGAGGACTGCCAGAAGAGCGAGCAGGGGCAAAAAGACGACAAGCTCTTTTGCGTCAACGGCCTCTGCCAGCAATGCTACCAGGACGCCGACTGTGGCGACGCCAGCCTCGAGTGTAACGCGGGCGCCTGCGAGAAGATCGAGGGCTACTGCGTGAGCGCCTCCGAGTGTGGCGAGGGGATGAAGTGTGAGGCCAACCGTTGCAAGCCCGAGTGCTCGAGCGATGGCGAATGCGGTGACAACATGCGCTGCGAGGCTAACCGTTGCGTGGCCGACTACGAGTGCACGGCCGATTCGGACTGTGGTCCTGGCAAGAAGTGCGAGAACAACGAGTGCGTCGAAGCCCAGGTGGCTTGCCAACTCGAGACGGTCTTCTTCAGCTATGACTCCGCCTCGCTCTCGTCCGAGGCGCAGAACGCGCTCAAGGCCAACGTCGCTTGCATCAAGGAGCGCTCCGGCGCCGTCCAACTCGCGGGCCACGCCGATGAGCGAGGCTCGGAAGAGTACAACATCGCGCTCGGGGAGCGCCGCGCCAAGGAGGCTTATGACTACATGCGCCGCCTCGGCATCCCCACCGGTGACATGAGCCGCATCTCGTATGGCGAGGAGATGCCGCGCATGTCGTGCAGCGAGTCGGACCCTGATAGCTGCCACCGACAGAACCGCCGCGTGGAGGTCTCCTTCAAGTGAGGGAGCACGGTCACGCTTTCGTCGTGACGCGCGGTTGAAATGGACACACAACGAGCGTGGTTGCTCCCTTGAATGGAGTGACCACGCTTGTTGCGTGTATTGCTCTGCCGATCCATGCCACTATGCGGATCGAGAGAACAGGACCTTTCCAGGAATGAATGAAATGAAGTCGATGAGATCGATCATGCCGCACGGGCTGTTGCTCGTCCTCACCACGCTCTTGCTGACCACCGGTTGCATCACCACCAAGAAACAGGGTGACGCGATGCAGACCGAGATCGAGGCGCTCAAGGCCCAACAAGAGGTGATGCAAAAATCACTGAGCGAGCGCGAGGCCAACATGGCCGAGATGATCGCTCAGGCGCGCAAGGAGAACGAGGCGCTCAAGGAGCTCATCGCGCAGGCACAGGAGACGCTCCAGAAGAACGACGCCGAGACGGGCGTCGATCTCCAGCAAATGCGTCGCGAGCTCGACAAGCTGCGCGGCGAGGCCGAGGAGCTCGACTTCCGCCTGCTCAAGATGGAGCAGGACCTCAAGATCTTTAAGGAGGACGTCGACCTCAGGCTCCAGGGCGCGGTCGCCTCGACCGACCTCCCCGAGAACGCCACCGACCTCTTCAAGCTCGGCGAGCAAAAGCTGGCCGAGGGTGATTTCCGCGCCGCGCGAAAGATCTTCGAGACGTTCGTCTCGCGCCACAGCGATGACACGCGCGTGGCGGACGCCATTTACTTTGCTGGCGAGACCTACTTCCTGCAAAAGCAGTACGTGACCTCGATCTACGAGTATCAGAAGATCATTCAGAACCACGCGCGCTCCAAGCGCTTCCCCGATGCAGCGTTGCGCATCGGGCAGGCGTTCAAGGCGCTCGGCAAGTGCGAGCAAGCCAAGCCCTTCTTCGAAGCCGTGGTCACCGAATACAAGCGCAGTGACGCCGCAAAGCAAGCCAAGGTCGAGCTCGACAAGGGGTGCAAGTGAACCGCATGCGACGATGGACATGGGTTTTGCTTCTCGTGCTCGCGTCGAGCGCCTGTGACAAGAAACCTGCGGCGATCGCCGATGGCGCCGACGCGCAGGACGCGTCAGCGACGCAGGCCCCTGATGAGCCTGCGCGCGAGCTCACGCCCGCAGACCGCGCCGCATACGCGCAGGTCAAGGTCAAGCTGTGGACCTCTCAGCGCAAGGCGTTCGATCGCGCCGCGCGCCTGGCGATTTCGTCAGCCAATCAGAAGTCGCGAAACAGCAACGAGAGCGCTGGCGAGCGCCCCGCATCACTCGACGGCGCGGAGCATTTCACGATCCTCTTCTCGGCCAACAACCATGGCGAGCGCGAGGATTGTGGCTGCAAGCACAACCCGCTCGGTGGGCTCGACCGCCGCGCGACGATGGTCTCGCTCGCCAGGGAACAAGATCCTGGCAAGCCGCTCGTCAAGAAGTACTGGGGGCCCGATCAAGCAGCGCCCGAAGCGACCTTCCTCGTCGATGCCGGAGATATGTTCTACAAGAACAGCTCTCTGCGCGATGGCGCCCCCGCCATGCGCGACAAGGCGGAAGGCTACGCCGACGCCGTCGTCGAGGCGATGAACCAGTTCCCGCCCGATGTCTTTAATGTCGGTGAGTTGGATCTGGCCATGGGCATCGAGCGCTTGCAGGAGCTCGAGAAGAAGGCAAAATTCCCCTTCATCTCGGCGAACCTGCTCGACGCGAAGACCAAGAAGCCGATCTTTTCAGGCACCAAAATCATCGACCGCGATGGCCACAAGATCGCCTTCATCGGCTTGCTCAAATCACGCCCCAAGATCAAGGAGTACTACGAGGCGCGCGGCCTCGAGGTGCGCGATTCGCTCGAAGCCTACCGAGAACAGGTCGAGGCGCTCCCGGCAGATGTCGATCTCGTCGTCCTCCTTAGCAACGACGGCGTGGGGCGCGTGCAAACCTTCCTCGGCGATCTCGAGAGTCAGAAGCTGCGCGTGGATCTCGTGCTCGTGTCGAACTCCAATCGGTTGACCAGGGAGCCCACGTGGGCGAGCGGTACGCCGATCCTCGAGCCGATGAGCCGAGGGAAGTACTTCGGGCGCGTGGATGTCTGGAAGGCGAGCGATGGCGCGGCGAAGTACTCCAATGATTCTCCCGGAGACCTCACCGTCGCTCAGGATTACAAGCGCTTGTGGGGCCGCTACCTGCAATCACGCATCGGGTATTATCAGGCGCAGGAACGACTCGCCACGATCGAGATCGAGGAGGCCGCGAGCAAGGCCGCGCCTGCTGCAAATACGCCGACAGACGGCAAGAAGGCGCCAAAGGTCAAGATCACAGACCCCAAGCGCAGGACGATGATCGAGAAGCAGGAAGAGCTTTACGGTCAGCGCCTCGACCTGACGGCGGCCGAGGTTGGCGTGCTCGTCCAACAGTTCTCCTCACCGGGAGAAGAGGACGAGAGCGCTGGCGGAAAGGATTGGATCGAGGCATCCGTGATGCCCGTCGCCATCGACATCCCCCAGGACAAGGCTGTACGAAAGGTTCTGGATAAACACGCCAAAGACAAATAGTCAGAAAGATTCGGTCGACGCGCGGGGTCGCATTGGTTTAAAACGTCCCCTCGCCGACACAGGATACCACCGCTGGTCGGTTCGATGATTGGATAACAGACCAGCTCGATGATCGAGACAGATACAAGGAGTATAAGACGATGACAGCATCCAAGTGGAGCGAGCGTAAGACTCAGGCCTCCAAGAGCCTTCTCCAGCAAGGGAGCGAGGCGCTTCGCTCGAACAATATCGATCTCGCGCGCGCCGCGTTGACCGAAGCCGCCATCGTCCTCGATATGGTCAGCGAGGAGACTCAGGATGTCCTCGAGCTTCGCGCGCAGGCTTTCAACGAGCTCGGCGTCGTGCACCAGCGCGGCGGTGATCTCGAGACCGCGCGCAACTTCCACCACCAAGCCGCGCAGCTCTGCGAGAAGCTCGTCGAGGATGGCCTCGACTCCTTCCGTGGAAACGCCGCCGCGACCCACCTCAACCTCTCCAACATCTGCGCAGCGATGGGAGATGGGGACGCCGCCGTCGACGCGGTGCAGAAGGCACGCGAGCTCGCGGACCAACTGCTGGAAGATGGCGAGGAGAGCATCAGCATGATGCGCGTCGCGATTTACCTCACCGTGTCCACGCTCGAGGGTTCGCGCGAGAACTACGACGAGGCGGACGAGGCGATGGGCGTCGCGCTCGGAAGCGCTCGCGAGATCGTCGAGGCTGGAAACACCGGGCTCTACGTTCAAGCTGTCCAGGGTTGCCAGCAGCTCTCCGTCATCCTCTTCCAGAACGAGGAGTACGACCGCGCGCTCCGCTGGGGTAAGGAAGCCGAGGAGCTCTCCGAGAAAGCCTTCGAGGCGCTCGGTCAGGAAGCCGTCTCGATGTACATCGTCAGCCAGATCAACCTCATCTCCTACAACGAGAAGTTGAGCAACTTCGCCGACGCCGAGGACAGCCTCTGGAAGGCGATCGAACTGGTCGGCAACGATCCTCGCTTGCTCGAGCGTGGCCAGAACTTCTACGAGTTCTGCCGCAAGCAAGCCGACAGCCGCCTCGAGGAAGGAAACCTCCCGAGGGAAGAGGTCGAGCAGGGTTACGAAGACATCCTCGAGAGGATCGAGGAGATCGGTGGCCTGCCAGAGCCAGAAGAAGCGCAGGCGTGAGCGCCTGAGCTTTGGCGACAGCGCCAGCGCTCGAAAACGATTCAAAAGAGAAGGGCCGCGTTTTCCTCCAGAGGAAAACGCGGCCCTTCTCTTTTGTCTTCGTAACAACCTGCTAGCGCCGCTCCGGAGGCAACCACATCGCGAAGTCGATGTCGGCCAGGCGAATGATGTCACCGTGGTGGACATCGAGCGGTCGCAAGACCTCGACGCTGTTCAGGAAGGTGCCGTTGGTGCTCGCGGTGTCCTGGAGCTGGATCTTCTCGTCGCGACAAATCAGCAGCGCGTGATTCCAAGAGATGGCCGCGTCGCTGATGACGATGTCGTTATTCGGACCAGCTCCGACGGTGTTATCACCGCGACCGATCACGTAGCGTTGGGTTGGGCGAGTGGGGCGATAGATGATCGCGATCCCCTCGCCGCCCATCTCTTTCAGGAAGTTGGCTTCGAATTGTGCGGTGAGGGCGGGTTGAGTGATGCGTGCTCGGCGCACGTTTTCGCTCGGGCCCATATCGTGAACGCTCAAGTTCGCCCCGCAGGAGCCGCAGAACCTCGCCTCGTTGTAAATCGCGCTCGAACACTCCGGGCATCGCGACACGAGCGCGCCGCAGCTCGGGCAGAAGTTCGCGCCTTCAGGCAGGTCGTGTTCGCAATAAAGGCACTGCACGTCAAATCATCCTGTACAACCATGTTCGTGAGCGCGCGTGGTGCCGTTCAATCAGCGAGGCGCGCACTCGAGGGTCTCACTGAATCCGAGATCGCTCAAGATAAACGGTTCGCTCTCGGTCGCGCTGGCTGGATCGCTCTTGGGTGCGATGCGCGCGATGTAGGAGGCGTCGCTGTCTGTCTCGAGGATGTCGTCGCCGACCACGCGACCACAGCCCACGTCCCAGACGTAGCGGTGGCGCTGGACGCTTCCTGCTGGCGCGGTGGGGACGAAGGTCACGCCGTCCGAGCCGCTCCCCTGAAAGGGAATCCCGCAGGCGCTCCCTCCCTCTTCGCAAATCTCGACGACGAGCTCCTGGTCATCTCCCTCCGCGTCCAGGATCGTGTATTCGACCGAGAGCTTGTTGGCGTCGAACTGTTCTGGCGCGAAGACCTCCAGGATCTCGGCATCTTCGTTCTCCACCTCGATTTGCTCGGGGCATCCGGTCAAGAGCGCCAGGAAAGACGCCATGATCATCGATTTACGCAAGGGTATCCTCATCGACTTCGTACAAAACAGAACTGAATCATTGCCTCGCCAGGATCAGCTGATCTTGGCGGACTTCAACACATCGAGCAGTGAATCGTGGATGTGGCCGTTGGTCGCGACCACGCTCTTTGCAAAGGGACTGAAGGGCGCGCCATCGGCCTGCGTGACGCGGCCTCCCGCCTCCTCGACCATCAGGTATCCCGCCGCCGTATCCCACGGGTTCAGGTTAAACTCCCAGAACCCATCGATCCTGCCGGTGGCGATGTAAGCGAGGTCGAGCGCGGCAGAGCCCAACCTGCGCACGCCCCGCGAGGCGCGCGCCACATGCCCGAACTTCCAGACGATCGATTCGAAGGTGTCGTCGGTTTTGATGGGCGGAAAACCCGTGACCATCACCGCGTGCGAGAGATCCTGCTCGGCGCTGCTCTTGACCTCGACGCCATCGACGCGCGTGCCGTGTCCTCGGCGCGCGCTAAACAGTTCGTCGCGCGTGGGGTCATAAATCGCGCCGACGACTGTCTCTCCGCCTGCAAAGAGCGCGATCGAGACACAGTAGATCGGGACGCCCATCGAGAAGTTCGTGGTTCCATCGATAGGATCGATCAACCACTGCCGATGCAGGCCATCCTCGCCGTCACCGTCGACGCCATCCTCGGTGCCATACTCTTCGCCGACGATGCGATCCTCTGGGAAGAGCTCCTTGAGCTCGGCGCGAAGGAAGGTCTCGACCTCTCTGTCCACGTTGGTGACGAGGTCATTGCGCCCCTTATAATCGACAGTGACGCCTGCGCGGCGCCCGATCTCGATGCGTTGGCCTGCGGCGCGTGCCAGCGCTTCAGCGCATCGTAACTCGGTCAGAAAAGCGTTGCTCGACATGAAGACCTCGTGCAAAGGGAGCGAGCGAATGGGTTGCCCGGTGCAGTGATAACCGTTCTCCCTTGGCCCGGTCAAGATGGCGGCATGATCGCCTCGTGGAATGCGACGCGCATATCGAAGATCAGAGGATTCTCTCGCGTCGGGTGAACGCGGTTGGTCAGCAGGATCGCGATCGTGCCGCTCGCGCGATCGATCCAGATCGAGGTCCCCGTAAAACCGAGGTGCCCGACCGTCGATTCGCGAGGAAACCCTCGGCCAGCGCTCGAGCGCTGGCCGCTCGGCGTGTCCCAACCTGCCAGGTGATGCCCTCCTGCGCCCATGGTCTCTCTCGACCAGAACGCTCGCAGCACCTCTGGAGTGATCCCCAGCGCGCTCGAGGTGTTCCCCGCGTCTATTGTGAGGAGTTCACGGCAGAACGTCAGCAAGTCTGACGCCGTCCCGAACACTCCGGCATGCCCCGAGACGCCGCCGAGCACCATCGTGTTCTCGTCGTGCACGATTCCTGTCACCGCGCCGCGCACAGAGCAGACCTCGGTCGTCACCGCGTCCGCGATAGGCGCATCGCCCGCGAGCAGGTTCACATAGCGCGTCTGTTGCATCTGTAGCGGCGCGAAGATGCGATCGGTCGCCAGCGTATCCAGAGGTTCCCCGAACACCTCCTCTAGGACGACCATCAGGGTCATATACCCGAGGTCCGAGTAGGCGTAGACCGCGCCAGCGGGGTGCTTTTCGGCGCTCATGGCGCGCGCCAAGACAGTGGCGCGCTCTGCGCGCCACGCCGCAGGGTCCTCGTGGGAGAGCGGATGCTCCAGGTAATACTTGTACCAGGCGGGCAACCCCGAGGTGTGGTTGAGCAGTTGTCCAAATGTCGCGTCGTTGTCCCACTCGGGCAAGATCTCGGAGAGCGGCGTCTCGAGCGAGAGCTTGCCTTCGCTCACGGCTTGCATCGCGAGCGTCACGGGAACCAGCGGCTTGGTGACGCTGGCCAGATCAAAGATCGGTTCCCCATCCTCTTGTGTGACAAGCGCGCGCTCGATGGGCGTGAGCTGTGCTTTCCCGAGGCGGATGTCACACAGGAGCTCGTTTCGTGTCGCCGCGATGCCGTGCGCCGCGCTCGCAGCGCGCGTCGTCGCGAGCTCCGAGAGGTCATCGCTCACGAAGCGCTCGAGCGCTTCTCTCGCTGCATCCTCGATCCCTTCTCTTCGTGTCATATGCTGCTCTTCGATGTGACCGCGTCCTGATGAACGGTGAGGGTCCCCGCCGTCGCATCCAGCGTGGCTCGGGTGCCGAGCGGCAACGCGATGTTTGGCGCAGTATGACCCACAGGCAAGCCTGTGACGACCGGGCATTCGAACTCGGCGGCGATCTCTTGCAGGAATCCTGGGATCGCGTCCTCCTCGATGTAGACGCCGCCGCAACCGTTGAAGGTCCCGAGCGCGAGCCCCGCCAACTTATTCGCACCACGAGCCATCCTCACGCTCGTCAGCAAGCGATCGAGGCGGTAGTCAGGCTCGGTCACGTCCTCCAGAAACAAGATGGCGCCCTCGAGCGGTGGCGCGTATGGGCTCGCGAGCATCGCCTGCACGAGGCTCAAGTTGCCACCGAGCAGTGTGCCTGTCGCGCTGCCAGGACGCACCGGGTTCAGGCCATCGATCGTGAACTCTCGACGCTCGCCAAAAAGCGCCGCGCGCAAGTGCTCGAGCGAAGGATCGGTTGCCTCGTGGTGCAACCTGATGCTCTTGAGCACGGGGCCATGCAGCGAGCTGACGCGGGCGACGTGGCACAGGTAGAGGTGCAGGGCGGTGATGTCGCTGAAGCCAACGAGCAATTTCGCGTGCTCGCGGATTTTTTCGGGGTCGAGGTGCTCGAGCAAACGCGTCGTGCCATAACCTCCGCGCGCGCAGAGGATGGCGTCGATATCTTCCCTGTAGAATGCATCTTCCAGGGCAGCGAGGCGCTCGGCGTCCGAGCCCGCGAGGTAACCACGGCGTTCAGAGCGCGCGAGCGTTTGCTCGAGCACCACGGGCACCAACCCCCAGGACTCGAGGAGCTCGAGCCCTGGGGTGAGATGATCTTCGATGACGGGGCCTGCGGGGCTAAGGATCGCGATGCGCGACCCCGCAGACAGCGAGGGGGGACGAATCAATGGGCGCAAATGAGGCTCACTGTTTGGCTTTGGGGGCGGTGGGGCGTTTGGACTTCTTTTTCTTGGGGGGCACATACTTGGCGAGCATCACCTCGCCCTTGCCGTAGGTGCTCCCCATCTCGATCTTGAGGGGGAGGCGGCGGCTGTCCGCGCTCAACCAGAGCGAGCCCGTGGGCTTGCCCGGTTTGACGACGGTCAGGTCCGGTGACACCGGCTTGCGATCGACCAGCTTGCGCTTGGTGCTGAGGATCTCGCGCTCGAAGTCGAACCGGATCGCGTTGTACCAACCCATCGGCGTCAACACTCGCTCCTCGCCGATCACCTCGAGGTCCACGCGGCTGAGCTTCCAGCCATCGAAGATGTAATAGCTGAGTTTGTCGCCAGGGGTGAACTTGTCGATGGTGCGGATCTCGAGGAACCAGGTGAACGCGTCGTGCGTCGTGTTTGGCAGCGCGCGCGAATATTTGCGCTCGCGATCCTCGGGGTTCTTTTCGTCCTTGTGATAGATCTTGAGGATGTTCGAGGTGAACTTGTGCGGGAGGTAGTCGACCTTGTAGGTGCGACCTCGGCCTGCCTCGCGGAACACCTTCTCGCTGCGGATCGGCTGGAACGAGAGCGGGTCGATGAACGTGTTGGCGCGATCATCCATCGGGTAGATGGTGTGGAAGAGGCCCACGGACTTTGCCTTGGCCGAGAGCGCGACGTAGGGGCGCTCCTTTGCGAGGCGTACATCACCGACGCGCACCGCGGCGTGCGCGGCCTCGGAGCCGTTGACGTTGATCTTGTAATAGAGCTCCTCTCCCTCCCAGTCGAAGTTCGCCTGTGCTTGCGCGAGCTTCTTCGCCGGGGTGGCCTCTGGTGTCACTGGCGCGAGACCTGTCACACCGAGCGCCAGGCCGAGCACGAGCACAACCCGCGTCATGGTTTTGGGAGAGAAGATGTTGTTTTGCCTGTCTTTCATCACGGCTCCTCGGGGCCATCGAACGCTTCCCCATCATCGAGCAGTATACATGTTTCTGCTCTCAGGATCGATGAAGGGTTCCACCTCCTGCCTAGACGTACTCGAGCGCACATCTATTCATCTCCCTTGAACAACGCACAGGGCGCGTGCCTTTGTGCCAACTTTTCTATCGTCACGCTCGCGGGGGTGCTGCAAGGGTGGCAATGTTGTGCGGGAGTGTGGTAGAGGCTTGCTCCTTATCACGGG